>JGI994J12354_10001662_pt1 | contig 22385 bp, 19 predicted proteins | sample IntmicLarv3ML3BL_FD_12354 | JGI IMG/M metagenome (IMG submission 12354) | reverse complement strand
CCTGGGGCGGCGACATGCCGAAGGTAAAAACCTATATCCAGCAATGAGCGCACCGCGCCTGAACTTTCGTCCATGGTCAGTTTTATGCGCTTGCCTTTAGGAATGTAATAAAGCTCGTCATTTTTTGTAACAAGGTAGTCTCCGCCAATCATATCGGTAAAATCATTGAGTATTTCAGGATGTTTTTGGGCTATAAAGCTATTCTTTTTGGCGAGTTCCTCAAGTTGACCAGCGAAGTCAACATTTGACTTAACAGACAGTGCATCGCTGTTATAAAACTTTGCAAACAACTCGAAAGGATTTATGTCCTTTTCAATAGCGCTCATTTCTTCCAGTAATTTGCTACGCCCGAAATTGAGTTTTTTTCTGAATATTGCCGCGCCTGTGCGTTCCGCGCTGGAAATAAATGGACGAGGCAACAGGCTCCCAAAAACGATATCCTTCAAGGCACTCCCAACAATCTGCTTTATGACGTTCTTCGGTATTTTGACGTTCTCTTTATCTACTAGAAATGAAATCGTTACCAACGGCGAGTCTGGTTTTTTCGAGATGGAGAGCAGCCGTTTTTCTGGCGTTCCAATTGTGCGTTCAAAAGCTTGTAGCGGTTTAATATTACTCGAGCCCAGATCAACAAAGAAGCGGCTCTCAGAAAAACGTTTATCCGAAGACCCAAAAACGCGGGGCAGATGTTTTGTAAAAGCCACGCTGGCTTTGTTGAGTATTGATTGTGCGTTGCCAGTAAAGTTTTGGATATTCAAATCAACGCTTCCTTCATCCAAAAGGCGTCGAATATCTTTATCTGGCGCCTCGATTGAAAAAACGTCTCGCCAAAAAGACAGGAATCCAAAAAACGCATAGGTGGCGTAGGTCTTCCCGGTGTTATTCCCGCCGCAGATTATCGTCAGTTCTCCGAGTGTGAGCTCCGCCTTTTTGATAGCACCAAGATTTTTTATAGAAATCTTCATATCGTAGGCCTCCTTAAACTTGAATCCTTTTCCCTCATGGCAAGGGGGCCGGTAAAGGTCATCCTAGTATGGCGCCTTTTCGTGAGTTCCCACATAAATCACCTCCACTGTTCCGTCAACTCCAGTCTCCCCAAACTGCCACATATGACCTGTTTTGTATTTACTCTTCAAGCTGTTCTACAAAATTTGTTAGAAGCTCCTCCGTGGTTTTCCCTTGTTTCTCCGTACAAGCTTTGAGTTTCGCATATTGATCAAGGGTGAGGTCAAACTTCACTCGCTTTTTTTCTATTTTCTTATCTTCGAGCCAATCTGCTTTTTCCCACAATAGCTCAATATCATGTGTGTATTTTTCTGCGCGCTCTTTTACCAATTTCAGCCAGTCTTCCTTGTTGCCCCCGCCATTTTTTCTCATTTTTGAGCTACGGCGGAAGATGATGCGCGGCTTGATGTTCTTACATTGGATTATACTGATATAGCCGTCATCAATAGGGCAGTATATAGGCGGGGCGATATAAATAATATTCTCTATGTTCTCTATGTTCTTTGTACTCCCTATACTTACATACTCCTTACAACGTTCCGCAAGATTGCATAGTTCGTGAAATTTTTCTTTGTTATAGAAAGAATCGTTATTTTTCTGGAGCTTTTCAGAATTGGATTCCTTATCAGGACCTAAAATCACAGGATACCGTGCTATATCCGTCACAAACTCGCTCAGAAGGGCTAGGTTTCCATCGTCACTTCCCTCTTTTGGGAATCCAATTTCCTCTGCCAGCTTCTTGTAGTCATGCCCAAAATATCGAGTCCTTTGATTAAGCATGGCAGAACTGCAGCCATAATAAGACAGCACTACCCCGGCTTTTAAAAATATCTCAACCGAATAATTCTGACCACCGGGGATCTTCCAGCTCCATAGTATTATTTTTTCTCTCAACTTCGGTGTCTTTAAGCAGAATTTCCCACTGATCATATATGCATCTTGCTGAGTAATACAATTGGTTGCCTTTAAAAAACCATTGCGGTGCGATTATTGTGTCTTCTTTACGCCAACGTTTTTCTGTCATTGTAATCCTCATAATTTAAAGATTTGATTATCTTTTCCACTTAATATCGGTGGCCTTTGCTTTTTCGAATTTATTCTGCTCTTTTCGACTCAGAACGGAGAATAAAATTGAGCTCTGTTTCCGACTCGATCTCACGGACAGAAACTATATATTTCGGCATGTCTTTCGTTTCAAGCGGTGCATTAGGCATGATGAAAGCAATGGACTTCTTTCGCATTTGGGTCATATACGATTTTATAGAGTCTATCCGGAACGCCCACCTGGTTAGTTCCAATGGTTTCGGATACTTCATCGTTGTTATAGACGGAGCTAGACAGATTTTAAAAACGAGCCGCTACACTTGGCGTACGATTTTTTCCGTTCTCTGAGACGGCCCCTATTTTCATTGTTTTGCGTGAACTCAATGGCGGTGGGGATACAACGAATAAAAGGCAAAACTGCTTCCGACTTTAGGTCTCGCTAAACACCAACGCCGTGAAGGTATAAATTTCACAGTCCTTCGTCCAGGCGTCTTCCGGCAGGCCTGCTTTCAGGCAGGTGTGGCGTAGAAACGCGTCGCGATCCCAGCCATATTCAACGGCAACCTGAGGCAGCAATACGCCTCGGTTGTTGTTCTTGACGATATAAAGACCGTGTATTCCCACTGTCACACTGTCAACTGACGCGATCAGTTCTAGTGGCGACAACACAGAAATTTCCAGTTCGAAATCATCAAGATCCGACGACTTCATGGGATGGAATCTGGGATCGCGGGCTGCGGCGCATATGGCCATTTCCTGAACCAACTGGTAAAGCGGTTTGTCAGATACAAAGTTGCCAATGCAACCGCGTAATCGACCTTGTTGTTTTATTGTAACAAAACAACCATTTTTGTTTTCAAGTCCGCTGAAAACTGGTTCTACCAAGGGAGGCGGGGTTTTGTTCGTATGGGCGATAATCGTTTCGCGGGCAATTTTCAGAAGTCGGGCTTGTTCCTTTTTTGTCAGTAGTTCGGCCATAATAACCTACCTATTTATAGTTCTTTCTCCTGAATAATCCTGTTTTGACGCTGGTTATCCGATCGAGAAACAAAAGACCATCCAGATGGTCAGCTTCGTGCTGAATGGCCACCGCTTCAAAGCCTCGCGACGATATCTCGCGCCGTTTCCACTCATGATCCCAAAAAGCTACAGTGACGTTTGTAGAGCGTTCAACGTCTCCGGTATAATCCGGCACGCTCATACAACCTTCTCTCATTATCGCCGAACCTGACCGGTCAATAATTTCCGGATTAATCATGACCAGCAAACCGTGATTATCCGCTTTGCCGTGGCGATTGGAAGAAACATCCACAACGCAAACCCGTAGATTAACACCGATTTGGGGCGCGGCGACTCCCACCGAACCCGGCCCGGCGCGCATGGTGTCCAAGAGATCCCGGATGAGTTCAATGACGCGCGCGTCCATTTTCTCAACAGGAAAGCATACCTTTTTAAGCAGCGGGTGCGGATACCGCAAAATCGGTTGAATAGCCATATATCAGAGAGAAACCGGCGTCACTGCGCGGACGCCGATTTCCACGTTCAGCTCTTTCTTTAGATTTTCCAGCAGATTTTCAAGCTGTTCCGGAGTTTGATCTTCGGGCAGAACCGCCTCGATCATCATGACGTATACCGGCTCTTCCTGAGAGCCAACCAATTTTGTGGATAGATCCGTGATATTGATTTTATGGCGAGCCAGCTCGCGAGTTACTCTGAAAACAATACCGGATTGATCCGCTCCGTAAAGCGACACCAGACAAATTTCTCCGGCGGCCTCTCCGCGCGACGCCTCGTTCTGCGGCATGGCGCGCGCCGCCAGCGACATATCCCAGCGGTCACAGATTGGTTTCAGCTCCCTGAGCAGCCGAGTTTTACTAAAAGGCCGGGCGTGAGAAACAATCAGGATCATGGCAAATTCACCGCCCAACATGGCGCAACTGGAATCCGCAACGTTGCAACCCAGATTATAGAGTCCTTCGCTTATGGCGGCGACAATGCCGGGCCGATCCTTGCCAGCCACAAATACCGCGTAATGCTGGATATTCTGCTGATTCGTCATGAATATTCCCCGATAATTGATTATACGGAAGGGGTATCACTGATTACCCGCTTTCGCAAATGTTTTTTATTTTTTACGCGAAGCCGAAAAATATCGCGCATCAAGGCGAAGGCAAATACGTAATGTGCCGCTTTTCCGAATGAAATTAATAATAAAACGCCTTCACCCTTGCCTTTTGGGGGGCATGGGAACTATGATTATATAGCGCGACACCGTGACGACGCTGGAGCGAATCAACCCGGATAACCGGTCTGTCCGGTTGCGGCGCACAAAGGAATATCGAAGTACAATGACACACGACAAAATAATCATCAAAGGCGCTTGCGAACACAACCTTAAATGCATTGACGTTGAAATCCCCCGTGATCAACTGGTGGTTATCACCGGTATTTCCGGCTCTGGAAAATCAACCCTGGCTTTCGACACTATTTACGCAGAAGGCCAGCGGCGTTACGTAGAATCTCTCTCGGCGTATGCCCGTCAGTTTTTGGAACAGATGGATAAACCGGATGTGGAATCCATCGAAGGGCTTTCTCCCGCCATTTCCATCGAACAGAAAACCACCAGTAAAAATCCGCGTTCAACTGTCGGAACCGTCACGGAAATCTACGATTACCAGCGCCTTTTGTTCGCTCGCATAGGCCGTCCGCACTGCGTCTCCTGCGGCAAAGAAATAACATCCCAGACAGTTTCCCAGATGGTGGATCGGCTTATGGCTTTTCCGACTGGAACCAAACTGGTTCTGTCGTCTCCCATGATTCGCGGCCGCAAAGGCGAATACAAAAGAGAGCTTAATCAACTGCGCAAGGAAGGTTTTACCCGGGTTGTCATTGACGGTAAGCAGATGGATTTGGCTGACGAGATCGAGCTAGACAAGAAGAAAAAACATGATATCGATATTGTGATCGATCGCCTTGTGATTAAGGAAGGTATCCAGCGCCGCCTGGCCGACTCTCTGGAAACCGCGCTTAGTCATGCGGACGGACTGGTCAAAGCGGATGTGGAGTACTCGACTGTTCAAGCTGAAACAGATCCCGTCTCACCTCCGGAAGACAAGCGCTCGCAGCATAAACCTCGGCGGGAAACGCTGCTTTTCTCCGAAAAACTGGCGTGCGTAGATTGCGGGGTTTCCTATCAGGAAATCACGCCGCGCCTCTTCTCTTTTAATAACCCTCACGGCGCCTGCCCGGACTGCACAGGGCTTGGAACTCGCATGTACTTTGACCCTGATCTGGTGGTTCCAAACCCGGAACTTTCGTTGAGGGAAGGAGCTATCGCCCCTTGGGAAAAACGTTTTTCCGCATGGTTTCACCTGGTTTTGGAAGCTTTGGCCAAAGCGTATTGTTTTGACATCAATACTCCGTTCAAAAATCTGCCAAAGCATGTGCAAGATGTGGTTTTAAACGGTTCCGGGGGGGAAAAGATCGAATTCTGGTGGGAAGACGACGGGGACCGCCGACATACCTATCATAAAGAATTCGAAGGCGCGCTGAACAATCTGCAACGCAGGTGGCGAGAAACAGAATCTGAATCCTCCCGCGAAGAGCTGGAAAAATACATGAATATCATGCCGTGTCCAACCTGCGGGGGAGCGCGTCTTAGGCCGGAAGCGCTGCATGTGCTGGTTGGCGGTAAAACAATCAGGGAAATTACTTCGTATTCTATCCGCGATTGCTTGGCGTTTTTCGAAACGCTGAAACTCACCGAAAAAGAGTCTGAAATTGCCCGGCGCATTCTCAAAGAGATTCGGGAGCGCCTCTTTTTCCTGGTAAATGTGGGATTGGATTATCTCTCGCTGGATCGCGCTTCCGGCACGCTTTCCGGAGGTGAGGGACAACGCATCCGCCTTGCGACTCAGATCGGCTCAAGCCTGATGGGAGTGCTTTACATTCTGGACGAACCATCCATTGGCCTACATCAGCGGGACAACTCCCGCTTGCTGGACGCGCTGAAGCGACTGCGAGATATCGGAAATACTGTGCTTGTGGTGGAACATGACGAAGAAACTATTCTGGAAGCCGACCACCTGATTGACATGGGGCCCGGAGCCGGTACGCACGGCGGCGAGATCGTAGCGCAAGGAACTCCGTCCCAGGTAATATCGAATCCCGCTTCTCTGACAGGGCGTTATCTTTCGGGGGAATTATCCATCCCAACGCCGAACAAAAGGCGCGTTTCCGATAAATATCTGCAAGTAATCGGCGCGTCGGAAAACAACCTTAAAAACATTGACGCGCGCATTCCGCTCGGAGTGATGACCTGCGTCACCGGCGTTTCCGGCTCAGGCAAATCCACGTTGGTTATCGATACGTTGTACCGAACGCTTAGCCAGCGTCTCTACCGCAGCCGCGAAAAATCCGGAGCCGTAAGAGATATTCTGGGGCTGGAATATCTGGACAAGGTCATCAATATAGATCAATCGCCCATAGGACGCACGCCGCGGTCCAATCCGGCGACGTACACGGCTGTGTTTAGCGATATCCGCGATCTGTTTTCCAACCTTCCGGAATCCAAACTGCGAGGTTACAAACCGGGGCGCTATTCCTTTAATGTAAAGGGTGGGCGCTGCGAAGCCTGTGTCGGGGACGGCGTAATCAAAATCGAGATGCATTTTCTGCCGGACGTATATGTGGAATGCGAGGTTTGTAAAGGAGCTCGCTATAACCGTGAAACCCTGGAAGTCCTTTATAAGGGCAAGTCCATCGCCGATGTGCTGGACATGACCGTTTCTCAGGCGCTGGAATTTATGTCCGCCATTCCGCGCATAAAAAACAAGCTCAAAACTCTTGAGGAAGTCGGTCTGGGATATATCAAGCTTGGTCAATCCGCCACCACTCTGTCCGGCGGCGAAGCTCAACGGGTAAAACTGTCCAAGGAACTATCCAAACGCGCCACCGGCCGCACCATCTACATTCTGGACGAACCGACCACTGGTTTGCATTTTGAGGACATTCGCAAACTCTTGGAAGTGATTCATCGTCTGGTTGACTCCGGTAATACGGTCGTGATAATCGAACACAATCTTGATGTGATCAAAACAGCCGACTATCTGGTTGATTTGGGTCCGGAAGGCGGCAACCGCGGGGGAGAAATTGTCGCCTCCGGAACTCCAGAATACTTAGCGACAGTGACGCGCTCCTATACTGGCCGTTATCTTAGAAAAATGCTGAAACCCTGATTTTGGGGCGAGAGGTTTTCATTTGAGCGTATTTTTCTTTAAGAGAATATAGCGTAAAAGACCGAATGACAGGGTCCGATCCGTCATAATCCGGAGGGGAGAACGGAAATGTTAAAAGAACTGATACTGAAAAACAGGACGTATCGCCGTTTTTACGAAGATTACCGCATTTCTTCCGAAACCCTGCTAGAATTGGTTGATCTTGCCCGCCTTTCTTCCAGCGGAGCTAATCTGCAATCGCTTAGATATGTTCTCTCCGCTGATCCGGAACAAAACGCCCGTATTTTCGTCACGTTGGGATGGGCAGCCTATTTGAAAGACTGGCCCGGCCCCGAAGAAGGCGAACGACCCGGCGCGTACATCGTCATGCTGTTTGATCACGATCTGGCTAACACCTGTTTCTGGGACCATGGCATCGCCGCGCAAAGTATCCTATTGGGAGCGGTGGAGCGCGGTCTTGGCGGTTGCATGTTCGGTAATGTAAAGCGGGACGAGCTGCGCCAAGCCCTGAATTTGGACGAACGCTACGAAATCATGATGGTGATCGCTCTAGGCAAGCCAAAAGAAGAGGTACGGCTTGTCCCCATGGGCCCGGATGGCGATGTGAAATATTACCGAGACAAGAACGGCGCGCACTATGTCCCCAAACGCGCTTTGAGCGACATAATTTTGCCATGACTATAAATTTGACTTTAGGTTTACAGAAACGATAGGATTCTTCGCTTGAGAAAACTCTGTTTACGCAAATTCATATAGGATCAGGAGTTGGACGTATATGGCAGAAATGACAAAAATTGCTGACGATATTTTTATGATTCCATGGGCTGAGGGGAACGGGGTTATCAGGCGGGAAGTTTGGATTGATTCCGACGGAGCGGCCTCCCGTTATCGCCTGGCCTATATTAACGAAGACTCGCAGGCCGAAGATAACGCGCAGATATTGGCGCTTAACTACGCTGACGGCGCGCTGTCCGAATGTTTCAAAGACAAAACCAACGCCGTTTCATTTACAACGCTGGAGGCAATGGAGCGTCATTTTGAGGAGAAGTGGAACTCCATCCCCAAAACCGCTACACCGCCCGGCGGAAATGCGGGCGCTGGATACGCCTCAATGGATGACGGCGATGACTATTCCGCTATTCAGGGGATGAAACTGGTTATTACCAAAGGAACAGCTTCTGATTATTTCCGCAGAGGACAGGAACTTGCCGCGCAGTTGGATCGGGGAGAGCGTCCAAAACCTGAAAAAATTGTCATGATGGGCAAACGCGCGGATCTTTGCCATTCCCAGATGCCTAAAAACGAGTGGACAAACCTTAGAAACAGAATGGCGGCCGGCGATATGAGTGAATAAGCCAAAGTTTCTTTTTGTCTATAAACATTGACCTGTAAAGTACGTCCGCGCCTGGATTGATCTCCGCTTACTTCAGTTCAGCCAATCATTGCTCCCCGAATAAATTAATACTGGGTATATACCTAAACTCCCGACAGATGTGTGGAAACAAAATTTTTCTAGAGTAAAAAACAAATCAACCGCAAAGGCTTTCTGCTAAGATTACAAATTAGTTCTAAAATAGACCCTGTTGTAGAATCTGACTTTGTGGTACTTCGCCAAGAGTAATCTCCAGTCAGGCAGTGATAGTCAAAAAAAAGCTGTATACAATCTTTTACCGACCCAATTTGGAATAACAGTCCACCATGAATTTAATGTTGGATCAGGGTTCTTGTAGCTGTCCAAAATGTTCAATTGTAAACCATACGAAACCATGGATATCGTTTGACTTTGCTTCCCTGCACAATCAAATTCTTCGTACACCATTAGATACAGAACTTTTTCCCCCTTTCTATCTTTTATCTTGTAACGCTCAGTATTGATCGCTTTCAACCAAACCCGCGCCATCTTGGTTTCAGGATCATATTTATGATTGGATGCGTCCATATAGATATCATGATATACTTCAACCCATTCCGCCGCTTGAGCCGTAGTGTTGTTAAAAGAGAAAAACAAAACAATAGTAATAATTAGTAATCTCATCCGTCTCACCTGCCTTACAGTTATTCTATAATGGGCTGCATAAAAAGTTACCAACTTTATTTGTACGCCACATGGCGTCATATCTTACTGTCAATTCATTTTGCAATTCTTTTGGTTGCTTTATTTCTATTTTGTCACCAAACAAAAGAGAAGCTTCAGGCTTTGAACTTGGCTAATTCTTCGTTCAGTGTTTTGCTGACCTTGTGCAGATAAGAGGCGGACTTACTGATTTCCTCGATACTTTGCGTGCTTTCCTCCGTCCGCTGACCAATTTGCGCTACGGTTCCAAGAACTTTTTGCGTATGTTCAAGAATGTTACGCGAGTCATTGGCGGATTCGTGAAGAGTTTGCTGCGTATCGGCAATCTCCGCCGCGCTGACCTCAATTGAGTTTTGCGCTTCGTTCGCGCCATTCAGTAATTGCGCTATTTCCTGAGCGTTCTGCTCCATTTTATTGGAAATATCCCCAATCGATTGAATGATGGCGCTGATGCTGGGGCCGGTCTCGTTAAGGGATCGCTGCGTCCTTTCGGCAAGTTTACGTACTTCGCCGGCGACTACCGCAAAACCGCGACCATTTTGTCCCGCTCGCGCCGCTTCAATGGCCGCGTTCAGAGCCAGTAGATTTGTCTGGTCTGCGATATCTCCGATTATGTTCAGTACGCCTTTTACCTGATCTGCGTCGTGCGAAAGTCTCGTCAAATGCGCCGAAAGTTCCTGCTGCGCCGCGCTCTCCTTGCGAACCAATTGCGCCACCTCCATGATCTTTGCTTTGGAACCCGCCATTGCCGCGCCGATGCGGTTGATTCCTCCGTCGATATGCTCCAGACGTTCCAGCATCTCTCCCAGCATTTGGCTTGCCTGTTCGCCCTGCAACGCAACTTCGTTCACCGCCGCCAAATTCCCTATGGCGTTTTCATAAATTGCCGCGCCGGTGGCGTCGAGCTGCCCCGAGATGGCCGCGTTCTCGTTCGCGCTTGCAACAACCTTGAAAATTAGTCCTTGCAGCCTCTCAAGCAGGTAATTCAAACATCTGCAAAGACATCCAATCTCATCCGCGCCGCCCTGCACGCGCCGCGTCAAATCCATTTTGTCAGCTATTTCGCACACTGCCTGTTGCGCTGCGTCTACCGGTTTCATGAACAGATTGATAATCAAGAAGCTTACAAGAGAAGTAACGACGAACAAACCTAAACCTATTCCGAGAGTGGCGTAGAGCGTCTGGTGAAGCGCAATATCAATAACCGCGCTCGACAGATCGGCTCCCACGACAAAGCGAGTTCCCGCTTCGGTTGTGAAAGAGCGAAACAGGCCGCGGTGCTTACCCCATTCGTCTGTATATTCCATGAAGTCGGGTTCGCCTCCCTTGAACGCCAACGCTAACGCGTCCTTCGCCTTGCCGTCCTCCAACTCGTAAACGTACAACGCTTCTTTTTCGTGCTTTCCGGTCAGGTATTCTTCCTCATCGATAGTGTCCAACACAAATCGGTAACCTTCCGGGCTTTCGACAAACGCATAGACATATTCTATATCCGCTGCTTTGAGTGTAGCTATACACTTTGCGCTGATCTTCATAAAACACCGCCTGAGACATACGCCCTTGCGTCGCATCGTCGATCGTATTTTCGTCTATGATCTCGGCGCCAAACAGAACCGCCGTGATCAGGCGATTGTCCAGCGCATTGATAATATCGGNTTTACGGGTTTGGTACGCGTAAATTGTATAAATCGACACCGCAAACGCAATTGACAGCATTGTGGTTANCAGAATTTTAGCTCTTATTGAAGGGACAAATGACATGAAATTCCTCATTGACATTCAATGTGCCTAATNCGCTGNAATTGGCGTTATAATCTAGCTTTTTAACTCTATCGGCATGTATGGGAGTAAAAGTTTAGCGGTTTTTTCAGATAACAAATATCAAGGGGATTGTTTTTACATAAAAAACAGGAACTGAAAGCTTTCGCGCTCATCACATCCGAAGCAACGAAGCCAGTTAGACAAGGGCTAGGGGGAAAACTTCAAATCAGCGTAACCTGCGTATCTACCTTACGAATAGCGTCATTTATCATAATATCAATGTGGCCATGCCGCATATCCGGCATACAATATCCGGCGATAAACTCTTCCAGGCTGATTCTTTGTCCGGGGAAAGGCGGGAACAGGGAACTTTCCAGCGCTCGCCCCACCCCGTGCGGCATGCCGTCAGATCCGAAAACAAGATCCCTGCCGGCAACATAACCGACTTCGTCCAATAACATTCTGAAAGGATTGTTTAGCCTGCAATATTCCTCCGGAAGTCTTTCGCGGTAGCAGACAGAATCGAAACTGAAATTTGGCTGCATGGATAGGATAACCCCTAAGGCTTTGGCCTTGACAGCGGCCTGTTTCGAAATAAACTGGCAATGCTCGATTCTCGTTTCCGGCAAACCACAACGCTGCGTTCCAATCGTTTCCAACACCCGAATAACCTGATCAATTGCCATATCTCCGACAGCGTGAACCGCAACCGCTTTTCCCATGTCATAAATTTTGGAAATAATCTGCCGTAGATCTTCGTCGCCGTGTACCAGTATCCCTTCTGTTCCGGAAAGATACGGGCGATGTAGCGCGGCGCTCATTGAACCTAGCGCGCCATCCGCAAACAGCTTTATTCCATGCATTCTGGTTTGTCCGGCGTCGCTCATCCGTTGGAAGCTCTCCGAATCGCACCAGAAAATAGCGCGCTCCGCAAGATTGGCTTCGAAAAACTTGTTCAACCATTCTTCATTTTTAAGCGACATCTCCGCCGCACGCCAAACTCCGGAGCGAGCCAGAAAATCATAATAAGCGCGTAACTTCCCTGGGCTGCATCCCTTTATGTCAACGAGAAAATTCAGCGCCAAAGATGTATTTTTTTCGAGCCATTTCTGATCACGATATCTTTCGGCAAGTTTGGGAAAGCGTCTGGCAACGATTTTGCGGGCCGAGTAGTTCATAAGCAGCGCATGCAGAGAAAGGTTGAATATTATCAACGGCGGGAAGCGTTCCAGCTCACTATCACTAAAATCGAAATGTCCGTTATTCCAGCCGATAACCACGGAAACGTCGTTATCGGACAAACTTCCGGTAATCAGCGACAAGGCTTGTAATTTACTGGTCACATTGCTGATATCGAGACAATCGGACAGGGTTGCATACAGATAGGGGTGGGAATGATTATCTTGGAGGAGGGGAATTCTTTGACTTATTTTCACCTGGAAACCTCTGGAAAATAATCCGGAGAAGCAATGTATCGCCATAGGCTTCCGAGTTTTGCGCTTCTTATTCGGAATGTCCGTTCCTCGCCGAAAGATATTGCTCGAACTGTTTTTTATCCACAGCGCAGCGATAAGCTTCTTCTGGGGCAATACGCTTGGTTTTCAGCAAATCTAACACATGCTGATCCATGAGCTGCATGCCGTCTTTCTTTGCGGTTTGGATAATAGATGATATCTGATTATTTTTAGCTTCGCGGATTAGATTGGCAATGGCTGGAGCGCCGAGCATTACTTCGAATGCGGCCACTTGTCCGTCGCCTTCCGCAGTTTTTAGAAGCTGTTGGCAAGCAATCCCTTGCAGAGAGTCGGATAAGATGGTCCGAATCTGCTGCTGTTGATCGATGGGAAATACATCGATAATCCAGTCTATGGTTTTTTCGGCGGTTTCAGTGTGCAGAGATCCTAAAACCAAGTGGCCCGTCTCAGCCGCGTTCATGGCTAGCTGAATGGTTTCCAAATCCCGCATCTCTCCCACTAAAATTACATCGGGATCTTCGCGTAAAGCCGCGCGCAGAGCCAACGCGAAACTTTCCGTATGTTGGCCAACCTGACGCTGATTTATAAGAGAAAGCTTGTTTTCGTGAATAAATTCCAGAGGGTCTTCCAGAATCAGAATATGATCTTTACGGGTGGAGTTTATCAAGTCAATCATGGCGGCCAGAGTGGTGGATTTGCCGGATCCGGTCGGACCAGTGACAAGAACCAACCCTTTTTTAAAGTCCGTCATGCGACGAACGCCCTCCGGCAAGGCCAGTTCATCGGCAGAACGTATTGTTGGAGGAATAATGCGAAATACGGCGGAGATACCGCGGTATTGCATGAACAAATTTCCCCGGAAATGCGCTATCCCCGGGATGGAATAAGTAAAATCAAGGTCTTTTGCCGACTCGAAAAGCTCTATCTGTTCTGCGTCCAGAATCTCAAACAGAATCGATTTGAGATCGCCATGCCCCAATACCTTGGAATTGTAAGGGATCATCTCGCCATATTGCCGGAATACGGGAGGATTACCGCTTGAAAGATGCAGGTCGGAAGCGCCTTGTTTTTTCATTATTTTGAAAAGGCCGTCTATGCGCGCCATAGAGTCTCCTGTCTTTAAAACGCCGAGATGTTACTCCGCTATCGCGGCGAAATATTCTTCTGGTGATATTTCTCCATCCGTCAACATTTTTGCTCCCTCGCGGGCAATATTCCGTCTCCTTGCCACAAGAAACTTCTCTAAAGAGCTCGCATCGTTTTCTTTCCTGAAGATTTGCCTCAACTCGTCAGTAAATATCTCGGTTTCCAGAAGAAGACGCTGATCTTTAAAACCGCTATCCCCGCATACATCGCAACCTTTGGAATGATAAAAAATAATGGAAAGGCTTTCCAAACTCATAGTTGCCAGCTCTTCCGACGTAGGAGTATGCGGCTCCCGGCAATGCGGGCAAAGACGACTGACAGTGGCCGATGAAATAACTCCATTTATGAGAAGCGGCAGCGAAGGAATATGCCGCTGATGAAATAACAGATGGCGCAACGCATCAGCGGTTCCCCTAAGATCGAGACCAGCAAGAACCCGCACTCCTCTCATTGCAGCTTTGTAGACAGCCCTCATGGAAATTCCATCGTGAAGTTCTTGAACAACTAAAATATCAGGATCGTGTTCAAGCGATTCGTGGATTAAACGAGCGCACTCTTGGGCTTCGTAAGGAAATGGCACATGGGGAAAAGCGCTTCTTACGCCTTCGTATTCGTTTCCCAGCGCTATTACGTTTTTGTCGCCGACAACGTCTTTCAGCATGAGACGCATGATATGGTTGCGCGCTCGCGCGGAATGAGAAGCGAAAAACGTTATCCCGCGTTCGGCGCGAACCAATTGGCGTAAGGCGACCAATTGGTCTTCTGATAGAGCAAATTCTGAAATGTTTTCAGGAAACGTAGTGGAATTTTCCAGACGGAACGTGACTAAATCGCCTCCGTATGTCTCCATTGAAGTCACATGGAAATTATAAACGCAAGTACGGTAAGCGAAGGACAGACTCCCTGCAGAAATGGACCTGGTCGTTGGGATAATAGACGCTTTTTTTCGTAACATACCGATGAAGTTGGGATAAAGATCCAAGGGCAGGGAACCGATTTCGCGAGAGAAGCCGTCGCGTTTTCCTCTAACTACAATACGTTCGCCTGTCGGCTGCAAAGAAAGCGAGACGAACTGGTTTTTGATTATGCTTATCAGGAGACTGTCCAATAGCCTGGATCCGCTTAAGTCAGCGTTCATAACTTCCAACACCATCGGAGAAAAAATTGGGGATTCAAAACCAAGCGTTTCGCGCTTGGGAGAACCATAGAATTCATTAATCATCTTGGTGATTTCGTCTACCGTAGCGACGGAAATACTGACGCGAAAACCAGTGCGAAGTTCAAGGAACTTCACTGCGGAGACATTAAGAGGATCCGCAATGGCAACATTGAGCTCATTCTCAGCAAGAAATAGAGGAATGCAGAGAAACTTCCAGGCTATATCGCCTGATATGAACGCAATGGCTTCTGGATTGATAAGTTCTCGCTTCAAGCGGATGTATGGAATATCCAACTGGCTAGAAAGAGCCCATTCCACATCTTCTTGGGATACTACCCCCAAATTAACCAAGGCTTCGCCAAACCGACAACCGGTACGAGCTTGCTTCTCAAGAGCTGCGGTGACTTCGGAGTCGGTAACCATATTGGAAGCGACAAAAATATCTCCCAATTTTTCCTTTTTTTTAAGAACCGCCATAATGCTCATCTCCGCGTGATATACAGATAAGTTGTCTCTTTTTTAAAGACAATGTCCCGTTTCGCCGCGCAATTTAGTTTTCTCGCCTACTTAGGTTTTCAAAACGAGTGTGCTCGCCGAAAAACATAAGCTGAACCGTGCCTATTGCGCCATTTCTTTGTTTACCGATAATAATCTCGGCGTTACGTTCGTGATTTTGGGTGCAGGATCCGTCCCGTTTGCGGCATTGTTCGCAATAAACCGCCTCGCGATAAACAAACATGATGACGTCCGCGTCTTGTTCGATAGCGCCAGATTCTCGCAAATCACTCATCATGGGACGTTTGTCGCTCCGCTTCTCCAGTTCTCGGTTCAATTGTGACAGCGCAACCACCGGAACATTCAACTCTTTGGCCAGAGCCTTAAGAGAACGTGAAATCTCGGAAATTTCCTGCTGGCGGGATTCGGGATTAACGCCGCCCCGCATCAACTGAAGATAGTCGATGATAATCAGGCCAATATCATGTTCGCTTTTCAGGCGACGAGCTTTGGAACGAAGTTCAAGCACCGAAATAGCGGGGGTATCATCAATGAAAATCTTTGCGTCATGCAGAAGGCCCGCCGCTCGCGTCAGACGCGGCCAATCCGAATCTAGAAAATGTCCGGTGCGCATCCTGCCGAAATCAACTTTACCGATAGAAGCCAAAAAACGCATTACCAGTTGTTCTTTACCCATTTCAAGCGAGAATATCACCGACGGCGTCTTTTTCTTGTTATGAGGATCGGCGCTGGCGTATTCGGCAATATTGAGGGCTAGAGTTGTTTTGCCCATGGAAGGTCTAGCCGCTATGATTGCTAGGTCGCCAGGCTGAAAACCAGCCGTCATCTGGTCCAGATCAATATACCCGGCTGGAACTCCGGTTATGTGTTCCTTACGGTCATGCAGGTTCTTCAGGATAGCGAATGTTTCCTTGAGAACCGCCTGCACCGGCACATACTGAGGACGNAGCTTGTTTTCAGACAACTCGTAAATATTTTTCTGCGCCAGATCCAGCAGTTCGTTTACATCCGCCTGTTCGTCATAGCCGCGAGTCACAATCTCGGTAGCCACAGTGATTAGTCTGCGATTAAGAGATTTTTCCTTAACAATTTTACAATAATAAACAATATTTGCCGCAGTGGGAACATAATCGACCAAAGTTACCAGATATGCCACTCCGCCGGCTTCTTCAAGTTCTCCATGTTTTTGTAACATATCGGATAGTGTGGTGTAATCGCAGGGCTCGCGCTGGTCGGACAGACGCATCATGGCCTGAAAAATTTTGCGATGACTTTCGCGGTAGAAATCTTCGGCTGCAAGAATTTCCAACGCCCGATTTATAGCGTCATTATCGATCAGGATCGCTCCCAATACGGACATTTCCGCGTCCAGGCTCTGGGGGGGAAGTTTATGGATGTCAGAAGAAGCCATGGAGAATTTTGCCTTTCTTACGCGTTTCCGTCAATTGAGAACCACGCCGCCATACAAACAGCGCTATATTTATTACGTTTGAATTGAATTCCAATACTAGTTACTTCCTGCAGCGACGCTTTTTTCAGTGGTTGCGTATCAGAAGACGCCGACCCGATTCCATTATAACATGCGGTAAAGGGTTAAGAGCGGTTTTTAGTTTATCAAAATCAGCCTTTTTAAGAATGACCAATACCGGCTTTTTGCCTCGCCATAATTCAAGAAACGTCTTTCCATCCGGGAGCCTTAGCGGATGAACTGTTTCCTGAGTTCCGCTTGACAGATCCTTTATTTCTTCCGCAATCGAGACCTGTCTTTTAGCGTACCAAGAAACCGAGTCCATCGTGCCAACGGTCACAAAACTTGTATTTTCACCCGCCAGAGACGCCGCTTTTAGCGCAAGTTCACGGGTGGATTCAGCCTGGGCTATTACTGGCGTCACTGTTCGGGGAATAATAATCCCAATCAAAAAAGAACAGACGATAAAAGCTATCAAAGCGCGCCCCGGTTTGCGTCCGGCGTTTGTCAGAGCAACCACGCCCTCAATGAGCAACAACGCTCCGATAATAAAGCATGGAACCATGGGAATATCTGTAGCGTACTCCGGAAGGAAAAACGGCGGACCAGTTCCGTCCGGCGAAAGTTCCGGACGAATTAACTTAAGCGATAACCACGGATATCCAAGCGCCGCGCATCCGAGGATAATCAGAGTAATACCCGTCATTTGTATCGTCGATTTCAAACCCAGTCTGCGACGTTCAAGCTCTCCTTTAATCCGCCCAGCCACAAGGATAGAGAGGGGGGGAATAAGCGGTAAAACAGATATCAGCGGCCCGGAATCAATCCTTGAGTACAGCAAAAGTCCAACAAAAATCCACATCAACAGCCACAGAGTAGGTCTGGCGACTTCCCGAGTCTGTTCCCTCCACGCTTTTGCCACAGCCGCCGGAATATGGAAAGACCAAGGCAGCATTATTATCGCGAGAGCTGGAATGATAAGCCAGAGCGATTTATCCGACGCATTCGCGGTAGAAAAAATTTGTTTGAGTAACTCCCACGCGGGGGAAAAACGGACAGGTTCCGCGTTTTCCATGACAACGGCGACAAACCATGGCGCGGTTATGATTAGAAACAACATTAAACCTAATCCGCAACGCATCTTGGTTATCAACTCCCAACGTCTCGTCAGAAGCAGGAATAAAAATATCGTTCCGGCGGGAAAAATCACTCCGACCAGCCCGGAGGTCAGCGTCGTCAAAGCGCAGAACATATAGAACAAAAGCCAGAGGCCGCCGCCCTTACGCGAACGATCATAGCGATTGATGGCTATGGCAAAAGTTCCCATGGCGGCGGTCAGCAGAAACGTCAGAGTCATTTCCGCCGGAACTGAGCGGGTCTGAAGAACAAATCCTGTGGAGGTTGACATAATAGCGGCGGAAAGCAAGGCTGTACGGCGATCATAAATGCATCTGGCGATCATAAATGTGGCCAGGACTGTCAACAAGCCAAAAAGAGCCGCGGGAAAACGGGCAGCAAAATCGCTCACGCCGAATATTTTCATGGAAATGGCGTTGATCCAGTATAAAAACGGCGGGTTATGCAAATAGGGCGCATAATTGAGAGAAGGAGTTATAAAGTCACCCCGTTCCAGCATCTCCCGGGAAATTTCAGCGTAACGCCCCTCGTGGGGATCAAGCAGCGGCAGCTTTCCCAAGTATTGAAAAAAAGGTATTAGCAATACAGCCAACAGCGCCAACGACTCGTGTATCCAATCGCTGGAACTGGCGCGACCATATCCCTTGTAATCCCCGTAAGCGTATTTTTTATAATCTCTCATGCTGTCTGCGGCTTCTCGCGGCGAAGAAGATCAAAACATTCCACCCTGAAGGGCGGACGGATAAAGATGCGTTGGTTGGGGTTGGCTGATTGAGCCGCGCATATTTTATTTCCCTGACCAATTAGGAACAGCTCGTCCATACGCAAAACTTCGGAACGCATGTCAGGACCTATGAATTCAAGGCTGTCTCCGTGCTGTATACGATTTCTGACCTCAACAACGGCTGAACCGTCGTCATTGACCGCTTCTACAATACCGGCGAATTCATGGGTCCGTACATAAGCGGAATGATATTCCTGCCCTACGTCCCGCGGCGCACCGAAAAGAAAGCCAGTGGTATATCCGCGGTGGCTGAGTTTGGACAATTCTTCCATCCATTCCGGCCTACAACTGTAATGTTCCGGATCGTTTAGATATTCATCCAAGGCTCGACGGTACACTCTGAGAGTCGACGCCACATAGTTGACTCCCTTCATACGGCCTTCGATTTTGAGCGAAGCCGCTCCGGCAGAAATAATCTGCGGCAGATATTCCAGCAGACAAAGATCGCGTGAATTAAAAATAAACGTTCCGCTATCATCTTCCAGAACCGGAAAATATTCGCCCGGGCGCTGTTCTTCCACCAGATGGTAATTCCAGCGACAGGGATGGGAACAATCACCCTGATTGGCGTCTCTACTAGTCATAATGGCGGATAGTAAGCAGCGTCCAGAATAAGAAACGCACATGGCTCCGTGGATAAAAATCTCAATATCCATATGGGCCAGGTCAGCCGTTTCGGCCATGGCTTCCAGCGTGGTTTCCCTGGCCAGATTAACCCGCGAAAAACCTTGGCGTTTCCAGAACGCGGCGGTTAACCAGTTTGTAGTGTTGGCTTGGGTCGACAAGTGAAGCGCGCGCTGCGGAGATATCTTCCGCACTAACTCCAGCGCGCCTGGATCGGCAACAATATACGCGTCGAAAGGAAGAGATGCGACCTCGCTAAGATAATTTTCCAGTCGCTCCAACGCATCATTATGCGGATAGCTGTTAATCGTCAGATAGGCTTTGACACCGCGATTATGGCAGTATTCAAGAGCCGCGGCCATTTCCGACAGGCTGAAATTATCCGCTTGACCGCGCAGACTAAATTCCCTGCCTCCCATATAGACCGCGTCCGCTCCATAGCGAATTGCGATTTGCAGTTTTTCCATATTACCGGCGGGAGCCAGTAGTTCTGGTTTGGGCATGGCAAAAACCCCGGCCGGGTTGTTGTTGGCTATAAACAAGGAATGAATACTACTAGCATATAGGTAATGTCATTTAAACTGAAAAGGAAGCTTTCGCTTGACAAAGCAGGTCGTACCGCTTTAATTGTAATAGATATATTTTATTAAATGGGGAGATTATGGGTTCTGCTTTTAGGAAAATCATCTGTTTTCTGGTATGCGTAACTCTTTCTGGCTGCGCGTCCCAGGATCTGATGCTGAAACGTCAAGCAGAGGCCGAAGCAAAAATTGAACATCTTATTCAAGCCGACAGAAAAAACGAGCGACAAATAGGCGACTTGATAATCAGACTTCAAATGTTGGCTGACCAAAACCAACATCTTGCCGACCAGATCAAAGAACTAAAGAAATCAAGTACTGAGCTTCGGGATTACCAACCCAAAGTTGCCGTACAAACGCAAAGCTCTCCTGATACAAAAATTGAAGTTGTGAATCAGGAAACAACAAGAATAAATGAAAACAACGGTCCTCCTGCAGAGTATTTCAGGGCTTTTGGACTGTACAGCGCAAATAATTTCAGAGAAGCGATCAGTGCTTTCAAAATATTTATTTCCAGATTTCCCGATAGCGAATATATGATTAACGCCATATACTGGACAGGAGAGTGTCCACTATGCTCTCTCTGACTTTCAAAATGCCTTGACAAGTTTTCAAAAAATCGTTGACAGCTACCCCAATAGCCAGAAAGCGCCCGACTCTCTCTTGAAGCTCGGCTATATTCGATCGGCTACGGGGGACAAAAACGGAGCAAAAAAAGCCCTTGAAGAACTAATCAGACGTTATCCAAGCAGCCCGGCAACTTCCAAAGCGCGTGAAGGTCTGACAGCAAACCAATTATGAGATATGCCGACGCACATACAATATCAATAGAGGAGAGCCTGCAATGAACATGAGAAAAGCCGTTTTTTTCCTGTTGTTGTCTGTCTTTTTATTTTCCGGAGTAGCGCTGGCGCTAGACCGAGAAGAGCCAACCATATACATCATTAAACGAGGAGACACTCTCTGGGGATTGTCTGAGCGTTTCATAAAGGATCCTTACTATTGGCCCAATATGTGGGAAAAGAATCAGGAGAGGATCACCAATCCTCATACAATCTATCCTGGCCAGATAGTGCAGGTTTTTCCCGACCGTCTTGTTTTTGGACCCGTAAGAAAACAGACTGTGCCTGAAATGGTCGAAGACGTCGTTGAAGAGAGGGTTTTTACTATCAGGGGTCGCGAGGGGCGTCTGATGGAGAAGGGCGACAAACCGGTTGGATTTATTATCGGGACAAACAACGCTCGGGTTATAAACGGTACGGATGATATCGTGTATACTGATATCGGTTTATCTTCCGGCGGACGAGAAGGCGCAAAGTTTTCTGTTTTCAGAGACGAAGGGTCTGTTGCGCATCCCATAACCAAAGAAGTGCTGGGAAACAAAATCATCCCTCTGGGAACCCTGCAGCTTACCGATATGGAATCTCGAGCTTCCCGAGCCATCATAACCTCAAGCTGGAAAGAGATTTCGTCCAGTTCGTATTTAATGCCTTACACAAGCGGACTGCCGCGTGAAATAACCCTAAAAATGCCGTCAAAAGATCTGAATGGTTATATTGTTGATAGTTACAGCGGAGCCCAATACATTGTCGAAGGGGACATAGCCTATATTGATCTCGGCAGTGATCATGGCGCTCTTCCCGGTAATCTGCTGTACATAGTGAGGGATGTCACTCCGGATAAGATCGCAACTGAGGGACGGGTTGACAAACTTCCACAAGAACTTCTAGGCGCTCTGGTGATTCTGGAAACCGGGAAAAGAACTGCAACCGCCCTGGTGGTCAAAAGCGTGGATCCCATAATCAAGGGTGACAAACTCATCACCCAGACTAAATAAAACGTTCCCGTCTATTTATATCCGGCCGACTGCCTCTTGCAGTCGGCCTTTTTTAAACAATTCATTGCGCGCGGCCTGGCGGTTTCCGATGACGGGAATCTTGCCATGGCGCCGGAAATATCCGGATTAACGTCATGTCTTATTTTTGTGACGACAGAGAAAGTTATTACTGGATCGGCCTTAAATCTGTACCTGGCATAGGAAACGTAACCTTTCGCCGTCTTTTGGAACATTTCGGTTGCCCAAGGGACGCGCTGTCAGCAAAACCAGGCCAGTTATCCATGGTCAAAGGCGTGACGCCGTCCATTGCCGAAGCCATAATATTTGGATCTTGGAGAAGTTTCGCAGACAAAGAATGCGAGCGCCTCGCGGCAAGCGGAGCCGGGCTGATCACATTTACTTCGCCCGATTACCCCAAATCGCTTTTTCAAATAAGCGATCCTCCGCCATTTCTGTACGTGAAAGGGGAGCTACGTTCATCAGAACCAATAATTGCTATCGTTGGTTCCCGCCGAGCCACAAGATACGGATTGCTTA
>JGI994J12354_10001661_pt1 | contig 22390 bp, 18 predicted proteins | sample IntmicLarv3ML3BL_FD_12354 | JGI IMG/M metagenome (IMG submission 12354) | reverse complement strand
TATTATCTATCATCGTTATTTTCCTCCATTTTCCAAATATCGACAAACTTCACTCTTGTTGAAACGATAGTGTCTTTTTGCATCTGGATTTACAGGCTTCAATATACCATTTTTGATTCTTCTACCTAAAGTTTGACGTGATATTTGTAGCATATTCATTACTTCATCTGAAGTGAGAACTCTGTCTTCCTCCATAAATAATTTTAAATGTTTCCCTATATAATCCAAAATTAACTTCTTGCGATTTTTTACAATATAAGCCTTTGTAAAAAAGTGAACTCTCTCTCTTAGCATATTATCTAATTCTGAGCAAATAAAAATATCTTCTTTTGTCATAACAATGTTATTTAATAAAGTCTTTTATTTGAAAACGAAATATTCTAAAAAATATTACATATTTATGGGTCTAATTTGCAGATATTTGCCATATTTACAAACTGACACATTTTGTAATTCCTTAAAGAAGTAACCTATAAATTCTTATAAATCACATAATATTTAAATCATTATTCTTTGGATTTTGTAAGATGTTATTTTGTATTGACTTATGTCTTTTTCTCCTCTTCCTTTCTATAGGAAAAACATTTTTTTCTTCCCTTACGTGGACATCATATTTTACTTCATGCACTACGTGCCATTCTAGCACGTAATAAACTCCGCTGTTAATTAGGGTTTCGAGTCAATCGTTACACCTGCATGAAATAAGACGCCTTCGTGCTTGCTTAAATCTACTGACACTCAGTACAAAATAATTGATTTTAGACTTTGTTTTTTACATTTTCAAATATTAGAAATAAATGCGCGTCTAATATATTCCACATCTTTCGTTTAACGAGTCAAACCGTAACAACCATAAGGCATTCTCGTCAAGAAAAGAAGTCGATTAAAATCGCAAATAACACCCTTTGGCGGCAGTATCATGTTAAGCATCTTTATCTGATGAATAGTAAAATTAAATTTGCTTACGTGGACTTTTTTTAGTTAATCACTTTTCATCATCTATTCTGTCTGTATGTGATATACCAAAGTCATGAAATTTCTTTATTCAAATGATAAAGACGCTCAACTTTTCTCTTCCAGAAAATCTGCCATTATTATAAACCTATTATACTCTGTTTTAGGCTTTCTCTATCTCTATACCCTCTCTGTCTCTTAGTATAGTATAAATATAAGAATTGTATCAGATTGATTACTGGAGCCTTGTGTTTTATTGAATTTAGCTCGTTCAGCAGCAATAAGAGCCCATTTTCTCATAACAACACTCCCTGTCGTTGTGCTGCCTGTATATGGCTTGTTCTAATAGGGTGGTTGCCCAAGTCTCAGTTTCGCTTCCCTGTTTCTTTTGGCGCATTCTAACTTCACTTCCAATGGTGTATGCGGATTTCCAACACACTGTTTGGTTACACGCGCCCGTTCCGCCATTAGTTTTTTGTACTCTGAACTTTCTTCTAAACTTTTTTTCTTTCCCATTTTGTATTAATTTTGTTACCCTGTCGATATATTTTATTTTGTTGAATTTAGTTCGTTTGATAACATGACATTTGAATTAATCAAATTTATTTAACGTTTTAGCAGAAAAGACAAATATGTAATTCCTTTTCCGCCTTTTTTGCTAAATCGATGTCGTGCTTTGTTCCCTTAGAAATACCATCCCAAAAAACAAATACTGCATCAGCATCATCAATAATCAATTTATTTCGTGCAAAGCCAGCCGCTCTTCCGTATTTTTCCCAATCAGGTTTATACTCCTTCAATTCAATATCATGATTTTGGGCAAATTTCATTCCTAATGTATCGGCACCCTTTGCACCACCAGATACAACCATATCAATTTCTTCAACTGAAATAATATCTGTTATATAATTTTTTAACAAATCATAATCTGAAAATGTTCTTGAACCAACTATTGCTATTCTCATATTTTTATACATCTTTCATCAATGATGCGTTTTTACTCGTTTGCGCTGCCATAGTCGAGCTTAATACAATCGCGATGAGCAGTAATGTCTTTTTCATAAATAAGTCATTAAAATCCTCTATTTTGCGTTTATTGACAAGGTTGTGCTTTTTGTTTAATATAAATCTTTAATTTCTCCTATTTCCATACCTTGCCCATGTCTCTACAGCATTAGTAAAACACACAGTACCTACAGTATTCTTTATTAAATTAACATTTTACTCTTGATGATGCCACTCTGTGCCACAAGCAAACTCTTCTACAGGGTCAATGAACTGCTCCAAGTAGGGACTGGGATTGATCATTTCGTATGTATCTATTTTTACAGTAAACCACCACTGTACGGGGCTATTGTTGTATACAACCGTTATTAAACCACCTGTTTCGTTATAATTTATGAAAAACAATTGGCGCACATTAGGATTAATGGCGCTATGGGGCGTGGTGCCATCTTCGCAATAGTATTCCCAATATAAGTCTTTTTCCGTACCTATGTAATCATATTCAGGGAAGGCATCCTCCACTGTGGCTATCATGTCCTGATATGTTGGTTCTGTCAATCCTGCAATGGTAATTGTTTCATTGATATTGTAACGAATGACAACTTTATCTTTACTATACCAGCCATTCTCAGGTATGCGGTTATATCTGCGTAATGATAAATCTATTTGTCCTTCTTTTAGGTTGGTGTATACATCTCGCAGTGTAGACACATTCTGACTCGTTTGTGCTGCCACAGTCGAACTTAATACGAGCGCAATGAATAGTAATACCTTTTTCATTTTAAAGTTCCTTTCTCGTATATGTATAAGTAATTGTACCACTCTGATTATTGGAGCTTTGTATTTTATTGAATTTAGCCCGTTCAGCAGCAATAAGTGCCCATTCTCTCGTAACAATACTCTCGATAGTTGTACCTCGACCAATTTCTGCCGATACAACATCCCCATCTGGGCTTACGATAATATTTATTACAATCCGTCCGTCCTCCTTAACTTCACCTCTTGGCTTTGGTAGTCCCTTAGATATCTGACGTCCGTTGAGATTAAAAGAACCATAACCAATATTCCCTTCCTCACGATCATATTTGGGGGCTATGGCTACGTCAGTATCAGAGTGGCGTTTTGAAGAATGGACTAAGTCGTCTGAGGATTGTTCTTTATTATTTTGTTCGCTTGTAAAAGTAATCACAGCAAATCCACTATTGTCAGTAGCAAATATAATCACAGTTGTATCAGTTATATTTTTTCTTATCCTTTGATAGGTTTTTTCCCTCATTTTGAACCTACCTGACTCAACATATTCTCGCTCCTTAATTTTTTTATAACCAACATCGAATAAATCAGACTCCAAATATGTGGCATACATTTTAGGGCAATTAAATGTGATTTCTTTAAGACCACTGTTTGTCCGACTTATAGCAGTAACAGTAGCCATAAGTGCGTTAGATGGATTATCTCCTTTCGTTCCTATAACTCTTGTATATGGGTCATTTCCTGTATCTTTAAGCACAATATAAGGCAACAAAGAGAATCCCCAATGAGCAAGTCGTTCTCTCGCTGCTTTTATATCATTTTCTTCAATGATACTATTTCCTAAGGCAACTATTCTTTGAGATTTATTTGTAGTTGATATATTGCTATTCATAACATCAAATAAATTATCATACTGCTCTTTATAAGACTGCTTAATGCCAATATCCATACAATTGCTGCAAGACTTATCATATTTAACAGTAAGATTATAAAGTATTCCTAAAGGACTTTCATTAAACACACATTTTATATAAAATTTTTTTTCACGATTAATAAAAAATATTGTTCTTTTTATTGGTAGATTTGAAGAGTCATCATATCCTAAATCCTCTGCTGTATTATAATATTTCGCACCAGAACTTTTCTCTATTGCGAGATACAGATTATCGTAGTTCCGCTCAACAAGTCCATTAATCAAAATAGGATACCAGCAAAGAGCTGGGTTATAATCAATGATAACATTCTGAAATGAGCTATTTTTATAAGAATTGTCTTTAATTCTATAATAACCACTTCCTGTTGGCAACGCACTGTTACAGCCTTCGTAATTCATAAGAACATCTTTAATCAATGCTATATTATTAGCATTCTGCGCTTGCATACTGAATGATAGCAATAAACAAGCTATTACTGCCATTGATTTGAATGTAATTTTAAATTTCATAATTTAATTTTCCTATTTTTGTTTGTTAATATACTAATATTCACTCCTTTTAATGTTAGGCAAAGCTATCAATGCCAATAACGCAAAAACTGGGGTTGTTATAATTGCTATAAGAACCCATGAACCTGCACTTCGTCCTTTTTGATTTGCAACATATCCAACGACAGAAAGCAAAACTACAATAAAAACAATAACGGTAATTACTAATACGGCAATATAAGCCAGTGCCCAATTAAAAATAAATTCACTCATTATGTAATAATTTTTTTCCCCCGTCAGCGACCTATTAGAGAGATTAAACTGATTATTATAAGAAAGTGGGTCGCAAGTCCGCACCCATCAGGTATCGCCAAACACCCACATATACACAGACAAACAACCCACCCATATAGGTAAGCGATTTGTACCTTGTAATATGTACTCAAAATTTGGCGATTTTGATGAGTAGGTACTTCATTTCCTCAAAAATGTTCTACATTGCTGTAGAACGCAACAAAGGTAAACATTTCTTTTTTATTTACCATTGATGAGGCAAAAAACGCTTCTATAGGGTGGGTCTTTTTTTAGCATCATTTTATATTTTACCCCAAACTCTGTTCATTGTATTCATCAAATCATCCTTTGAAAGATTAATGTACTTTTGACTCATGTGTACATCTGAATGCCCCATTAAATCACATATTTCAAAAGCTGACACTTTCCCTGTAGCCCCCAAACGAGTCCCGAACGTATGGCGAGCTACATGTGTTGTCAAATTTTTATTTGTGCCGCATAATATTGCTAACTCCTTCAAATAACGATTCATAACTTGATTGTCTATTCTGGGGAATACATGCCCTTGAGCATCCTCATACCTACGCTTGTAAGCTTTCAAAAGTACTTCTGCACGCTTACTAATAGGCACAAACACTTTTCGAGTTGTTTTTATCTGTATTTTTTCAAAAGCCGTCATTTTACTGTTGATATGCTCCCATGACAAATCCATTGCGTCAGAATATCTTAATCCTGTTTCACAACAAAAAACAAAAATATCTCTTGCTAATCTAAGCGAAGCACATGCAGATTTTGGAATCTCTGTATGGCACAGTTGTTCATATTCAATTACAGTTAGTGCTATGTCTTTGGATTTACCATGTTCGATAGGATAATCTACAAAAGGATCTTCTATTTTATATCCAGATTTTATAGAGTAACGAACAGCCGTTTTCAATAATTTAAATCTTTTTGCTATGGTATTCAGTTGATTTGGTATATCTCGCTCTTCTCGTAAATACTTTTTTAGCCGTTCGAGAAATTCGAAATCTATCTTATCAATTGTCATCTCTTTTTTATATTTCATTTGGCAAAAATCAAGTAATACCCTTTTAGTGATCATATAATTCGTCTTTGAGCCTGGTTTCATTTCTTTAAAGTTTACATAATTATCAATAGCTTCTGAAATCAAAGGATGTTTTTTTATTTCGCTTTGCCTTTTCGCTTTGTCCAATGAACTACCTTTAAGAATTGATTTTAATTCGTCCAGCTCAAGTTTTTCTCCAAGAATATTTTTTCGTTTAATAAGAGAATCGAACTCAGCCAAACTCTTTTGCAATTCTTGATTTATTTCAGCTGCATTATCACATTTTTTATCGACACATTCTAATTCATGTCTCCAGTATTTTGGTTCTACACTTTTTCCTGAATATACTCTATATTTTCTACCCTCAAAGTATATAAGGTAATCAATTCTTGCCGTTCCATCCTTTTTTGGAAAATCATCTCTTAATATTATTTTTTTACTTATTTTGCCCATCTCTATTTCTTTATTATTATTCTATAATTACTAAGTATATAAACGTTGGTGAAATTTCAAAAAAACACTTATTTGTGAATAAATATTAAAATTGCGCAGCTAAGTAATAGCTTTTTTTCGGATTACCAAAGATATACTAAAATTATTTTTATATATTTTACATATAAATTGCATATTTATAACTAAAAAAAATGGGGCAAAAATGAACAATAAATATCACCTGTAAGCATTATTCGAATTTTTGATACACTATGATATGCTATAATATACTATAATTGCATAATAGAGTAAATAAATGGCATAAGAAACAATTTTTGTATATTATAACCTATCACAATACAACAATAATAATAATAAAATTAAAATTTATTACCTAAAATGATTGTATTTAACCCTATGATAAGAACAAATATGTGAGCCGAATTAAATTTTACAACCTCATTTTTTATGAATCAAATTGTAGGTTCAAATAGAATAAACAAGGCAGAAAATGCCCAAAGTATAATTGCATTTAGTATTGAACAAAGAATGCTATTAATATAAAAAGGGATCAAAATGAGGGCTAAAATATTGGCGATCTACAATATGTTATGGTATTTAAATTTGCCAAAATACCGTTCCAAAATGAACAGAACATTTTTTTGAGTATAATAATAAATGTCTACAAAACAGCCGATAAACCCGCCAGGAACCTCAAAGAAAAAAGCTAAATGATTAATTTACATCATTTAGCTTTTTTCTTTTTAAAATCCTGTCCACAATCAAAACAATGGTGTGTCTTACTCATAAATGGTAATGGAATACCTATAAGCAGAATTGAAAGAGCTATTGCTTGATTTGAATATGTGGGTTTTGTTACTTCGTATGAACCACAGTTTGGGCACTTCATTTTTGGTACTTTGTCTTTCATAATAGTGGATTTAGTATAGTGGATAACAATAAATTGTAGTTTGTTTGGATTTTAGCACTAATTTATTGCCTGATAAATTGATATCATAAACCCCATCGTAAATATGATTATATTTTTCTGTTTGAGAAATTCGTAGTGAACCTCCATCAAGTTCCCAAAACCCATAATAAAATTCTCCGGGTAATGATATCTTTCCATCTTTATATAACCAAAGAGTCTCCTCGCAACCTCCTCCTGATATGATAAATTGAATTTGGCTCTCAGGATCACTTGGGGTGAATAGTTCTCCTTTGTAAGTAATTTGACCAACACACCATGGGGATTTTGTCAATTGTTCGTAAGTTGATGGCGCCATTGCAAAGTATAATATGCAAACAATAGCCGAAGCGACAATAGAAGCAATTATTATTAAGCGCAACTCGGGCCGTAAATTTTTAAGAAGCGGTAATTGTGACGTTCTATTATAAAGTTTTGCTAAATCATTGACCGGTTTTAAGTCTTCGTCTGTAACAAAGCCTCCATCCTTTAAAATTTCTGCAGCCTTTTGAATATCACTTTCTCTGACCTGAAGTTTTATACCTCCAATCGCATTGGAATATAACGGACTGACTTGTACCGTCAACTCATCTAATACCCGACATTCTAATCTATTGGCTTCAAGTAGTGTTCGTGGTATAGCAAGATCCGATATGCCTGTAAAAGTCTTTATTGTTACAAAATTATCCAAATTGCTTTTGTCTTGCATTGTGTTATATCGCCACAAAGAAGCGACGCCCCTTGTTTGTATTTATTTCATCATAAATGCTTTAAATCCATCAAAGTCTTTTCCGAGCGCGAAACTTTTTTTATTGCCTTTCATAAATTCCTGCAATTTCGCCGGAATTTCAATGTCGGTATTTAATACCATGTCAACATTTTCTTTGAACTTGGCAGGATGGGCGGTTTCCATAAAAACACCTGTTTCTTGAGGTTTTAGCTTGTAGTCTGTTAACGCTTGGTATCCGCAGGCTCCGTGCGGATCTAACAGGTATTTATGATTGTCGTATGTCTGACGCATGGTATCGGTTATTTCTTCGTTTGTATATCTGTAGCCTGATATAAACGCGGATATTTGTTCATGGTTGTTTTTGAACAAGTCGAGAATGCGTGCAAAATTACTCGGATTACCGACATCCATTGCATTTGCATACGTTTCAACTGACGGGCGTGGATTGAATTGTCCTGTATTAAGATATTCGAAAACTACATCATTGCGATTGTTGGCAGCTATAAAATGTTTTATGGGAAGTCCCATTTTGTAGGCAAAAAGTCCTGCCGTTATATTTCCGAAGTTACCGCTTGGTACACACACCACAAGCTCATCGGCTTCGCCTGCTTTATCTAATTGCGCGTATGCATTAAAATAGTAAAACGACTGTGGCAGGAATCGAGCTACATTTATAGAATTAGCAGACGTAAGTTGCATGTGACTGTTGAGGTCGCTGTCGACAAATGCGGCTTTAACTAATTCCTGACAGTCGTCGAATGTACCGTCTATTTCCAGCGCAGTAATGTTTTTGCCAAGTGTCGTAAATTGACATTCCTGTATAGGGCTTACTTTTCCTTTCGGGTAAAGAACGAATACATTTATTCCCTTAACACCCAAGAATCCGTTTGCTACAGCACCGCCTGTGTCGCCTGATGTTGCCACAAGCACATTCACTTCTCTGTCAAGGCCTTTACGAAGAATAAAATAACTCGTCAGCCGGGCCATAAAACGTGCGCCTACATCCTTGAACGCAAGAGTAGGACCGTGAAACAGTTCGAGGCTGTAGATATTGTCGTTTACATGAACAACAGGTGTTTCGAATGAAAGGGTGTCATAAACAATTTCACGCAAAGCTTGCGAATCCATGTCTTTGCCGAAAAATGCCTGTGCAACGATATCCCCGATTTCCTGAAAGGGCATGTCTTTCATTTTAGAAATAACACTCTTATCAATAGTCGGAATACTCTCCGGCATATAAAGTCCTTTATCACCCGCTAAACTTTTGATTACAACTTCTTCCAAGCTTGCTAAAGGTGATTGTTTGTTTGTACTATAATATTTCATAAATGAAAAATGAAAAATATTGATTAGATAAAATAAGCGCAAAGCGTTTTTTTTATCTAATGTTTGCTATCGAAATGATATCTGCAAAGACACCTGCTGCCGTGACAGCTGCTCCGGCGCCGTATCCTTTTATTATCATCGGGTAATCGTTATATCGCTCTGTTGTTATCATGATGATATTATTACTGCCTTCGAGTTCATAGAACGGGTGGAGGCTTTCCACTTCTACCAACCCTATGTCGCATGCACCTTTGTTCATGCTTGCCACAAAGCGTAGACGCTTTCCTTTTGCTGCGAGTTTTTTACGCTTTTCTTCAAATTCGGCATCAAGTTCCGGTATGTTTTTCCAAAAATCATCCAATGTACCTTCGAAATATTTCGGAGGGATGAAAAGGTTCGTTTTAATATCTTTCTGATTAACTTTGTATCCGGCTTCACGCGCAAGAATCAATAATTTACGAATTACGTCCTTACCACTTAGGTCAATACGAGGATCCGGTTCCGCATATCTGGCCTCGACAGCCATTTTTATGGCTTTACTTAGCGGAATTTTTTCACTAATTGTGTTGAATATAAAGTTAATTGTACCTGATAAAACAGCTTTTAAATTTAATATATGATCTCCGCTGTTTATGAGGCTGTTCATCGTATTTATTATTGGCAAACCGGCGCCTACATTCGTTTCGAAAAGGAATTTTATTCCACGTTTGCGGGCGGTATCTTTTAGCGACATATAGTTTTTATATGGTGATGACGCTGCGATCTTGTTTGCTGCTACAATCGATATGTTTTTATTAAGAAATGTTTCGTATAGCCCTGCAATCTCCTCGCTCGCAGTACAGTCAACGAAAACAGAATTGAAAATGTTCATTTTCAATATTTCTTCTTTCAGTAGTTCCGGAGTGGATATTAAACCTGATTTTTTGAGGTCTTTAGTATATGTGTTGAGATCAAGTCCTTCCCGGCGCATTATCAGTTTTTCTATATCTGCTATTCCTACCACATTAAGTTTTACACCGTTTTGATTCATCAACTTTTCCTGTTGAAGTCTTATTTGTTCGATAAGGTTACCACCAACAGTTCCGATGCCGGCTATAAACAAGTTCAGCATCTTATATTCTGATAAAAAAAAGGAGTCGTGGATGGAGTTTAATGCTTTTCGCAAGTATTCGAGTTTTATTACAAACGAGATATTTGTTTCTGAAGCGCCTTGTGCACAAGCGATAACACTTATACCTGCACGTCCGAGTGTGCCGAACAATTTTCCTGCAATACCGGGAGTACGTTTCATGTTTTCACCTACGATAGCTACTGTTGCAAGACCTTTTTCGGCGGTCATATCATTGATTTCTCCTCTCGAACGTTCGGGGGCGAATTCTTCGTTTAGCACTTTGACTGCTAAATCGGCGTCATCATTTTTTACGGCAAAAGTTGTATTGTTTTCTGAACTTGCCTGCGACACCATGAAAACGCTTATTCCGTTTTCCGCCATTGTACGGAATATCCTGTAATTAACACCGATTACTCCTACCATACCCAATCCCTGAACGGTAACAAGGCATGTGTCATTGATAGAGGAGATTCCTTTAATTATCGCCTTTTTCTCATTTTTTACATTTTTCTTGTTGCCTGTTTTCGAAATAAGAGTTCCCGGAGCTTCAGGATTGAATGTGTTGCATACTCTTATAGGGATATTTTTATGAAAAGCAGGATAAATCGTTGGAGGATAGATAACTTTAGCGCCAAAGTTACAAAGCTCCATCGCTTCCGTAAACGTCAATTGGTCAATTATATATGCTGAATTTATGACGCGTGGATCTGCCGTCATGAAACCGTCTACATCAGTCCAAATTTCAAGAATCGATGCATTGAGAGCCGCTGCAATGATAGATGCCGTATAATCGGAGCCTCCGCGTCCGAGGTTTGTTACCTCTTCGACGTCGACGCTTGAAGAGATAAATCCCGGAACAAGAGCTACTTTAGGTATCTGTTTAAACGTTTTTCTTATTAGAGTATTAGTTTGTTTGAAATCTACAACATGTTTAGTAAACTGCTTGTGAGTCTTTATAAACTGGCGCGAGTCATACAGAACAGCGTCTTTTATCACATCCTTTATTATCATCGATGACAGTCTTTCTCCATAACTTACAATTGTATCGGATGTTTTTACTGATAAGTCTTTAATAAGAAATACGCCACGGTAAATATTCTCTAATTCTTCGAATATTTCCATCACATTTTTTGTTGCCATCGTTTGTTTGGATTTTGGTAAAACGCCATCGATAATTAATTTATGGCGTGTGACCATTTCCGAAAATGTTTTCTTATAAGAGCTATCACCTTTCAATGCTGTTTGTGATATTTTTATAAGACTGTCGGTTATACCGCTGAGGGCGGAAACGACAACGATTACAGGCTCATCAACAGCCTCTACTATTTTTTTAACACTTAAAATGCTTTCTACGGAACCTACGGATGTTCCACCGAATTTCAATACTTTCATTTTGTTTATTATTTACGATATAGCTAAAATACTATATTTCATGGGGCAAAGATAGTGCAAGTCGAGTGAAGTACAAAAAAAGCCCGCTTTTTTTTACTTCTGAGACGCCGCCTATCTTCGCTTTTGAGCAAAGTAGTGCAAGTCGAGTGAAGTACAAAAAAAGCCCGCTTTTTTTTAATTGCTTCCCTTCGGAAAGCGACACATTGATTTATTTATCATAGGAACGTTCCGAGACGCTGCCTATCTTCGCTTTTGAGCAAAGTTTGCAAATATCAAAAAACAGAGTAATTTTGCTTCAAAAAACAAATTTATGGGAAGAATTATTGAGATATGTGCTAATTCGGCGCAGAGTTGTGTTGAGGCGGAGGCGGGCGGTGCTCAAAGGGTTGAACTGTGTGCCGGAATACCAGAAGGGGGCACTACTCCGAGCTACGGTGAAATACTTATGGCACAAAAGTTGACGTCAGGTATTGATATAAACGTAATTATTCGTCCGCGTGGTGGTGATTTTCTGTATACACCTGCCGAGGTTGAGTCGATGCTGACGGATATTGAACTTGTAAAACGACTGAATATTCATGGCGTCGTTTTTGGATGCTTAACGAAGCAGGGCGATATTGATGTCACATTGATGCGTCGCTTGATTGAAGCAGCAAAACCATTGTCGGTGACATGCCATCGCGCTTTCGACGTTTGTCGTGAACCGTTTGTCGCTCTTGAGCAGTTGATTGAACTTGGGTGCGACAGAATTCTCACTTCTGGGCAGCAACCTGATGCCATGAAAGGTATACCCATGATAAAAGAACTCGTTCAACGTGCCAACGGACGGATAATTATAATGCCGGGATGCGGTGTGCGCGAAGACAATATTTCACACATTGAAGCGGAGACAGGTGCGAAAGAGTTTCATACTTCAGCTCGCAGTATAGTGTACAGCGAAATGGAATTTCGTAACGAAAATGTTCCAATGGGAAGTAGTGTCGTTACCTCAGAGTTCGAAACTGTACAAACAGACAGGAATAAAGTCGCGATATACGTTTTTTGAGGAATAAAGTCGTATTCATGTGTTTGGCATAAAAAACGGATTGTTCCGGAAGGAGCAATCCGTTTTTCTATGTGGTGCATTTATTTGATGTCGTATTTATTGCGCTTTTTTATGCGTACACATAAAAGGCACTCGAACGGTTTTATCTTATAACTACTTTTTCGGTGACTCCGTTGCTTAGTGTCACAATATACAATCCTTTAGCCAGTGCAAATTCATACGAGCCTGCTGTAAGATTATCTATGTGTTTAATTAATAAACCTGACATTGAATATATGCGAAGTGTAGACTGTGTATCAATGTTTACATACAAAGTGCCGGCAACAGCCCATATTGATTTTTCGGCGATTATATTGTCATTATTTGAAGGTATGCCGCCTTGTGATTCGTAAGCGCCGATGTCTATTGTTCCTCCATAAACCCTGTTGTCTCCGGCGAGGTCTTTGGATAAAGATAAATAGGCATTATTCCCTTTATTAACTAAAGGACTTTCCGGGAGTAATTGATAAATATGACGTCTGTATCCATCCCAAAATGGAGCGTCGGCAGCGTTTCCGGGGTTGGCGAACATTGATGTTGTGCTTGTGTTACCAGGAAGATTTGTGCCGCCAAGATCCATTCCTTTTACGAAACTGTGCGAAAATGTCGGGTTAGAACCTTTAATGCCTTTAACGAGTAATTCATTTTGTATATCTCCCTCATTATCACAGATAACAGTGTTTTGTATGATAGGGTTTGCCTCGCCTAAATTAGCAAGAACAGTCATTCCTCCTCCGTATTCAACTCCTTCTTCCGAATAATCAATAGCATAGGCTTTGTTTCCGCTTATTGTCACATTTATCAGAGTCGGATACGTATTGTTTGTCCGAGAATTGAAGAAGAGACCGGCTCCTCCGTTCGAAATGTTTCCTGCCACGAGGGTGTTTTGTATTATAGGTGTACAATCATTTACTGTTTTGAAGTATGCACCTCCTCCGTACGACGCACCTGCGGATAGGGCTGTGTTGCCTGTTATTATGACGTTTGTTAGTTTTGCCGTTGTTGTAGTACCTTCGATAAACAATCCACCTCCGCGTCCGCCGTTTGTCTTCTTGTTTTCAACTCTGTTGATTGAGAACTCTACATTTGTTATTTCGGGCGACGCATCGTCGTTTGGTGCATAGTTGAAAAGCCCTGCTCCTTCATTGGATGCGAAGTTGTCGTATATGAAGAGATTTCGTAGGGTAGGTGAGGCGATAGTTACGGACGAAAAGCTGTAAATAGCTGAACCGTCTCCGTAAGTTATGGCGTATGCGCGTCTATCATTATAATGAACTGACTTAGGTGCATCATTATATCCTCCTGTTATAGTGAAACCGTCTAATACCGTTTGCGGAGTGGCATCGAACATTATAATGACGTGATAGGCGTTTTCGGTACTGAAACCGTAATCATCGTCGCCATTAACGTCGCCCGACAGGATTGTTTCATTAGCTTTCCAGTCACGTGCGCTAAGACCGGTCGCGTCAGAAGGGTTTGCAGGAAATCCACCCAGAACAATAACTCCGTCAGGTATTATAAAACTGATGGCACGTTCCGAAGTAGGAGTGTCGTCAGTGTACTTTTCGGCATATTTTTTTGTCGGGGTATAGATACCTGATGCAATCCATATTGTATCGTTTGCCTGCGCTTTGTCTAATGCCGCCTGAAATGTTTCAAAAGCAGCGCTCCATGTCAGTCCGTTGTTTGCGTCAGCACCGTTGTTAACGTTTACGTGGTATCTCGCTGCCATAACGGGCAGGAAGCCCAGTGACAGTGCATAAATCGATATTTTTATAAATACCCGTTTAATTTGCGCAGCACGAGAATTTGTGTTAACCGTCACATTGGATTTTACGTTTTGTGTAGTGTCGGTCAATAAATTGTGTATTGTTTGTTTCATATTTGTTATTATTTTGTGATTAATAATTTTGCAGTTTCTCCCGTGCTTAACATTACAACGTAAAAACCTCCGGGTACGTTAAGTGTGTGAATACCTTCACTTGGACTGTTTACCTGTTTTACTAAATTTCCATTGATGGAATATACTCGGATGAATTCGACATTTTCATTTATTTTTATAAAAATATTATCCTGATAACTCCAAATAGAATTATTGGAGGCAAATGCCGATTCGTTAGCCGAAGTGTTATACTTCGATTCGTACGCACCGATGTCGACAGTTTGCGAAAATATTCGGATTTGTCCTGCAAGGTCTTCGGACAGTGTAACAGCTGTGTTATCGCCTCTATTGATGAGGGGACTTTCAGATGACAAGCGATAATCACCTTTCTGCGACCTTGTCGGGGCATTATCGGCATCAATATGATTCACAAAGCGGGGGTTTGTGTTGCCGTCAAGGTTTGAACCGCCCCAATCAATGCCTTCGAGAAGGCTGTTTTCGATTGTTGGGTCACTTTCACCTCTGGTGCTGCCTAAAGCGATATTGTCCGTTTCACGGCGAAAACTTTTATTTCCCCATATAACGGTGTTTTTGATTAAAGGTTTCGATTGACCTGTTGAGAGAATATATACTCCGCCTGCTGCCATGTCGGTCGTGACTTTGTTACCGCAAATAGTCGTATTGATAAACTTGGGACACGCGTTTGTGGCCATTGACCAGATATATATTCCGGCACTTTTATTGGCGATATTACCTGTTACAAGTACATTTTCAAATTCGGGTGAGCCGTCGCCCTCTTCAGTCAAGCAGGCAAAGCCGCCTCCTTCCAAAGCTTCATTGCCCGACATTATCACATTTTTGAACTTTGGGAATGCAGATTTTCCGAAGGAATAGTAACCGCCGCCCTTATCTTTGGCAACATTGTTAATAATCGTCACGTTTGTCAGTGCGGGCGATGAGTTGCCGCCTTCGGAATAGTTGAAAATACCTCCTCCGTCTTTGTCAGCATAATTATTTCTGATGACAAGATTCGACAATGTTGGCGAAGTGCCGAAATCTGCTATCGAATATATGCCCCCTCCATAAGTCTGCAACACAATTAATCCGTTAATATGAGCTGTTACGGCCGCTTTTTCTTTGCTTGCCACTCCTCCCTCGATATAAAAACCGTCAAGAACCATTTCGGGCGTAGCGTCAAGCATTACGACAACATGAAGTGCATTCTCACTTGTGTTTTCAAAATTCGGGCCATCGTCATTATTAAAATCTCCGCTCAGAATAGTTTGATTGCTTTCCCAATTACGGTCGTTCATTGTTGTTGCATCCGTCGAATAAGAAGGGAAACCTCCATAGATTTTTAAATCCCTTTTTAGAAGGAAACTTTGGTTTACGTCAGTGGCAGGCTTCAGTGGGTCTACATTTCCTCCTTGCACATCTACAATCAATTTTGTTGGATGATATGTTCCTTTTGCAACATATATAATGTCGTATCTGCCTGCTTCGTCAATAGCAGGTTGTAAGTTTTTAAATGCGGTACTCCATTTGAGTCCGTCATTCGCGTCATTTCCTGTATTAATATTGACATGGAATACTCTTTGGGCAGATGCCGCCGATGACAATATTAACAATGCAAAAGTTAATAATGTAAATTGCAATAATTTTTTCTTAATCATAATAAACACCCTTTCATTAATTTGTAATTAAATCCTGACAAAAATAGTTACAATATTTATTTTATCATAATGTTTTCACTATTTTTGCACTTTTAAACACAACTATTAATGGATTTTCAGATTTCATCGCCCTTTAAACCGACGGGTGACCAGCCGGAGGCGATAAAAGCTCTTGTCGATGGTCTCCAAGGCGAAGTACCCTATCAGACACTGCTTGGCGTCACCGGTTCGGGTAAGACTTTTACGATAGCGAACGTTATTGAGCAGATAAGGCGTCCTACGCTTATCCTGAGCCATAACAAGACTTTGGCAGCGCAGTTGTACAGCGAGTTTAAGAGTTTTTTTCCGCATAACGCAGTCGAATATTTTGTCTCGTATTATGATTATTATCAGCCCGAGGCGTATATCCCTAAGACAGATACATATATTGAAAAAGACCTTGCCATAAACGAAGAGATAGACAAATTGCGCCTGCGTGCCACGTCGTCGCTGCTTTCCGGACGTCGCGATGTCGTTGTTGTTTCGTCGGTATCGTGTATCTACGGTATGGCCGACCCGCGAGCTTTTGCCGAGCAGGTTGTTTATTTGGAGCGAGGTATGAAGATTCAGCGCGATAAGATGTTGAGGCGTTTTGTTGATGCGCTGTATGTCAATAATAAGGTAGATTTTAACAGCGGTTGCTTTCGCGTGAACGGTGATACTGTCGATATTTTTCCCGCAATTGAAGGTTACGACGGTGTTGCCTACCGCATTGAGATGTGGGGCGACGAGATTGAACGCATTTCGTCGTTTAATCCGTTGACGGGATATGAGTATGATGAGCAGGATAAGTTGAATATCTACCCGACAAATCTTTTTGTGACGACACCCGACCGCATTAAAGGCGCATTGGGGCAGATATCCGTCGACCTCGGTACGCAGGTCGATTTTCTCGAAAGTGTAGGTAAGCCTTTAGAAGCGAAGCGTCTGCGCGAGCGTGTTACGTTCGATTTGGAGATGATACAGGAGTTGGGACATTGCGCGGGGATAGAGAATTATTCGCGTTACTTCGACGGACGCCGTGAGGGAGAACGCCCTTATTGCCTGCTTGATTATTTTCCCGAAGACTTTCTGCTCGTAATTGACGAAAGTCATGTCACTGTGCCGCAGATTCGTGCGATGTACGGAGGCGACCGTTCGCGCAAGAACACACTTGTTGAATTCGGATTTCGCCTGCCTGCTGCACGTGATAACCGCCCCCTTACTTTCGATGAATTCGCTACTCTCACCCCATCCGTTATATACGTCAGCGCCACCCCGGCGGAATATGAGTTAGAAAAAAGCGAAGGTGTAATCGTTGACCAGGTGATACGCCCCACAGGTTTGCTCGACCCTGTGATAAATATACGTCCGACGATGAACCAGATAGACGATCTTATGGAAGAAATAGAACAACGTGCGGCTGTTGATGAACGTGTCCTCGTCACCACGCTCACCAAACGAATGGCGGAAGAGCTGACCGACTATCTTATGCGTATGGGTATACGCTGCGAATATATTCACAGCGACGTGGAGACTTTGGAGCGTGTTCGTATCATGGATGATTTGCGCAACGGGCTGTTCGACGTACTCATAGGCGTCAATCTTCTGCGCGAGGGTCTCGACCTGCCATCTGTTTCACTTGTTGCCATACTTGATGCCGACAAAGAAGGTTTCCTGCGTTCGCACCGTTCGCTGACCCAGACGGCAGGCCGTGCGGCTCGCAACGTAAACGGACGTGTAATTTTCTATGCCGATGTTGTTACCGATAGTATGCAGAAGACAATCGACGAGACAAACCGTCGCCGCGAAAAGCAGCTTGCTTATAACCAAAAGCACGGTATAACACCGCGCCAGATAGTTAAAAACACCGCATCGCTCCTTGGCGAAACGAGGTCGAAGACAGTCGAAAAATATGCCTACATCGAGAAAGAGCCTTCACTCGTTGCCGACCCTGTTGTGCAGTACATGAATAAAAGCCAGCTCGAGAAAGCCGTTGAGCGTACAAAGAAGCTTATGACAGAAGCTGCCAAACGGCTTGATTTTATCGAAGCGGCGCAATATCGCGACGAGATGATAAAACTTCAGGATATGCTTGAAAATAAACCGATTCAAAACAATACAAAACCGAAAAAGAAATGATTTATAAAGTGAACGCAATAATTACGTGCCTGTTGCTTACGTGCGTGGCATGTTCCGGAAAGAGCGGCACGAAAGCGCAGACTGAAGGAGAGATATCCGAAGCATTACAAAGCGCTAATGCAGGTTCTATGGAAAAAGCACCGCAAAGTGACGATGTTGATTCGGATATTAAAGAATCGGTCGAGCTGCAAATGATTTATGCATCCGATGACGACAGGGAAATTTTTGAAAAATACCTTGTCCATATCGAAAAACTTGAGTCTTTTCAGGAGTCGGAGCTGATAACAGAGACTGCCCGTTTCTTTTTGGGCAAGCCGTATGTAGCTCAAACATTGGAGATGGAGCCGGAAGGATTGGTGGTCAATTTTCGCGAATTAGACTGTACGACGTTTGTTGAGACCGTTCTTGCTCTTTCGCGAACGGTAGTCCGATACGAAAACCCGACGTTTGATGATTTTTGCCGCCAGTTGCAAAATATCCGTTACCGGCGCGGCACTATAAACGATTATACCGACCGCATTCATTATTTTTCGGACTGGATATATGAAAACGAGACGAGAGGTCATGTCAGGGATGTGACAAAAGAAATAGGTGGTGAGCCTTATAAAGTGAAAGTCAACTATATGTCGTCGCATCCCGATAGTTACAAACAGTTGAAATCTAACGTAAAATATGTAGAGGCAACGAAAAAGAAAGAATCGGAAATATCGACAAGAGACCTTTACGCTTTTATTCCTGAGGCGAAAATAAAATCATGCGAAGAAAGGATGAGGGATGGCGATATTCTATGTTTTGTAACTAATATCGAAGGATTGGACATATCGCACGTAGGATTTGTCTGCCGTGATAAAGGCGAAGTAAAGTTCATTCACGCTTCTTCATCGGAAAAAAAAGTGGTTGTAGATAAGCTGTCAATACGCGGTTATGTCGAAAAAAGCAAGAGCGTCACGGGAGTGATGATTGTGCGTCCGCGATTCTTAATTTGATTTTTTTGTTAAAAAAGTGTTATCGTATTAAATCAAATTGTATCTTTGTGCTTTGTAAGTATGTTATAAAACAATCGTGGTAAAGCAGGAAAAAAAAGTAATAGACTTATTCACCAGTCTGTCAGAGGTTTGGCGTATCCTGACGGACGAAGAACGAGAAGTGTTGCGCAATAACTCAAAGATTCTTTCTTTTAAAAAGAATGAAATGATTTACTGCGAAGGCGATGAGCCACATGAGATGGTATGTCTGCTCAAAGGCAAGGTGAAAATCTATAAAGACGGAGTAGGAGGGCGAAGCCAGATTATCCGCATGATAAAGCCAATCCAGTACTTTGCATATCGTGCGGCGTTCGCTCAGGAACCTTACCTGACCAATGCCGCAGCGTTTGAGGCATCGACAGTCTGCGTCATACCTATGGATATAGTCGAAAAACTTGTCTACAGCAACCCCAACCTTGCGATGTTTTTCATACGCCAATTGTCGGTCGACCTTGGTATCGCAGACGAACGAACCGTAAACCTTACACAAAAACATATACGCGGACGACTTGCTGAATCACTCCTCTTCTTGCGCGACAGCTACGGGCTTGAAGAAGACGGTGCCACAATAAGCATCTACCTCTCACGCGAAGACCTTGCAAACCTATCTAATATGACTACTTCAAACGCGATACGAACACTCTCTACTTTCGTTACGGAGCATATTATAGCAATGGACGGGCGTAAAATCAAAATTATCGATGAAGAACGGTTGCGCAAGATAAGCCGAAGAGGATAGTAAAAAGTGAAAAGTAGTTAATTCATAATTCAACCTCTCGCAAAATATTGTATATTGTGGAACATTCATTGATTATAAGCTATCAAGATATTGTCATTTTTGCGAGTGATTCACATTGGCTTCATCCTCTTTTCGAGTTCGACGACTTTTTATCGAGAAATTCCTATAAAACTTCCGAATTATTCCTGCGCGACAAGATTGCCGGCAAAGCTGCGGCGTGCATGATTGTCAGGCTCGGCATAAGAAAATGCCACATCGAGTTGATTAGCGAGAGAGCGATTCCAATTTTCGAAAAAGCAGGTGTCGAATGTACATACGACACTGTTGTCGAACAGATAGAATGTCGTACGGAATATCTTATCACGAACGATATGTCGGTTGACGATGCATGGCTTTTTCTTCGCAAACGAGCCGGAAGGGTAGAAGGATTGCCTGTTGAGATCGAAAATCTTACCATAGAAGCCGAATCCAAAAAAGTTCTTGATAACCTGAATCTTAAACTGCCGGCAGGGGAACAACTCCTTATTTTCGGCTCCAACGGAGCGGGTAAAACGACTTTGCTGAAAGCTATGCTTGGTCTCGTTAAGCCCACGAGCGGAACGGTTAGAGTGGGAGAGTGGACGGTAGGAAGCCGCGAATGGACATCAAACCGTGTAAACACGGCTTATGTGCATCAGGAAAATATAAAAAATACGTTTCCCGTTTCTGCGGGAGAAGTCGTTTCAATTGGACTTGCAGGTGCAAAAATGTCGTCTTCCGAAATAACTTATAAAGTAGAGTTAGCTATGCGGCGAACGGGTTGCTTCAATCTGTTTGAGCGTTCATACCATTCGTTGTCGGGAGGAGAAAAGCAACGCGTTTCGCTGGCTCGTTGTTTGTGTCAAAGCGCAAAAGTATTATTGCTCGACGAACCAACATCGTTTCTCGACCGTTATGGGAAGGACGACTTGCTTGCCATGCTTAACGAGCTTTGCATAAACGAAGCTCCGACGATAATTATTGTATCGCACGATCCGGCATGGACTGAGCAGTTCTCGTGGGAGAAGAAAGAACTGAAAGGAGGTCGGTTGTGTTAGAATTACTTTCTCTTACACCCATCGTAAAAGGTCTTATATTGCTTATCATTGCAGGCATATCTTTTCCTATAACAGGTGTTTACCTGCTGCGTCTCAACTTGTTACCACTGCGTTTTATGCTTATGCACGGTGCTATTCTCGGAGGGGCGCTCGCACTTGCATTCCAATGGAGTCCCTTTGCGACAACAATAATAGTAAACTTGGTTCTCGTACTGATGATGACCAAAGTGTCACGTTCGCTTAAAGCTGACGCCGGTTATATAAGCACTTTTTTTATGGTAATATCCATATCCATTGCGTTTATACTTGTTTATAAATTTAATGTTCAGGCAAAAGATACACTGTCTATTTTGTGGGGAAGCCTTTATACCTCGACATGGCAGGAGGTCATGGCAGTCGGACTTTTTGCCATACTGCTTGTTTCGTTTCAAATATTTTACTTCCGCAAGTTGCAAGCTTTCTTTTTCGATCGTGAGATAGCCTACACATCCGGAGTAAACGAGCGTTTCCTTTATTATGCAATAGTTCTGCTTACGGCATTGACAGTCGCTATGGCGATGAAGATAATCGGCGCCCTTTTGCTTGATGCTCTTTTGCTTCTCCCTGCACTGATAGCTACTTTTCATGCAAAAAGCCTGCGCGGCGTTATCGTTTGGTCGTCGTTATGGGGTTGTCTTTTTGCTCTTGGAGGTTTTTTTATCGCAATATTGTTTGATATCCCCGCCAGCTCCGCAATCGCTGCCNNNNCNNNAGATTGTCTTTTTCGTGATTTTTGTATTAAAACGAAAAAGGTAATATATTTGCATATTATTTTTCATAAAACTATAAATTATGTCAAGAAGTATCCGTATTTTATTTTCTGTATCTTTACTTTTAGCTTTGTTGTCAAGTTGCAATTTTGGCAAATCTAACAATCAGGATGTCAAAGTTCCTACGGAAGAAGAAAAGACAGAGGCTGTCAAGGAAACATTAAAACAGGGGTTGAATAAAGCGATTGCAAAATTGAGTTCGAAGGATGGATTTTTGAGTGATGATTCGCTGAAAATTGTTTTGCCGGATAATATTCAGGCTATGATTGAAAGTATTAAAAAGCTTCCTTTGGGAAATACATTGATTGATAATGCAATGAAGCAAATCAATCAGGTAGCGGGAAGTTCGGTTGAAGCTGTCGCTCCTATTATTTATGCGGCAATTGACAGTATGTCGGTTATGGATGTTAACAGTATACTGTTGTCGGACAGCGCTGCTGCGACTGCATATTTGGAGAATTTAAGCCGTACACCTATACAAGTAGCTTG
>JGI994J12354_10001660_pt1 | contig 22400 bp, 16 predicted proteins | sample IntmicLarv3ML3BL_FD_12354 | JGI IMG/M metagenome (IMG submission 12354) | reverse complement strand
CGGGGCGGTCGGTTTACGGCTCCTTCAGCGCCGGCGCTTTTTCCTGCCGTACCGTGAGGTTGCCGCCCACCCACTGAGGCTCCGGAATTGATTGTGTTCGCGCTTCGCATATCCGTTGATTGAGAATCTTTGCCTCTGCCAAAATCAGGCGGCATTCCTGCCGTTCCGAAGCGGTACGCCGAACCATGTGTCCCGTTTACCGCGCCTATGTTTGATACCGACGTGCGGCGGTTGTTGTTGTGGGCGGCGTTCTGACTCTGATATGTGTTCATACCATTTCTACCTGCCGTGCCGTGGCTGCCGTAATACTGTCCGTTTGCACCGGAAACCCCGTTTCTGCTGATATTTGAAACTTCATACCCATCATTAGGTACTCCACTTGCACTTGGCTGAGATGCTCCGATATTTTGTGAAGGGGGGCTCTGTGTTGCCGCGCCACTCTGATTTGTGGTGTTTTGTGAGTAACCGGGGGAGTTGGTCGTCCCGCCTCTGCTTGAGGCGTTGTTCGTGTTATGTGATGTGTTCCTGCCGTGAGCAGCTGAGGAGGACGCCCCGGACGTCGGAGGAGGCATACCACCCGAAGCGGCCTTTGCCTTAGCGCCTGTCGCGCCGGTTATCGCCTTGCTTACGCCGGAGGTAACAGTTCTCATAACGACATAAGAGGCCATACTCCCTATGAAGCTGCGACCCATACCATCGCCGGTTGGAACTGGGTTCAGACCAACACGCATAACCATCGTGTCCGCTTTACGAGCTGCACGGCATATGGCAACGACGAAAATAACCCACGCGATGACGCTCTCATCGTCGGGCATATTCCCCATAGCTGATAGCAACATTTTAAGGAATACCACGTTGAGTATCATCATCAGGCACATTGAAGCAAACATTCGTGCCCAGCCCTTGAAAATATCCTCCGTGTTCTTACTGCCGCCCATCGCGAACGCCCATGGAGCGACAATTGTGAGGAATCCCACGAGGAAATATCTTTCGCCAACTGTGAAAAAGAGCTTCACTATTTGAAACATCAGTACAACACCGACGATTATCATTAGTAGCCAAGAGGCTTCGATGCTGAATATATCTTCGCCCGGCAATGAAACACTGACGCTGTCTGGAATCTGCATTAACTCTATAACAGTGCCGGATATGCTAAGGCCAATATCACATATCTGGCGGCTCGCCAATAGGAGAAAGCCGAATAAAAATGTCCGGGCAAAGAGCTGGGAAGGGTTTTCACCTTCCAGCCCGAGCCCCGACATCATACTCTTTGACGCCTGAAATACCAGATTCCCAAGTAGCAGCGCCCACGCGCTTGCTATGATAATGCTGAAGATGTCGTTAGTTATGGGTATGGCGCTCAAAAAGTAATCCATGTCCATGGAAAAGACATCCAGCAGACCGTTCGTGAGATATTCAATAATTTCCAGTATGAGGCTATACAGCCATTCGAGCAGGCCCTTAAAGATTCCTTCGAGAATTGTCGCTCACCACCCTTCATGTGTGCATAATAGAACAAGCTTCGCTTTTAGCGAAAAAGGTTTAATCCAGAGTAGCAAGGCCGCTGAACAGAGGACGGATATAGGCCAAAAATGCGCCGATTCCGTTTATTATCGCCCACGCTATCCAGATTCTTTTGAGCCAATCCCACGCTTGGTCTGTTTTATGCTGGTTGTTGGACAGTTTCGCGCCGATAACAGCCACCGCCGACATGAGCCCTGCAAGGACGGTAGAGATACCCGCGAGCTTGTTGTATACGTCCTTTATAATCCGGTCTGCTACAACCCACATATCATCGACGGCAAGAGCCGATTGCGGAAGAAATAACGCCATTATTACAAGCAACATGGCGAATAAGTAGTATTTGTGCAGTCTGGAGCAAAACCGCTCCATTAGAGTTTGATTCATTAAGATACCTCCAGTAAGTGCGGGGAGAACAACCGATATGGCTGTTCTCCCTTTGATGTTTCTATAGCTAAACGTCAAAATAAAGCCGCAGCTATGTGTCTATAGCCGCATGTTGCTTGATATTGAAATGTTATTATAGTAAAATGTATAGTGAAAGGGATGATATTGATGGCACAGGTTAATCTCCTCATAGACGATAACCTAAAGGCTCAAGGCGAAATGCTCTTTGAGGCTTTGGGCCTAAGTATGAGCGATGCCGTGAGCGTATTCATAAGTCAAGCGGTGCGTGAAGGTGATATTCCCTTTGCTTTAACCATGAGAACGGCACATGTTCCTAACGCTGAAATACTTGCAGCAATGCAGGAAATTGAAGATATGCGCAACGGAAAATTCCCTAAGCAGCCGCAAAGTGTAGAAAATCTATTTGAGGAGCTTGGAATTGATGTTGACGGTTAAATATATAAGAACCGGGACTCATACCGATTTATTTGAATAAACATTCTACCACGTGCGGCTCTGAGAGACGCACGTGGTTTTCGTATCGGGCCTGGCTCCATGCTTGGGGTATGGAAGTCGGTCACAATAATTCCATCATAATCTCCGGTTGTTAGTAGCGGCACTTAATATCCGGTTTGCGGAAGCTTGGGCTGATTCTGATTGTACTTAATAATCTTTGTTACCCATTTCGCCCTGCTTCCTTCCCATGCTCCACGATAGCTTCCGCCGACCTCCGCATTGTTGGTGAAGTGATATCCTCCAGACAGGCCGGCATAAGTCTTAACCGTAATAGTCGGGCTCTTTATACTGTGGAAGCCCGCCTCGACTGTGCCGAATTCCAGCCGAACCTCGGTCACAACTTCACCGGCCATGAGGCCCAGTGCAGCCGACGAGAGGTTGAAAGAGTAGTTGTTCGTCGAGAGTAGATTTGAAGCGATGATACGGTAATCGTTCAGGTTTGTCCTGAATATGACTCTGTAATAGAGCCGCTGGCTATACGTCCCTGTGGTCATTGATGTTACATTTGCCGCATCGACCGGAATTCTGTCATACCAGTAAAAGTCTGATAAAGGCACATTGGAAGTATTTGCGATATCATAGATGTCATATCGCATGGAGTCTCCGGCAATAACTTCGATATTACCTTTCTTACTGATGCTTGTTCCAAGATTGATACTTTTATTGTACGCGGACAGCTTTACGATCTGCCCTGCATATTCAATGTCAACATCGAATTTCTCAGTTGAAAGCAGGTAATACGGCGGCGCCGTTACTTCCTTTATTATGTACTTGCCAAATGGCAGCGGTTCTGATGCGGCAATGCCGCGCGCGTCGGTGGTTATATACCCGACCACAACGCCGCTGCGGACCTTGGATATTTCAAACACAGCGCCTTGAAGCAGAGCTCCGGCTTTGATTCCTGTCACCAGGTTATCGTCCTGCGCATATTTGATTATCTGAATCTGCCCCATGCTCGGCCTGTTCTGCCATGTAATCTGAGAGGTTCCGCCGCTGCTGATGTAGATGGTTTTGATTTCATCGTCAATTTCATAACCCTCAGCTGCGCGAATTTCACGGACATAATACCTCCCATCGGGAATTTGAGGTATATATACATATCCGGACTGGTCGCTCTCCACAACGGTTATCGGATTCTTGTTTGCGTCCATTATCAGGAATTGTACACCATAAATGCCTCTTCCGCTGAGGCTGTCAACCTTGTGAATCATAATGCCGGATGCCTTGCGGTTCGTTATGGTCAGTACGGCGGTTTGCCCGGCTTTGACTTCGACAGAGTGTATGGTGTTATCCTGCAAATAGCCGCTGGCGCATTTTGTCTCAGACACTGAATACCAGCCTGATTGCAGCGCGGGAATACGAATGATGCCCTGGCTATCCGTGCGGTATGTTCCGATTATCTCGCCGCTCATTTTAGCGACGCGAAATTCTACTCCGGCAATAGGTTTGCGGGTCTCTTCATCAAGCTTCAAGATTTGCAGGTCGGGAACGAGAGTGTTTTCAAACACAACTTTTGTAAATTGATTCGTTGTGATTTCCAAATCCTTTGGCGTGTCATCGAGGATATACCCGTCAGGCGCTCTGGTTTCGACAACCTTTATCCAGCCGGAGGAGAGTCCATCGAGGATAATCAGCCCATCCCCGTCAGTCTGGTATGTGCCGATAACCTCACCCGATTTCTTGTAAATGGTGAACTCGGCTCCCTTGACGGGCTGTTTGGTTATGCTGTCGATTTTGACGATTTGCAAGCCGGATTTCGGGCTGTTGAAAAAAGTGAGCGTATGCAGGGTATTTTCTTTGATTTTTAATGTCTGAGCAGATGTGTCAAGTATGTAGCCATCTGGCGCGACAATTTCCTGAACGACAATTGAGGAGCCGATGGGCAGGTATTCGCCGAGGTTTATGATACCGGAGGCATCCGTCGTGTATATGCCGTTATTGGAGCCAATAAACGCTCCGCCGGAGTCCGTCACCTTGAATTGAGCGCCTGCAAGCGGCTTCCCGGTTGCGCTGTTAAATTTCTGAATCAGCAAGCCGCCCTTTTTGGCATTTGTGAATTCGACCTCCACTATATCCTGAGCATTACCTGAAAGGAAAACCGTTTGTGTGGAGGGATTCGCCAGTTCATAGCCTTCTGCCGCGCGGTACTCATCTACAATGTATGTCCCGGCTTTTAAGTCGGTCAGGACGATAGTTCCGTTGATGCTGGTTGTGCCCTCAAAGATAACCGTCCCGCCGGTTCCCGACGTGCCGCCAAGATAGCGAACGCGAAATGCCGCGCCTTGAACAGGCAGGCCGGTATCGTTATCTATCTTCCTGATTATGAGCGCGGAAAGCGGCGTGTTCTTAAAAGTGATGGTGTGGTCTTCGTTCCCGCGGAGGAAGAACTCCTGACTTTCGCCTGTCGTTTTATCATATTGGTATCCGTTGGGGGGCTCAATCTCGGTCGCCTTCCACCAGCCCTCATTGAGATTAAGCAGGATTATCCGGCCGTTTTCATCCGTATAATATGTTCCTATATCCTCATAGGCTCCGCCGCTCGTTGAGCGATACTCAAACTTAAAGGCAACACCTTCAAGAACGTCACCTGTAATACTGTCAAGTTTACGGAGGGTGAGGTTCGGTAATCTGTCGTTCGCATAGTAGTAATCAAATACTTGGTCGCAACCGGGTCTGACAACTACAGTAAAGGATTTCTCGTTAAGCTTATAGCCTGTGGGCACGGCGGTTTCTGACAATGTGTATGTGCCTTCGGGTATAGATAAGAATGTTGCGAGACCGTCGTCGCCGCTTGTCCGGACGTATGAAGCGCTGTTGTCAACGCCATCAAGCGTGAAGGTAACACCTGCAAGGGGTTCTCCGGTTTTAGAATCAGTTTTGTGGACTATTACATTCGGAAACGGCTGATTGGTGAATACGAATGGAGATAGCTCCTGATCTCGCCGCAGCTGGTTTTCCTGCGTGATTGTCCCTGCAAGAAAATATCCATCGGGAGCTTTTACTTCAACCACGCGGACAGCCCATGTGCTGTTATTTTCATTAAGGAAACTCCCATAGAAATCGTGAGTTATCGTAATTCTTCCATCGGATTCTGTGGCAAATGTGCCGAGCTTTGCGCCGTCAATATATACCTCATAGGCGGCTCCCATGAGAGGCTCATTGGTGACAGAATCACGCTTCTCAATTACGATTCTGGGATAAGCCTGATTCTTGAATGTAAATGTTGACAGTGTCTGGCCTTTTGTTATTACGTTTTGCTGCCAATTGGGTTCGGCAATAAGATATCCGCTCGGAGCCTCAATTTCTCTGACCAATACTGTCCATGTACTGTTACCATCCGTGAGATATTCGCCGTATGTGGCATAGTCAATGACGATTCTGCCATCCGCGCCTGTCTTGAACGTGCCAAGCTGCCTACCATCAATAGAGATCTCAAAAACCGCCCCGGCAAGCCCACGCTCTGTATCTGCGCTTATTTTTTCGACTACTATGTCGGGATATTCATAATTCACCATTGAGAGGTAGTAATCTGTAGTTGAGGTATCGGCAGGATTGACGTACACGCCGATGGTATTATTGGCGGGAACTGTGAATCCCGCAGGGGCAATAGTTTCCTCAAACAAGTAGTACCCCAATTCCACCTCGGAAAGTGTAATCTTCCCGGCCGCGTCAGTCACCCGTGTGCCGATGAGCGTTCCGTCCTTATATATCTTAAAGGTCGCGCCCGCAAGCCCAACCCCGCCGCTCACTTTATGAAGCGTTATGCTCTGCTTCGGGTAATCACGGAAAGTTATGGGGCCCGAATTGAACGCTTCATAGTATCCGCTTTCATCATACGTTTCATCTTCGACCCATTCGAGCCAGAGCTTCAGGTATTGCGGAGCGTCGGAGGTGAGAGTATAATCCGGAGGAGCCTGTGTTTCCGTCACATAGTAGACGCCTCCAGGAATGTAGTTTCCCGTTTCGGTGGCATCCCACCATTGAAGGTCAATATTCCCGCCTTCATCTGTCCACACATCTTGTTCAATATGAGTTCCGGACTTGGACTCACCTTCAATGCGGAAACAGGCAGGGCCGACGCCTGCGCCGGTTATGGCATCCACTTTTGTGATAACACCTTCGGGCGGCTTCTCCAAAGTCCGGGTTTTGTTTTCGACAACACCTCCGGGGCCTTTGCCGACAACTGCCGCTGCCGTAGCCGCAGTATTATTTATGTTACCGTTGACAGAAACCGAATATACCGTGGGATCTATCGCAACATCCGCGCTGCCTGAGCTTAGTTCCTTTACATATAAAGTCGCTGTTGAAGAGGTTATTTGTATTCTGCCTGAAGTACTCCACCGAGCTCCAGTTGTAACGATTTCTTCGGCTTTGTTTGTACATGAAGAGTCATAGTATATCCCGAATGTTGCTCCATTGTAGTACCCGGGAGTATCTATCAATGTTTTTGATAATTTCACATAGACATCATAAATCATACTATCCTCAGAATAGGAATATGTTGGAGCAAGAAGCCTCTGGTAATCATTTGACCATGCAACCTCATACACGTAACTCTTGACGCTGCCGTATACTCCGGCGTCATAATTCATTATGATGTTTTTCAGAAATTCCACCGTATCCTCGAAGGTCGGTTCCGGTGTTACGCCAAGAGCCGCCAGTGCCGTTCTGCGCTCGGTTGCCGCAGCCTGAATAAACGCTTCATCACTGTATGTCCATGCCGGATTGGTGAGCCACACCCACAACGCCGCCTGTATGAACCCGCTTATTATCTGTTCGCTCCGCACATCCCAGTCTCCCAGCACATACATGTGAAAGAAATACCATGCGATAAAAGGGTCGGCGGCGGTCGATTCCAGAGGCTGGTCATATGTCCATGTCCCTGTGCCCAACTGTTTGCCGTGGTCAAGACACCACGCAAGCGATGGGTCGCCATTTTCATAAACGATGGGAATAAACCGAATCGTAACATAGCTCCTTAATGTCGTGGAATAATATGAGGCCAAGTCATGTTGGTTGCTCATAAAATTCACCTGAAGCCTGCTGCCCGGGTCGCCGATAGTCACCGCACCATCAGCAACGGCGTCGGTGACAAACAAGTCGGCGGGGAATAGTGCAAATATCATCGCAAGCACGAGAGCCAAGGACATTAAGCGCTTGCGAAGGCCCATATTTACTTCATTTTTTCTCATTTTTGCATCCTCCGTTATTTGGGATTTATAGATTTAGGTATTGTAAAAGGCCCTTACTCTTTGAGTAAAGACCTTGGTAAGAATATTATATTGGTGGTATTATAGCCTACCTAACGGCACTTCTCGATTCATATGGAAACGGCTCTCAATAGAAGCAATAAACTGTGTGGTCTGGATAAAGATATCCTGTGCTACCGGTGTATCTCGGAAAGCTCCAAGTTACCTTACCATTTGCATTTCCTTCACAAGCAGAGAACTTCATAAGCCCCTCAGAGTCAGTAGAGGTTGACTTGACCACAATCCAATGCTCGCTGGCCGAGTTAGAATTATATAGATGAACAATGTCGCCGCACTTAACTTTTGATAAATCGCTATGAGATGTGTACTCGGCTCCATGTCCGTACAGTAGGTCGCATACCATCCCCGCAAACCCATTACATCCTCCGCCGTTTGATACCGGATTATCCGAGCCGTAGTAGTATGTATCATATCCACTGCCTTTTGCACCCCACGATGTTCCTTCCGGAATGATAAGTTCAAGCTCGGCAAGGATCGCGAGGATGTTCTCATCGGAGATTGCGGAATCGTTTGCAAGCTTTCCGGGTATGGCATCTCCAGTAACAGTCACTTCGAACTTGTATCCTGTGGTGTACCACGAGGTTGCGGTCTCAATTGTCAGGCGGGATGCGACGTCGGAAACGGGCGGGTTTTCATCGGAATTATCATTGCCAAAGTCGTGGTTGCCCTCGACAACATCGAGTAATCTGCAAAGAACTGTGGCCGCCTGTCCGCGGGTCATGCCTGAGTTTCCGGCAAAGGTGCCAACACTGTCTATGCCCAAGATTAAGCCGGACGCATAGCAGTATTTAACTGCGGTTTGATACCGCTCGGGTACATCAGCCCAGTCAGCAATTGATGATGTAATGTCAGAAGTATCTCCGGATTCCCATTCGAGCCTGACCGATGCGTTATAAATTGTCTGCGCCATGTCATAACGGGATATGGGTTCTGATACCATATCTTCAACCCAGCCGGTTGATCCCCCCTCAATGTAGCTGTCATATGCCGCTGTATTGTCAAGCAGGCCTTTCATTGAGCTTATCTGCACATACGGATTCCACCACGGCGTCGAATCCATACCCGAATCAATCGCATTTTGGGAATCATCAGTAAACAGGAGCCGCACAAGCATTTTGCACCACTCGGCGCTTTTTACGTTATCTTCCACACCGTAAAGCCCATCGCCATATCCTTCGACAAGGTCGTTCTCCTTTGCTCGTTCCACATATCTGTTTGCCCAATGGCTATCTGTGACATCGCTAAAAGACGCGGCCAATGCTCCTGAAACGAGGCTCCCGAAAACACATGCCGACATTATTATTGCGACAAAGCGCTTGAAATTTCTGCTCTTCATAACGGCCTAAACTCCCTCCGCATTTCCTCTGTCTTTTTGCAAAACAGCACTGTTATCACTAACATATCCTCGAATTTTTGCTAAGTCAAGGAATTATTTTAAACGCTTTTATCTTTACCGTGTGATAGCGATTAGGTACAGAGGGATTGAACGGCATTTTCTATCACGCCGAGCTGTTATTTAAGGCAGCGTCGCTGTTTTATCACTTGACTTCGGTGGCCTGCACACAGACGCGCAGAGCCGGTTGGTCGGCTAGGCAGGTTATGAGGGTTATCCGATTGTCGGCAGTGTGGCTGAGATATGACCAGTCATTGTTGGCGATGAATCCGACGAAGGTTATGGAATAAGTTCGGGTGCCATAGACCGTGGTATATTGAAGCGTATCGCCGATATCCAAATCTTTGACAGAGCCGATGGTGTAGAGAGCGCCGCGGTTATGTCCGCAAAGCCCGATGTTGCCATTCCAGCCGGACATGCCGTCAAAGTGTCCCAACCCACGGTTCATACTTTCGCTGCCGGTTCCTGAGTAGGCGTTCATATTGATGTATAGAGATGGGATATTGAGCGTTCCCACACTCCCATCCGCGCGCTTCATTTCATCAACCGCCGTATATGCGCTCGCCTCTACGACATCAGGTTCCCACGCTCCGGGATAATTGATTATTGGCGTGGCTGAGTATGAGCTTATATATTCATACCGGCCCGGGCTGTACTCAATTATCCCATTATTAGTGTAGGATGTATCAATCGGTAAAAGTGAGTATTCCGGGATTCCCGGCAGCAGGGAGGTGTCGTCAAAGTCTGTCAGATTAAAGCCCCCATAATTGTACTCACTTCCATATACATCCTCATAGTATGTTGAGCCATAATACTCGTGGGTATCGGGCGCTTTGAAAGAATAATCCACGGCGAGCGCTCCTGTACTCATGGAGAGTATAATGCACGTTGCCGCCGTAATGATTAGTGCCGCAGTTTTCCTCATCTTTTGATCTCCTTTTATGATTGCTTGATTTCTTCCGCAAACGGGCTCACACTGAACCAGTAGTTCGTGCCGCCTGCTTTTTCAATAAGGTGAGTTCTGGTCATAGCGCCTCGTTTTACTGTGACGATACGCCCATAAAGCTTGGCCGCGGTTTTTGCCTCTATTTCAATCACAAGCTCTGTGCTGTCATCAAAGGCGAGAGAACTCACATCTATTACAGGCGTTCGTGTGCTGATTCTACACCTAGCTATCTGGCCCACTTCTCCATCCTGTTGATTCCGCGCGCAAATTCGCGCATTGCGTTTTAATCGCGCTGCCACTTTTACCAGCGCGGCGAGAAGGATTACTCCGGCAAGAGAGAGCAGCACATAAAGGACAAGCTCACGTGATACGCCCTCCATCTCTTTTGCTTCGGGTATCGGAGCCGGAGACGGCAGGACAAATTGCGTAGGGATTGGAGTAGCAGTCGGCACAAGCATTTTTATTTCCTGCCCTACATACGTCACTGTATATGTGACCGAAGAAACTCCCTTCGCCTCAACTTTTCCGCTGTATGAAGCTGTTGTGATGTAACCGTCCGCAACATTCGCTGAGTAGCCGCCTGAATAATAAGCCGTGGCCGTATACGATATCGGGTTCATATCCTCATCAACCGCGTTGACACTCCAATCAACACTTGATAGGGTGAGCGGCACGCCATTTTTCGTGATTGACTTCTCTATGTAGCCGGGGTCGTTGCGGTCAAGGTTCGGAAACACCTTGGTTTCCTCCATGCCGTAATATTGCGCGCTATATCCGATAGCTTCAGTTTTTATCGTCGTGTGGTCAAGGTTGAGGATTCCCATATACCCGCCGTAATTATATTCGATTGCCGGTTCGAGGATAACGAGAAGCTCCTGCAAATCGTTAGTGGCTGTTTCAATCATAATAATCTCTGTATGCTCACGGCTATCCTCGAAATGGTTATCCGCTTTTGTCAAGCTGAAGAGTGCATATGAGTAACCCATCATCTCAAAAGGTGTTTCGAGCAACTGCTCAGTGCCCTCCTCCGGAGACTGCTCGAAGGTCTTGACAATATAGCGGTGGCCGTCGCGCTCCTCATAGGTTATCTCGTTCGGAACCGCGGCAAGCGCACTGATAGGAAGTGAGCATATGAGTACCATTATTACGAATAATTTCTTCACTTTTCCAACCTCCTGATGTTTATGAGGCAGACGCCGAGCAAGGCAAGCCCGACTATTGCGACGATTGATATGATTTCCTTCCTTTTCATTGTGTAACCTCCATATATTTGATAATAGTATTCTATTATTGCTCTTTGAATGGTGCACATGGTATAGTTAGTTCAACTGAAGATTTACTTCATTAGGGAGTTTGTGGAATGGATAGAAACTCTGCATTAAGAAATGCCAAACAATATGCCAAAAAGGTTAGCCAGATTATGAATCCTTTAGCAATCATGCTCTACGGTTCCTATGCACAGGGCTGCGCAAGAGATGACAGCGATATTGATGTGGCTGTGATATTTGATGGTTTTCAAGGGAACAAATGGGAAGCTTCAACACAGTTATGGATGTTGACTAACGAATTCGATGACCGCATTGAACCTGTGTTACTGGACACGGCTGATGACCCCAGCGGCTTCACACAAGAAGTTCTCAGAACCGGGCAACCGCTATATAATGAGCAGTAAAACTCCCTTTCGCAAGGGAGTTTTAGTTTTTCATAAAGGTGTCAAGATTAACCTCCTGTATTTGCAACTCTCCGGAATCAATATCCCCGAGAATCTTCAAAGCCGATTCAAGCGCCTGCATGGTATGTCGCTTGTGCCGCTTTATAAAGGGTACAAGCAAAATGACGTCCCCGCCGTGCGCTTTAGTCAGAGTAAATATTACCCGCAGCCTGATTTGACCTTTCATTTGCAATTCGTAAAGGCGCGAGTATTTCGATATGGAAAAGTGTTTGATGTCAGGGCTTATCACAGAATTACCCATTTTCAGCAATGCCAATTTTCTGCTGAGCTTGTCCCGTTGCTTGGCATCAATGCCTGCTATGCAATCCATAAAAGATGATTTGCTATCCGTTGAACCCACATTAAGTATCCTCACATCACAGCCTCCTATTCTGCGGCTGCGGGAACACAGCCGGCAATATACTCGCCGAATCGCTCAATAAACCGCTGCATGAACCCACGTACTGCGACATCACTGCACATGAGCCACCAAACCGGGTCGGGCAGTGTTTTGCCCATCTGGTCATACTGTACTGACAGCATCAGGTACGCGTCGCAGTAATCGCTGGCTTTTTCATCTTTGATGAGCATTTCATACACGGGCAGGAGCTGGTTGGCGCCGGGCGGATAGGCGCACTTGGCATCCCAGACGAACAAGCCAAAGAATATACCCGCAAACGCAGACATCCCTTCTTCATTGATTGTGTTCCCGTCTGATAAAAGCCCCATGTGTATGAGTCTGTCCAGAAGCTCTGCGTCATTCAGAATCTTTCTTTTCTGCATTGGAATAACCTCCCTAAAAAGCACATAAAAAATGGTCGGCGCAATCTTGCGTCAACCTAGCTCTGCAAATCCTACTTCATCAGGCCGCTCAAATAATCCTGCGCCAATGCCTGAACCGCTTTTGCGGTTTCCTCCGCACTCCTTTCACCTGCGAAAAAGTCAATGGACGCTTCGGTCACGATAGCTAAAATTCCCTCATCTTGCCTTGATACCTGCGTTTGTTGCGCGATGAGTTCTTTTAGGGCGGCAGCGTCCGCCTCCGGCTTATACTCCACACTCACAGCCGACCCCATCCAGATTTGAGTGAAGGGAGTCGTTTCAATAAGCTCCTTCTCCTCACCGATGCTTCGGGCAATGACTTCGTCGAGGCCGGATTTTGTTATCGGCAAGCTGTCGCTCCGAGTCACGCTCCCGCTATCAAGAAAGCTCTTCAGAACATTCCATGCCTCCGCCTTGTGTTCTGATGCGGCTGATATTGCAAAACCGTAGATTTCGGATATTACAGAACCCGAATCTCTTGTGCCGGGGAAGCCTATGAAGGAGTAGTTGTCCTCCCCGAATAGGGCCCTGTTGAATCGTATAGAGTACAAACTGTTAATTCCTCCGAGCGCCAAGAACTGTTCACCACCCTGTACCGCAGCGTATATATTCCATTCGCTATTGAAACTCGCCGGAAGTGTCTCACTGATTTCAAGCACCCCACGAAACAACTCGGATTCGAAATCACAGGTCATACTTTCCCAATCAACAAGAGCATTTCCGAGATAGCCTACCATATACCCGAAGAACTGGTGCCTTGTGAGACCCTCGCCAAGAGGTGACATTATCCCAGACTCATTTACCGCCTCTCTGTATTGCTCCAGACTCCAGCCCGGCGTTGAACCCACGACGCCTATATCCCCGGACACGGTTTGTATCTCGAAGCAGGTTGGCAGTTCATATAGCCCGCCCTTATATTCGTATGCCGAAAGGATATTTTCGAGGAAGACATCCCTAGTATATGTGTCATCTCTGTCCATTAGAGAGTATAGGTTTTCAAAACATCCATTTGCCGCATACTTAATTGTTGGAAGGCCATAAAGGTCGAGAATGTCAGGGAAGTTACCCGCATCAAGCTCTGCTGTCAGCTTCCCATATCCGGCTTCTGAGTTCCCCGCCGTGTTGTATACGCTGTAATCCAGCAGGTCAATTCTTGTATCGCGGCTACCCTTATTGAATTCGATTACCGAATCATACAACATATAGTTGAGCCCAAGCGTGGCAAGTGTTATTGTGGTAATTTCATCGCCGGATATTTCGGTTGGCAAAAGGATGTCACACACATCGTTGAGTGTGCTTCGGTCAACGCGAATACAAAGCATCGAACCATTCCCCAGCGAAATTACGTTTGCGGCATCGGGCATACCGCAATTGACCCAGTTCAAAAGCTTGTTCATCTCTCCCGTATCTATGTCATATCCATATAGATTGTTGCCGTCGCTCAGGTAGAGGCTGTATTCATCATCGCCGCTGTACACCGTCGAAATTCCCGTTTCAAAGAGGATTTTGTTATACGCTGCGCCGGTCGCTTTATCTAACACATGGAGATAACTCTGCTCTCCGTTATTTCCGAAAAGGCAGAGGGAGCCGCCACCTGACGCAAGAAGTGTCGTGCCGGAATCTTCGGCTGGCGTCACGACAATTGAGTTATGAATGTCAGGCTCGCCATCGTCAACATTGATGATTATGAGCTTGTCGGCCTCTTCGCCGTAGCAGTTGAGGTAGAGCTTTCCGTCAAGGTAAATGATGTTGCTGACTGCGTGTGTGTCTTCATCTTCAAGCTCCCATGTATCTGCGCTTCCGTCAGAGCTAATACGGGTGAGAGATGAGGTGAAGCTCAGATAACCGCCATCGCGCGCATTTGACATTTCGGCAAGCCAGACGTTTCCGTTGTTGTCAACGGCAATATCTCCTGAAGCCGCGTCTGTGCCGCTGTCGCGCCAAAGCTCGGTCATTTCGTCGCTTTCGACGGCACATTTCAAGAGCCACCGCCCGTTACTCACATAATTTGCGTCACGGGATACGCAAAACAGGTAAATGTCATCCTCAAACCGGGCGGCGATGATAGCCGCAGGGGCGCCCTTAATTTTCAGGCTTTCCGCCGTGTATATCTGCGACCCCGATGCACCAAGAATATCGGCCACAAATCCGGTAGGGGATTCTGACGGAAGCCCCACTAGCGGTGTAGCGCTAACGCCGATATTCTTCCCGCACGCACAGCAGAATAAGAGAAGCGTCATTGACAGCGCGAGTGCAATAAGATTCCTGATTTTCATTTTGATAACTCCTTAAGATTTTTGGGTATATGAAAAGCAGAATGGCGTGAGCCACTCTGCTTTTGCTTGTTTGAACCGATTATTACGATCAATAACCTTCACCATCTTTCAATTATTTGACTTCCTTTAAATGAGTTTATGCGAAAATATAAGGTGTAGCTTTTCCTTGCTAACATGATGGAGGGAGTTATACTGTTGCGGCTATCTGTAAACTTTTTTGATTTGCTAGTTGAAGTTAAGCCACACATTGCCGCCATGCTATATCTGCCCATACATAGATTGAACACTCCAGGATTGATAATCCATAAAATGAGAAGTTCCAACGTAAATTCAGAGAACCAAGTATTAATAAGTGTATTATTTTACGTCCAAACAGTTGTCATTTGTTGTCGTATGATGTATAATTACAATATTTCATATAGAAAGTAGTATAGGCATGGGAAGGAACGGAGTATGACGCATAATTCAGGACATAGCGCGGATATTGAGGTTGTTGACTTTGACCGCATTCTGGCCACAGCAACAAATTGGATTAATCATTCAATCAAGAGTGGCGACGACAACCTGAGAGTCAATAACTCAATATTACCGATGCCTAGGGTTTGCACCGAACCTGCGCTAAAGATCTCCCAATTTCAACCATTCGGGTATTTAGTATCTGATGTAGAAAGTAATACGCTTACCCTTGGCTCTGCACCATCGGGAGATATGTATAAAAGTCAATATGTCACATCTGATACATTTAGCAAATATCTTCAGAGTACTATTGGCGTTAATTGTGATCTCGTTCTTTCTCCCGAGTATTCCATTCCTTTGGATGTTATAGCGCATTTCATTTTGACTAAGCAGGAGTCGTTGCCCCATGGCACCCTTTATGTTCTAGGATGCGAGGGGGTAGGTTATGAGCGTTTCAACAATTTTATTGAAATGCTTGAAAGGCTTGGAGTATTTGTTTATAGGCAAGCGCTTAGCAATAACCATGGGATTATTAGCGCCGTCTTTTATATAACTAGGCTAGAGTTCAAACTCAGTGATGGCAATAGCAAGTCCCAAATTATTGCATTTCCTCAACTAAAGACGATTGAAATGCTAGGCGAATCAATTGAAAAAGGCAATCTAAATCGAGGCCAGATTGTATATTCAGTAGGTACACCTGGCAAGTCTTTTAGAACCCTTGTTACGCTCATTTGCTCTGATGTTAGGAATTATAAAGCACTCGAATCAATATCCTCACATTGTGGTGCTAGCCAGCGACTTTTAATATTTAATCCACAGTTAAATAGCAAAGGTCGACACGGATTCTTTAAGTCAATGCAAAGCCGCTTCATTGAGGAATTGGACTCTACATTTCACAAAAATGTCAAAATCATTTCTTTGAATTGGAGTTCACGAACGCGGATAAACGATAGTATTCATATAGACAAACCATGGAGCGCTATACTAGAGAAAAGAATTAGCAAAGTTGCAGAACTAAATGAGTTTGTAAAACGATCAAAAAGCTTTATCTCAAAGGGCGTTGAACTCGCCTGTTCTGACTCAATAGTGATGTGGTTATTTCACCCATATTCTCATACAATTCGTTTTGCTTTAACAGATGGAACTGCTGGTGAAGTCGGATTAGCGGAGATAAGCGAACGCAAATACAATCTGGGAGGGGAAATGACAGATACAAATTGTCGCTGCCCTGTACCGTCATTAATTAAAGAATGCAAAGCTTTCGAAGGTTTCTGTGAGTGCGACGATAATAACAGTTCATGCGATATATCCGGAATAGATAACTGGATTCGTTCCGTATATTACCGTGAGCAACGAGTATCATTGAATGATGAGACGTTCTCCCAACTGGGACTAAAAGATATTTATGAATTGCACGATGATGAAGTGCCGCGAATAACTTCAAAATACCACGGCGGGGAGTATTCTAAAGACATGCTTTATACTGCATTGCGCATTAACAGGCGTTTGCAAGGACATGATGCGCGCGTTGTTTATAATGCAAAAGATATAAAAATGCAAAATATGATAGGTTCTTTGCCCCCTATATGCTATAATGTGGAGTTAAGTCAGGCAGTTCATGGCGAGAAAATCAATCATGAGGCTGTGGTTCTTCCTCCCCAATATATTCGCGTTGCATATATAAAAAACTCAAATGAAACTCATGCCAGTAATTTATACAACCAACTCATGGCTGATTTGAAAAAAGAAAATCAAGATGATAAAGTAGCCATTGTGGTATATTACAGCGACACCTTTGGTGATTTTACCGAAGAAAACGGTTCTGAAGTGTACTATGCAGGGCTACGGCGATTTCCAACTGAACAGCGAGCATTAGTACATGGAATTTCTCTCAATGGCCCATTCGCAACCCATGCCAATCAAAATGCTAGCACAAATATTGCTACCCCTCCGTCGCGTGATCGAAATCGTAATAATACATCGCAAAAGGAGCGTTGAAATATGGAACTGGAATATGAAAAACTAAGAGCTGATTTGAAATCTATTGCAGGGATTGATGGCTCAAAGTACTTTTGCGAAGTATCAATTCATTCTCAGAATTATGAAAATGAGCCATGGATGGAAGGGTTCCCTTCTTATTTGTGTTGCAAGCGATTATCGCCATATAAGAACAATCCTGAGTGTAATCAGGCATATAAAGAAGAACTTGCTAATATGAGGGAATGTGTTAATTGTCAACGAGTTGTATCTAAAATTGTTTTATTTGATCTCACTGATGCAAATTTAGAGAGCTGGTTCAAGAGCCGTAATATTTTTGAAAGCTACGAATGCTTTATACGTTTTCAAACTAATGGCATCTCGAAAATGTTCCTTACAGAAAATTCCACCGTAAAATATAATACATATATCATTTTTTTAATTAAATCCTCAAGTACAAGGTGGGAACTAGTCCCGCGTTTGATTCAAGCAAATCTTGATTATGCAAGAAAACTTTTCTTTACATATGGGGAACTAAAAGAATATTTAAAATACCCTTCAGCATTAGGTGAGATTGGTGAAGATAATTCGCGGACGTATGACATGAGTGATATAATACACTTTGCTGACAACTCGTTTTCAACTCTGAACAGCAGACATATGTGGAAGTTGCTCATTGACAATTCTGATGAAGAGCAACGAGAATTGCGCTTACGAAAACATATTCTAGCTGCTATAACCACTTCGCAGCTAGAGAATTTATACGATTCAAACAGTACTGGAATAAGTGAAGATGTCGATGATTATTCGCAGAAGTTAACTGCAAAGCTAAAACAGGATAATGCTGATGGGCTCAAGAAACGTATACGTGCTGATTGCAGGATTGGATATATTGAGTTTAATAACTATAGGACGCGCACACTTGGATCTAAATTCGCTAGTTATCCAAAGTTAATGAATTTAATTTTTGCACTAAATTCATCGGGTAAAACTTCTGTTTTGGATGGAATAGCTTTTGCTATTACTGGTGTAGATTCAAAGTCAGCGAATTTGCATATAATTGAAGATTCCGTTTGCACTGTTAAAACAAATAAGTTTGATGTATACGGTCTAAGTTCGCAATCTTCATCTGACGAAATACGAAAACGAAAAGTCTTATGGTATCCCACCTATATCGGCTGTATGTATGAACTCTTTTCACGCATCAACTATTTTAGGCTTGAAGCTAGTATGCAATTCCAGATGAATAAAGAAACTGGTAATTCTATTGTAAACGATATGTTTGCAGATACTATTGTACATAAAATGAAATCTAGAATGCATTGGCTAATGACTACCTTAGACTCTATAAAAGCTGAATATTGTGAGCTAACGAGGTCGCCAGAAGGTGATAATTGCGTCCAGCGTCTCGTCGAATTCTGTGATAATTTACGCTCAGATATTGATGGAATACTATCGGAATCAGATTTCACCGAAACTCTTCAACTATACTACACCACGCAAAAAAAACGAAATGAGAGTTCTATTAATCAGATATATCATAGACTACATTCGATTGACGAAAACATATATATCGAACAAAATGAGCAGGGGCTATCGAACTTCAAATTCTCGTATAGCGACAAACCGAAAGATAAACGAGATATACACGAAATGAGCGCTGCTCAAATCAACTCACTTGCGCTATCAGTCATGCTTTCCCAATACTTGCATAATGTATCTGCTCCACGGCTTTTACTACTAGACGAGCCAATGGCGAACCTGGATGATCTCCACTTACTTAATTTACTTGATTTTTTACGTGAACTGGCATTACAGGGAACACAAGTATTTATTGCAGTAGCGCGTAGCCAAACTGCTGATGTTGCAGACGTCAAGTTTCGGTGCCTAGCAGAAGAGTATACTTACATAGATTTGGACGATAGCATTTCTGAACAAGACGATATCAATCCTTTGCATGAAGATTAGCAATTGAAAAATGTCTGCCTCGTGCACATTCTTGTATTTGACACCTGCCATAAACATTAAACGAATATATGTCACACATTGAAAAAAGATTTATTTTGTTTATCGACTACGACTAATAGTACAAAGGAAAGGCTGACAAGTTGTCGGCCTTTTCTTTGTTTGTAGCTCATTGACCGCTGAAATACAAATCAAGATTGCTCTGGGTGAAAATACTTCGAATAAACCGCCTTGCGAACCTTTACGGTCGGCGTGCGATGCTGTGTAGGCTTTTGGACGGATTCGCCGCTTAATATCAGATAAATGCTGTCACTGTCCAATTCGCCTTTTTCGGAGTATCCTCTCAGGATTTCGGCCTTGCTCTGATCCAGCTTAAAGCTGTTGAGATCAAGACAATGATTCAGGAGGCGTTGGCATCCGTCATCTAAAAATGACAAAGTTACTGCCGCGATAAATGGGATCTCCCTATTATCAAGCCGTACTTTCAGCTCCGTGATGAGCTTATTGATACGAAGATACCGGGCAACTGTGTTTCGATTCAAGCCGTATTCCTGTGCTACAATATCTCTCGACTTGCTCTTGTGCTCATTTTGAGCACAAGTTGAATTTTCAGTATCAGTCAATTGGCCTTCAAGCTTGCGAAGCTCTGCCATGATATCGTTTCTCTTTCCCCGCGAAAACAGTTTCGAGTGATGAAGCGCCATGACCGCCGCTTTCTCCGAGTGTGCCATGTCGTTGAACGACCTCTGCATGAGATTCGTCTCTATGACATATCTCAGCGCATCCTCATCAGAGAGAGATTCCTTAACGAGCGTGGGTACCGTTGCCATTCCCGCCAGCTTCGAGGCGTTTACACGATTGTGTCCCGAGGGAATCTCAAATACATCCTCTTGTCGCCGAACAATTATCGGAACTATTACTCCGTTTTGTCTGATGCTCTCAACCATGTCCTCAAGATGTTCGCCCTCGTATAGCCTGAAAGGATGCTTCGCAAAAGGAACAAGAACAGATATTTCGAGAGTTTGCAAAGCCGAGCCATGATTATCTGAATTTTGGAGTTCTCCGTTTGAAGCCGTAGATGGGCCGTCCAGCAGGTATAAATCGTCAAGGCTGTTAAGCCGAGGCACATTTAGTTTTCGAGCTTTCTCTGTCATGTATAAGCACCTCCTCAGCCAGATTCATATATGCAAGCGCTGCGGGGTTTCGAGCCTTAAACTCGGCTATTGGAATTCCATGCATATTTGCGCGCCCGATTTTCGTGGTGCGTGGAATTATAGAATCAAAAATCCGCACCTTTCCCGAAGCACAGTTATTTATCATCTCCATAACCGCGCGGAACAAGATGGTATGGACTTCACACATCGTCATAAGGATACCCTCAATGGATATTCTTGTATTAATGCGGCGCTTGATTTTTGTGATGGTATCAATCAAATCTGCAAATCCTGTTGCAGACCAGTATTCGGGGCTGATTGGGATAATGACGCTGTCGCACGCGGCAAGGGCGTTAATTGTCAGCCGTCCCATTGTTGGGCCGGTATCAATCAGGATATAATCATACTTGAGCCGCACGGATGCGAGTACTTCTCTCAAGATGCCTTCTCCGCCTGCCTCGTATCCGAGATTTATCTCAGTGAGTGCAAGGTTTTTATTTGCGGGGATAATATCAATTCCATTGTGTCGCATGATGAAACCGTCGATAACATCAATTCCCTCCAGAACAGAATTCATGGTTTCGCTTATAGTAACAGGCAGAGACGCAGGATACTCAATCCCGACGCTCAAAGTCAAATTCGCTTGATGATTGAGGTCTACCAAAAGAACTCTCTTACCTGCCCGAGAAAGAGCGGCACCAAGATTCCGGCAAGTGGTCGTTTTGCCAACGCCACCCTTTTCGTTTGCAATCGTTATTACTTTGCATTGCGCCATTCTTTATACCCTCCCAATACAGACACAAACTCCGGCGAGTTGCTGTGCAAATTTATAAATCTCTGTGTTCCTGCGAACTGAATAACACGGGCAAGTGGGATTAAGAGTTTTGGCTGGCGGACTATCGGCTCAATATCTCCTGATTGGATTATCCTTCGTATAGTCTTTTCACATAAGCCGAATAGTTTTGATACTTGCGCTGTTGTGACAATATCAGGATAATCTTTGCTCACGCGAACGAAATATTGTTCCACATAATTCCCGTCGTTTTCTTTGACGAGCGCCGAGAAAGAGTACCGGGGATTGTCTGCTCTTTTAGAATTCATGGCTCCTTGGGGGATTTTGCTACCCAATTGCTCTCTCCTGCGAAGGTAAGTAATAACATCACTGAGCTTGATTCTATAGCGCCATGTTTTGTTGTCATTCTGCTCGCAAGGGATAATCCCATTATTGAGTAGATATGCCGCGCTTCTTTTTGATATATTACAAATTTTATAAAGCTGATTTAAGCTGATAGATGTTGGATATTGATTGTAGAGCTTTTCATATTTCTTTCTCATCGCAACCTCCAAATAATCACTTGTCAATAGAAGGCGAGGAGCATGAGAAATCCTTGCATGTATTCTATGTCGGTCTTGCATTTTCTGAAAGCCAACAAATGACTCGGAAATACAATATATAAATGTCTGCCTAGTGTCTGCCATTTTTCCGAAAAACCAGTCAAATATCAAAAAAGCGAAACATATTGGAACTACAGGCTAAACAAACAAAAGCACCCCCTAAAAGCCTGTATTATCAAGCCTTTAGGGGGTGTATCAAGTTCCGATAATTTACTACAAATTCTACTATCATCTGTATGGCGGACATGACTCGAAATGCAGTCGGGTAAAATGACGGGGATTTCCGAAAAACCTTGATATTACAGGCTTTCTGTGGTAGTCTAACAACTGAATAATTGCTGTGTACGCCTTAAATGTACGCCCGTTTTCCGAGTGGAAGATAGAAGAACATAAAGGCTTCACATATACGGAGGAGTATCGAAGCGGTCATAACGAGAACGACTCGAAATCATGTGAGAACTTCGGAAACTCTGTGCCGGAAAACCCAGTGTTCATAAGGGTTTGTAGGTTTTACAATTTAATATTTTTTGCTATGTCTCTCCTAAATGTCTCTCCTTTTTCCGAGGCGTTTAGGTTGAACATAAATACGGAGAGGTATCGAAGTGGTCATA
>JGI994J12354_10001659_pt1 | contig 22411 bp, 13 predicted proteins | sample IntmicLarv3ML3BL_FD_12354 | JGI IMG/M metagenome (IMG submission 12354) | reverse complement strand
AGATACGCAGGCGGACTTTACTTCCGGGTTCGAGATGGGACCGGGTGTTTCCCCGCCGCTGTGACCGTCAGGCCAATTCCTGCCATACCTACAAAGTATATTAATCTATCCTTGAGAGAATCGTACTTGGTGAGCGCAGGTCATTCTCTTTCACCGGATCATGCAAAACGTCTATGAAAAAGTATTGGAAAGGTTTAGAAGAAATTTTTTTATTCCGATGGGGAATCTGCCGTTAAGTCTTCCTCTTGATCGGGATCAAGATTATTCCCACGATCACGATTATCACAATGATAATGAGGAATTAAGCTGCTTTTTTAGCTGAATCTTCAGGATCCCGTTCCTGTCCCGGCCTGATCCTCTTCCCGGGAACGCGGCTTCAAAAAATCCGTCTGCAAAAGAATTCTTTCACTTTCCGAAAAAACATAGTGGTGGTCCCTTGCGGGACCTTTAAAAACGGCGGAAAGCCGTTTGTTTATTGCGTTTTACTTCTTTTAATCAACTTCTTTCGTATTCGCTTCTTTCCTTCTTTTCTCTCCTCCACAAGAAAAAGAGTATGCATACCAGGATCAACAGGATGATGATTATCAGGATCCAGATCCACAGGTGGAACGAGATCGAATCATCCACCTTATTGAAGTTCGCACTTACAAAGAGGTCTCCTGCCGCGAATGTTGAGATGCCGCTTTCGTACACACTTATCCTGCTGGCAGTGCTTGAGGAATACCCGCTCCAGCTATCGAAATAGTATCCGGAATCCGAGACAGCCTCGAGTTTGATGTCGTATCCGCCGTACAGGGGTATGGGGCTGACATACAGAGTGTAGTCTTTTCCGTTCACACTGTAGTACACGCTCCCGTGGCCAACTGTATCGATGTGCAGGAAGCCGCGGTTGCCTTCTCCGCTGAGAGTTCCTCTGACCTCAATGAAGTGTGAGCCTCCGATGCTGTAGAATGTGTATGATGTTTCGTTAGACAATTCGGGCCTCAATACGCCGTCGATGTAAACTTCCAGATTATACCCGCTTTTCGCGCCGAAGTTGTACGTCACGCTGTCTCCTGCCGAGACAGTTGACATTCCGCTTGGCGATATGTTCGAATTGTTGTCCGAGTATGCCATTATGGCATACTTGACAACAGGCGCTGTGGGTATACTGTTCCATTTTGCGGTAAGGGTCGTGTTTCCCGTGACGGGTGTTGTGTATGTGTATCTCACTCCGCCGTCATACCATCCTGCGAAGACATATCCGGATTTGGACGGGTCCGCAGGCATTATTGTACCGAATGCCGCACCTTCCGCAACTGTCGCCGGAGCGTAGCTGGGTGTTCCCGAATCCGAATCAAATGTCACGGTCGCTTCCCAGAGCGCAACGATCGTTACGCTCTTCGTTATGGGCGTGCCGCTGAAGTATTCAACGAACGGATTGACCGATATGTCGTACCATCCCTTGAATGTCAGGTTGGATTTTGTTACCGGCGAGGGGTAGCCGCTGCCTAATGTCTTTCCTTCGTCCACGTAAACGGGGGTTGTGACCGCACTGCCTCCGTTAACATTGACGTTAACGGTTGCGATCCACTTTGCCACCAGGACCGTGTCCTCGTTGATCGGAGTTCCTGCCAAGCAAGGTGTTGCCGTGTCGAACCAGTTCGCATCTCCCATCACATACGGAACGGAGTTGTTGTAGTACCATCCTCCGAACGTCAGACCCGACTTGGTCGGGTTTGCCGGCAGCACGAATGCGTAACCTTCCCATACGGTCTCGGGGGTACTTCCCGTGAAGTATCCTCCGTTGGCTACGTATGTTATTGTCACCCTCCAGTGAGCTGTCAGAGTGATGCTTGCCGTTATGGCCTCGGTTCCGGTGTACTTAACAGGAGTTGAGAGCGCATCGTTCCACCATCCGTCGAATACCAGACCTGCTTTGGTCGGATCTGCGGGTTTGATTGCGTTGAACAACGTGCCTTCCGACACTGTCAATGGTCCGACTGAGGGTGCGCCTCCTTTGGTATCAAAGGTAACGGTCACTTTCCACATTGCGTAAAGCGTCACGTTCTCGTTGACCGGAGTGCTTCCTCCGATGTACTTGACAGGTGTTGCGAACCTTGTATCGTACCATCCGTCGAATGCCACGCCTCCCTTCATCACGGTGACTCCTGGATCGATGAAGAGCGCTCCTGCGGTGTACGATGCGTTCGGCACCGGTGCGGAGGAACCTCCGTTCAGATCAAAGGACACTACGGCGACCCATTTTGCAATGAGCACCATGTCCCCCGAGATGATATCGGTGGATTCGACCTTCGCAGTGAGTGCGGGAGACAGGTACCATCCGTCGAACGTCAGACCTGCCGTGTTGGGAAGGGTCGGAAGATCCGTTCCCATCGATGTTCCTTCTTCAACCTTGACCAATGTCGGTACCGAGCCGCTCACGAGTGTCACATACGACTCCCACTTTGCGGTGAGCGTGATGTCCCCCATTATCGGTTCGGTACTGTCGTAAAGAACCGCCGGGCTCTGTGTCGTGTCCCACCATCCCGCGAAATGCAGATTGGACTTGGCCGGATCCGTGGGGCATAAAACGCCCATTCCGGTTCCGTCCGTTACCTTTATGCTCGGAAGCGACGACGGCAGTCCGCCGTTGGTACTGAAGGACACTATGTGGCCCCAGTGCGCCGTGAGCGTTACATCCCCGGTTATGAGGCTTGTGTCTGTGTACTCGATGTTCAGAACATCGTCGTACCATCCGACAAAGGTAAGTCCTGAATTGACCGGATCTGCGGGTTTTATTGTTGAAAGCTCTTCGTTCTCGTTCACGGTGCTGTTTGACGTCGGACCCGAATTATTCGGGTCGAATGTCACGGTTGCGGTCCACGCGGCGTAGTATGTCCTGGTCGTGTTGAGCGCATCCGTGTTGTTGGCAAGCGTAGCTCCGCCAAACCATGAAGGAGTGTTGGAGAACGGAGCGGCACTGTAGTACCATCCCGCGAATGTCAGATCAGTCTTTGCCGTCAGATGTGTGGGCATGATCATACCGAATGTGTCCGTAGAGGGAACATTCGATACCACGATGGGATTGTACGGACTGGAATTGGACGAATCCGTGGAGTAACCTCCGTTCGGATCGAATATTATGGAAACTCCCCAAAGCGGTACCAAGGTCACTGACTTTGTTATCACTGTTGTGGGTGTGTACACTATTCCTGTTCCGAATTCCGCCCATGAGGTGAACGAAGTCCCTGCCTTTGTGGGATCCGTTACGGGTTTGACGAAGTTGCTGTTCTCGTCGACCGTGTCCGGACCCAGTGATGCGGGTGTATCGGCACCGCTGAGGTTGTATGTTATTGTCGCTTCCCACTTTGCGTAGAGGGTAACATCCGAATTGACAGGTGTTGTACCTCCTACATACTGGGTTGCGGATGCGAACCATGCGGGGGTGTTCGAGAACGCTGCGCCTTGGTACCATCCTGCGAACGACAGACCTGTTTTGGTCGGATTCGCCGGCGGTGCGAATGTCGCACCGGAGGTGTAGTACTGAGCAGGTATTGTTCCAGATGAACCTCCGTTAACGTTGAAGGTCACTTCCGCTTCCCACTTTGCCACAAGGTTCACGCTTGATGTTATTGTGCTTGAAGCGTTGTACAAGGTGGATCCGTCATACCATCCTCTGAACGTCAGTGTGGTGTGTGTCGGATCCGCCGGCGGTGCGAATGTCGCACCTGCGGTGTAGTACTGAGCGGGTATTGTTCCGGATGAACCTCCGTTAACGTTGAAGGTCACTTCCGCTTCCCACTTTGCCACAAGGTTCACGCTTGATGTGATCGTGCTTGAAGCATTGTACAGAACAGATCCGTCATACCATCCTCTGAAGGTCATTGTAGCATGTGTCGGGTCCGCCGGCGGTGCGAATGTCGCACCTGCGGCGTAGTACTGGGCGGGTATTGTTCCGGATGAACCTCCGTTAACGTTGAAGGTCACTTCCGCTTCCCACTTTGCCACAAGGTTCACGCTTGACGTGATGGTGCTTGAAGCATTGTACAGAGTGGATCCGTCATACCATCCTCTGAACGTCAGTGTGGTGTGTGTCGGGTCCGTCGGCGGTACAAATGTAGCACCGGATGTGTAGTACTGGGCGGGTATTGTTCCGGATGAACCTCCGTTAACGTTGAAGGTCACCTCTGCCTGGAACTTTGCGTACGCCGTCATATCCTTCAGGATCGCTGATCCGTCGACGATCTGTGTCCCCGTTCCTCCAGCACCGCTGAACCATCCCATGAAGACCTGGCCGGTCAATACGGGGGTGCCGGGGCTGTAGAACAGAGGATCGCTTGTGCTGTGTGCGCGGTTTCCGTTGACATACACCGTCGATGAAACATACGTATCAGTGGAAGGCGTTGCGTCATACGTGACCGTCGCCGCCCAATGAGCATACAACGAAACAGGTCCCGTCACAACCGAGGTGGAAGTGTACTGTGTTCCGCCGCTTCCGGGAGCAGTGAACCATCCTATGAACCCGGTCACATCGGACCAAGAAGGATTGGCCGGCATATGAACACTTAACATATCGCTGAGTGTGTATATCGCAGACGTAACAGTGCTGGTACCGTTATTATGATCGAATGTTACCAGCAGCCCGTATTCAGCTACGACCGTGACTGTTTTGTTCATAACGTCCGTATCATTGCACTTGACCGAACCGACAAACCAGCCTCCGAGCGTCTCTGTACCGGGAGGATTCAGTACAGGATTGGGCGATCCGGGCGCATTGGGCCTGATATCGCCGAACGTCTTGTTATAGCCGTTAAGGGTGCTGTCTCCGTATGCGTACACTTTCTCCACTCCGAATGTCAAAGGAGCGAAAGTACCGCCGTTGGGATTGAATGTTATTGTCGCTTCCCAAATAGCATACAGTGTGACCTTTTCCGTAATCGGCGTGGTTCCCGAAACGTAATATTTGGCATCCGATGTTCCGAACTTTGCCGGATCGGGATTGTCGGACCACCTCACGAACGTCCTGTCTGTCCATGTCGGGTTGGCCTGTGAGAACAGTGCACCCTCGTCGTAGTAGGAAGAGGAGTTAGCGGTTATTCCGTCGTTGAAATTCAGTGTCACTTCGATCACCCATACCGCGTACGCGGTGAAGGAACTGAGAACATCCGTAGCCGCGGTGTATTGAGTACCGCCGGTGGATGTGCTGAACCAGCCCTTCAGTTCAAGACCGCCGGTCTTGGTGAAGGTTCCGGTGGGGACCCTGAATTTCGTGTTGTAAGCAGAAAGAGCTGCATCTCCGTACACGAAATGATCTTCCGCTGCGGGCGACGGGCTTCCTCCCGTCGAGTCGTATGTGACCGTCACTTTCCATATGGCGTAAAGCGTAACATCGCCGTTCACCGGGGTGGTTGACTCATACTTCGTTGCCGTTGTTGTGAATGTTGTATAATCGGGACTGTCGTACCATCCGACAAAGGTCTTGCCGGACCAGACGGGATCAGCCTGCGTGAACATCGCACCCTCGTCATAGGAGGAACTAGTATTGGGGGTTGTTCCATCATTGAAATTCAGTATAACTCCTGCTTCCCAAACTGCGTATGCGGTGAAGGAACTGAGAACGTCCGTAGCTGCGGTGTATTGTGTACCGCCGGCGGACGTGCTGAACCAGCCCTTCAGTTCAAGACCGCCGGCCTTGCTGAAGGTTCCGGCTGGAACCCTGAATTTCGTGTTATAGGCTGAAAGGGCCGCATCTCCGTACACGAAATGGTCTTCCGGTGCGGGCGACGGGCTTCCTCCCGTCTGGTCGTATGTGACTGTCACTTTCCATATGGCGTAAAGCGTTACATTGCCATTCACCGGGGTGGTTGACACGTACTTTGTTGCCGTTGTTGTGAAAGTCGTATAATCGGGGCTGTCGTACCATCCGACAAAGGTCTTGCCGGACCAGGTAGGATCTGCTATTGTTCCGAAAACATCCCCCTCATTGTACGATCCTGTAGTGGACGGTGTTATGCCGTCGTTGAAATTGAATGTCACAACCGCCTTCCACTTGGCCGTTACGGTGATGTTGGATGTTATCGTTTCAGTAGTGTATTTTGTATTTCCCACATACCATCCGTCAAAGACCAGACCGGGCCTCGAGGGTGGTGCCGCGGGAGTTATTGTATTGAATACCTGCCCATCGTAATATGTGTAATCCCCATTGGGGGTGGTTCCGTCATTGTAGTTGAAGGTAACCTTCCAGAGTTTAAGGAAATTCCCGGTATACGTTATGTCTGTTCCGGGCGTCTTGAGCACAGCGGTGTATCCTGCGTAATTGGCGGGATCATAATTCACCGATCCGGGCAATCCTCCGACGTATCCCCAGCCCGCCGCGGGCACAGCTCTGATCCACAGATCACTGTCGTACTTGTACCCCATAGGAGTTGTATTCCATGTCGAATTGTCATCCGAAGAAGAAACTGTTCCTCCGGTCGTGGGATTTGCCTCGACGGAGACGAGATACACTTTCTCGATCCACACGCCCTTCAGATTATAATTTCTCTGTATGTTTATCGGGCTGAATTCCTCTCCCGAATCGTATGTGTTATTGTTATTGAGATCCTCGTACCACATTATCTTGTAGTACGGGTTCCACAGCATAGGGAGAATAGCGAACCCTCCCTGTCTGACCGATAAATTGCTTGGGTTACCGTCTGTATACGGTGTACTGTTGGGTAAAGTGGAAGGAACACTGAAGGTTATCACGAAAACCTTGCTGTGGTATTTCCATTCTCCGGGCATTGCCGGGTTATGTTCATACCATATGGCCGCCCTGTCAACACCTGTCAGCAAATTATTGCTGGGGTCGCGGAATATCCCTCCCGTCGTACCTGTGATCGCTGAGCCGAACGACAAAGATCTGCCGAGCGCACCCGAAGTCAACACTGCCATAGACAACGAGGATCCTGTATACCCTCCGTTGCCCTGTATCGACAGACTTCTGACCGTTGCACCGCCGACAGTCCAATCGAATGTCGGTGTGAGGACCTTTGCTGTGGCTGCATCTGAATTGTAAACTGTCAAAGCGAGACCTGCAGAACCATTGAACAGATCGTCTATGTTCCCGTCCAACATTTGTATTCCTGCCGAGCTATCATATAACGACACGGAAGAAAGTGCTGACATTCCCGCAAATGAATCTGATTTAACTTTTACTCCGTTCCTAAGCGTCAGATAATCGATAGCGGACCCTTCGAACACGAGTGATCCGAACTCCGAAACGTTAGACGAACTGAAGTTTGTAAGTTGTACACAACCCGAAAAAGCTCTGCTCCCGACCGTCATGCCGGAGCTCGATAATATTACTTCGGTAAGCTTGCTGCATCCGTTGAAAGCATCATCCGGTATCGTTGTTATTCCGTTAATAACAACCGAAGATATCGCAGCAGATCTGAATGCTTGATTTGACATTGAGGCTGTGTCGCTTCTTATTACAACCTGACCTTCATAGGCCTTCGGACACACCATCAAATGAGTTGCAGCGCCAACACGCTCATACAAAACTCCGTCTGATCCGGACAAGTACTTTGTATTCGAAGGATCCACAACTATGGACTCCAACTTCATACATCCTTCCAAGGAATTAGCGCTTATACTTGTCAAGGTATCAGGAAGACCCAGCGTTACAATTTGTGTTCTCGCGAATGCAGTTGGGCCGATCGTAACAACCTTTGGGATCTGAATATTTTCCAAAGGCGATCCGGCGAATGCATCGGTACCAATTGTAACCAACTCCGGTGCAACGACCGTTGTCAATCCCGCACCTGCGGGAGAGGTCGTCGTTATCTTGAACGCGTATGCACCTATCGTCTTCACGGAGTTCATTTCGATACTCGTAAGTCCGGAATTTTCGAACGCGTATGATCCGATATTTATGACCGCATTGAGTTCCAAATCCGTGAGAAGGGTTGTCCTTCCGAACGCGTAAGATCCCATCGTCTGCAGGGCGGGAGCCTCAACATCGACAAGCGTCTCGCACAGGTAGAACGATTGGTAACCGATCGTCAAAACTCCCGGCATGCTAATACTTGTCAAGCTAGTACATCCCGCGAACGCGTAGTCTCCGACCGAAGTGATCGAAGCAGGCAGGACTATGGTTTTCACGATCGTAGATCCGAACGCACCATCGCCGACACCTACAACCGTATACACCTTACCGTCGACTATAGAGGTCACTGTTCCGCTCACTTGGGGAGCTTCGTTCGTAGGGGTACTATAGAGTTTGATCACTGCCGTACAATTGGTACCGTCGTCGGTAAGAATGTACGTGAAGTAACCAATGGTCTCTTCCCGATCGGCCGCATCCACCGAGTCGTTCGGTAACACCGTTACGACCACGACGGAAAACAAAACTGCCGCGAGGAGAAGGAGGGTGAAAATCGATCTCGTTTTCCTCCTTCTTTTTTCTCTCGGCAAGAAAAACGATGCGGCTTTTTCGCCGCCCGGTTTCTCTGTTTTTTTATCATATTTTCTTGTCATTTCATTTCTCCGGAATCTGAATTTTGAAGGGTTTTTTCTCTCTCAAGTTTCTATATGATTCCACTATAGAGTATACTCTACTCTATGTCGCATATTCTATTCATATGTATATAAATATTGCCATTTTACAACTAAATGAATACTGTTATTGAATTTTGCTCGACAAATGAGCTTTTGATACAATTTTGATCGTTTTTTGCTCGTTTTTCGAATGATTTTTTTTCTGCGGATCTTCTGCTTTTTTCTTAGGATCCGCCTTAGAAATTGGAACTTATTCGAGCCTCTGATTTTGATTATAAACGCTCTCATTTTTATTTACAAAAAATTGTATCTGGGTCAATTGAATTTTCAATAAAAAAATATTTCAAACGGCATCAATTTTCTTATCTTAAAATAACCAAATTTTTGTGATTTTTTTGCAAAAAAATTGATGATGACTCAACAAAATATTGTCATTTATCTCGAGCGATCCGGCCTCGTAAAACCTACACGAACGAGTCGGTCGGCTTCATTTTTCAAGGGGTGTGTTTCCCCCCGAAAACGGTCCAAAAAAATTTCTGCGCGGGAGGTGTCCGACAGAAGTTTTTAGCGAAATTTTTTGACCCGAAAATGATGGTGCGAGTAGTCGTTGCAACAAGAATTCGGAACGTGAAAATACCGATTTTTTCAGATGAAAAATGAAACTTTTTTTGATGCAAAAAGACCAGATCGGAGGTGAAAAAAACCGAGGTTTACAGCCGGATTTTCAGCAAGGGAATCTGCAGAATATACTACGAAATACCAACGAAAAAACCAGTGAGGAACGGCGGTCCGTGCAATGATCTAAGCTCGGTTTCAACATTTGATGGAAGATGTTTTTCATTCAAAACAAAGATTTCAAAAGGGTATCTTCGAAGCAGGCAACGCATGAAAAACTGCTTGATACGTTGTTCGTAAAACCGGAAATATCGTGAGGACGGTGCTGCTTGTATCACAAAGAAAAAACAAGTTTCGTGATGACATCGCACCGCGGCCGCAGATAAAAAATGGGTGCGTATCAGAGATACCGAAGCCTGATTGACCTCGGAGATACCTCTGTTCAGTCTCGATACGCTTAATGAAAAGGATCCTTATTGGAAAGTGACTTTATCGCTTTCGAGCACTTCGTTCCATAGTGCTATGGTCTCTTTGGCCTCTTCTTCATCCATGATCTCGATTGCGAATCCGGCATGGATCACGGCCCAGTCTCCGATCTTCGCCTCGACCATCGTGATGTTGGCCTTCCTGATGACTCCGCCGAAATCTATCTCGCCGATGTCTCCTACGATGTTAACGATCTTTCCGGGAATAGCTAGACACATATTATCCCCCGGTCATTATCTTGAGGATCGCTTCCGCGGGCTGGCCGTCCACCGCTTCAAGGGCTTCTACGGCCTTGTCTCTCGTGCACCCGGTCTGCGACATTACCAATTCGATGTCTTCATTGGGGAAGGATGCCTTCGAAGAGGACTGTGATCCCAAAGGTCTCGTTTCTTCGGTCCCCGATATCTGATAACTTTTGCTTCCCTGCATATCAACACAGATCACTTCGGCATTGGTGATCACTATCTCCTCGCTTGCGGTTCTGATCACGACCTCCACGACATTGTCCATCTCGGTCTGTTTAATGCCCATCTTTTTCATGGCCTGCTGCATTTGACGGGGGTTTACGCCTCTCATTCCTGCCATACGATCACCCTATACTCTTTTCACTAATTAATCATAATTGAGGGACTACTTCTTGTATGAGCATACTCAAAGCATTCTCCGCCAGGGTCGGATCTGATATGCCCCCTTGGGCAAAATCCTTTTTTCCCCCGCCTCTCCCTCCGAGTTGTTTCAATACCTTGGTCAATATCTCGGAACAATCTATCGAATCCACTCCGGAGGACATGATAACCGACGCTGTACTGCCCACCGATATCAAAATGGATACGCTTCCTTCGTTCTTGAAAGCCTCCGCGGCATCGGTCAGTATGGTCCGGTCGACCTGGGGGAACAGCCCGTTGTGTATCTCGATCCCGTTGATAATGTAAGGATGGGATTGATCTATCAGCCTCTTCACATGATCGGAGACTGATCTGCGCATGATCTGTAACTCTTCTTTAGTGTTGGAAACCGTACGAACAAGATCCTCGGGTTTGCTTCCGGTGACCTCTATCGTCCTGAGACAAACGCCGGCCAACGCCATTGCGGAATCCTTTGCCTGATCGCCGACCTTGAAATGTATCGCGATGCCGTCTTTGCCGACAGATACCTTTCTATCAACGAATATCGACTCCAGCTCTCCCGTTTCCATCACGTGGATGCCGCTGCATGCGGACAGATCTATATCGCCTATAGCAACAACGGATATCTCTTCATCATCGGGAATGCGTTCCATTTTTATCCGTACATTCTCAAGATCGGGGTCGTCGCGGCTCATTAAACTTTTTGTTACCGGGAGGTTTTCCCTTATGGCATTATTTGCGAAGATCAGTGCCTTCTCGATATCTTCCCAGCTTACATCTCTATCCACGACGACATATTTGCTCTCGGGCGCGATGAATATCTTTGTTATCGTTAGATCGGGTACCTGCCGCCTCAGCGAACAGAAAAGAAGATGTTCCCCTGTGTGCCCCATCATTAGATCGTACCTCCGATCCCAGTCCACGCTGCACCAGACCCTCTCCCCCGCCTTGATGTCGTTGTTCGGAACTTTATGGATTATCCTCTTGCCTTTGTAGAAGACCTCTGTGACCGCCGACCCTCTTATGGTCCCGGTGTCGCAGACCTGTCCTCCGCCTCCGGGGTAGAAGGCCGTGATATCCAATTCAATATCTTCACCTTCGGCCGAAACCACAACAGCCTCGAATTCGAAAGCATAACTGTCCCGCCTGAAGATCTCTTCCGTCATGTTTGATGTATGTAAATCCTATGTAATAAATATGCGATGAGGTTATCATGATAAGGCACCCACATGGTCGACATTGCTGATTACGACGAATTGGACCGAAGAATCATCGAACTTCTTTGTACCTCGAGCCAAGGCTCGTATCGACAGATCGCAAAACAACTCAATGTTCACCCGACCACTCTGATCCAAAGGGTCAAAGCCCTTGAAAGCAAAGGGGTGATCAACGGATATCGTGCTAATATCAATTACATGAATCTCGGATACGAATACATGGGGATAGTACAGATCAATGCCGATGATGTCGTGAAGATTCAGAAGAAGCTGATCGAGATCCCCCAAGTTACCTCGATATATGATGTCACGGGAGATTCCGACTGCATCGTAATCATATCCTGCCTCGACCGAGAGGATTTTTCAAAAACCGTGAAGAACATCAATTCTCTGGAAGGCGTCAACAAGACCAATACTTCCGTTGTGCTCAATATCATAAAGGATCCGAGCGAGTTCGTCCCCAGACTGTTTGATGATGAAACAAAATAAGTTGCCGTTTATCTTTTAAGAAAAAAGAGAAACAAATCGTTTTATATAGCTCTGTTCTTAGCCGAGATTAGTTGACCTTTGAGGTGCGACAATGAGAAGGACGAACACTTGCGGAGAACTTAGGGCCGGCGATGTGGGCAAGACAGTTTGCCTGGAAGGCTGGGTAAGATTCTCCAGAGACCATGGCGGGGTAGCATTCATTGACCTTGCGGACAGATATGGAATAACTCAGGTAGTTTTTGACCCGGTAGACCTTCCCAATAACGCAAATGCCAATGCGATCTCGGAGATCATGAGATCGTTCACCCGCGAATCCGTCGTCCTGGTCAAAGGTATCGTCAGAACAAGGGTCGAAGGTACAGATGATGCCAGGAACCCGACGGGAACGATCGAGGTCCTTATCACAGATGCGGAACTCCTCAACAGATCTCTGGCTCCGCCGTTCGAACTCGGCGATCAGAAAGAAGGTGTTCTTCCGAACGAAGACACCAGAATGAGATACAGATATCTGGACCTCAGAAGGACCGAGATGATCCATACCATGGAGTTCAGAAGCAAATTCATCAGTCTGGCCAGAAGATACCTCGAAAGTATCGGATTCCTGGAGATCGAAACCCCTATTCTGGCAAAATCCACGCCGGAAGGCGCCAGAGATTACCTTGTACCCTCCAGAGTACACCCGGGAACATTCTACGCCCTCCCTCAGTCTCCTCAGTTATTCAAACAGATGCTGATGGTCGGAAGCATGGATCGCTACTATCAGGTTGCGAAATGTTTCAGGGACGAAGATTCGAGAAAGGACCGCCAGCCTGAATTCACACAGCTGGATATGGAGATGTCCTTCGTCGATATGAAGGACATTCAAGACATGATCGAAGGTCTTGTGGCCTACCTTTGGAAAGGCCTTTACAACAAAGATATCAAAACACCGTTCCAAAGGATCGGATACAAAGAGGCCATGGAAAGATACGGCTCGGATAAACCGGACATGAGATACGGTCTTGAGTTCGTATCTTTGACCGACGTTGTTAAAGATGCTCCTTATGAAATATTCCAAAGGATACTGAAAGCCGGCGGGATCGTTGCCGGGATCAACCTCAAAGCAGATGTGGCCGGAGAGAAGATCGGAAGGAACGACGTGGACCGTTACATCAACTACGCCAAGAAGGCAGGCCTGGGAGGACTCACTTGGATGAGATGTAAGGACGGCATTCTCGAAAGCAACATAACCAAATATTTCACCCCCGAGGCGCTGGAAGCCCTCAAAACAAAGATGAAGGTTGAAGAAGGAGACCTTCTGTTCCTCATCGCAGGTCCGTGGAAAGCCACGTACGAGGGAGGAGGCGCACTCAGAAAGAAACTTGCGGAGGACCTCGGCCTTGTTCCGGAGGATGAAATGCAATTTTCTTGGTTAGTAGATTGTCCGATGTTCGAGATCGATGCCGTATCGGGAAAACATGATGCGTTCCATCACCCCTTCGTTCTTCCCGAACACGATCTCAATGCTGATTATGTCGGAGGCGCGTGTTTTGATCTCTGCCTCAACGGAAATGAACTCGGTTCCGGCTCCGTAAGAATACATGATCCGGAGATCCAAAAAGCGGTGTTCAAGAAGATCGGTATGTCCGATGAGAAAATCGAGACGGATTTCGGTTTCTTCGTTGAAGCTCTGGGATACGGTGCACCGCCCCACGGAGGTATCGCTTTAGGTATCGACAGATTCGTATCGATACTCTTGGGCAAAGATACTATCCGTGAGGTCATTGCGTTCCCGAAGAACAAAAAAGCGGTATCTCTCCTTGACAAGTCCCCGTCTAAGGTCGATGACAAGAAGTTGGAAGAACTCCAGATCATGACGCTTGCTCTGGACGACATCGATTTTGAGGACCTTGAAGGGCTCGAGGATCAATAATTTAGGCATGCCTAAATTTATATACATGCATGATGTTGTAGGTAATAGTGACCTTGGGTTTGCATCAGCAGACCGGGACATCGCCTCCGTATGATGTCTGAATCACCTACGCTGGGTCGTTTGTCACTTTCACGGCCCGGCAAACATCTTATTTTTCATTCTCTTGCGTATCCGGACCCCATTGAATATTTTCTTCTTTGAGTCTTTCAATAGCATCCTCTTCGCCTTGTAAAGCCGCTTGTATGTACAAATCGATGGCCTTTTTGTGATCCTGTTCGACTCCTGTTCCGTTCTCGTACATCGTACCAAGAACGTATTGAGCGTTTCTGTTCCCATGTTTTACGGCACGCTTGAGATATTTCACGGCTTTCGGATATTTCGGTCCGTCGATCTTGCCCATCAGATATAACCACCCGAGTGCAAATTCGGCATCGGCCTCGCTGCCATGTGTTGCCATTGTCAGCCACCACTCCGCTTTGACGTAACTCTGCTCTACTCCTATACCTATCAGATACATCATACCCAGATGGAATTGGGATTTGCCATGGTATTTATCCGCTGCCACACGGTACAACCTTTCCGCTTCTTCGAGATCCTGTTCCACAACTATTCCCTGCCTGTACATTGTTGCGGCAAGACACTGTGCATCCCGGTTCCCTTCCCCGGCAAGTTTTTTCACCCATTTGAAAACTTCAGCATCACTCAGTACCGCATCTGTTTCCATGAACGCTGACAAAATTAATTCCCGCGCTTCTGTTTTTCCGAATTCGGCCGCCTTTTTTAGCCAAAATGTCGCCTCGCCCGAATTGGATTCGGTCTCTTCCGAATCGAATAATATCATGCTCAGAATGTAACATGCTTCGGAGTTGTTTTGCTCGGCTGAGAGCAAAAGCCACTTCATCGCTTCGTCGAAATCCTGACGCACATCTTTGCCGATAATATACATATTACCGAGAAAACATTGGGCATCTGCATTTCCCTCTTCGGCTGCAAGCATGTACCATTTTAGTGCTTCCGCCGCATCACGTTTTATACCGCGGCCTGCACTGACTGCCTGTCCGAGATTGAATTTGGCTTTTGCATTACCATGCTCGGCAGAAGACATGAAAAGTTCGACCGCTTTTTTATCATCGCGTTTTACTCCTCGGCCATTGTAATACATCTCTCCGAGATTATTTTGGGCTTCTGCTTCACCTGCCGCCGCAAGTTTCTCAAGGTCTTTGATATCCAATGCTGACTCTTTATGACCGGTTTCCGGTTCTTCCTCTGCTTGCAATCTCTTCGGTGCGGGATGATCCTTGTTCGATCTTTTCTTCGCCTGTTCTTCTTTCTTGGCCTTGGATTTAGCAAATAACGGATCCCTTTTCGGCACATACCCCTGTAAAAAGCCTCTTTTTTCCATCTCCGCTGTTATATGTTCATTTTTCTGATCCGCGGCTTTTTTGAACCATTCCAACGCCTTCTCTTCATCATATTCTACTCCGGTACCGTACTTGTACATGATGCCGAGATTGTATTGCGATTCAGCCTCTCCTTTTTCCGCAGCTGATCTGAACCATTTTGCTGCTTCTTCATGATCCATATCCACGCCTTTTCCCCGCAGATACATCACGCCCAAGTTGTGTTGTCCTATGGGATTGTCTTGTTCCGCAGCTAGCCTATACCATTTGACGGCTTCGAGATGGTTCTGTTCTGTTCCTTCTCCGTTCTCGTATGCAAGACCGATCTCTACCTGAGCTAATGCGTGTCCCTGCTCCGCGGCCATTCTGAACCACTTAACGGAAGTTGGGGGGTCGGCCTTCACGCCTATTCCGTTCTTGTATGCGTTCCCCATGCGACACTGTGCCTCTGCATGATTCTGACATGCAGCAAATTCAAAAAATTTGACGGCTTCCGCCTGATCCTCCGTGAAATAACTGTCATCGGCATATAATATTCCTAAATTGAACTGTGCATCCACGTGATTCTGATATGCCGCGAGTCTGAAATAACTGATCGCTTTTTTGTGATCCCGGGCAACGTAATATTTCCCGTTCATGTATATTTCGCCGACCTCATACTGTGCGGATGCATCACCGGCATCCGCTGAGACCTTCAACTGTTTGAACTTGATCATCCCCTCTTGGTTTTCCAATATTTCGTCGATATTGCTCACATTCGTACACTCCGAGTTAATGACTGATGATGAAAAATAACATTGATCTGCCGGGTCTGAATTTATAACCTCTTCTGATGCTTAAATATACTCTGTTGATCGGAAATGAAAAATGTGAATTTGACCATCGATTCAGATCTTACTGTCAAGTATTCTCTTCGTTGAAGAAACGATCTCTGCCGACGGATATTTTCCTCCGGTCTCCTTCATGACATGACCGATTATTCTGTTTGCGGCCTTATCGTTCTTCTTCACTTCTTCAATGATGTTCGGATTCTCTTCGATGTATTTGTTGATCAATGAATCCAGATCCTCGGTGGCACCTTTCGCGTTTTCGATGTCGGTCCCGGTCATGTATGCCTTGAGTTCTAGACTGCATTCAACGTCGTTTATCTCGTTCTCTGAGAACCTCTTCACGATATCTATGATCCCGTCCGTGCCGGAAGATGACGATTCGAACGCTTTCCAGTTCGCGCTTATTGTACCGGATATCCACGAAATAGCTGTGTTGATATCCGTTTCCTTTGCCAGTATCTCGAACAAATGCGCAAGCCCCATTGATGTGGAGACTATCTGCCTTGAGACCTTATCATCAAGACCGTACTCCTTCGACAGTCTGGATATTGTGTTCTGAGGACTCTCTTTTATTCTGACGGAACTCTGCATCCCTTCTGTTCTGAATATTCCGAGATCCGGCTCGTCGATGTAACCGTAGTCCGCCTCGAATTCTTTTTTCCTGACGGATACCGTTACTCCTCTCTCTTCCTCGAATCTTCGAGTTTCTCGTTCGACCTTGCCCCCGGCCTTCAGGACCTTGGTCTGTCTGACCATCTCAAAAGTTAATGCACGTTCGACATTCCTCAATCCTGTAACATTCTTGACCTCGCATCTTTCCTTTCCTACCGAGATGTTGCAGTCGCAGCGAATGCTTCTTTCTCCGTCATCGGAAAGGTCCAGAGTGTGACGTATGTCTGCGATCAATTTTCCCAGGAACTCCCTTGCTTCCGCCGGCGTGGAGAGATCCGGCTCCGTCACGATCTCGGCCAGCGGTATACCGGAACGGTTATAATCGACCAAAGAGGACTGTTCTCCGACCCTCTTTGTCTTTCCGGGATCCTCTTCAAGTTGTATGCGTGTTATCCTGACCTGCTTCCCATTACCTATCTCGTAGGTGCCGCCCACCCCAACGGGATGATCATACTGGGTGATCTGCACGCTTTTGCACATATCGGGATAGAAATACGTCTTCCTGGAGAACCATGTCGTATCCGCTATCTCGCAGTTCAGCATCTTTGCCAGCATTATCCCGTATTCCAGAGCCTTTCTGTTCATGACGGGTCTTGATCCGGGCATGCCGAGACATGTCGGGCACACGTGGGTGTTGGGAGCGGTTGCCTCTGTTGTGGGACACGAACAGAACATTTTGGACCTTGTCGGAAGCTGAACGTGTATCTCGAGACCTATCTTCATAGCAGCACCTTCGGTTTTCTGATCTCGAATGCTTTATCCCACTCGCTTGCAAATGTGAGAAGCTTATCCTCTTCCCAATGGTCTGTCACCATCTGCATCCCTATTGGCATACCGTTATCGTCGTAGCCGCATGGAACCGACAGGTGCGGCATACCGGACAGATTCGCGGGAATGGTCAGGAAATCCGCACTGTATGACTCCACAGGCGTCATTTTCGAAATGTCGCTGAATTTGGGTGAGACGAACGGCATGGTAGGCGTCAGAACGGCATCGCAGTCCCTGAACATTTCACGATAGGTTCTGATGACCAATTGCCTCACCTGCAGAGCTTTGGCGTAATATCTGTCCCTGAACCCTGCCATACGCGTATACGTGCCCAGCAGGATCCTTCTTTTTGCCTCGTCCCCGAAATATTTCGATCTGAAGTACGTGAAGTATTCATCGAAACTCAGTGAAAGGTCGCCCTCCTGCTGCCCATACCTCATTCCAACGTATCTTGCCAGATTCGTAGATGCTTCCGAGGTTGCCAGAACATAATATGCGGGGACTGCAAAACGCAGAGCTGGCATATCAACAAATTTCACTTCTGTTCCCATACTCTTTATCGTTTCCAGAGATCTCGTAAAAGAAGAAAGTACATCATTGCTTATTCCCTTAAGCGCCTCGTTGGGCACAGCCACGGACCTTATTTTTTCTCCTTTGAGCTTAAACTCCGGTTGCGCACATGATGTGGGATCCCTGTGATCTTTTCCGGATATTATCGGAAGATATTTTTTCAGGTCGTCCGCTTTCGACGACAATAAACCTATTTTGTCCAGTGAATTGCCGTAATCTATCAATCCATACCTAGAAACCCTTCCGTAAGTGGGTGCTATTCCGTAAACCCCGCAAAAACTGGCCGGACAGCATATGGACCCGCCGGTGGATACTCCGAGCGATATCTGCCCGTCTATCAATGAAGCGGCGCATGCCGCACCTCCGGACGATCCTCCGCATGATCTTTCTTTGTCAAACGGATTGCGCGGAACCCCGAAAGCGGAGTTTGTGCTGAATGTACCGAACCCGAACTCATCCATGTTCGTTTTGCCGATGAGCCTTCCTCCCGCTTCTTTCATTTTCGATATCACTGTGGCATCGAATACTGGGCGATATCCATCCAATATCATGGAACCGCATCTTGTGGATAGGTCTTTGGATGTCAGATTATCTTTAGCAGAAAAAAGGAATTTTGAATCTCCCAAAGATGAATTAGAAAAATAATCGCTGAACATATGATATTCGGCATTAAGACGGTCAAAGCTCACAGTAATCTGGGCCCCCTGACGTAGTTACCGTAGATCTTCATGTCTGTGAGAAGTTCAATGGGCTCTATCTCCATGAACGGATCGTCGTCTCTGAGGATATCGGATATCTCGATCGGATTTATGCCGTAACCTTCTGTTTCGGGAGCTTCATCCAATATCTCGAAATACTCGAGGATCTCACCGAGATCTTTGCTGTATCTCTCGAGTTCTTCTTCCGTCAGGGACAGCCGCGCGGTTTTCGCGACCCTCTTCACGATCTCTTTATCCATTTACAGACCTTGGTGACGAATTGAACATGTGGATTATATTATTTGCCCGCGGGATTGTTGTACAGCATGATGCCGTACAGTGTGATGCTGTCCTTCTCAAACGAAAAATCCACACCCTGCGAATTCATGTATTCGTCCATCAGTATCCCGTAACAGCTTATCGATGTCACCCTCTGATCGGGGAACCTGCAGGGCGAATCAGGATATGAACAAGTGTCGCAATAAGCGCAACCTCCGTCCGCCAACGGCAATGTATCATATCCGTCTCCTCTGAGTGTACGCGCAAATCGTCTACACAACTCCTGGTGTTCCTCTGCGATCCTTTCTATGTTGGGTTTATCGTTCAGATCGATATTTTCGAATTTCTTTGTGATCACCGCGGCGTTAACATATCTTTTCACGGCATCCATGCACTCCTTTTCCGAGCCTACGCCGGGAGGACATCCCCAGTTGACGTTGAACGATCCGCAGAGATTCTGAGAACAAAGTTCCCTGCATTTAGCCATGGACTCGTTGTTCGGCGTCGGGGGTTTGATCTCTTTTATGATGTAGCCCTCAGCCAAAGGCTCTCCGTTCATCTTTTTCCATACATCCGTGATCATACTTTCCTTATCTGTTTACTCGATAAAAAACAGACACCTGCCCAAGTTCCTGCAATATATTACCGGACTCCTCTGTTCTGTAATGCGACTGCGGAGTGCTCATTGCCGAGCTCCGCACCCCGTTTGAACCATTTGATCGCTTCGGCCTCATTCGGAATCACGCCCATACCCTTGGAGTATATGACGCCAAGATTGTAATTCGCCTCGGGATAATCATTCGCGGCTGCCATCTTCAACCATTTGATCGCTTCGATCATGTCCTTCTCAACGCCCTTTGCGGCGAAATATACGACTCCCATTTTGAACTGTGCTTCCACTCCTCCATTCTCAGCCGATATTCTGTACCATTTGATCGCTTCGGCCATATTCTGCGGTACGCCTTCTCCGTCCTCGTACATCCCTCCCAAATTGTACTGTGAACTGACCTTGCCCTGTTCTGCTGCGAGTTTATACCATTTCATGGCTTCCTTATGATCTTGTTCAACTCCGTCTCCGAAGTGGTAAGCAACCGCAAGATTGTTCTGTGCATCCGCATTTCCCCTCTCTGCCGCCAATGTGTACCATTTCACGGCTTCCTTCGGATCCTTCTCAACGCCTCTGCCGTCATCATACATTAACGCCAGTTCATATTGAGCGGTTGCGTCCCCTCCGTTCGCATGCCCCGTGTCAGCGGCCATGATATACCATTCATACGCCTTCTCGTAATCCTTGTCAACCCTCATACCGAAGTCGTATATCCACCCAAGATTGTACTGTGCTTCAGGATTACCCAGATGTGCAGAATCCTCAAAAAGGGATATCGCCATATCTATGTCTACTTCCACTCCCTTACCGGTCAAATACATTCTTGCTAGGTTATTCTGCGCACCCATCTTCCCTTGTTCTGCCGCCAAAGTATACCAATTAGCGGCTTCACCGTGATCCTGCTCGACACCTCTGCCATCCTCGTACATACAGCCGAGATTGTATTGAGCGTCGCAATATCCCATCTCTGCGGACAGTGTGTACAATCTGGCGGCTTCGCCGAGATCCTTCTTGACACCCCATCCGTTCTCGTACAGTATGCCAAGGCCGCAATACCCTCCATCGTCTTCCTGTTCCGCTGCCATTGTGTACCACTTGAGTGCTTCTTTGTGATCTTGTTTAACTCCTTGTCCGTGACAGAATAATGTACCTATGTTCGTCTGCGCCGCCGAATACCCCTGTTTTGCTGCATTCCGATACCATTTCATGGCTTTCTCGTAGTCTTGTTCGATGCCCGTCCCAAAATCGTACATATACCCAATGCGGAACTCTGCTTCAGCAGATCCCTGTTTTGCTGCTTTCGTGTACAATTCCAAAGCTTTTTCATAATCCTTTTCAACCCCCAACCCGAAAAGATACATGTCGGCAAGATTGCATTGACCTCTCATATCGCCCTGTTCCGCAGCAAGAATGAACCATTCCACAGCCTCCTCCATATCCGGTTCGGGACTGTACCTATACAAGATACCGACACTGTTCTGAGCAAATGAACTGCCTTGTTCCGCAGCGGGGGTGAACCATCTCAACGCTTCATCCGCGTTTTCCTCAACAAAGTCACCCCTGGCATACATTAATCCGATACCGCATTGCGCATCGATGTTCCCCTGTTCCGCCGCTGCTTTATAGAGACTGAACGCTTTCTCCCCGTCCACCTCCGTGCCCAGACCCGTGGCATAGATGGTCCCGAGATTGTACAATGCCTTAGAATATCCCTGATCGGCCGAAAGAGTATACCATTCTATGGCCTTTTCGTAACTCTGGTCTACGCCGTCTCCCAGGTCATACATAATGCCCAGGTTGTTCTGTGCCACGGCGTGTCCTTGTTCCGCCGCCAAAGTGTACCATTTCACTGCTTCTTTCTTGTCTTCCTTCACGCCCTTTCCGTGGGCGTACAGCCAGCCCAGATCGTACTGCGACTGCATGTCACCGGATATTGCGCGTTCTCTGATATCCTTCGGGATTTCACTCATGATATGATATCGTTATCACGTGTTAAATCCCTAACTGCGTGTTTCAAAACGGAGTGAATTTACAGAAAGGAATTAAAACCAATTCATCATTACAAAATATCGATATCTATGGCAAATGAAGCGTTGGACAAAAAATTAATGGCCGGAATGAAGGCAATGGACGAGGGGGATTTCAAAAAGGCTTATTCCCAATTCAAGAAACTGGTAGAGGAATTTCCCGACAGCGGAGAATGCTGGTACTTCAAAGCTGAATGCGGAAACTATGCATCGGGGATGTTCGGCGCAAAGGTCTCACCCGAAGAGATAATGGAGGCTTACAAGAAAGCCATAGAGATCGACGGGGACAGAGTGGATTATTACCAATCGTACGGGTTATTCTGCATATCCGTGAACAAGTACGACGAAGCGGAAAAGGCTTACAACGAAGCCGCACAGATCGATGAATCAATGGAGTCATCACTTTACTCGGAGTTTGCCATAGAGTACTACAACAACGTCATGGCATCCTACGGAGAGATCATGGAAGATCCCAAAGCCAGAGCCCCGTATGCCAAGAAAGCTCTGGAGTACATGCTGAAAGCTCTGGAAATGACACCCGAAGAAGCAAAAAGTCTTCTTTGAACAAAACACCGAAAATCGAGAGTAATGGTAGCGAGGGATCGATTTGAACGATCGGTCTCCGGGTTATGAGCCCGACGGGATATCCTGGCTACCCTACCTCGCTATATTATCGTCTAGCCTCACTTGAT
>JGI994J12354_10001658_pt1 | contig 22412 bp, 26 predicted proteins | sample IntmicLarv3ML3BL_FD_12354 | JGI IMG/M metagenome (IMG submission 12354) | reverse complement strand
CAAATTCAATGACCCCAAAATCAGAAGGATATTCCACTTGATAAGCAAAAATAGTTGCCCCATCGACTTGACTACAAGCCTGAATCAACTCACTCTCCAAATCAGGACCATAAAAAATATTATCCCCCAGCACTAATGCACAGCCTTCACCATCGGCAAAATCCCTGCCAATTGAAAATGCCTGAGCAATCCCTTTAGGCTCCGGCTGCACCTCATATTGAATCTCAATTCCCCATTGGCTACCATCGCCAAATAAATTTTTAAAAAGCACTTGATCCGCGGGAGTGGTAATCAATAAAATCTCACGAATTCCTGCCAGCATTAACACCGACAACGGATAATAAATCATCGGTTTATCATAAACCGGCAAAAGAGGCTTCGACACCGACCGAGTAATCGGGTAGAGCCGCGTACCGCTACCGGCCGCCAAAATAATCCCTTTTTTAATCATTACATAACGCTCCCCCTATTTATTATCATTTTCCCATCAGCCGTGAATACAGTTGAAGCAACCGAATACTCCATGGTTTATTCAATACAATCAGAAGAAGACGACTTCTCTTTCCCCATGGAAGTACTTTATCATTTTTACTATATTGCGGATACTTTTTCAGTAAATATCTCATGGCATCCACGCGTTCAGACCGTAAGGCTTCCATCAATGTTCGGTACAAAACTAATGTAATATTTCTCTCAAAAACCGCAAAAACACGTTCGCGATCTTCGGCTGAGTAATACTTTTTGAAGTACTTATATGTTCGTTCCAAACTTATAAGAGCATCTTCTCTTTTCAAATTCCATCCACTACGTACAGCAGAATCTTCTCTATAGCGATAAACCCACAGATAGTCTGCAACTGCGGCTACTTTTTTCGCTCTCATTAAGAGTTTTAACATAAATTCAACATCTTCGCCATAAGCGCAGCCTGGTATAAAAGAAATTTCATAATCCACTACCAAACTTCTCCTAAATAGTACTGATGGCAATATCATTGCTTGGCGCCCCTTTAATTGGTTCAAAATCACGTTAACTTCATAAAAATGTCCTCCCATTTTTTTAATTGTTCGATTTTTTCGTTCTTTCAAGAATCCAGAGTAAGAAAAATCCGCACCTTTTTCAATAATATTTTTGTAATTTTTTTCCAAAAAAGTCAAATACCAATAGTCATCACTATCCAAGAAACAAACGTACTCCCCTTTAATCAAAGACAAGCCTTTATTTCTAGCAACAGCCACCCCCTGATTTTTCTGAGATACCAACCGAATACGATCATCATTCGCCATCATTTCCCGAACAATTATCGCTAAATCATCCGGCGAGCCATCATCCACTACAATCAATTCCCAATCGGCAAACGTTTGCTTCTGGACAGACTCTACCGCTTCACGAATAAATGGTGCTGTTTTGTAAGCTGGCATTATCACCGAAATCATAGCCATCCTTCTCACTCCTTATTGCTCATCACAATTCTTCTACTCATTTCCTTTGAATTCCTGAATTCAGTGCTTCCAATAGCGGGCTGTGCCGGATATTTCCAAAACGGCTTCCAACTCCGCTTTTTATGGTGCACATTTTTCATTGAAATTTATATAAAAATAGTAGCAAATTTTCGTTTTCCGCATCTTCCTCAAACTCCAATTCATTCGATACTAGTTCACTTTTATTCAACAAAAAACTATGATATTCGCATTCTTCAAAGTAATCATCCAAAAAAAATTTTATCTCACTCTCTCGCTTCCTTTTCTCTAAATAATAAAGGCTAGCTTCCTCTTTTCGGGCATGAAATGATTCTATCTCTCCAAAACACTTTTTTCATCGTCAACGTCGACTGTAAAAACTGATAAACTCCCGGATACAGCACATCACTGGGGCAAAGAATCGCAAGATAATGTTCCTAAAAAATTTTCAGGCCACGATTCAACAGTTGCAGCCGATTTCTCGTCATTTCCATCAATTTATCACTACGATTCCCACAGGAAGATACGCCATATCCGGCGATTTCTCCTACCTTAAAAGCGACAACAAGCTACGACCCAAATCATCATATCATCAAGCAAAACAGCATTAGCGCACCGGCTCCCGATATGGTCATTCTCACCTATTCCTTACCAACAGTCTTGTTTTTCACAGCAAATGGCTTCAATTTCTCCAACAAAAGAGGCTTCAATGCCGACCTAGAGCCGCGTACCGCTACCGGCCGCCAAAATAATCCTTTTTTAATCATTAGGCTCACTCCCGTTTTTGTTATTAAACATCTCATCAATCCGGTACAAATAATAAGACCCCAGGCCTCTTACCCTTGAAAACAATCCGGTACTGCCTCGCTTCTTTTGATTCCTGCGAATTTCAGAACAAAGAATCCAATCGGAACGAAAATTTTTCCAACTAAACGGCGCCAAAGGCTCTTTAGTTTCCTCAATCTCTTCCTCGGTACAAACCTGCTCGCCAATCAGCAAATTACCGTCTACCAGTACCTTTTTCACCTTGGAAGAATGCTCAGTCAGAAAAATTTCCAATCCTCGCCCCTCATCCTCAAATTCGGAAAAGCGAAGCCCCCACAAATCCAGCTTGCTGCGATCAACCATAAAGCTGTGAAATGCCGCCTCGGCAAAAAGACGCCGCCAAAATATCGCAAGTTTCTTCTTGCATCGTCCCCAATAGTAAGTCGACCCATCCGGTGCTTTACTGACCTCAAAACGCTGAGCCTTCCCAAAAACAAAAACGGCTTCCCGCACCTGCAATGTCAATAAAAGCCGCCGATACGCATCAGGATAGAGGAGATCACCGGGCCGCAAAATCGCCAAATAACGCTCCTGAAAAATCCTAAGACCTCGCTTCAATCGCTCCAACCGATTCCCGGCCATCTCAGTTAAATGAAAGCGCAACCCCAAAGCTGAATAGGCCTCAATCATTTCGGCTAATTCATCATTCAAATCCTCCACCAGAAGGTACACCACATAAGGCTGCTCTTCCTGCCCTACCAAAGACAGCAAGCTACGATCCAAATCCTGCAAATCATCAGACGGGCAAAAAGGCACTACAACACCCAGCTTCGATAAAATCATCCTCTTTTGCTCCTTACCAACGATCTTGATGTTCAATCAGCGGATTCGCTCCCGCCTCAAAAAGTTGCTCCGGCTTTGCCGGCAACTCACTCTTATCCCTGATTAGCTCTTTTTTAAAAAGCCGTTTCTCAACCCCTCGTGCTCCCTTTACATTACCCCAACGATAAGCAACATAGCGGCTACCCAATAAAGCATTTTTTTCTCGATTTTCCGAATAAGAGCGATCCCCAAAATGATGATAAAACCACGCAGTCGGGCAAAAAAGCGTCTTAATTCCTGCAAGCCGAGCTCGCCACGATAAATCTACATCCTCAGAATACAAAAAAATATTCTCATCAAAGCCGTTCGTTTCTCCGAAAACCATCGGTGGAATCCATAAACAAGCTCCGGAGCACCAACCGGTTTCCAACGTTTCCAAATCATAATACTTCGCCAATTCACAAGGCTGTTGGCGAGCTTCAATCATTGCACCATGATCCTGCTTCAGCGAAAGCTCATACAGTTCTGCCAAACAACGATAATGGAAAAATCCATCTGGGTTCGCCGCAACATAAGCCACCGCATCATTTTCATCAAAAGCCCTCTGCATCAAGCGATTATGAGCCCTACCAAAACCTATATTCGCCTCACTTTTCTGCCACTCAAAAGCCAAAGTCGTCCGCACTCTTAAAGTCGAGAAAAACTCCGAGCCACTCTCACCATTATTCCAAAAATAAACCCCCACCTCAAGATCGGGAAAACGCTTTCGCAAATAGCCCTCAGTCACCTCCAAAGACTTCATAAAGAACGCCACTTCATCTATTGAATTTTGGTACAAAACGACACCGACTACAATCTTCAACTCTCCGAATCTCCTTCACCTAAGCCTCACACCTGCCAAAACGATTGGCAAATTCTCAACAAAATCTCTGTTCTATCACTCAGCCACTCTTCATAGCCTATCATAGAGCCCAAAGTTTTTCAGCCACCATTCCCTTATTTCCATTTTCCATTCAGAAGCCGAATCAAATTCCATAAACAAGGCTTTCTCGCAAACCAGAGCTTCACAGTATGACCAATTTTACGCCCCGAACACCGAATTACCTTCGGGTACTCAGCTACCAAGTAATGAGAAAATTCATCATCTCCACTCAAAATTGAGCCCCACAAAGTTCGAGCCATCTGAGTTACCTGATTTCGCGCCAACTCGGCCAAAATCTCCGGCTTATCATCGCTGGTGTAATGAATTTCAATGAAATCAGCTACCCGTCCCAAAGCACTTATGGTATCTTCGTGAGCTCGGCTCCACTTCTCATGAGTTACCGAGCTGGCCTGATAGCAATACTTGAAAAGTTCCTCCGGCACAACCCCCACTTGACCGCCGGCCATCGTCAACGCCTTCAAAATAAATTCAATATCTTCAGAAAAACGTGCGCCCGAAGGAAATTCGATCTTTGTCTCCAGAAGAAGCTTTCGCTCAACCATAATCCCGCAAATATGAAAAATTTGTTCACTAAAAACAAATTTTTTCAAAACATCTTCTCTTGCATAAGGAAAGCCCAACCTTCTAATATTGCCATCTTTATTTTCTAACAGTGAGCCACAATATACAAATAATGCTTCTTTACTTTCTGCTTCAGCAACCATTTTCTGTAAAAAATCCGGTAGCCATATGTCATCGCTATCTAAAAAAGTCACATATTTACCAGTAGCCTCCCTAATGCCTCGATTTCTTGCCCCACATGCGCCTTGATTTTCCTGAGAAATTAACCGAATCCGCAAATCCTGACTCGCATATTTCTTTACCACCGAAGACAAATCATCCGGCGAACCATCATCCACCACAATAAGCTCCCAATCGGAAAAAGACTGCGCCAATACTGAATCGATTGACTTTGAAATATACTTTTCTGCCTTAAAGGCCGGCATAATGACTGAAACGACGGGCTTCATAGCTTTTCCTCCCATGGTATCCAACTTTTGTTTATACTAAATTAGCTTTTACATTGGCACATCTGCCGGTAAGCCTCTCGCCAATCCGGCAAATCTATAGCAAAGACTTCTCTTATTTTATCACAACAAAGCTGAGAATTTCTCGGTCTTTGGGCAGGAGTTGGATATTCCGCCGAAGGTATCGGCACCACTTCCACCGCCAAATCTTTTAAAATTTCCCTAGCAAATTCATACCAACTGCCTGCACCAGCCGCACATAAATGGAAAATCCCCTGATTTTCCTGCTGATAAGCCTTGGACTGCCTCAAAATTTGTGCCGTCACTTCCGCCACAGTCCGAGCCCAAGTCGGCGCACCAATTTGGTCAGACACCACCCGCAAAACTTCATTTTTCTGCCCCAAGTTTAACATTTTTGAAGAAAAACTACTATTCTCTTCGCTATAAATCCACGAAATCCGGAAAATAAAATAAGCACAGCCGGAAGAAATAATTTCCTCCTCGCCGCATCGCTTTGTTTTGCCATATACATTAATCGGGCAAACCTCGTCAGTTTCCACATAAGGTAATTCTTTTCGGCCCTCAAATACATAATCCGTTGAATAATGAATCAATAATGCATCGATTTCCTTTGCAATGCGAGCAATCGCACCAACCGCGATGCCATTTATTTGCATCGCCAGCTCCGGCTCACTCTCTGCCTTATCCACCGTAGTATATGCCGCTGCATTAATAATCACACCCGGCTTCTCCCTAAGCAAAACCTCACTCAGCCTATCGGGCTCGCAAAAATTTGCTTCCTTAGAGCCTACTACCACAATCTCACCCAAAGGTACACAAGTCTTTTGAAGTTCCCGACCGACTTGGCCGTTTTCTCCAAATATCAGAATTTTTTTCTTGTCTATCATCAAAAAAATGCCCCCTCAGGCAAATCTTTCAAAAAAAGATTTCTCTGATCCTTTTCGGAAAGAAGCACCTCATCCACCTCAGGCCACTCAATACCGATTTCCGGGTCATCCCAGCGAATTCCATATTCAGTCTCAGGAGAATAAAATTCATCACATTTGTAAGTAAAAAGCGCAGCCTCACTGCACACCAAAAAGCCATGAGCAAAACCGGCAGGAATCCAGAATTGATGACGATTTTCGCCGGACAAAAATACCCCCTGCCATTGCCCGAAAGTCTTCGATCCCTTGCGAATATCCACCGCCACATCAAAGACCTCACCTTGAAGCACCGACACCAGCTTCCCCTGACCCGCAGGATTTTGAAAATGCAATCCCCTAAGCACCCCACCCTGAGAAAAGGACAAATTATCCTGCACAAAATTTGAGGGAATCCCAAACTCCTCATACTTACCTTTATTCCAAGCCTCCAGAAAAAAACCACGACTATCCCCAAATACTTGAGGCTCAATCAGCTTCAAACCGGCAATCGAAAATTCTCTCACATTCATGGCCTTATTCCTCCAACAAGCTCAGCAAATAAGCGCCATAGCCATTTTTCCCCAGCGGCTTTGCCAATTCTTCCAATCTTTCAGAGCCAATCCAGCCCTTGCGAAAAGCAATTTCCTCAAGACAAGCGACCTTCAAGCCCTGCCGTTCCTCAATGGTCTGAATAAATTGCGACGCCTGCATCAAAGACTCATGAGTTCCGGTATCCAACCAAGCAAAGCCACGCCCCAAAGTCTCAACCTGCAACTCGCCACCTTCCAGATACACCCGATTAAGATCTGTAATCTCCAGCTCCCCACGCTTCGATGGCTTAAGTTCCGCCGCTCGAGCGCAGACCTGATTATCATAAAAATAAAGCCCCGTCACCGCATAATTTGACTTAGGCACTGCCGGCTTCTCCTCAATCGAAACCGCTGTTCCGGCCTCATCAAAAGCTACCACACCATAGCGCTCCGGATCTTTTACCAGATAAGCAAAAACCGTCGCACCACTTTCCTGCTTCACCGCTCGCTCCAACTGCGCAGAAAAACCATGCCCATAGAAAATATTATCCCCCAGCACCAACGAAACTCCTTGGTTATTCACAAAATCCTTGCCAATCAAAAAAGCCTGTGCCAATCCTCCCGGCTCCGGCTGTGCCTCATAGCGGAGAGAAATCCCCCACTGACTGCCATCACCCAGCAAATTCTGAAAAAGCACCTGTTCATGAGGCGTCGTAATCACCAAAATATCCCGAATCCCCGCCAGCATCTGCACCGAAAGAGGATAATAAACCATCGGCTTATCAAAAACCGGCAAAAGCTGCTTAGAAATCGAGCGCGTCAACGGATGAAGTCGCGTTCCCGAGCCACCTGCCAAAATAATTCCCTTCTGAATCATCACATCAAGTCCCCTTCCTCACACAACTCCAAGTCGCTCTTGACGATATTTTCCACTACTTACCCGCTCCGACCAGACCTGATTTTCCGAATACCAAGCCACAGTCTTACGGATACCACTCTCAAAAGTCTCTGCCGGCTCCCAGCCAAGCTCCCGCTTAATCTTTCCGGCATCAATCGCATAACGCCAATCATGACCCGGCCGATCGGTCACAAATTTTACCTGCTCAAAATAAGACTTTCCATCACTCCGAGGCTTCAGCTCATCCAGAAGCGCACACAACGTCTCCACAACCTTCAAATTTGGGATTTCATTATGGCCACCAATGTTATAAGTTTCGCCGACCTTACCCTCTCTAAGCACCTGCCAAATCGCCCGACAATGATCCTCTACATACAGCCAGTCTCGAATTTGCATCCCATCCCCATACACTGGCAAAGCCTTACCGGACACCGCATTTTGAATCATCAAAGGAATCAACTTCTCGGGAAATTGAAAAGGCCCATAATTATTTGAACAATTCGTCGTCAACACCGGCAACCCATAAGTATGATGATAAGCCCGCACCAAATGATCCGATGCAGCCTTCGAAGCCGAATAAGGAGAATTCGGCGCATAAGCCGTCTCCTCTGTGAAAAGTCCATCAGCCCCCAAACTGCCATACACCTCATCAGTCGACACATGAAGAAACCGAAAAGCCACCTGCCTTGCCTCAGGCAAAATAGCAAACCACTTCCGCACCTCGTCCAGCAGCCGAAAAGTCCCCATCACATTGGTCTCCACAAAAGCCTCCGGCCCATCAATCGACCGATCCACATGACTCTCCGCCGCAAAATTAATCACCCCAACTGGCTCATACTCCGCAAGCAGACCCGCCACCAGCTCCCGGTCACCAATATCTCCCTCAACAAACCGATACCGCTCACTAGATGCCACATCCAAAAGGGACTCCAAATTCCCCGCATAAGTCAGCTTATCTAGATTCACCACCCGCACACCGGGCACACCCAGCACCTGACGAACAAAGTGCCCCCCAATAAACCCCGCGCCACCCGTAACGATATAAGTCTGCATAATAAAATTCCTTTGCTCCATTTAATTTAAAATCCACACTAGAAATATAGTTACCTTTTTATGAATTTGCCACCTGCCAAAACCTACAAAAGACGAAATCCTATACCCCAAACTTGAAATAAAGTTTTTTACTTTTGAAACCTATTTATCATATTTTTCACCAATATCTGCAATTGGTATAAAAAATAACAGCTTTTTCAAATTTCTCGCAGATATCTAATCAGATACTCCCGCTTTTTTGCAAACAGCCCTTGCATATTTTTTTAACCGAAAAGAGTCTTTTCGCAACTCCCTTCGTCTAACCGAATCACCAAAACATAAAAATCATCCAAAGAAGAAACCCAACCATATTATTAGTCAACCAGATTTATACATGATTCTCATTTCCATGTTTTCATCAAAGAGCATAATCCAAATTGATCTTCTACTTCTACACTATGCAAATCAATTTTTCCTGCAAGAGCCTCTCCCGACAAGCCATTTCTTTTAAAAATGTGCGCTGCTGAAGACGCTTCCAGTTTTTGAACCAAATTCTTGCGGATATAAGTCATGTGATGCATTGCAATGCCTGGAATCAACATTATTTTTGCGTTTGTAGGCATCAAAATTTGCCGTGATGGATCCGCAATATACGGATACTTTCTATCCACACTAATCTTCGACCCTAAACCAACACGAGTAAAAAAAGGAACTTGATTGGGCGCTAGTTCATTATAAATCCACTGATTTCTTGGACTTGATCCGTAGACTTTCATCAGTACAAAACCATGGTCAAGCTCACGTTCAATCATGAATTTCTTTGCTTGATCAAATTGCTCCACCACATAAAATTCATCCGCATCCATTGTCATGAAATAATTACATCCGGCTCGAATCGCCGCATCTAATCCCAACTGTCGTTTGATAGGTTCCTGATAGACTTCATTGCAACAGAGCGACTGATATTCAATTAATTCATCAATCAATCCTTGCCTTTGTAGCTTTTCCAATTCCTGCTTCAAATTCGGATTTCCCTGCAACCCACTCCAAGACTTCTCCTGCCACACCACATTGATATAATCCACTTGACCACGAATCTGGCGAATTGATGCTGCAAGCAATTCTTCGCCATCCCAAACAGAATAAGAAACTGCAAATTTGACAGCATTTACTCGCTTTTCTAACACTCTTTCATTCCATTCCTGCCGACGTTGCCTTCTCACCTCTTTATCAAACGACAAATTCGCTTGCAAACGACCCAACAAATCCTGAAAATTACGCCACCGCATATTAAATCTCCTCCTCAGTCATCACCGAACCAATCGACAAGGATAATAGCTCTCTATGAATCTGCTCTGTAATTAGATTAATTTGCTCATTCCATTCTTCATTGATTGCTTGTTTGTGTAGTGAAAGTAGGTAATGAAGCCAGTTAAAAGTCATATATCTTCTCCGGAAAGTCTTTGCGTAGTCAGAAAAAAATCGAGCAACGACAACACGTCAGAAATCCCAATTAAAAGATTAAAGTATCTACATCCCAACGACTCTTCCAGCAACTTTTGAAGATTACCATTACGTTGCTGAAAAGGAATTGACTTGCCCAACATCAAACTAAATTCACCATCACCAATCTTTGGCAATCCAGTCATCAGCATTTACAAATCCAATGTACTCCCCTGTGGCTTGTGCCAAATCAAAATTTTTAGTTTTACCCGCCCCCTGATGCTCATTGAAAAACTCTTATCCGCTTATCTTTCTTGGCATATTGCTCCAAAATCATCCGACTTTTATCTTCTGATCCATCATCAATACAAATGATTTCTAAATTTTTATAAAGTTGATTTAAGATTGAATCTAAGCACTATTTCAAATAACCATCTGCATTATATACGGGAACTATAACTGAAACTAATTTATCCATCTTTTTCTCCTCGCTAGGTCACATCAGCGTTTCTCTCTGAAAGCTCAATCATAGTTTTTTAACATTCTACATTATGTTACTTCATACAATAATTTGATTAAATCGAGTTTTCACAGAGTACTACGCCAACAAATATTTCCACTTGTTCTCTCCTATAGCCGGATATCGTTTCATTATAATGTTTCCTTTAACAAACAATCCAGATATTTACCTTGGCCGTCAGCAAAGGAGCGCTAATTCTTTCAGTTTTTTAGCATTAATTCAACCATTTCAAATTCTAAGTTTACAAATTTCCCTAAGCCTCCATATTAGATTTTTTCATCACAACTTACCTTAACTCCCCTTCAGTTCGCCCTAAGTATTACCGAAAAAAAGAGGCCTGTTTTTCCTTCATATATTGTTCTAGTCTCATCCAACATTAATATTTTTAGTTTCTCTAAAGAAATTTCTTCCCCAGTATCTAGCCAAATTGAAAAATCTTTCAATTTTTCGAGTAACATATTTGTTGTTTCTTGCTTATCTTTCCAAAAAGGAGGATGAAGCGACAACAACGTATTTATCTGAGGAAACTGTGCGATATAATCTAATCCTTCACCAATAAATTGCTCGCCGCCTTCAATATCAATTTTAACAATACTTGTATTTTCCATGTCTTTTGTCCGCAAGAAATCCCGCAAAGTAATTGTCTTAACTTTAATCCTTTCGCCACCAATACCTTTGGTCGAGCTGTCTTGCACATTCTCATCATTATATCCAAAGCTTACAATTTCATCTGTTTTGTCAAAAATGCAAACACAATGTAGTTCGACTTTATCATCCAAAAAATTTCTACGGCAATTTTTCTTCAAAATTTGAAAATTTGCCGGATCTGCCTCTACAACTGTGATTTTTCTTGGATTACACGAATACCCAATTAACATCGTTGGCCCAATCCATCCACCAATATCAATGATTTCTTTATCCGGTGAAGTATGAGCTTTAAAAAACTCTCTAGTTTCTATTTCCCACGCCCCAGAGTTAAAAGCCTTCCAAAAAGAGTTCGGCACTACTTCAAACTGCATCTCATTAAAAATTGCATGATTATCTCCCATTTTTTCTACCATTGCTCTCTTAGCTTTTCTTTTAGTTTTATCTTTTCCACGCAACCTATCGAAAATTTTTTGCACGCTTTGAAATTTCATTTTCATACCAACTTTCCTTTTTTATACTGACAATTTGAGTATTCTTATAACAATTCCCCTGTTTTTTCAAAATCTCGATTCTGGTTTTTCACCACCTTATTCACCACCTTATTCACAATCGTTCAATTAATTATTCAATAACTACCTAACAGTAATTTCATACTATCATCCAAAATTCCATTCCTGTTAACTGTTGTAGTACGATAGGCATTCGCTTGATAAATACATTTTTCAAATTTTCATCAATACCAAATACGAAAAACGTAGCGCCATTTTGAGGCCATTAGACCTATACTTTGCCCTGTTATCTTGTGCGTAGATTGTATGTTGATATTTGTCATTACCATAATACTTGAAGAGCTAAGGCTAGGGACAAGCGTGGCAAGGTATGATCCGGGAACAGAACCGGGATTAATTGCCGTATCACCAACGTTATAGCCCTGCTCCGCTTCAACACAAACAAGTATCACGTCCCATTTACACTTTACAGCTTCAATATCTAGTCCGTGCTCCACAATCGTCAAAGTATTCGATATAGGTTGATATTTTTCACTCACCCACAGCCTCATTCCAGCAAGCTCTCTGACTTCAATTCGGTCAGCTTTATTTGCCAAAGCATTAGCCACCTCTGAAATATTCACTTGCTCTGGATTCACATACTTATCCGTCACTTTAATACAATACATCACAACTGCGGATTTCGGCCTATTTTCCTCGGCTGTAGGCACCACATGAGACGCATCAAATTCCATATCATATGCCTTAACTCCGGTTGCACCTGCATTACCATACTGCCTCAAAGTTTTCCCCCGAACAAAAGCACCTTGATTATCAGGATTTACATTTGAATTATAAAAGCCATGACTTTCACCAATGCTTGTAGAACCAATGATATTCCTTATCGCATCTTCCTGCACTTCTCCCACATCCAACCCATCAGAGCGACTCCTCAAAAATCTCGCTGCACTATAAAAGTCCGGCAATTTGAAGGTGTCTTCGGATTCGCTTCCCCAGAGAGTGCCGATTGCGGCAAAGAGTCCCGGGTAGGTTTCTTTTCGGAGGGTAGCACCGTTGCACTCCAAGTAGCCTATCGGCGGAGTATTTCCGGCCCAAGCAATGATAGCTCCTACCGGTACACCGGAGACAGTTTCCCACTCACAGCCGGTTCCCATCCCATTTACAATTAGAGATTTTCCGGCATTTTCCTCTTTGATTTCAGGTATTTTTTTCATTATATCATGAATATGCTCTTTTGGAGCAGCTCCAATGTCCTCTGAGGTCAATTCAATCTCCGCCCCACTAATACCATTTACAGTTCGAATCCCGCCGCCCAAGGCCTCTTCAGCGGCTTTTTCGGCTCTATCCGCTTCATTTCGAGCTCGGTTCGCTTCAGCTTCCGTATTCTGAAAAAATTGCTCCCCCTGCAAGACCATTTCTTCGGCATCATTTTTTATACTTTCAGCCCGGCTGGCAGCCTGCTCAGCCCGCACTCTAGCTCCTAATATTTCATGGGTAAAATCCCCGGAGCCACTCCCAGTTTCCGGCATTTTTACTGCTCGATCCAATTCTTCCCTGAGCTCCTGCTCCACCAGCACCGCCCGATCAAAGGCGCTCTCAATATTCTCTGGAAAAAATCCGCCATTATTCACAAGATCAAGCTCTTGAGTCAAAGGCGTTCGCCGAAGCAAAGCGATTTTCTCCCCCACCTTCAAAGGCTCTCCTTCCAGCGGATATACTACTGCATTCTCTAGCAAGTTTACCTGAAAATTCGACTGAATTTGTCCGGTTTTTCCATCCTGATCGCTCACATAGACCGCCAAATGATTCCCTTTCGCCAAAGAAAAGGTATAAGGCCATTTCCTAGTTTCCCCATCGCCCTGATAGACCACCTTCGTATGTGTTGCCGATACGGTCATTTAATTTCCTCCTTTATCGAAGACCCAGCCTTCAGGCTCGGTCTTTTTTCTTTCCAAAAATAGCAAAAATCTTCCCCATATACCCCAAAAGGCGCCGCCTCTTCGACTTCAAACCCACTTCGCTTCAGCCACAGCACCGATTTGCAATTTTTCTTATCCACCCAATTCATGAGCTTCTTGTACTTTTCCAATAGTGTATCCACCACAGCCCTTGTTTCTTTCGCCAGCGAATAACCGATTTTCTCCAAGCCATCAGTACCCAAAAGCCAGATGATTCCGGTTTCCGAAAAAAGTGAAGCCCGGCTTACCCCAAAAAGTCCTGTCGGCTCACCCTCGTGCAAAATTGTAAAGCTCTCTTCCGAGGACTCTACCGATAACCGCGCCACCTCATCAGCCCTTAATCGCCAAGCCTTCCAAGCCTCTTTCCGATCACTTTCCCGCAATTTTTCAATCACCCGCACCACATGCCACTCCTCAATCGGCACAATTCGAATCTTTCCACCTTGATATTCCCGCTCTATCTTATCCACCAAATATTACCTCCGGTATCACCGCCAGAACCGTAAACGGCAACGGGTCTCCCTGCCGAACTACCACCGACCCGTCCTCTCGATAACCGCCACCGGGGCGAATCGTCTTATCTCCGGTATACAAAGGCAAAGGTTTTCCATAATGCTCGCCTTTATGCCACTGAATCTCATTTAATCCTTTATCGCTTCGCGCACCAATCCCACCGCCGCAGGATTTCAATACCCGAAGAGTCACTTTGGGCACCTTCTTTTTCTTCCCTTGCAAAGTCCCATCCTCGGATTGAATTTCCAAATTCAGCGTCTCCAACTCAGATTCATAAGGTAAGCCCACCTGAGCAATCTTCGCCGGCTTTTCCAGCTCAATCCCCCATACTTCATCGCCATCTATCATTAATTTCCGCACCCTCTGCCGAGGCCAGACCGAGCCATCCGCCAAAATTGCCACCTCTTCCTCTGCCAAATGCTCCAGACCACAAAGCCGTTTCAGCCACTCCCCACCATCAGCCCGAAAAGTCTTACCCCCATCCACAAAAAAAGCCTCCTCAAGCTCCGTGCATCGTGGTCGCATTCGCTCCACCCAAAGCCTTCCATTCCGCCGAACGAGGCTCCAAAGCTCCTCCTGCTCTGCCCCGGGAATTACCGCGATACTCTCCACCTGCCCGCGAGTTTCATGAGAGTGCCAAGCCCAAATTTCCTGCTCCCGCAGATAAGTAATCCCCAAAAGCCGTCCATCACTTCGCACCGCCCAGATAATCGAATCCGGCTCCTGCTGATATTTCCAATCCACAATTCGATGGCCTTCCAGCAAATGTTTTGAGAGAATCGACAAATCACTGCCGGTATAAGTGTCAGACTCAAAAGAATAGCCCAAATCCTGCACCGTTGCCCCCATCTCCCGCAGAAAAATTACCCGATCCCCAATCAGCACCGGCTCTAGCGAATCACTGCCCCGATAGCCCTGAGGTCTCGCCTCAATCGACACTGGTGTCAAAGCCCCCTTAGCAGAGCCAATTTTCCACTCTCCCGACTCGGTCAGAGCAATCAATTCACTAATCCCAATCAGCGACCGAATCCGGCCAATCCGTCGAGATACCAGCCTAATTGTGATCCCATCATCATCTTCCAAAGGCAAATGAGTTCCAAAATTATTATAGTCCCCAATCCGGCTCATCCAAATCACCCCCGGCTCATAGCTGCTGCCGCCAAAGCAAAGCCGATCCTGATAAAAAGTGCAACACCCCGGATAACCACGAATCTCATTCCAAGCCCCTTCCGCCCATTCCAAAGTCCACTCATTTGAGCCCACCGCCTTCTCTACCTGCACCCGCACCGTCTTTGCATCTATATACTCTAAAATTTTTACAAATCCATCATACACAGTCGGCAAAGTCTCCAAAGTCACTTCCCCCAACATCGCCCCATCGCCGCCACTCGGCACCGCCCGAGTAAATGGGTTGCCGGTCACCCGCACCCGAGTATTTTCATCCACCGAGCCGGACTCCGAATAATTTCGATCCTTCTGGCTATTCAAAGTTCGGAGCAAGGCCCATTCACCATTTAAGGTATCATATTTCTCCACCTTTACCTGGCCCATCCAATAACCGCTGGTATCAACAAACCACTTCGAATGAGCCGTCACTTCAAGCTCAAGCGTTCCATCAGGCTGAAAGCCCTTTGCCGAAATCGACGGAATCGAATGACGCACCTTCCAAAGTGCTCCCACATGCTCCGGGCGAAATAAATCCTCACTAGCCTCAAGTGTACCGCACTCCTTACCCCCGGCGATTACCGAGGTATTCCAGCGAATATCTATGCACCCTGGCGCCCCATGGCGCCAACTATCAGAAAGCCCGCCGGCGCCCACACAGCCTTTCACCACCTCACCCGGTGTTACCGACAAATGACCATCCACAAAGCTTCCGGCACTGCAGCCACGCCAATTGCTCCCGGCTCCACCGGCTCCGGCACCATAGCCACTTCCAGCGTAATCGCCTACCGCACAAACCTTATCTTCCGGAAAAATTCCGCCATCCCCATAGCGAGAGCCACTATGACCGCTCCCACCGGCAACTCGAAAGCTTCCTAAATAACTCTCTCCGCCGGGCGCCACAGTCCCTTGAGTCGCCACAGTGTTGCCACTCCCAATGCTAATACTAATTCTATCTTTGCTCCCACTACTTCCGACCATAGGCACATTTGCCTTATGAATCTCATTCATTCCACCGCCGCCACCAATCATCTTAACCCGAAGCCGTGTTACTCCCTCAGGCACTACGAATTCAAATTCTCCAGGCTCAGTCATCCGCCGATGCCCCTGCTGCTCCTCCACCGAGGCTACCCCAGTCACTCGCACCTTTATTTCATCACTATTCATTGCCAGAAAAGGACCTTCCCGCATCTCAAACTCCTCAAATTGCCAAGTCAAATGCCCCAACCGCACCAATCGCTGCACTGGGTAACTCGGATGACAGACAAAAAGTACATCCGCCGACTGGGTAAATCTAAGCTCCCCTAAATCCGCTTCCCGATAAGGGCTGGTAAATTCATAAATTGAGCCATCTTCTGTACGAAGTGGCTTCCCATCAAAGAATACCCGCGCCGCTCGGTCAGAAAACTCCAAGATATAAGCTTCCTGCTTCGAATAGATAAAAGACACCAATCGTCCGACTCCCTCAGCATTTCCGGCTGATGCAATATGCTCAAAACCCGAACGATTTGACACCCCGCCATGGGGATGAACAAAAAAATTCTTGAGCCGCTTCGCCCCTACACTATACTTTGCCAAATCCACCCGAGCCGATAGCGCTGGCGACAATTCCCCCGCCGAAAAACTCGGCTGAATCAGTTGCACCCCCATCAATCTCCCTCCTCTAAATAGCGCCTAGACTGAGCCAATTCCAAATACCCCTCAGTACCATTCGCCAATCTCGCCTCTGCCAAAGCCTGCTGATAACACTGCATCATCTGATTTTTAAGCCCCCCATTCCCGGTCAAATCATGAGCCATCGCCGCCGCCAGCCGATAAGCCAAAGCCGCGACAAAAAGCGAATCAAAAGTCGCCGGATCTGCCTCAGAAGAAATATACTCCGCCCAAGGCTTTTCAAATCCACAAAGCACCTCTCGCCCCATCAACCGATACTCAGACCTTGCCCGGCTTCGCCCCGCCGCTCCATACAAATCCAGCACATACAAACAATCCAGCGGCAACTGATACACCCCATCCCAACCGGGCACCGCCTTATCCAGCCGAACCAAAGACATCACTCGCCGAGCAAAATTCCAACTCGCGCCTCGCAGAAGCTCATTTCGGCACAGCTCATAATGAAGTGCCGCCGCCCTCGCTTCCTCAGAATACTCCGTCAAGCTATCAATACGCCGACAGCCCAAATAACTCAATGCGGTATTACATACCTGAATCACACTACTCAAACTCCACCCCTCCTTAAAAGAAAAAGGGCTGGTCACCGCCAGCCCTCAATCCCTCTCATCTCTTATCTACCGATTTCCACATCCTGAGCCACCACCGCAGTCAGCTTACCGCTCGGACTACCGCTCACGCTGTAATTCAGCCGCACAAAGCGACTCAGTCCCATCGGCAAATGCTGACGTACTGCACCGGTAACGCCCTTCTTTGCCACAAAAGTCGCTGCCAATTCAAATGGCGCAAAGCTCTCACTGGCCGAAGTCTGCACCTCCACCGTCAGATTCTGAGCGCTAGTCAGTCCCTTCTCCAGATTTACTGCCAAAAAAGCATTGGGATACCCATCCCCCTTAGCACCAAAATCCAGAATATTTGTCGACACCCCCGCCGCCAGCGGCTGATTTTCCGAAAAAATTAACCCTTTATCCATATACATACGCTCTCACTCCTTTCTCTTACACCAATGCAGATTCCTGATTGTGAATCGCATCTACCCGCCGCACCGGCACCCCATCAAAGGTCAGCACCTTCTTACCGGCCACCGTATCCAAAGCCAAATGCACATTATTGGTCTTACGGATTTGCTGGCGCAATGCCGTCAGCACCGTCTTATTTCCATAAATTACCGGATCGCCGGCCTTCAAATTATGGACTTTCTCCAAAGCCTCTACCAAATCACTTACCAAATCCATCGTATTCAGCTTCGTCGTATCAATATTCGCAATTCGCACCACCTGACGGAAATCCCGCACCGTAAGGCCGCAATCCCATGAAAAATGCACCCGATAGCCCTCATAACGACCACCTTCAACATCCTCCAAAGTCACCTGCCCTTTATTCTCCTGCTGAAGCCCCGCCTTCGAGCCCTTCGGAAAAATTCCATGGAGCCCCACATCGCCCCAGACCACCAGCCACAAAGAAGTGCACTTATCCCCGGTACCACCCGCATCAATCACATAATCCGAAGAATCTTCCTTGTCCGCTACCTCTCGGGTCAAGCGACTATAGCGCGGCGCCAAGCCGATATACTTTGCCGGAAATAAATTCGTATCTCCATAAAACAACGTCTTCGCCATCTCCTGATTCATCGCTTCCAAATAAGCCCACGACTCAGACAGCAAAAATTGACTGCTATTGCCATTCAAATCCGCCAACTTCTTATCAATCTCACAATAAGCCTCCAACATCCCACAAGTATCAGTAATTTGCTTCGTATGGCTCTTGCCGGGCTTCACCCCATAATTCAGCATCCGCCAAGCCACCATCGGCAAACCGGTTCGCACCGTCGTCTTATGCCCGGTCGGCAAGTTCCCCTGCACCCAAAGCATATCGTCCAGCACCTCATTTTGCTGCCCTAAAATCTCCACAATCTTATCCACCTTACCATTCGGATCCACCCGCTTCGCCCAATCTGCCAAAGTCATTGCCCCTGCTCCTAAAATTGCCATAAATTCATCATCCTTCTTTCTTTTTTATCCCTTAATTCCTAAATCCCCAAAGAGAACATCCGCCGCACTCCGACCGGCGCCAAAAGTCCGACTGCTCCCTTCCGCCGCCGAATCTTCCGTCAGCAGCTTTCCGGCTCGCAAGCAAAATCTCAGCAACGCCGGATGGTTGCCAATCCCGGTAGACTCCACAAAATCAACGAACTCCTCGCCCCCTAAAAAATCTCTCGCTTTTGCGATATATCGCTGACTCTCAGACCACCGATGACCGCCCATCTCTGCATCACTCATCACCTGATCCTTCCACTGCTGAATCTGCTGATGATACTCCCTCGCCTGCTTCGCCTGAGCCTCCGCGTAAAAATCCACCAACTTCTGCGCACCGCCTCGAGGCAAATTCAGCTCCTTCGCCAAGCCCCGAAAATCCGTTGCCATCCCCTCATCAGCCACCATTCCTTCCGGCAAAGAAAAATCCCCATAGCCTACAGCTTCATCAGGCACAAAAGTCTCGCCCTCTCGCACCACCCCGGTCTCACCGAAAAAATCCTCGCCCCCATTCTCCACCTGATTCATCCCCTGATCTTGGCGGCTCTCCGTGTCATCGTACACCGCCCCCATCAATAAATCATCGCCCATGTCCTTCTTCCTCCTTCTTTACTTCGATTTCCAACTCACTTAGCCAAGCCCCAAATTCCTTCTGCATCCTCCCAAAAACCTCCGGCCCCACATCCAGCACCCCGGCCAGCACAAAAAGCCCCACACTCCGCTCCCCTTCCCGAAAAAAAGTCTCACTATTTCCGGTAAAAGAAGAACGAAATACATGAGCCCGATCCATCAAATACCACAAAAATCTTCGACCGGACTCACTCGCCAGCACCCGAGTCAAATCCTCCCGGCACCGCCGCTCCATCAGTGCTTCCAAAGCACTCACCCCCTTCGCCATCTCTATCCTCTCCCTTCATTTTTTCAATAAAAAAAGCACCTTTCAGTGCTATTTTCACCACTTATTTAGTTTCCGACTTCTTGTCATCCCCTGTTTTACCTGCGTTATTCTTTGCACGCTTCATCTCACTGGCCGAAAAAGCCATACTAGCCGCAGTCCCCAAAAGAGTTGAAAACATATTCAGCTTCGCCGATTTTTTCGCATTCTTAGCCGCCGCCTTTTGCATCTTCCCGTCCCACAAATACTGATATTTTTCATTTTGAAAACCCCATTTTTTGAGATGCGCATCCCGGCGAATCCAAGTCGCCTCTTCTTCCCGAGCTTGCACAGTATCTTGAAGAATCGCTGAAGCCGTTCCACTACTGCCATCCAAACCATTCGCCGCCATCACCGCCCGCTGCTGCCCTTTAAGCTGATTAAATTGCTTATTGCTCCGCTCCTCTTCTACCATCCCCTGTTGCCTTGCATTTTCTGCCTGAATCGCCGCCTGCTGAGCATTCCGCTCGCTCGCCGCGGCCTGAGCCTCATAAGCCGCCGCCTCAGCCTTCCCTTGCTGATACTGCCCACCGGCTCCCATAATGCCGGAAATCCCTTGCAGACCCAGCGTAATTCCTTCCATCACACCACACATTTTCATTCCTCCAATCAAAAAGCTCCGACTTTCATCGGAGCTCCCCCTTAAAATAATCCTACCAATAAAGTTTCAATCTTCTTCCGCAAATCCGACCGCTTCCCATCCCAATTATTCACAATCAGAGTAAAGGCATACTTCCGACCGTCCTTTTCCGCATACCCCGCATAAGCCTGCACCCCGCTCATACTGCCGGTCTTGACCCAAGCCTTCCCATCCAAAGGCGTACCCCTTAGAAAATAAGCCACCGTTCCATCCCGACCTACCACCGGCAAAAGCTCCCGATAGCCCGGCGTCTTCGCCATCTCCCCCAGCACCTCCGTCAAAAAGCGAGCCGACATCCCATTTTGCGGCGACAACCCACTACCATCCCGCATCACCAGCGCCTTCGTATTCAATCCTTTTCCCTTAAAAAATTCCGGCGCACTCGGCTTTTTCTCCGCCTTCATCCACTCATACAAATGCTCAGTATAATGATTATCACTACGATAAAGAAGCACACGCACAATCTCAGTCAAAGGCACCGATCGGGTTTCAGCCAGCAAGATCTCCTGCTTCGGCCTTTGATGAGTCAGCCGCGCCGTCGTCGCCGCACCACTCACCGGAATCCCTCGGCTCCTAAGTTCGCTTCGCAAATGCTCTGCCAAAAAAAGTCCCGGATCAGGAATATCCATCGAAATTTCAATTTCCCCTCGATTTGCTGCCACCTCACCATAAATGCGGCGATTCCAATCCAAAGGATAACCAAAGCCCATCGGGTCAACCAAAGGCCGCTCTACCACCCTAAGCTCATTTTTGATTTTCAGCCCCGGCACCGCCGGCTCCACTCGAACGACCTCCGGCACAGTTCCCACCGCCCCGCTTCGCACATACACCCGGCACACATTATCATACACACCGATTCCATAAACTCCGGCGCCATAATCGGTCCCCAAGTCCTCTACCAGCCACTTCGGCGAGATCCCTCTATAGCCCAACCCATCATCAAGCACCACAATATTTCCGGCAATTGATTGAATCCCCGCGCCCCGAATCCCCTCACACCACTCATCCAAAAAAGCCCGCCGCGGCCTTGCGATTCCATCCGAACCCAGCGTCGGATCCCCCAAGCCCCGCACATACAGATTCCCCTGCAAAGTGCCCGACTCATCAATCGCCCCATCATAAAGAACCTGAGTTTTAAATCTGTACTCCGAGCCAAAAGCCGACAACGCCGCCGCCGAAGTCACAATCTTCATCGTCGAAGCAGGCACCAGAATCATCTCTTCATTATACTCGGCAACCACCGCACCGCTTTCCAAATCCACCGCCTGAAAACCAACCGCCGCATGCTCCAGCATCGGCTCCGCCACAAAATTCTGCAAAACCTCCGGCTGCTCCCGAAGATCCGAAGCCAACACTGCCGAAACCTGCAACAACATCGCAAAGCCCAACAGCCCCGCCAACCACCTACGACTACTCTGCATACCCGCACCCCTCACAAAAAATAATCTCTCTCCATTATAAACGGTCACTCAAAAATCAACAAACTCCACAAAAAAAGCACCCAAACCCCAACGCCCAAGTGCTTCCCAACTCAACCTCACAACAGTACTCTCCAATCCTGAAGTACGAAAGTGACAACAATCCACAAAATCCCCACAAGGGTTATAAGTTTTGCACCCATCTGAATTTTAGAACAATCATCAAAATGCGGCACTAGCTTCACCACCGGCCACAACGTCAACAAAACAAGAAGCCACCAATGCCAGAAAAATATACACTACACCTACGAATAACCCCATACTATCTTCCCCAATGCCTACTCTTTCATCTTCAACTTTGCTCAAAAATCACTTTTCTATCTGCAAATCGCTCTCGCCACTTCTCAATGGTCAAAGGCAATTTATCCTTCTGATTCGTATTTGTGAAGTAGCGCACCACATCTCCATCAATTGTCGCCGCCCACATCTCCCCCTGCTCATTGACCATCACAATCGACTCCACATACGTAAAAAGTCCCCGGACTCCCATTCTTTTCACAATCGCCCCGGTGCCATCCAAA
>JGI994J12354_10001657_pt1 | contig 22420 bp, 19 predicted proteins | sample IntmicLarv3ML3BL_FD_12354 | JGI IMG/M metagenome (IMG submission 12354) | reverse complement strand
GGTCGTAGGGATTTCTTCATCCAGTCCCTCAACTCAGCACCACTCAGGAGAAACCACCATGAAATCCATCTCCCGCATCCTCACCATCCTGCTCATCATCACCCTCGCCATCGGTGCCACGGCTTGCAAGGCGACACCCACGCCCACAACCCAGCCGCCCGCTGCTGAAAGAACACCCGTATCGCCCAGCCCAACGCCCACCCCGGGAAGCACGCCTACGTCCGCGCCCGCCAAGCCCAAAATCCTGCATGTCGTTCAAACCGGCTATAGCTCGATGACCGGGTACACGATCGAAGACCCTGACAACGGCAGAAAAATCCAATCGAACGAACTGCCGGGAACGGGTGACACCCAGATCAACCTTTATTTGATCAATTTGGATGGCACGAACCGCACGCTCCTGACCAGCCATCTTTCCGCGTGGGGCGGCCCCCTGTTCTTGGTGGGGGACATGTTATATTTTTACTATTATTATGAAGATGATGATGGGACCTTCTACGACAAACTCTGTCGCCTTGATATCGTTTCCGGCGGCGAACCCGAGTTTTTGGAGATCAGCTTCTCCTATATCACCGATCACTACTTTTATTATTATAAAGACCAAAACCGCGACACCCTCTATCGAAGCGACTCGGATTGGACCACCGAAATCTCAATGCCCAATCTTGATTTTGGCGATTGGTACATATGGAGCGGCAGCGATAAACTCTTCGCGATCGAGGGCTCCTATAATAAACCCGAACAAATCGTCCGCATTTTCAACGAAGACGGGACCCTGCTGGACAGCATCGACGTGGTCTCCCCGCATTTTGCACGGGGGTATGATTACGATCATATTTACTATTGGTGCGAAGCTTTTGGCGTGTACGATGCGCCTTCCACGGAGGGCGTTATTCACCGTTACGATCTGCAAACCCGCACACACCTGCCCGATATGCCCTTTACGTTAGACCGCGCCATCGATGGCGCCGTTATCCAAAAAATCGAAGACGGCATCATCCATTTCAATGTATTTGCTGACGCGACACCGGAAGTCCCCACCAACCTGCTCCGTTACACAGTCCCGGTCACCGGCGGCACCCCCGAACTCGTCGCCGCATGGTTCGAGAGCTGACCCCAGGCAACCGCTGTTTTCAAGGGATTTACCTGGGGCACCGGGTGGCCCAACCCAACCAGTCGCCCGGCACAAAAGGAGCTCACCATGCGCATCACAGCCCCAATCCAAGCGGAAGTCGCCGCCTGGCTCGAACAAGAACCGGGTGTACGCCCCGTGGTATGGCTCGGCGAGGACACCCTGACACTCTTTGCCCTCGACGATAGCGGCAAGCGGGTCGCCTTCCTCTTCGCCTACTACCGCGAGATTCCCGCGCCGCTGGGCGGGGAGAGGGAATGCTTTATCTATGTCATCGACGTTGCCGAGTCATCCCGCCGCTGTGGCATCGCCTCGCAACTTGTCCAAGAAACCATCGCCCGCGCCCGCCAGGCCAATGTCCTGCAAGTGAGCGCCTATTGCGACATCCACAACGAATCCTCCCACCGCCTGTGGCTCAAAAACGGCTTCGGCATCTCACCCGTCAAACAAGCTAACGGGGAAATCCTTGGCAGCTTTGTCACGTCTCGGCTCCGCTAAAAAACATGTTCCATCAATTCATAGGGGCGGTATTCTGCCGACCGCATCAACGCGTCGCCCGCTACCTCCCATCTCATTAAGCGCATTATTACCGCCCAAGCAAAGGGGGCGTGCTCTTGCGGCCTCCCGGGCGCAACTGCATTACGATTGACGCAAGCAATACATTTTTCAAGAATCACCACAAATCGCAAGGCACCTGCACATCCGCACTACCATAAAATTTGCCAATACAAGTTTTTAAAGGAGGGGACGCGGGGAGGAAAAATTTTGCTAAAAATTTTCCTCCCCCGCAAACTCCCGCTATCCCGTCCCCCCATATGTTATAATATCCCCATCCTTCCACAAGGAGTTTGTTTGGGTATGATTCGTCGCATTTATGTTGAAAAGATCGCGGGCGAGGACGGCGCGGCGCGGGCTTGCGCGGGGGAACTGCGCGAGCACCTTGGCGTTGCCGTGACCGCCTGCCGCATGTTGGTTCGTTATGATGTCGAGGGGGTGTCCGACGCCGACATGGCGCGGTGCCTGCCCGTGGTGTTCTCCGAACCCCAGGTCGACCGCGTCTATCAGGAAAATTTTATCTGCGAGCCGGACGATTTTGTCTTGCCCGTGGCCTACCTGCCCGGTCAGTTCGACCAGCGCGCCGACTCGGCGGCCCAGTGCGCCCAACTGCTGTGCGGCGGCGAGAAACCCCGCGTCGCCTGTGCCACGGTTTGGGTTTTCTCGGGCGTTTCCGAGGCCGACCACGCCGCCATCCGCACCCAGCTGATCAACCCCGTCGAAAGTTGCGAGGCCTCGTTGCAAAAGCCGGCAACGCTAGATGCCAACTACCCCACGCCCGATGATGTGCCGACGATTGACGGGTTTACAACGCTGTCCACCGATCAACTGACCGCCATGGTCGCCGACCTGGGCCTGGCCATGGACGGCGACGATCTGGCGTTTACCCAAGCCTACTTCCGCGACGACGCTCGCCGCGATCCCACGCTGTGCGAGCTGCGGTTGCTGGATACCTACTGGTCCGATCACTGCCGCCACACGACGTTTACCACCGTGCTGGACGACATCTCCACCGATAGTCCCCTGCTGAAAAACGCGCTCGATCAGTACCAACAAGCCCGCGAGCGCACCGCGCCTCACAAGCCCGTGTGCTTGATGGACCTGGCCACCCTGGCCGCCCGCGACATGAAAAAGCGCGGCATGATGCCCAACCTGGACGATAGCAAAGAAATCAACGCCTGCTCGGTCAAAATGCCCGTCGAGGTCGACGGCGAAGTGACAGAGTATCTCATCCAATTCAAGAACGAAACCCATAATCACCCCACCGAGATCGAACCCTTTGGCGGTGCGGCGACCTGCCTGGGCGGGGCCATCCGCGATCCGCTGTCGGGCCGTGCCTATGTCTATCAGGCCATGCGCATCACGGGGGCGGACGACCCCCGCACGTCCATTGCCGATACCCTGCCCGGCAAACTGCCCCAGCGTCGCATCACTCAAACCGCGGCGGCGGGCTTCTCCAGCTATGGCAACCAAATCGGCCTGGCCACGGGCCAAGTCACGGAATATTACCACCCCGGGTACGTCGCCAAGAGAATGGAGCTGGGCGCGGTCATCGCCGCGGTGCCGGCTGCCCACGTTCGCCGCGAGGAGCCCGATCCCGGCGACGTCGTGCTGCTGTTGGGCGGCGCGACGGGCCGCGACGGTTGCGGCGGTGCGACGGGATCCTCCAAGGCCCACACCGCCGACAGCCTGGGCGAATGCGGGGCCGAGGTGCAAAAGGGCAACCCGCCCGAGGAGCGCAAGCTGCAACGCCTCTTCCGCAATCCCGACGTCACCCGCCGCATCAAGCGGTGTAACGACTTTGGCGCGGGCGGCGTGTCGGTCGCCATCGGCGAGTTGGCCGACGGCCTGTCCATCAACCTGGACGCTGTGCCCAAAAAATACGAGGGCCTGGGCGGCATCGAGCTGGCCATTGCCGAGAGCCAGGAGCGCATGGCCATCGTCGTCGCGCCTGAGGACGCCGAGGCTGTGATTGCCGCCGCCGCCGCCGAGAACCTGTCAGCCACCCTGGTCGCCGCCGTCACCGCCGAGCCTGCGATGGTCATGACCTGGCGCGGCAAGGTCATTGCTAACCTGCCCCGCCGTTTCCTGGATTCCAACGGCGCGCCCCGCAGTGTTGCGGTCCGCATGGCCACGCCGCCCACGGGTGCCGAACTGTTCGCCGCCAAAAAGGGCGACATCGCCAAGCAATGGTCAGATACCCTGGGCGACCTCAACGTCTGCCTGCAAAAGGGCCTGGCCGAGCGGTTTGACTCCACCATCGGCACGGGCACGGTGCTTATGCCCTTTGGCGGCCGCCTGCAACTCTCGCCCTCCGCCGCCATGGTCGGCAAGGTGCCCGTGTTGTCGGGCGAGACCGATTCGTCCACGGCGATGTCTTGGGGCTTTGATCCCTATCTGAGCAGCGCCAGCCCCTTCCACGGCGGCCTCTACGCCGTCGTCGAGGCCCTGTCGCGCATCGCCGCTGTTGGTGCCGACGTCACGCAGTCGCACCTGACCCTGCAAGAGTATTTCCCCCGTCCCAACCGCGATCCCGACCGCTTTGGCCTGCCGCTGGCCGCCCTGCTGGGGGCCTTTGTCGCCCAGCAAGCCACGGGCCTGGCCGCCATCGGTGGCAAGGATTCTATGTCGGGCAGTTTCGGCGACATGGACGTGCCGCCCACGCTGGTCGCCTTTGCCGTCGCGCCGACGGCCGCGAGCAAAACCGTCATCAGCCATCTGACCGCCGCCGGCCAAACCCTGTGGCACCTGCCCCTGAAGCGCGATGCCGATGGTATGCCCGATTTCGATCACATGCTGGCCCTTTACGCCGCCGTGCACAAGGCCGCACAGGTAGGCCAGATTCAGGCGGCGTCCCCCGTCGCCGCGGGCGGCCTGGCCGCTACCCTGACCAAGATGGCCATCGGCGAGGGCCTGGGCCTGGAACTGACGGCAGATGCCGACTGGTTCACTGCCACCTATGGCGATCTGGTTATCGCAAGCGCTGCCGACTTCTCGGCGTGGGGCCGCATCTTGGGCCAAAGCACCGCCACGGCCACCATCCAGGTTGGCGGCGCGAATATCCCGATCAGCCGCGCCACCCAAGAATTGCTGGCCCCGCTGGAGAGCACCTTCCCGACCACCGCCGCCCCGGCCACGGGTCTCTTTGACGCCGCCAGCCATGCCACCCGCACGGCTTTCGCCCCGCAAAAAATCGCCCGGCCCCGCGTCGTCATCCCCGTTTTCCCGGGCACCAATTGCGAGTACGACTCCCAGCGCGCCATGCAGCGGGCGGGCGCAGTTGCCGAGACGCTGGTCATCCGCAACCGCAGCCAGAGTGACATCAGTCAAAGCATCGCCGCCTTGGCCGCGGCGATTGAAAAGGCCCAGATCATCTTTATCCCCGGCGGCTTCTCGGGTGGCGACGAGCCCGATGGCTCGGCCAAGTTCATCGTTTCGGTCTTCCGCAACGCCGCCGTGCGCAGTGCCGTCGACGGCCTGTTGACCCGCGGCGGCCTGATGCTGGGCATCTGCAACGGATTCCAGGCGCTGATGAAGCTGGGCCTGCTGCCCTATGGTTACATCCGCGACGAAATGACCGATGCCGACGCAACGCTGACCTTCAACCACATCGGCCGTCACGTCTCGCAAATGGCCTATACCCAAGTGGCCTCCACCCTGTCTCCCTGGCTGGCCAAGACGACGCTGGGACAGATCGACGCTATCCCCGTCTCCCACGGCGAGGGCCGCGTCAAAGCCACTGCCGCCCAAGCCGCCGAATGGGCGCAAAAGGGCCAAATCGCCTTCCAATACGTCGACCTGCAAGGCAACCCCGCGGCCGACACCGCCCACAACCCCCCCGCCTCGCTGGCGGCCATTGAGGGGCTTACATCCCCTGACGGCCGCATCCTGGGCAAAATGGGCCACTCCGAACGCGAGGGCCAAAACCTCTATCGCAATATCCCCATCACCAACAACCAAAAGCTGTTCTTGGCGGGCGTCGAATACTTCTCCTGATCGAAAATCTATCCCGCGAAACCCAAAAACACCAACAGAGCAGCCCATTAAACAGGGCTGCTCTGTTGATATATCTGGTGGCCTCTTACTCCGGCGGCTCCTCGTTATGCAACCGCTTCTCCGACAACATCTCGCTCCCGGACTTTACGATTTCCAAGCCGTATTTTTGCTGGAGCTTGATGGTCGTGGCGTCCAGAATGCCGGTTTTTTCGGCCTCTTTAGGGTCATCAAAGAGCGAAAGCTGTTTTTCCACGCCGTCGGTAAAGCCGCTTAGCGAGATGCCGACCAGGCGGATGGGGCGGCGCTCGACGGCGGTCAACAGCGCGGCGGCGGTGGTGTAGATGGCGTCGGCTTTGTTGGTCGCGTCGCCGCTCTTGGAGCGGGTGATTTTTTTCATGTCGCGGAAGGTGACTTTCAGCGTCACGGTCCTGGCGTAGATGCCGTCCAGCCGCGTTTGGAAACTCAGTTCCCGCGCGATCAGCCGCAGGACGTCGCACAGGTATTCACGATCGGTGATGTCCTGCTGAAAGGTGATCTCCTTGCCCAGCGACTGTGATTTGGCCGGGGTGGCGATGCGGCGGTTATCAATGCCGTCAGCCAGGTCGACGATGTGCCGGCCCATGTTGCCCAGAAAGCCGATGACGGCCTCGCGGTGGTCGTAAATATCCCGCACGGTGCGGATGTTGATGCGGCCCAGTTCAGCCGCCGTCTGGGGGCCAACGCCATAAATGATGCGCACCCCGCGGTCGATGATCAGCTCGCGCAGGGCTTGGGGCGTCAGGATTTCGAAGAATCCGTCGGGTTTCTTTTCCTCGCTCGCCAGTTTGGCCGACATCATGGAATACCCCACGCCCACCGAGCAGGTCAGCCCGGTTTCCTCCTTGACCCGCCGCTTGATCTCCCGCCCCATGTCCTGCGCCGAGCCGAACAGCCCCACCGAGCCCGTGACATCCAAAAATCCCTCGTCCAGCGAGATATACTCCGCCAAATCAGTGTAACAATCCCAAATCGCGTGGATTTGCCGCGAGGCCTCGACGTATTTATGCCCGTTGGGGTGCATGTAGATGCCTTGGGGACAGCGGCGATAGGCCTCCTTAATGCTCATAGCCGAGCGCACGCCAAAGGCTCGCGCCTCGTAGCTGCACGTCGAGACGACGCCGCGCTCGTGGGGCAGCGCGCCGATGATCAGCGGCTTGCCCGCCAGCGCGGGGTTGTAGCGGATCTCGACCGCCGCAAAAAACATGTCCATGTCCACGTGAATGATCTGCATGTCAGTCACGCATCAGCCGCTTTTTGCGCCCCAGATACCGCCGGGTGACGCCGCGATAAACGGCGTACTCCCCGCCAAAAACTTCGGCGCAAAAACGCTCCTCGCCCAAGATTTGCAAGTGAAACAACACGACGCCGACCAAAGCAAAGGCGATGTTCACCACATTGGGAAAGGCCACCGCCCAGCCAAGATACAGCAGGTCGAACCCCAGGAAGGCCGGATTGCGGCTCCAGCGATAGACGCCGCCCGTCACCAGCGATGTGTCCTGCTCGGCATTGAACCCTGCTCGCCAGTTGAGCCCCATGCGCGCCATCGCCGCGACAAAGCAAGAAAAACCCAGCGCAGCCACAATCCCCCCGCCGATCTGCATCCCCACAAAAACGGGAAAAGACCAAACAAAAGCAGGGAAGAGCACACTCGCCAACTGAATGCCCGCGCCCGAATACGTTGCGACTTTGGTCAGCCGCTCAAAGGCCGCTCGCCCCGAGGACTTGCCCCCCTTGCCCAAAATATCCGCGCGAATGCCCCGACGGCGGAGCAGGAGGTTCTTGAAAAGATAGGCCCCATAAAAGCCGATCCAAAGTGCCAAAAACAAAATCCGAAACAAATCCATGCGACGATCACTCCAAAAAAGAGAACTAAGGTTCCTGGTGATATTGTACCAAAACGCGACGCAGCAATCAATGGTATAATAACAAAAAACAGGAGGACTGCCATGGACAACCCCTTTGCAGGCGTCGGCGCAATCGTCATTCGGGAGGGCGAGATCCTGCTCGTGCGCCATACCTATGGTGCCGCCGCGGGCAAACTGCTCAACCCCGGCGGCATGTTGCAAGCGGGCGAGATGCCCGAACAAGCCGTCGTGCGCGAGGTGATGGAGGAGACGGGCGTCACCATCGAGCCTATTGGCATGCTGGCGCTGCGTTGTTCGGCCAAGGGGTGGTATATGGTTTTTCTGGCGCGCTACGTCAGCGGTGAGCCCCAAAGCGATAACGACGAAAACAGCCAGGCCCTCTTTATGCCCTGCCAGGAACTGCTTGCCCGCGACGATGCCACCGACACCGTCAAGGCGCTGACCCAACTCGCCCTGACCCAAAGTCCGCTCCCGCCCCAAGATGCCGGCGCGGGCCGGGTTATGTACGCACCAAAGGGCTGACGGGGACTTGTAAATTTTCGGAAATTACGGTATACTACGCACGGGAAAAAATCCCAGAGGGCCTTTCGCACACCCTCTGCGCCCCACCAACGGCGCAAATAAAGCCCCCATTCGACACGGAGAAGTACTCAAGCACGGTCGAAGAGGCGCCCCTGCTAAGGGCGTAGGCCGGGAAACCGGCGCGCGAGTTCGAATCTCGCCTTCTCCGCCAGAAGCAAGTCTCTTGCGAGACTTAGAAAAATCGTCCTTCGGGACGATTTTTTGCTTCTGGCACTTATTGCAAACAAGGCGGGCTGCCGCCCTCCTTGTATATCCTCCCGCCGCGATGGGCTGATGGAGGGAACAGACGTCATGTGTCGCGAAGATTGGCATCTTTTTCTACTACTAATTCCAGCGCGAAACCGCCCTTTTGGGGCGGTTTTTTCAGCCCTTGGGCGGCGCGCGCTGGCTGCCATTGCAAATAAGGGGGCATCCCGGCCCTCTTATATATCCCCTCCGGGTAGATTGCTTGTGTGTAACCTTCGCTTATATTGATTCTCGGCTTGCACTTCAGGTGAAATTTGCGCTATAATGGCGATAAGAAGTGTGGCGGCTTTCTTTGCGAAAGTGCTTTTCAGGCTCACAGACGCGGCATCATAACTTTTGGGAGGTAAAAATGTCAAATAAAAACAAGAAGAGTTGGAATGAAGGTGCAGAGGCGTATTCGGCATTAAACCATTCCGAAAGATTGATGACTCAGATTTTAAACGATCCGGCTACAGCTTTTCACGGAAAAACGTGGGAAGTAATCGGCAAATATGTGCCCGACCTTCGGGGCAAGAGAATATGTGTGCCGTCCAGCGGAGATAATCATGCCGTTTTTGCTTTTGCCATGCTTGGCGCGCACGTGACATCATGTGATATTGCGGAAAACCAGCTGGCGAACGCTGAACAAATTGCCAAGCAATACGGTTGGGATAAATCCATAGACTTTATTTGCGTGGACACCATGGTATTAGATGGGATTGAAGATAATACGTTCGACTTTGTCTACACTTCTAATGGCGTGCATGTATGGATTGACGATCTGCCCGGCATGTATCGCAACATTCATCGGATATCAAAGCCGGGCGGCATATACATCATGTATGAAATACACCCGTTCCTTAGGCCGTTTGACGATGATTTGAAAATTGAAAAGCCGTATGACAGTGTCGGTCCCTTTGAAACAAGTGAGGAAATTACTTTTGCGTGGCGTATTATGGATATTATGAACGCGATGGCGGACTCCGGACTTAACATAAAGCACATTGAGGAGATGTTTGCCGAAAAGGATATCAATTGGCCATTTTGGATTTCATATCGGGACATTGTCAATGGCGCAAAAGTAACTCAAGATGAACTTGACCGTATGCACGACTGGAGACACAATCCGATGGCGGCACTGCCAAACTGGCTGTGCATCGCGGCGCAAAAGGGCAAGTGAGCATATGCGTCAATGATTGTTTAATTTGAATGCGATACTATAAATCCCAAATTGCTTCATATGTCTGCGCAGACAACCATTGCAAATAAGGGTGCCATCCCGTCCCCCTTATATATTGGGATGGGGCTCAAAAGCGGTCGGGGAGGCGTTTTTTTTGCGGCGAATGCGCGTGTATGTTGAGCGGATTAGGGCTGTGGTATAATGCTTGCGGTAGTTTGTCTGCGCTTGCGCAGGGAAGGGACCTTTTGATGGGTGTTAAAGTTAGCGGCAGGAACATAGCCGCGTTTTTGATTTTGGTGCTGGGGTGTTTAGTTGGATGTGAGTTCGGCAAGGCGACGCCTGCGGCGTCTGCGCCGGGGGCGGCAATCGGTAGCCCAGCGCCGACAGAGACGGCGGATGTGCAAGCTCGCGATCCTATCCCCGCGCCGCCGCAGTTGCCGGATGTGATGTATGTCAGCGTTTCGGGCACGGGGTTGAATGTTCGGAGTGGGGCGGATGGATCGGGAGAGCAGATTGGCTTTTTCTTTTCCGACCAGGCCGTCGTGCCCCTGTGGCAGGACAGCCAGTTTGCCCGGGTGCTTGGCACGGATGCCGAAAACGGCAAGTTGGTGATGGGGTATGTGTCCCTGGAATATCTGACGACCGACAGACCACAAAACGTGTCCATCAAGGCGCCGATGGTCGAGGGATGGTGTTATGTCGCCAGTCCGACGGTGGCCTATGCAGAGCCGAATGACTCTACTCCTGTTTATTGGTTTCCCGACGCCGACTCAATGGTGCTGGTGACGGGCTTTGCAGAGAATGATGAATGGGCGCAAATCATCTATGACAGTACCTGGGCCGGTGACGCTGTTGTTGTGCCAACCGCCGCGCTGACCAAAATCCCGTCGCCGCAAGGCTGGTGGAATGGCGTCTATACCATGGATAACGGCATGGAGCTGATCTTGCACTACTACACCCATGCCGTGGGCGAGGTGTCCGTCAGCCTTTCCGCCCCTGACGGCAGTTATTGGCAGGACTTTACCCTGTATCCCGACGCGGATGGCAACAAATTGTCCGGGGGTGTTTGGGATGGGAGCAACATCATTGCCGAGGCGACGATAACGCGTGCGGGGACACACAGCATAATGCTGACCATGGACGATCACGAGCCCCGGGCGCAAGGCACCTACACCTATCAGGACCAACCGGCGGCGCATCGGTCTTTTGGCAGTACCACCGCTTACGTGGGCAAGATCAGGAGTGCCGAGGACCCGTCCGGATCACAGTGGGTGGTCGTCTTTCATGAAACCTCGAGCGACGGCAAGCTGATGATCCGCAAGATCGTGCTGAACAAACTGCCCGATTCACCCCAAATCATTTATACCAACATCCCCTGCTCGCTGGTGGGGGGCAATCGCAATGTGGTGTGGCCATTGCCCATCACCGAGGACGTCAATGCCGACGGGTATGTGGATTTTGTGGTGCCGTATACCGATGCGTCAGGCAACGCCCGCGATTGCATTTGGCTGTTTGACGCGGCAGCAGGCGAACTTGTGCGCGCCCCGGAATAGGGCGCGAGGCGATTGGGCGAACAAGGCCCAATAAGCACTCGCAGACAGTTCGGAATATATGAAACCGTTTCATCGGATTAAGCGGCGACAAGAAGAATAAAAGGAGGACGCCCACGTGCACAAACTACCCGGAGACAAGATTCGCAAGGGCTTGCTTGTCTTTTGGGTTATCTTCAGCGGATTTGTGACCGCCTGCATCATGGGCGGGGGCATCTTGGTGGTCATAGCATCCAATGGGGCGGGGGCGGGCATGTTTGTGGTGATTGGCGTTGTGTGGGTGGCCTTGGCGTGGGTCATTTTTGCAGGGCTCCGCAAGGCGAAGCCCCGCGCCGATGTCCACGAGAAAAGCCTTGAGGCGACGATTTTGGAAAAGGGCAAGGTCCGCACGGGCTTAGGGGAATATGATTCTGTTGAATATTACGCGATCGTTGAGCTCGCTGACGGCACGCGGCGGCGGCTGAGCCTGTGGCACCGCCAAGCTTATATCGCGTTGCCGGAAAAGCGTAGAGGGGAGCTCTTTTATCGAGAGGTCAAGGGTGATATGGCCTTTCGGCGGTTCGAGGTGCGCGACGAACCGCCCGGCCCGCAACCGCCGCCCATCCGCCCTCCGCTAACGCGCGGCGAATGGCGTGAGGGCAATGTGCGCCTCAAAACGCCTATCCTGTGGGTGTTTGCCGTGTTGCTGTGTGTGGTGGAAGCCCTGAGTCTTGACAATGCAAAGCTTGCCTTCCTTGTCGGGCTGGCCATCCTGGCCGCCTGCGGGTTGGCTATCTTGTTGCTGGCGATGCGCAGAGAAAAAGCCCTCGACGCCTTGCCGACGCAGCAAAACCGAGCGACGGTCATCGACAAACGCCAGGGCATGAACACGGTGTTCTACATGGCCTTTGCCTGTACGGACGGCACGGTCAAAAAAGCCGCCGTGCCCCGGCACCTTTACGATAAGTTTGTCAGAGGTGACAAGGGCGACCTCACCTATAGAAAATGGAAAAAGCAAATCATCGCCATCGATTTTGTCAGAGACAGACGGCAGCTTTCGGAATAATCCCCTCACCCCGCCGCAAACCGCATGACATTCCACGAGGCAGGGCGCAGGCGTACCGTTAGCTTGCCATCCTCCACTATTGCCCCCGCGCCGGGGGTGGGGGAGACGCGATTGGGATCGCGCTCGGTATTTACCGCCTGCAAATCCTCGCTGACCAGCTGACTGTGTTCGATGGGGCGCAGGGGGCCAAAGCCGCGCAGATCGGCCTCCAGCAACACGTCCTGGCTCAAATCGCGATTGACGATAAACAGCGTCAGTCCGCCATCCTCACCCAGGATGGCGGAGGCTTCGGCTTGGGGCACGTCGCAGAAGTCTTTGGTATCGTGCTTTTCACAGTGTAGCACGGGTCGCAGAGCGGTGCCACGGGCGTGGGCCGAGGCCTGCATAAAGGGATAGAAGATCGTCTGCTTCCACGCGCCGCCGCCCGCCCGAGTCATGATGGGGGCGATGACGTTGACCAGCTGCGCCAGGCAGGCGATCTTGACGCGATCGGCGTGGTTGAGCAGCGTGATGAGCATCAGGCCGACAACCAGCGCGTCCTGGAAGGTGTATATATCTTCCAGGATGGGCAGGGCGCGATCCCAGCGGGTGGAGGGATTGTTCATTAGCTTGTCGGACTCGGCATTGGAGTGGTACCACACGTTCCACTCGTCAAAGGACAGGTGGATCTGCTTGTCGCTGTGTTTTTTTGCCTTGACATAATCGCAGATCGACACCACGGAGGTGATAAAACGATCCATATCCAGCGAACGAGCCAGGAAATTGGCCGTATCACCATCGCCGTTGCCATAGTAGGTATGCAGCGAGATGTAGTCAATCTCATTGTAGCCCTCGTCCAGCACCGTGGCCTCCCAGTCGCCAAAGGTTGTCATGCCCGAGCTGGAAGAACCGCAGGCGACGGTTTCGATGGAGGGATCCACCCACTTCATCAGTTTGGCGGCCTCACGGGCGGTATGGGCGTATTCGCGGGCGGTTTTGGCGCCCATTTGCCAGGGCCCGTCCATCTCGTTGCCCAGGCACCACAGCTTGACGCCCCAAGGGTTTTCATAGCCATGGCTTCGCCGCAGATCGCTGTAATGGGTACCGTTGGGGTGGTTCATGTACTCCACCAATGCCCGCGCCTCGTCGGGCCCTCTCGTGCCTAGGTTGACGGCCATCATCAGTTCGGTCTGTGCCTGCGCCGCCCAAGAGGCAAACTCGTTGGTGCCCACAGCGTTGGTCTCGGTCATCATCCAGGCCAGATCCAGCTTGGTGGGCCGCTGGGAGCGTGGTCCCACGCCGTCCTCCCAGTTGTAGCCTGAGACAAAGTTGCCGCCCGGGTAGCGCACCAACGGCACGCCCAACTCCCGTACCAGGGCCATGACGTCCCGGCGAAAGCCAAGCGCGTCGGCTGTCGGGTGGCCGGGCTCATAAACACCTGAATACACCGCTCGGCCCAAGTGTTCGACAAATGAGCCAAACACCCGCCGATCCACCCGACCAATGGCAAAATCCTTGTCCAAAATTAAAGTGGCCCGTTTCATGTCCCGCCTCCCCTCGCAAGTAGATGCCACCATTATAACGCAGGGATTGCCAAAAGAGGGCACTGCGTGGTAAAATAAAGAAAAGAATGTCCGTTAGCGCCAAAACCCATAAAGTGACGCAAACCGACACAAAAGGGAGATTGTTATTGTCGTGAGTGAGAAAAAGATCGCAGTCAACACCGTTGTCATTGCCGGGGGGCGGCCCTTCATGGGGTATCCATGCAAGGCAGTTTTGCCCTTTATGGGGCGGCCCATGATCCAGTATGTCGTCGACGCGTTGCTGGCCAGCGGCGTCGTTGGCAAAATCGTCGTCGTCGGCCCCGTCGAGCCCCTGAGCGCGGCACTGCCCGATTACCCCGTCGAGTTCCCGGGCGACGCGGGCACCATGCTGGACAACCTCGCGCTGGGCCTGAGCCACTTGCCCCAAGACGAAATGGCCGCCCACTGCGCCGCTGATTCCCCCCTGCTGACACCCGCGGCCATCCGCGAGATCTACACCGCCGGCATTGAGAGAGGGTGCGAGGCCACCTATTCCTTTGTGGAAAAAAACGATATGGAGCGCGAATACCCCGGCTGCCAGCGCACCTATCTGCGGCTAAAAACCGGGCGCATGACGGGGTGTAACCTTGGGTTGATCCACCCACAGGCTTTTGTAAAGGCGCGGCCCAAGCTTAACCTGTTCATCGAAAACCGTAAAAAACCCATGAAAATCGCCCGAATCATTGGCCTTGGCCTCATCCTGCGCGTGCTGCTGGGTACATTGTCGCCGGTTTTTTGCGAGAAAAAGGCCCAGCAGATTTTAGGCGTCNACCTCTTCGCCCACCAAAGCCGCTTCCCCTGCACCGCCCAGGACATCGACCGCGAGAGCGACCTACCCCTGATGGAAGGNTATGCCCGCGCACAGGAAAAAAGTTAAAAAGGAGCGTATGAAATGAACAACTATCTGCCGTACCTGCTTTACATCGATGGAGCCCACTTTTTCCGAGCCTCAAACTTTTACTATCACGAGCACGAAAAGGCCTCGCGCCTGCGCATCCAGGGCCTGCTGGAAGTCATCGAGGGAGAGGTTGCCCGGGCCGCCAATTGCGATAGGGACGACTTGCACGCCATCGGCCGCTACTTCTTCCGCGTGCGCCAAAATATCGACCTGCGCACGGGCGAGCCCGCCCGCAACAACAGCGATTTCCGCGATATGCTCGGGGGCATCGGCGTNGAGTTCTGCGANGTNGGCTTGGCCGACGTGCCCCAGCAGCCTTCGCGCCTGGCCGAGTCGACCATGGTATTGCACGCCTATGACAACCTGCTGTTGGGCGGGGCCAAGATGCTGGTGTTGCTTGGCAGCGAAGGTTTCTATCTGCCCCTGATCGAGCGTGCCCAGCGCCGCGGCATCCCCGTGGTGCAGTTGTATTGGGATTGCGCGATGAAAAAGGACATGGCCTATAACAGTGCCCTGAGTGCGGCAGCGCGCTTCCCCGTCGAGATGCAGGCCCGTATGCAAGCGCTGGAAGACGATCCCATTACCGCCAACCTCTTCTACCTTCCACGTTCGCAGGAGTGCGAGGGCCGTGCCGAGCTGTCCGCCGACCAAGTGGCCGACGAGCCGGTGGTGGGGACCAGCCTGCCCCAGGTCGGCACCGTTGAGCGCGAGAGTTCAATCCTATCGCTGAAAAACGGCTTTGGGTTTATTCTGGAAGAGGACGGCAACAACCGCTTTTTCCACAACTCGGCGCTGGTCGACTGCACGTTTGAGGAGCTGATGGTCGGCGCACCCGTGCGGTACACTTGCATCATCAACGACGGGCGGGCACAGGCCGTGCGCGTCACACTCATCCGCAATCAGGAGGAAGTACAATGAGCAACATCAAGGGAATCCACCACATCGCCATCCGCGTCAAGGACTTTGACCGTACCTTTGACCTGTACACCCGCGTACTGGGCATGAAGTGTACGTTGGCTTGGGGCGAGGGCGACAAGCGCGCTGCCATGCTGGACACGGGCAACGGTGCCTGCGTCGAACTCTTTGGCGGCTCTCAGCTCGACCGCCTGCCCGAGGGGGCTTTTTTTCACCTGGCCTTTGCTACTGACGACACCGATGCCGCCTTTGCCGCCGCCATCGCCGCCGGCTGCACCGAGCAAAAAGCCCCTTTCGACTTTGTCATCAACGGCCAACCCGCGCCCCTGCCCGTACGTTTGGCGTTTGTCTATGGCTATGATGGCGAGATCTTAGAACTTTTTCAAATTCGCATCTGACGCTTTTATCCGGCGGGAGCGCCATGCCGTTCCGCCCGTTATGGCGGGCTCCACTCCGCAGTCTCAATCGTATTAAAGCATTTCAGCCCCCAAGCGGCGAAACAATCAAATATGGTATAATACCCCCGTCATTAGTTCAAATACATGTGCGGGGGTGTTATGTTGCGACAAGTCGTGCGGTTACTCAAGGAAGCGAGAAAATATTGGGGCCTGTTGATTGGCACCATGATCTGCCTGGTGGTGCTCACGGCGGCGCAGCTGGTCACGCCCAGCGTCGTGCGCCAACTGACCAAGTTGGTCGAAGATCACGATGCCCAGTTGGCGGCCAAGGCCCTGCAACTGGCGTTGCTGCTCGCCGGGGCCTATGCCTTGCAGTATGCCGCGACCGGACTGCGCAGTTATTGGGCGCACAAAGCCGCCTGGAACTTTGTCTCGGATATGCGGGTCAGATTGTACAACCACTACCAAGACTTGTCCATCGACTTTTATCACGACAAACAAATTGGCCAGCTCATGAGTCGGGTCATTTCCGACACCAGCAACCTCGAGGTGCTTATCGCCCACGCTGTGCCCGACTTGGTCGTCAACCTGCTGCTGTTCTGCGGCGTGGCGGCGTTGTTGTTCACTGTCAACGTCAAGCTGGCCTTGGTCAGTCTGATCGTGCTGCCCGTGCTGGCCATCTCGTCGAATTGGTTTTCCAAAAAGGTGCGCCCCAAATTCCGCGAGGCGCAAGCCGTCGTGGGGGAGCTGAGTGCCGAGTTGCAGGACAACCTGTCGGGCATCCGCGAGGTCAAACTTTTCAACCAACAAAAGAAGGAAACCGGCGATGTCACGCGCAGTTCACTCAAACACATCAACTCTATGCTGGACGTGCTCAAAGTCGGCGCGGTCTACCACCCAGGCATCGTCTTTTTCAACAACCTGGGTACGGTCGTGGTCATTGCCTATGGCGGTTACCTGGCGGCAGTGGGAGAGATCTCCATTAGTGCGCTGGTTGCCTTTCTGATGTACCTTGGCATCTTTTACCAGCCCTTTTCTACCTTGGCGCGCATCAATGAAGACATCCAAAACGCCATGGCGGGTGCCGAGCGCGTTTTCGAGATCCTCGACGTCGAACCGTCGATCAAGGACGCGCCCAATGCCCTCGCATTGCCTAATGTGCAGGGCGCTTTGACCTTCGAAAACGTCAACTTCCAATATAATCCCTCGGCGATGGTACTACACGACCTGTCGTTTGCCGCTCTTCCGGGGCAAAAGATTGCCCTGGTGGGCGAGACGGGCGTGGGCAAGACGACGATTGTCTCGCTGTTGGGCCGTTTCTATGATCCCACCCAGGGCCGCATCCTGCTTGACGGCCACGACTTGCGCGACATCACGCTCGAGAGCCTGCGCGACAGCATGAGCGTCGTGTTGCAGGATGTCTTTTTGTTCAACGGTTCGGTCGGCGACAACATCCGCTACGGCGCGCCCAACGCCACTCAGGAGCAGGTCGAGGCGGCGGCCAAGCTGGCCCACGCTAATGAGTTTATCGAAAAGCTGGAACACGGTTACGATACCCTGATCGGCGAGCGCGGCATCAAACTCTCGGGCGGCCAAAAACAACGCCTGAGTATTGCCCGCGCCATCCTGCGCGACCGGCCCATCCTGGTGCTGGACGAGGCGACCTCCGCCGTCGACGTCCACACCGAAAACCTCATCCGCGAGGCCATGGAACGCGTCATGGAAAACCGCACCACCCTGATCATTGCCCACCGCCTGTCCACCGTCGAAAAAGCCGACTGCATCATCGTGCTCGAAGAGGGCCGCATCGCCGAATCCGGCACCCATGAGCAATTGCTGGCAAAAGATGGCATTTATGCCAGCTACCACACCGAAAAACGCATTTCCTAATATCTATCCGTAGGGGCGGCATCCTGCCGCCCACAGGACCAAATCGCCTGACGACCTAAAAATCCCCACAAAGGACACCCACCATGAAAATTGCCATCGTCACCGGCGCATCCAGCGGCCTCGGCCGCGAATTCCTCAACCAAATCCTCGCCCAATCCGTCGACTGCGACCAGATCTGGGCCATCGCGCGCAGCGGCGACAAGCTGGCCCAACTCACACAGGCGCTGGGGGCCAAGGTCGTCGCCGTCCCCCTGGACCTGACCGACCGCCAAGCCCTCGCCGACTTTGCCGCGCGCCTGCAAGAGGCCTCGCCCCATATCACCGCCCTGATCAACAACGCCGGTGTGGGTGTGCTTGGCAACTTTGCTGACAGCCCCACGGCGGCCCAGATCAATATGCTCGATCTGAACGTCACGGCGCTGACCGCCATGACCAGCCTGTGCTTGCCCTACATGCAAAAGGGCGGCTTTGTGCTCAACGTTTGTTCCATTGCCGCCTTTGTCCCCACCCCGCGCATGACGGTATACGCCGCCACCAAGTCCTACGTCTACGCCTTTTCCAAGGCCATGGGCGAGGAGTTGGCACCCAAGGGCATCACGGTTTGCGCCGTTTGCCCCGGCCCCATGGCGACGCCCTTTTTGGACACGGCGGGCATCACGGGCCAATCCAAGACATTCGAAACCCTGCCCTATGACAACGCCGAAAAGGTGGCCAAAGCCGCCGTGCGCGCCGCCCTGCGCGGCCGCCGCGTCGTCACCCCCCACCCGCTGTACAAGTTCTATCGCCTGCTCGGCAAACAAATTCCCCATCGCATTCTCATGAAAATCTCGAAAACTTAATCACAAAACCCGGCACAAAATAGGAGGTGTGGCATGATCCAGTGCAACCAAGTGAGCAAACGCTTTGACAAGGTCGCCGCCCTGGCGGGGCTCACCTGCACCATTCCCGAGGGCTGTGTCTACGGCCTGGTCGGCCCAAACGGCGCGGGCAAGAGTACCCTGCTGCGGCTGATCTCGGGCATCTATCGCCCCGAGAGCGGTTCTATCACCGTCGACGGCCTGCCAGCTGACAGCGTCGCGGCCAAGTCGCTGATGGCCTTTGTGCCCGACGAGCTGTTTTTCCTGCCCGGCAAGATCACGGCCATGATCGATCTGTACGCCGCCAGCTACCCTAACTTTTCCCGCGAGCGATGCCTGTCGCTGTTGCGGGAGTTTGATCTGCCCCAAAAGCGCTCGGTCAACGGCTTTTCTAAGGGCATGAAACGCCAAGCCGCCATCGCCCTGGCCTTGGCCTGTCAGTCGAAGTACCTGATGATGGACGAGACCTTCGATGGCCTGGATCCCATCAAGCGTGCCCGCGTGCGCGCCCTGCTGGCCGAGCAGGCCGCGGGCGGGGCCACAGTCATCATCGCCTCGCACTCCCTGCGCGAGCTCGAGGATACCGCTCAAAAACTCGCCTTGCTGCACGAGGGCAAACTCGTCGTCCAGCAAGAGATGGAAAACTTGCAGATCTCGCTGTGCAAGGTGCAGATCAGCCTGCGCGAGGCCTTCGACCGCACAGCCTTTGCCGACATGGAGGTGCTGTCCTACAACCAGCAGGGTTCGGTNGCCAANATCATCGTGCGNGGNGAGGCCGNGCAGGTGTTGGCCACCCTGCGCGCCCTGGATCCCGTGGTGCTGGANGCCGTGCCCTTGTCNCTTGAGGAAGTCTTTACCTATGAGATGGAGGCCCTGAGCGGCGGCNCGCCCCCNCCATCNNGGGGAGATGCCGGATGAACAAACTGNCGTTTTNCCCAAAANTCATGATCCAAGCCCTGCGCCGCCTGCTGGTGCCCGGCACGATTTTGCTGGGCGTGGTGCTGGTNATCTCGCTGTTGAACGTGGTTTCGGACAGCGGAGCCCCCGCTTTGCCCGTTGGTTCATTTACGGTCATGTCTGTGGGTTCCTTTATCCTGGCTATTAGTGCCTTTTCTTTCCTGCGCACACGGCGGGCCAGCGACTTTTTCCATAGTTTGCCCGCCAGCCGCACCAGCCTGTATTTCTCGGGCCTGGCCGCCGTGGTCATCTGGGTGGTCGGTATCTTCGCGGCCGACCTCGTGGTGCATTGTTTTGCGATCGTCTCCCAAGGATTTATGGCGGAGTATAGCATTTCGGGCGACGACTTCGTGTCATTCGTGGCGGTGCTGTTGTCCTGCCTGCGGGTCATCGCGGCCACTATGCTGGTGTGCGCCGCGACGGGCACCCTATCGGCCAACGTGCTCGTCACAGGTGTGCTGTTGCTGTCGCCTACTCTTATTCTTGGGTTGTATCAGGGCGTGCTGAACACGGCGGTTGGCGGCATCCTGCCCACCGGGCGTGGGGTTGATTTCCTTGGCGAATCCTCGTTGCTTTATTCGCTGATTGGTGCCGGTGGGGATGGAGACTCCTGGCTGTCTTGGGTCATTGCCATTGGCGTGCCGTTGCTGTATTTGGCGGGCGGCTGGGCATTGTTTGTGCGCCGCAAGAGCGAGATGGCGGGCCACGGCGCGGCGACCACGGCCATCCATCGTATCTGCCGCATCGCCGTGACCATCCCCTTTGTTGCCGTTATTCCCATAACGATCATGACCGGCGACCGGGACGCGGCTGTTTATGTCGCCATCTTGGGCTGTGCGGCGGCGGTCGCCTATTTTGGCTACGAATTGCTGACCACCCGCAGGCTCTCGTCCGCCGTCAAGGCCGCGCCGCTGTTTTCGGTCGTCGTCGCCATCGCCGTGCTGGCCAGCGGGGGCCTGTTGGGGGCTCAAGCTGCTATTCTGGCCTATCACCCCACGGCCGAGCAGGTGTCCAGCGTCAGGTTACAAGCCACAGAGATGGGCTGGTACGAAAAAGAAAACCATTTACGGAGCGACTATCGCCTATACCTGATCAGCTCGTTGCCCCTCCGGGACGACCGCGCCCAGCAAATCATTTGCCACGCCCTGGAACGAGAACTGGGCGTTGGCGATTATGATGTCATGGAACTGGCGAATAGCCAAAACCGCTGTATTGTTGCCATCAAATCCGGCCTGCTTACACGCAAGCGCGTGGTGCGGCTGAACAACCAAGAAATCCGCGACATCCTGCTGTACAGCGCCCAGAGCGACGCGGCCATTCGCAACGCCCTGACCACCCTGCCCCGGGCGAGCGATGGCGTCATTATCTCCATGCAGGGCAAGAGTACCTCGCGTAAGGACGCGGAGTTGTACGAGTCCTTTTGCAGGGAGTTCGCCACCCTGACGCTGGAGCAAATGATCAGCCTCAGCAGTGCCGTGTATAACGAGAGCGCGGAGCAGGAATGGACGGAGTTCGGCTATCGCCCGATGGTGGACATCACGATTTTGGGGGAGGATGACTCGGCGACCTACCACATGCGCTATTTTGTTTCCCCCGAGCTGACCCCCGAAACCTACGCCCTGTTCAAGCCCCGCGCCACGGCGTTTTGATCCCCGTGGGGAGGCGCGATCAAAGGACAAACGGTGAGCCTGTCCTGCGTCGCCTTGATCCCCGCGATTGTGGTGTATTCGAGAAATGCGGTCGGGTTGGTGCTCGTTTTTGGCTGCGCGGCGGCGGTGACTTACTTTGGGTACGAACTGCTGACTACCCGCCGCCTGTCGGCACCCCGCAAGATCTGCTGCCCGAAACCTATGCTTTGATCAAACCCAACACCGCCGCTTGATCCTTTACTTTACAGCCCAAAAGGAGATCGTATCATGAAAAAACTGCTGATTAGCCTCCGACTCATTCGCCAAGCCCTGCGCCGCCTGCTGGTGCCCGGTTTGATCTTGCTGGGCGTGGCGTTGGTCATCTCGCAGTTGAGCCTGGCCAATGACGACAGGGTTCCCACCCTGCCGACCGGTTCGTTTGCGATCATGACCTACGGAGCCTTTATCCTGGCCATCTGCGCCTTTGCCTTCCTGCGCACGCGACGGGGCAGTGACTTTTATCACAGCATTCCCATGAGCCGCACCAATCTGTACCTGGCCGGTCTGGCCGCCGTGCTCATCTGGCTCATCGGCATTGTTGCCATCGACATCGCCGCGCACTATCTCGTGCTCTTTTTTAAGGGTTCCATGGCCGATTACTATTATACGGGCGGCGAGATCGCGACGATTGTAATGTTCCTGTTGTCCTGCCTGCGCATCGTCGCCGCGACGCTGATGGTGTGTGCCGCGACGGGCACCCTGTCGGCCAATGTGCTGGTCACGGGTGTGCTGCTGGTTTTTTCGCCCAGCATGATCATCAGCATTTATCAGGGCGTCCTGCAATCGCAGGTGGGCGGCATTTTGCCTGCCGGCGGGATGTACCCCGGTGCGTTGAGCGGGGTTTCGTTTCTGCTTCCCCTTTTGTATCCCAGCCTGTTTTTGTTCGCGCAGGGCGCTAGTCTGTATTCCGTCTCCGGTGTCAACTGGATGTTTGCCATCGGCACGCCTCTGTTGTATTTAGCGGTCGGCTGGGTATTGTTTGTGCGCCGCAAGAGCGAGGTCGCGGGCCATGGTGCGGCGGCGAACTGGATGCACCGCATTTGCCGTTTTGCCGTGACCCTGCCCTTCATCGCCTATATCCCCGTG
>JGI994J12354_10001656_pt1 | contig 22422 bp, 22 predicted proteins | sample IntmicLarv3ML3BL_FD_12354 | JGI IMG/M metagenome (IMG submission 12354) | reverse complement strand
CGCAGACGGTATGCAGGTGTCCGGCAGTTACGGCGGGCTCACAAACGATATACGCATATACGGCAACCGTATAGATATGCCGCCTGTACCGTTTATAAATGTGGCAAACGCTACCTTCTTCCTCAAGCTGGATTTCGGACCGCTTATCAATGTAGACGTTCAATACAACTGGTTTAACGGCGGCGGCAACAGCACAGTTTTTACCGCTAAAGACAGATTGCTCAGAAATGTTACGTATAAAAACAACCTCATGGGCGCAGGTTTCAGATATGGACACGCGAGCGGCGTAAACGACGGATTGCCCGAAGATGCCGGAACGATAGATATCACATATGCGACAGAAGCGCAAGATTTGAATATTCCAAGCGCAGGCAGTGTTGTGTATAAGGACGAAAGCGGGACACGCATACGTGACCTTGCCGATTCGAGCGACAAGCTCACCATTGTTCCAAACTTCGCGAACTTTACAACCAACGAACAGAATATCAAGGTTGTTGCGGAGATGTACGATATTGACGATAACCCGCTCGGAACCGCATCGCCGGCGTTGGATCCGATCCCTGCCTACACCAGCGCAGACGATTATTACAAAGCTCCGGTTTATGCGTTCCAAGATGCAATGGCGCAAAATCTTATTGAAGAACACGGTATTACCGATTTTAGCTTCGCAGGCACACACACCGAAACACAGCGCAACGATAGACTGCACCCATACCATGCGCTTCAGGCAGACTGGGTAATAAATACGCTTAATAACGATCCGATGTATAATATCAGTGCCGGCTGGTGGCTGTGGGAACACGCGGCGAGCGATGCCGACAGAACATGGTTCTATGGCATGAAAGAAGCGCCATACTTGCCGCTTAACGAGCAGCGTCCGTTTGTATTCAACCTGCCAAGAACACCATCCGCAGGCGATTATGTAAAGGTGTCAGTATATAAAATTTGGGACGATAAAGCCGACGAGCTTTTGCGCCCTGCCGATATAATCGAGTGCAGCGGCGATATTCCAAATAAGCCTGAATTAAAGATTTCGAATTCGGATATATACAAAAACAGCGGCGGCGAATACTTTATCTGCGCAGATGTAGCTAACACGCTCACCGATACGCAGAATGTAAGCTTTATAGCCGCGGTATACAACGGCGATAAGCTGGTGGATGTTAAGGTGATGCCGCAAACCATAGCAATTGGCTATGATGACACATTCGCTGTCAAGTATACGCCGAATATCACACTGAATGGTGCATACAAAGTTAAGGTGATGGTGTGGAATGCCGCTCAGCAGCCGTTATGCGCGGCGACCGAGAAGGCGGTTGGCGCAATTATGGTTAAATAATACGCTGGGTAGCTAATCGGATTAGCATATAGCAGTTTGACATAACATAGAGTAATAAATTTTGGGCAAAAAGGCATTAACTCAACCTTTTCACCTAAAATTCAAACTCTATGATAATGCAAATTGCTATAAAATAACAAGGGACTGTATCATCAGATTTTGAAAATCTTTGATACAGTCCCTTTGCTTTGCCCTACTTCATATCCGCCGCTTTGCAAATCAGCATAAAAAAACCTCCGTCGCAGCATGTGCTATACTGCGACGGAGGAACTTAAATCACTGCGAAACTGCCATATCGCGATATCAAACTATCATATCCACAGGCACCGCGTCGCCAAATATAGCAGGACGCATAGAGAACGCGAACGATATCTGCTTTTCGCTGAATTGGAACTCCGGCTCCAAGTCCGGTCCACAGCTCGCCGAACCGATACCGCTGCTCTTGTAGTCGATACGCACAAAGCTCTGCGCACGCGGCTGTAAATCTGCCGTATATGCTGCATTTTGCAAATCCATCGCCGTATAGTGCGACGCCGCAAACTCGAAGCCCTTTGTGTCGGCGCTTTCGAATATCATGCCGCGACCCAAGCAGTCGTATACGCAAGCGAACCGTACACCCACATGGTTGCCATGCTCTTGCGGGCGAACATTCGGCACATACTCCGCTGTAACTGTGGAATCAAACAGCCCCATACGCGCACAGCGGCACATATCGTTGTAGTTTTCGCCCGGACCTCGTCCGAAATAGGATATTTGCTCATACTCCTGCGGAAGTGTCAGCTCAAAACCGAGACGCGGCAGACGCGGCATATCGGGATGAATATCCGCTTGCAATGATACATCAATCTTGCCGTCGGAATGCACAGTATAGCTCACCATGCCGCGCATGATCGGAGCGCGCCCATCTACCGCAAGTATCATTTTGCAATTCAGCGTTACAACGTCATCCGTCGTTGTAACCGTAGTCTCGCGGCAGGTGGTTTTGCTGTCTGCATAGCTAAACGCTTCTTCGGCATCAATACGACGTTTCGACGCCCACTTTTTGCCGATTTCGCGGTCGTTATCTGTCAGTGCGCGCCATATGCCCAGCCCCATGGGTTTCATGGGGCTATTCATCTTGGAGTCAATCATCTCCGTGCCGCCGATGGTAATGCTGTCGAAAAAGCCGTTGTGCTTGTCAAAGATATACGAAAAATCCGTTCCGTCGATGGTGATATACGTCCCGCATTCGGTTACGGAAAGTGCGCCGCATTTCGCCGCTGTATACGCCCGTTTCTGCTGAACCGGCAGCTCAAACTGCGAATATCCGATGCTGTGCCAGCGTTTCGCCCAAAGCGTATCTTGAGTGGTGCATACTGAAAGGTCTAGGAAGCATCCCAAACGGCAGGATTCGGGCAGTGTATACGGCAAAGTGACATTGCCGCTCCGCTTTGGCGACACGCCTTTGAGCGGATAGCTCCCCTGCGCGGCGGTCTTGCCGTCACACATAATACGCCAGTTGATTACCAGCCCATCCAGCGTTGCAAAATCTTGAAGGTTGGCAATACGCAGCTTCCCTGCCGCGACATCCACAGCGGTGAATTTTATAGGCTGATACACAGCCTTCATCTCGAGCAAACCGCTGCTTGGCGACCTGTCCGGGCGCACCAATCCGTCTGAGCAGAAGTTACTGCTGTGCGGAAACTCACCGAAATGGCCGCCGTATGCATAATAATCGTTAGCAGGGCAATCGTCGTCCGCCGCAAGGGTTATGGCGTGATCCGCCCATTCCCATATGCAGCCGCCGATAAGACGCGGATATTTGTATATATGCTCCCAATACTGCGCGAGGTCGCCCGGTCCAACGCCCATCGCGTGTGAATACTCACACATAAAGTACGGACGCTTGTCCTTCGCGGCATTTTTACCTGCCTGCTCAACCTGTGCCAAATTCGGATACATACGGCTCACAACATCCACACCTTCGTGGTCGTCTGCAAACGCCGCACCTTCATAATGCACAAGGCGGCTGTTGTCGCGCTCGTGTGTCCACTTCATCATCGCCTCGAAGTTAACGCCGAAGTTCGATTCATTGCCCATAGACCACATAATTACGCTCGCGTGGTTTTTGTCGCGCTCCACAAGACGGATGGCGCGATCCACATGCGCCGCCTCCCATTCGGGGCGGTCGCTTATAAAATTCTCAACATTATACGGCTGGTATGCCCACTTTAGCGCCGCGGAGCAGAAGCCGTGCGACTCCAAATCCGCTTCGTCTACCACATACAGCCCATATACATCGCAAAGATGCAAAAACTCGGGCGGCGGCGGGTAGTGCGAGGTACGCACCGTGTTGACATTATGCTGTTTCATAATCTTAATATCGCATTCCATATGCGCAAGCGGCGTGGTGTGTCCCAGCTCAGGATGGGTATCGTGGTGATTCACACCCTTCAGCTTCACAGGCTTGCCGTTTATAAGCAATGCGCAGTTTGGCGCCGTCTCTATCTGCCGCATACCAACATGCTGGCATATAAACTCGCCGCCGCAATCGAACACAAACTGATAAAGACGCGGTGTCTCCGCTGTCCATGTATCGATATCTTTAAGCGAAAAACGATGCTTGTCGCCTATCTTCTTTGCGGCATATACCTGCTTGCCGCCGGGAGCAAACACCGTCAAATTTGCCGAATCGGAACCTACGTATTCCATATCTACCGTTATATCCGCGCATGTATAGTCGTTTGTCAGCGCGGTATGTATAAACATATCACGAACATGCGCCTTGTCGCGCGCTAGCAATGCCACATCGCGGAATATGCCGGATAGACGATATGCGTCCTGATCCTCCAGATAGCTGCCGTCGCACCATTTGTATACTACAACGCATACGCGATTTTGACCTTCGCGCAAAAACGGCGTGATGCAAAACTCGGTCGGGTTGTGGCTGCACTGGCTGTAGCCAATCTCTTTGCCGTTTATAAACAGGTAGAAGCAGGAGTCTACACCCTCAAATTTGATATATATCTCTTTGTCCGCCCACGCTTTCGCAATTTGGATGTCGCGTATATACACACCCGCCGGATTGTCGGCAGGAACATATGGCGGATCCACAGGATACGGATAGTCCACATTGGTGTAATGCGGGATATCATAGCCATACATCTGCCAATTAGACGGAACCGGGATTGTGTCCGCGTCGGAGCAGTCGAAATCCGCGCCGGTGATTTCCGCAGGCAGGTCGACATTGCGGTCATAGTAGTAAAACGCCCAATCGCCGTTTAGCAGACGATAGTACGAGCTGCGCGCCGCTGCATTTGAGCATGCGCCCTCCAATGTGTCGTGCGGAATAAAGTGCGCGCGCGGCGGCTCACAGCCGACATGCAGGGTTTGCGGGTCTTGCCATTCATTTTTCATGTTTATAACCGTTCCTTTCCGACGTTTTGCCGCAATCTGCGTATGCAAACCGCCAATAGAAGTGATATTTTTGAAGTTATGCATATTATACAGCAGGTTGACTTCTTTTGCAATACGTTACAAGAAACCTATTTTGCCCGCAAGCTCAGAATCGGCGATAATACCGCCGAAATAGTGCGCAAAACAAGATTTGTCATGCTCAATTATGCGTATGCAAAAAATTTGACAGGGTGTATCAAAAGATTATTAAAATCTTTTGATACACCCTTTTCAGTCATTTCTATTTTACTGCTTGTTTCCCATAAAATATTTCCTATCCGGCTTGCGGTTTTGAATATGGGCGAGCGCCTCACCGAAACGCTGGAAATGCACAATTTCCCTTGCCCGCAAGAATTTGATCACATCGTTTACATCTGCGTCGTCGCTAACGCGCAATATGTTGTCATATGTAGCGCGTGCTTTTTGTTCTGCAGCTAAATTTTCTGTTAAATCCGCGATAGGGTCGCCCGAAACAGACAGCCCCGCTGCTGTAAACGGATTTCCCGACGCATCGGCGGGATACACACCTTTGCCATGGTCTATAAAATATGCTGCCATTGGACTTTTTTCTATCTCGCCGATGGTTGCATTTTTGGCAAGCTGACGGACAAGCGTGCCAACCATTTCAAGATGAGCAAGCTCTTCTGTGCCTATATCCGTAAGCGTTGACTTCGCCACCTCGTTTGGCATAGCGAACCGCTGCGAAAGATAGCGCATCGCCGCTCCTGCCTCGCCGTGCGGTCCGCCATCTGCCGCACGGTTCAAACCCTTTAACGGTGCTATTTATACTCGATTTCTAATGTCTTATTTGTCTTGTCAAAGACTACTTTGTTTATTAAAAAATGTGCCGTTTTATACTTAATGTCTAAGTCGGTATCTTTATCCGTTAAGAGGTCATATACGCTTTTCATTCGTTTATTAATACTCTCTTGTCCGCTCGGATTTATTAAGTCGCTCTTGATACCGTCTAACTGTTTTATTGCATTTTGCCGTTCACCCTCTAACGCCTCGCGCCGCTCCTTGTACTCGTCTAACGTGTATACGCCGTCCTCGTATGCCTCTCTTATTCGCTTTTCCCTTGCGTCAAGTTTGTCAAGCCGCTCGGTTAAAAAGTCGTATTCGTCATTTAACGCCGTATCTTGCGCGTTTGGCACAATAGAAATGTCAAGGTTATTTGTGAACGTATCTTTTAATTGCTCTAACACTAAATCCTCTAAGCGGTGGGCGTTCACGCAATGGCTTATCTTGCACGCACCTTTTGCGTAACTGTTACATTGCATATAAGACGAACCCGTCCACACTAAGCTATTCCCACAATTCCCGCAACGTACTAAGCCTTTTAGCCACGTTCTGACTTGCGTCGTTGTCTTTTCCCGCTTGCTGTATAATTCCTTTTGTGCTTTTAATACGGCGTGCGCCTGTTCCCACGTTTCTAAGTCAATAATCGGCTCGTGCGTTCCGTCCGCTATTATGCTGTCGGGATTATTATAGTTGCGCCTTGTCTTGCCTGTTGGTGTCCACCTTACTTTCCCTATGTAAACAGGATTGTTCAAGATATATTCTACCGTCCTGTTTTCAAAGAGATTGCCGCGCTTGGAGCGAAAACCTAAGTCGTTGGCGTGATTGGCTAACTGCCTAAGTCCCATTTGCTTATTGGCAAACTCTGCAAACAAAAACCTTATATAATCCGCCTCTTTCGGTAGGGTAACAAGCTCCTTGTTTATAAGCTGATAGCCAAACGGCGGCGTTGATTGATAGCCGCCCCGCAAGGCTTTTTCCGTCATTCCCTTTTTGACTTCTTCCGCAAGGTTTAGTGAATAATATTCCGCCATTGCCTCAAGCATTGCCTCAAGAATAACGGAAAATTTGTCGTCCTCAATCGTTTCGGTGATTGAAACAACCCTTATGTTAGCCTCCTTTTTCAATAAAGACTTGTAGACAACGCTGTCCTCTCTCGAACGCGCGAACCTATCAAACTTATGTACTAATATTACATCAAAGGGTTTAGGCTTTGTTTTGGCGGTTGCTATCATTTTCATAAATTCAGGGCGTTTCTCCGCTTTGCGTCCGCTTATTCCCTCGTCAATGTAGATATGTTGCTTTGATAGGATTATGTCGTTCTTTCGGGCGTATTCTTTCAATGCCCGCATTTGCGCGTCTGGAGAAAACTCTAACTGGTCATCTGTTGAAACTCGTATGTAACAAGCTCCGTTTTGCCACATTCTGAAACACTCCTTTTTTCACCGTTGAAAAAAGAAAATGTTTCGCAATTACAATATCCATTATATCACAATAATAGACAATTTTCAATCCCTATTTCCCTTGTTGCGAAAACATTTCTTTGTGAAATGTATATGCGGGAATAGGGCGTTTTATTTGTAAAAAAAACAGAACGCAAGCGGTCTATTATTCGCCGCTTGCGCCTGTTGCTTATTATTAATTTATAGCTGAATTAGTATTATTGAGCCTGTTTTTTGTTACATCTATGTGGCTTTTATCGCCTCTCAATAACATGCACTTTTTACCTGACTCAAAAATTCTAATCTGGATATGCCAATACATTCTATCATCATTTTCAGTAGTCCACATCTTATCTAAATATGATATAAATTCGTTATACTCAAAAACAAAAATATCATTAGCACTACCACATCCAAAACATACATATGCCTTATTATATTTGCTAAGGGATTCTTTTTGGTGAGGGTGAAACGCAAACCAATATTTGGGAACTTCAACAGTTCCATGATTCTTTGACACTGCGCAAGTAAGCCCTGTATTTTGTTCTTTGTTATCATACAAAGTACGGGTACGCTTATGTAATTTAGTATTTAGCCACTTTCCTATATTTATAATACATTCACTATTGAAATTAACAGGAGCTGGTTTTAATTCTTGATTACCCTCATCATTATTTGGGCTATTGCTATCATCGTTGGATATACTGCTATCCTCTATAGTCTGCGCGTCTTTTCCTGTAATAAATATTGTATCAATAAGATAATCTAATCTTGTAAACTCTAAGGGCTTCAATATCTGGCATATATGCTTAAATGTATTTTCATCATCTAATAAATCCTCTTTAAGTCTTAATAGTTTGATGAGTGAATCAATACTTATCATGCGCATATCCCATGCATGTTTTGAGCCCCTAATTTGCGCTTCCCATCCTCCAGTATCTTTCCTTCCTACAACTAATAGAATAGATGAGCTTTCTATTTTAGCTTTCTTTTCTTCAATTAACCTATTTCTGTATGCAGCAATAGTATCAAGGTCTATTGAATAAGTATCTGTAGTCTTAACTTCTACAATAATATCATTGTCTCCAGACTTCCAAAATCCATCATAGCCTATAGCATTTCGTTTTCCTCTATATAAACCATTTTCAACATTAAAACCAATGCGAGTTCCTAATTCATTTACTATATCCTGTAAGGCATAAGCAGCAGAATCAAAAGTTGTTTCTAAACATTCATTCGCAAATAATTCCAATGTATCCGTTGGCAAAATGCTTAAAAATGAACGAAACTCTTTACAAGTATTATTTTCATCTTTTAGCTTTCCATCACCAGAAAATTTTAATATTTGCTCTAATGTTTTATCTTCAAATATATCTTTATTACTTTCCCATAAATCACTAATAGTTTTTGACATTAGTGTTCACCGCCTTACTCTTTTATCCTTTAATAAAATTATTGTATCATATTTTTACAAAAATATCAAGCGTTTTATTGTTAGCGCAAGCGGTTATTATTTGCCGCTTGCGCTTGCTTTTGTCTATGCTTTCAGTAATCTATAAAATGTGTTGCGTTTCATATTCATTTGCTCCATTGCCTTTGTAGCGGTTATCTCGCCGTCTTGCCATTGCTTTATAACGCTATCCCAATTATCGGGTTTTTGCGCCTTTGGTCTGCCTAACTCTTTGCCGCTATTACGCGCCGCCGCTATGCCCTCGGCTTGACGTTGTTTTATTGAGGTTCGTTCCTGTTCGGCTACATAAGAGAGTATTTGCAACACTATATCACTTATAAATGCGCCTGTTAGGTCTTGCGTGTCTGTTGTGGTGTCTAATAGAGGAAGGTCAAGCACTTTTATATGTGCCTTGATTTCTTTTGTAATTATGCGCCACTCGGTCAAAATATCATTATAATTTCGCCCTAACCTGTCAATGCTCTTTATTACAAGAATATCGCCCTCTCTTAACACGTTTTTTAATGTTTGATATTGAGGTCTTGCAACGTCTTTTCCGCTTGCCTTATCTATGAATATGTCGCGCTCACTAATTCCCGCCGCTTGTAATTCATTAATCTGTCTGTCAAGGTTTTGGTCTTTTGTGCTTACTCTTGCATAGCCGAATATTTTGTTTGTCATTGCTTACACGCTCCCTCTGTTTTCTTGATAATACTATTATAGCACATCTGTTTCTAAATGCCAAGAGTTATTTTGAAACATTTCAAAATTCTTTTTGCAACTTTTAGAAACAATAAAAGAGGGTGTTTTGTTATGTGTCAAAAGGTATACCTTTTGCAATAGTCTTTTTATTGTCCTTGTCTTAATAACAATAGCCGCCTTGCGGCGGCTTACTACTTACAATACCACTCTTGCGCCTGTGTTCTTAAACGCTTGTAATATCTGCTTTTCAAGGTCTTTACCGTCAAACCTTACACCAATATCAATACTTGCGCCGCTTGTAGTTCGCTTGTCGGGTGTTGACTGTATAAATTGCGCCATACATCATATCTGTTCATTTTGCTTGCTCCTTTACTGTTTATTATTCCGTTATTGCTGCTCTAATCGCCGCCACAATAGGCGGCAATTCATTTTCTATCTGTTCTATTATGTTCTCGTCAAACTCAATACTTAATATTTCCGTTCTATCCCATTGCCAATTATGCGCCTTTAATATTTCGCGGCTTGCCTAACCGCCTATATAATGCGCCTGTGCCGTTCCGCGCTCATAATAAGATAGGTCGCTTGTCTTTATTGCCGTCTTGAAATGTCCGTCTGCAAGCTCCCGCGCCTGTTCCTCGCTTATGTCGCTTTGTATATTCTCGTCAATCGGCTTGTAGCGGTTATATTTTTCTATCTTAACAATCGCCTTAAAGTCGGGTGATTTTGTTATTTCCCGCCACTATTTAACGCTTATGTCTTGAAAATACGCATTATATATCTATTCTTCAAATGTTATCCTGCTCATTACATCAAAATACCTGTAATAATCCCGCTTGCCTTGCTTGTATTGCTCATAAAATGCTATTATTAACGCTTTTTGTTTGATTTCCATTGAAAATTGCTCCATTCTGCCGCTTTACCCTCGCTTGGAGCGGGTCGGCGGCTTTGTTATGTCCTTTTGCTCTTGCATTTTGTGTGGTGGTCGTTGCAAGTACCCCGCGCCACTTACCCTTGCTTACGCTGATAATATCCGTGTTTGCCCTTTACTTTCACAAGTTCGCCTTTTTCTACCGCTCTATCAAATACGCCTTTGCTTTTTAGATTGATTATGTCTTTTCTGCGCCATTCGTTGCCCTCTAATTCGGCGGCTATTTCGTCAACGTGATTTTTAGCGGTGATATTGCCGCGCCGCTTGTTGCTCTCGCCTATGCCGTCAAACGCTTTCACAATTTCCACATCTTCCGCAAAGTCTATTGTAAAGGCTACATCTGCATTTTGTACATTTCCTTTATATGGAAACTCTGCTTTTTCGTCTGCAAGGTATTTATCAATCCACTTTTTTATCTCTTTCAGTTCGGCGGCGGGGAGTGTTAGCCTTATCCTCTCGCCGTTTATTTCTTGATAATACAAGCACATCATTTCATTTTCATATATATGCTCAATGGCTTTTTTCCGCTTGTATGCGTTGGTCTTTGTGGCTATTCGCGCTCGGCTCTCGTCTAAATAATCGCTTAACGGCTCAATCCATTTTTCCCACATCATATTAAAGCCTGTAAATGTCGCGTGTGTGTCGGTTATTTCTTGCGAATAGCAATACACATCATTTACCGCGCCTTTGACTTCTAACGCCGCTCCAAACGTCATTAAAATTTCGTGTCCTTGTTCCTACTTCATGCGGTTATACCATATTTTGTATGTTAGTTCATTGTTGTTTGCCGCTAACTGCGCTAACTCTCTTTTATCCTGTTCGTCAATACTTACAAGCGGGAAATTTTGCGCTAATATTTTATACTGTAACCTCTCTCGCTGACTACTGCCTAACCAAAATATATTATCGGTCTTGAAATTGATTGCACATTTATATTGCTTGTATTGCTTAAAATACGTTTTCAAAAAATGCTCTCTTGTATATTCCTTGCCCTCGTATAAAATGCGGTGTTTTCTGCCGTTAAATACTTCCTCTTGTTCGAGTGTATCGCTGAATGGATTTTCTGCTAATTCCGTTTTGAATTTATCTATAACAACCCATTTTATAGGTTTTTCTCTAAATAATGGGTTTCACTGTCGTTCTTTCGCTTGTTCCTCTTGTTCGGCTAAATATGCCGCCGCTCTTGCGTTCTGCTCGTCTATTTGCCTTTGTTCTTCTGTTGGTGGTGCTTGCTGTTTGTCGGCGTGTTTTTCTCTTTCAAGTTCATTATAGCGGTTATGGTGTATCGTCCAATATGCCTTTGGGTGTAAAAAGTTTACTGCTATTAGCGTACGTTTTTTCATAAGTCTTACATATTGCCATTGTTCCTCAATGAACGGATAGGAATATATATTACATTGGTTTGGCTCTTGTGTTTCTGCCCATTGCGTTGCCGTTTTATAAAGTTCTACTTCCTCAATGATATGCCGCTTTCCATTATCTGTATCAATAACGTGTTTAACGTGCTTTTTGTTAATTCCATATTTTTCTATTGTATTGTTTGCTTTTTCTTCTATATTGTCGAATAGACTGTTCTATTTCTGCATAACAAAAACCCCTTATCATTGCCGTAAATTTAAGGGAATTTACAGCACTTATTATTTGTCTTAACCGCCTTTACCAATCCTAAAAAACGCGCCCTCACACTAACGGCTCACGCAAGAGGTCAATACGTTTTCCGCTTTCATTTTAGGATTGATTAAGGCTTTAAGAACTATTATAAAGTGAATTGAATAGTATTATTTTTCCTATTTTCACTTTCTATAATTAGAATAACACAAAAAATTTTTTGACACAAATAGTCGCTATTATATCACATTTCCCCTTGTTGCCGTCCTTGCTTTTATATTATTTCCCCTTGTCGTGCAAGCCGCCTTGTAATATTTTTTTTGATTATTAAAGCGGCACGGAGCGGGGCGGGTGCTTTTAGGATATTATTGTTGTTCGTTATGATTTTGTTATTATGCCGCCTTTTCTCTCTCGAATTATATTTTTTTCATATTACGGTGATTACGTCCGTTTTACAGTGTTTACGGCGGGTGTTTGGTATTGTTGGTATTGTGTTGCGCTCTCTTGCGGTTGCGCCGCCTGTCGGCGGCTTACCGCTTAATATTAGGGAATAGCGGAGCGGGATATATACAAAAAAGCACAAGCGGCTATTATTTATAGCGGCTTGCACTTGTATTTTACTTGCGGGGAGCGGCTTTATTTTCTATTTGCCCTCTAATATTTCTAATAGGAGCGGGAGCGGCAGGTCTTTTTCGTTTAGCGGCTCATTGCAATTATAGCAATACATAGCGGTTTCGTCGTTTTCTTTGCCGCATTTCTTACAAGTCATATTCTCGCCGCCTTTACAATCCTAATAACTGCTTTTTCTTCGTGTCAAATTCCTCTTGCGTAATAACGCCGCTATCAAGTAATTCCTTGAATTTCTTTAACTCGTCGGCGGTTGAATATTGATTTTCAACTGCTTGACTTACTGATTTGTTTTCTTTTCGCTTACTTTCCATATATGCCACAATTTCTCTTGCCAATACAACCGAATAAGCACTTACAATAATAGAATTTTCATCATCAAGCGCACCTCTAACCCCTGTCTTACTTTCAATAGCACCTAGGTATGAGATTTGTATAAATCCCTCTGCAATTCCTGCGGGTTCTCTAAATTGTATAGCGGTTATATCATTAAAATTTATTCGCTTACGCCCTGTATTCCCGCCACGCAAGGAATTTGCTACTGGTGATGTTCCACCCATAAAACACAACATTATATAATCATTATATATTTCCCAAAGTGTTCCTGTTTTTTACAATAAAACATATTTGAATTTTTCATTGTCATTATCTTTATTTTCGTTTATTTTGCCTTTAACAAATTGTATTGCTTGTATTGCCCTTGCTTGGTCTTTGATTGAAAATACAAGTGTTTTCAATCCAGTAGAAACAAGCATATTAACTTTTGTATCTCGTGTTGTCCATAGCCCTACTGTTAAGATGTTAATAGCCATAATTTGTGAGAATGAATATGTTTCGTTCTGATATGTTACTCCATTATCGGTTACTTGCCATATTCCGCTTTTTTTATTCTCAAATGTTTCGTTCATTATTCTCAATTCATTGTCTTTAATTATAGTGTTCTCTGTTTGCATTATGTTGTTATACATTGCCCGTTGTTTCTTTAATTTGCGTTTATACAAAAAAACAAATAAAACACCTAATCCAATAAAAATTATTAGACTTGGCAACATAATTATTTCGCCGCTAACCATTATAGCAATGGCTAAACCCAATACCTCTACAAAGCAAAATATGGCAATAATAAGAAATACCAACCCGCCTTTTTTCGGCTTTTTATTTTTGTTTTGTTGCACTACATCAGTCATTTATATATCAACCTTTCTTATGTGTAATTATTATTTATTTCACCTTGTGCGACATTGCCGCCGTTCGTCTTGTTATTATTTTTATTCATTCTACCACAAAACGACAAAAAAATCAATGTGATTTTATAATTTTCTGCACTTGCGCCGCACTTGCGCCGCACTTGCCCCTCAAACGTATTTTAACGCCCCTACAATCAACTTTCATAGCGGAGCGGGGGAACGAATACCCGCCAAACAAAAAGCGGCGCAAGCGGCAAATTTGCCTTGATACTTCTAACACGCATAGAAAAGCGCAAGCGGTCTATTGTTCCCGCTTGCGCTTATTGTTTATCGCTGTTATTCCTATTTACGCCCTTGTCTTATTTGTTCGCCGCCAAAGGCGGCGAACTCCCCCTACAAACCATTAATAACATCATACATTGACGGCTTTTTCTCTTTCGCTTGCGGGGCTAATTCGGGCATATACCGCCGTACAAATTCTTGACGAATTTCAATAAATGTTATCTTGCGCGGCTTGCCGTTCTTGTTCGGCGGCATTTCTTTATTTACAAGCTCTTTCAACCACTCAACCGCCCATTTTCCCTCATTTTGAACATACGCTATTATGTAGTCAAGTTTAATTTCCTTGATATTGCTCGGCTTTTCCATACTTTCACGCTCCTTTGCTTATATTTTACTACACGGAGTGGGGAAATATGCCACTTTGTTAAAATATGGAATAACATACAAGCGGTATTGAATACTCTTTACTATGACTTTTTATAGTGAGGGGCGGCGTTATTTATGGCTGACAAAGAAAACATAAAGGTAATTGTTAAAAATCCACCCACAAAAGAACAATGCGAACAAAAAACAAAGGAACTAAGCGAATTTCTATCCAGCGTTTGGAAATTACCAGTCGGTAATAAAGACGCTTAATCCCTTGCTATATATGGCTTTGGTGTAATTGCAAAACATCAATTTGTACCTAACGGCATATCGTCCGCCATACTGGCTAATAATATAGCTCGCCAGCTTCGGATTCGGATTTTTTATTTTTATTGGATATTCAAGATATTTCTGGTATTGCCACATAAACTGATCGTTCCTCCCAAAATGTATATATTATTGCGCATCCCACGGCCATGGGTCGTCGTTCCACTGCCACGCTTCGGCTCCCGTGGAATCTGCGGACGTTAGCGGTCCGAATCTCGACTGAAACTCCGCTTTCGCTTCCTTTAGCTTTGCCGCAACATCTGCATGGATTGCCAAAGTCCTCTTGTCGTATGGGTGTGTGTTTAGGTATAGTCCCAAGTCGCACGCCGCAAAATTGTACGCTTGGATATTCTTTAGAGCCTGCGCCCTATCATTTGTGCCTGCGCTGACATTCGTTGCTTCCATAGGCATTATTCATTCCTTTCCAAATCGTCGTATTGCATACCGTATTTTTCCATCTGGATATCCAGCGCCGAAAATACAGTGCCGCGCTCCAATCCCTGCATCGGCGCATACGGCTCCGCAAACCCCTGTGGCTTTACAAACGCATAGCCCACACGCGGCTGCGGCTGGTTGTAAATCTCTTCTTGATTCATAAGCATTGTACATTCTCCTTTAATAATGTAGCTGTTAAAATACTCAAACAAGTACATTACATAATATGCATCTGTCGCTTTTATGTTAACATTGATCTTTACACAAAAAAAGACTGATGCATACACACCAATCTTCTCCCATCAATCAATATTACTGAATTTTTCACGACCAGTCCTCTTTTGCCAACACCGCCTGCAACGCCTTTAACCGCCCCTGCCGCGCTCTATAATCCGGCAAAACACTCTGCACGACCGCCCAAAACCTATCCGAATGATTATGCTCTGCAATATGTGCCAGCTCATGTACGACAACATAATCAATCACATCTTCATCCGCCATAATCAGCCGCCAAGAGAAGTTTATGCTGTTTTGCCCGCTGCAGCTGCCCCAACGCGTGGCTGCGGAGTTTATCTTCACAGCCGACGGTTCAACCCCCATACGCCTTGCATATTCGGCCGTGCGGCGAACCAGCTCCTCCTTTGCAATCAGCTTATACAGCCGCACACATGCCGCCTTTATCTGCTCGCTGTCCAAAAATTTCGGTATATAGAAGCAATCCTCCTCGTATCTTGCGCGATTTCCCGCACACGCAGTTATCGCACACGGTCTGCCCATAACAAGCACCGTATCGCCGTAATTCAGCGCGAACACAGCTCTCTCGCCGGCACGTTCGGACAAAACCGCCAAGTGTTTGGCGATCCAGCCTTCCTTCAGCTTCACAAATCGCTCGATTTCGCCCAAAGCCAGCTTGAGCGGCGCACGCACCTCAACCACAGCCTCCCTCGTTATATGTATAGCCATCGTCTTCCGCTTCGAGCGTATAATGGTATATTCAAATATAGCGGCAACCCTCCTCTTACTGCGGCTGTAATGCAGTATGCTTATTTCAGCGCCTTTTTCGGGCAAGCTTTTACACATTCATAACACAGAATACACTCTGTACCGTTGGCACGGCTTCTTCCCGAATCCAGCATATCCACCTCCATCGCGCATACCTTTTTGCATATCCCGCAATCCACACATTTCTCATTGTCCGCCTTAACATAAAGCAGCGAGAAATAGCTCGCGGGCTTTAAAAACACCGTTACCGGACACAAATATTTGCAAAAAGCACGGTTGTCCTTGAGTATAAACGCAAGTGCAATTCCGACTGTGTAATACAGCACATTTCCGACAATAAAGCTTATAACCATAATCGTTTCGATATTCTCAACACGAAGTAAAAACAGCCCGCCAACGAATACTAGCGACAGCGCAAACAACACATACCGCAATGTGCCAAGCTTTTTGATACGCGGATGTCTCGGCGTCTTGTATGGCAATAAATCCAACACCATCGCCGTCCAGCACGCCCAGCCGCACCATCCTCTGCCGAAGATTAGCGGTCCGCCGATTTTCGCCACAAGGTAGTGGATCACCGCCGCCTGAAACACCCCCGAAAACAGGTAGAACCAAAACCCTTCAATCTGCATATTCTCTCGCGCAAATATGCCCAGCGCAACAAGCATATAAAGCCCCACACCAATCTGAACCACATTGCGCGCATATCGGTTTTTGCGGCTCATCAAAAACAGCCCCAGCGACAAAAATAAGCCGATGTATCCGAAGTTGAACATAAAAAACACATGCCCTGTCGCAGCCCACAGCGCCGCTCCTATGGCGGCGAACAGCACAAATGCCGCGATTGGGAAAAATTTGTTTACCATATTGCCTCCCCGCCCTTCCGTCTTCGTCTACCCCAAATTTACCTTACCCGAAAACTCTGTCAGCGTAATCTTTATCATCCTCGTCCAGTTCATGGCGGCTTTGTCATACTCGAAGCTGTCGAACCCGCATCGCGCTATCAGCAAGTCCATGCCCTTTATAGCCTCCTCGCCCGTAACTGTTTCGGCTATACCAAAGCCGATAACGCTCTCGTATATCGTAGTCGCAGAGCCTTTGCCTGTTGGCTCATAACGGTAGAATATGTCGGTTTCCACGCAAACATGGTTGTTTTTCGCAAGCAGGTCATGCTTCAGCCCCTCTTTTGCACCGTGGAAGTAGAGAACGATGCGTCCGTCCGACGTATCCAGCCCATACGACAGTGGCACGATATAGGGATATTCGTCGCCGAAAATGCCCAGCCTTATCGTATTCGCGCGGTGCAGGATATCGGCAATATCCTCAAAGTTTGTAATCTCGCGGTCTGTTCTGCGCATATTGTCTGCCCCCTTGTTTTCACTATACATTTATTCTAGCATAAAATATGCATAGCCACAATAATTTTTCATGCTTTTGTTGTATTCCGCGGATAAATGAATTATAATGAATACAAAAAAATATGCTATCATATGGAGGATTACACATATGCCGCGACCTACTACAAAATCAGAACTTATATCCGCCGCAAATACACAGTTTGACAAACTGCAAAAACTGATTGATGCGATGCCCGAAGCGGATCAAACCGCTGTTTTCCTGTTTGAAGACAGAGACAGAAATGTGCGCGATGTGCTTGTGCATCTTTACGAGTGGCATCAGCTGCTTCTGAGTTGGACAGCGGCTAACACAGGCGGTACAGCAAAACCATTTTTGCCCGAGCCGTATAATTGGAAGACATATCCGCAGATGAATGTGGAATTTTGGGAGAAACACCGGTCCACAGCGTATGAAGCGTCGAAGGCAATGCTAACCGACAGCCACAATAAGGTTTTGGCGTTGATTGAGAGCTTTTCCGACGAGGAGCTGTTTACAAAAAAGTATTTCAGCTGGACAGGCACAACCAACCTGGGCAGCTACTGCGTTTCCGCCACCTCCAGCCACTACGACTGGGCGATGAAAAAGCTGAAACTGCATATTAAAACCTTAAAGGAATCAAAAACAATATGAATAATATAATATACGAAACAAAGCGGCTGTACACGCGCCCGATGACACCAGACGACTCCCCTGCGCTTGCAGCAATCTTGCAGGATGCGGACACGATGTATGCGTACGAACACGCATTCAGCGATGAGGAAACACAAGCGTGGCTAGACAGGCAGCTCAAGCACTACGTCGAAGACGGATTCGGACTTTGGGCAGTTATACTCAAGGAAACGCAGGAGATGATTGGGCAGTGCGGGCTTAGTATGCAGGAAGTCGAAGGCGAAATGCTGCCGGAGATTGGGTATTTGTTCAATCGCAAATATTGGCACAAGGGCTATGCGTCCGAAGCGGCTATTGGATGCAGACAATATACCTTCAAAAAGCTGAATTTCGGCGAAGTATACAGCATTATCCGCGATACGAACCTTGCGTCAATCAATGTGGCAATCCGCAACGGTATGCTGGCGCGGCGGCGGTTTGTAAAGCACTATTGGGGTGTCGATATGCCGCATATTTTGTTTTCAGTTAGGAATGACAAATAACTACGCTAAGGATGACCCCCACTTCTAAAGGAAGCGAAAGCGGCAGGTTCCGATTAACGCAGTAAGCGGTGGGCATATCCCCCGCGTCGTTGAAATGGTGTGTTGAAACTGCAAGCAGTTTCTTCCGCTATTATAATAAAAATATAAAACGAGGAAGATATCTTATGAAATCACCAACGCTATGCGCATACGCTCCCCCGGGGGAGTATATCAAAGACCACACCTTCCTGTTTCGCGACGGCTGGTGGCATATGTATTCTATAAGCGGAACACGCGGGTTTGGACATCTGCAAAACGGCAACGAGGAAACGGTGTCTTGGAGCATCAGCCAAAACCTTGTTGATTGGGAGTTCCGCGGGCACATTTTGCATGCATCTCTGCGAAAAGGCGAGTTTGACCAAACGGAGGTATGGGCGCCGTTTTGCTATGCGGCGGAAGAGAAAAACTATATGTTCTACACAGGTGTCGTGCATCCGAAGCGCCCGATGCGCTATGAAAAGCAGTTTGAGCCGATACCGGATTCTATCTGGGAAGGTCACCGCGAAACGATCGGCGCGGCTGTGTCGGACGATTTAACCGCATGGGAAAAATGCTCCGACCGCGAAAAAGGGCTTGATATTCCCGGCAGAGACCCGCATGTTGTGTTCGATGCAGACAACAACAGATGGCTGATGTACAGCACAGGCTCGCCAAAGGATGGCTTTTGCGAAGAATATGTATCACAGTCTCGCAATATGATAGATTGGAAGTTTATAGGCGTTTGCGCAAGGATTCCGCAGGATGGATTTCGGTATTCAACGTCGGAGAGTATGTTTGTGATGCGGCATCCGCTGAATGGAAAATGGATTTTGATGGGCAACTGGCACTATACGCTGTCCGACGACCCGACGAACTTTACAAACAGCGCTGTGCATCGGTATTTCGAAGGATACGCCGAACAGGACGTATGGCTTGGCGGGCTTGGGTTTGCGAGCGAGATCGTTCAACACGGCGGGAAGTGGTATCGCTCCGGCGCATTAGGTGTGATGGACCACTGGATGCTGGGGTTCCACGAGATTGAGTGGGATAAAAATGGCGCGTTTCGTATTGCGAAGCCGAGTGTTGTAAAGTGGCAGTTTTAATTATGCAGAAATGAGGTTGAAGAGATTGAAATTAATCGTGAATAAGGATAAATGCCCACAGAATCATAAATGCCCGTCTATCGCGGTATGCCCAAAGGGCGCGATTACGCAGAAGGATATATATTCGCTGCCGGAGATTGACGACGAGGCTTGCATCGTGTGTGGGAAGTGTATAACGTTTTGCCCAAAGGGTGCATTTAAGAAGGTTTGAAATTAATATTATATTAGGAGGATTTCCAATGAAAAAACCAATCATAACAAGCGACTGGCGGCTGTTGTTCAAGCCGACGGAACACGGCAACTATGTAAACGACCACTGCGTTATCAAAGGCAACGACGACCAATGGCATCTGTTTGGTATCACAAACCACGGTGTGGGACCGGACACCGAACGCTACTTTGTATACGGCGCGGGCGAGTCGCTGGGCGGCGTGTTGGCAGAACGCGGCAAGGTTTGCGACGACGGCAACAGAGCATGGGCGCCATGTGTTGTAGAACACGAGGGGATGTATTATATGTATTACGGTCCCGGCATTACAAAGCTGGCTGTAACACACGAGCCACAGCATTGGATGGGTCATCAGGTAAACGTTACAGGCAATCCGCCTATGAGCGTAAACCGCGACCATATGGTGATTAAGGTTGGCGACAAGTGGCTGATGTATGTTACAGGCGTGAAGGATGGGTGCAGCTGCATCTCTATGCTGACATCGACAGACCTGATAAACTGGGCATTTTGCGGCTATGCGCTTACGTCGACCAAATCGGCACCGCTGAATCCGTCGTGGGGCGCGTTCGAATCCCCGTTTGTGGTGCTTCACGAAGGGCTGTATTACCTATTTACGACATACACCGTCTGCGCGCAAGAGGATTACCACAACACCCTGGTTTTCTGTTCGAAAGACCCATACAGCTTCGGCGAGTATACCGGCGACAACCACGGCGAAATCGTTGTTGCCGAAATTAAGGCTCACGCGGGCGAGATTTTGTTTGACAACGGCAAGTATTATATAACAACATGCGGCTGGAACGGCTATAACATCCCATTCGAGGGCGGCGTTGCGATCGCGGATTTGGAATTTGCAGACGCGTAAAACTTGCGGTGTTTAGTTTGAATTATGTCTGCTGCGAGAAAAAGCTATTGATTGACACCTTGAAGTCCCAAAATTTATATGCTATACTGGCTGAAAAAAATTTGCGAAAACAAAGTCGGCTAAGCTGCCGAGCTTGTATTGGGGGAAATCTTATGTTTAGAGTAAACGAAGACGGGCGCTTTTGGCTATTTGTTCTTGCGGTGGCTAGCTGTGTTGCTTTTATTCCTTTTATTGTTATGTCTCCGGGAGGTATAATGATAGGGTTTTTAATCACCGTAATCGTGGTGGCTGTGGCTTCCACGGCGGGTGCTGTATCAGAATTGAAGAAGATTAAAAGACCAGAACAAAAAACATGGGCGAAAATTATGGAAATAGGGGTTTCCGTTGGCGATGATATGCAAGGCGCAGATATGAAAGATATGATAAATCTTGCGAATTATGCAGCAAATTATGCAAAGGCTGAATTTGCCGACGAAACGACGCATAAATTATATTTTCACTCTTCAAAATTGAAAAAGATACTGCCTGAATATAAGAATAAAAATGTGAAACTTTATTACAAAGAACATAATGAGAAATACTGGTTTGTAGGGTTTGGTTCCACAGGTGAAAACAATATACAAGAAGGACCGAGCGGGATAAATTTTGGAAAACCGCTAGCTATCTTATCTATAATATTATCTGTCATTTTGATAACATTCGGCGTTTTACAGGCAACAGGTGTTGTGGAATCGTTAAGCGACCAAATGAGCGGCAAAGTGAAATACAGTGAGTTTGAAGTTAAACCGCTCAGCGAATTTTATGCTGAATTTTCAGTCACACACTCGGGCAAAACTGAAAAGATGGTTTGTGCCGTAAATTCTGACACCGTGTATTTTTATTTTGATTCTGACGGTATAGAGATATTTCTTGATAAGGACGAGAATGGCGATGTGATTTGCGTCTATGCGCGTGATGATACCGGTGAGGTGGAGGAAACTATGGACGCAAAATATATAGAAGGTATCCAAACACAATTTTTGATTATTATGGAAGTGTTGGATGTTCAACGAACGCTTACAGAGGAAGAATTTAAACGCTTAAAAGTGGATAAACTCGGAACCGAGAAGATAGCAGGGCGCGAGTGTGTATCGTATTCGTTTAAAGGAAACAATATTGAGATTCTAGTATGGATCGATCAAAAAACAAACTATATGATGAAACTAGAACGTGAAACTGCTTCCATTTTAGTTGAAAAATTTATGGAAAGCGGCTTTGAAATACCTGCATATAAATAATATTGACTTCCGGCGTTCTGCGGACTTTCTATTTATTTTATAAAAAGATTTCCGCAGAAACTTGCAGTGTTTAGTTTGAATTATGTATTGCAAAACGATATTTTTTGTAGTATTATTAATGAAGATAAAATATTTTATTAAGGATGGAGATTGTTATGGCACTTATATCGGTACAACTTTGGAGTATTCAAGAAGCAACTAAAAAGGATTTTGTCGGTTCCTTAGAAGAAGTGGCAAAAATGGGCTACGACGGCGTTGAATTTGCAGGATTCGGCGACATCAGTGCAGAGGATATGGCAGGGCACCTAAACAGACTCGGTCTTAAAGCGTCTGGCGCGCATGTTGGTGTGGAATTACTCAGAGAAGATTTAGACGGCGTTATTGCATACCACAAAACGATAGGCAACAAGTATATCGTATGCCCTTATGCGAAGGAAGAGACCAAAGAAGCAT
>JGI994J12354_10001655_pt1 | contig 22425 bp, 16 predicted proteins | sample IntmicLarv3ML3BL_FD_12354 | JGI IMG/M metagenome (IMG submission 12354) | reverse complement strand
GCTTCCCCGGTAGTACCGCAGGGCACAATTCCGTCCGTGCCGTTCTCAATTTGAAACTCCACCAGTTGACGCAGTGTTTCTTCATCAATTGCTCCGTTTCTAAACGGAGTTATCAACGCGACAAAACTTCCCTCAAACATAACTGTGTTCCTCCGCACCCGTTTTCAAACGGTTACCAAAAAAGACGCCATTTTTTCACCCCTGACGAGATCCTCAAAATTTTCGCGATCCCGCACAATCTCGAAAGTTCCATTTTTTACCATAACTTCGGCGGGGCGAGGACGACTGTTGTAAGCGCTGCTCATGGTAAAACCATAGGCCCCGGCCGACATAAACGCCATCAGATCGCCCTGTCTGAACATGGGGACTTCGCGATCTTTAACCAGAAAATCACCCGATTCACAAATGGGCCCGACGATATCAGCCACAATCACGCCATCCTGATCCCTGCGCGCGGGCCGCACATCATGGAAAGAACCGTATAACGACGGCCGCGCCAGATCGTTCATGCCCGCGTCAATTATGATGAAATGCTTGTCGTCCCTGGATTTTGTGTAAAGACAGGTTGCCGCCAGAACTCCGGCGTTGCCAACCAGATTCCGGCCAGGCTCGAAAATCAGATGCATTCCCAGATCGCTGGTAACGGCAATGATCTCTCTTGCATAGTCAGCCGGCAAAGGCGGTTCCTCGTCGTTATACTGGATACCCAGGCCGCCGCCTATATCGAAATACTTCGGATTGCCGCCCATCTCGCGCAATGCTTTAACAACCATTTTGAGTTTTTCTATGGAATCAACAAAAGGTGCAACTTTGGTTAACTGCGAACCAATATGGCAATCGACGCCGAGAATTTCGATACTAGGGAGCTCGAGAGCTCTTTTGTATTCGGCTATTGCCTGATCAATGGTTATGCCAAATTTGGCGTTTTTCAAACCGGTGGTTATATACGGATGGGTGCCGGGATCCACATCGGGATTGACACGGATGGCGATACCTGCCTTTTTCCCCATGCGGCTCGCGATCTCGCTAATGCGTGTCAGTTCTTGTCCGGATTCCACATTGAACATGAGAATATTGGAAGACAACGCATATTCTATTTCATCGTCTTTTTTTCCCACTCCGGAATAAACTATTTTTCTAGGTTCGGCTCCGACCCTGAGCGCGCGATAGAGCTCGCCCCCGGAAACGATGTCCACTCCGCTTCCCAAGTTCAAAAAGGTTTTCAACACCGACTGGTTCGAATTTGCCTTGAGCGAATAACAAATAGTATGGGCAATTCCGGAAAAAGCGTCGTCAAACGCCTTGAAATGACGCGCAAGCGTGGCGTGAGAATAGATATAAACCGGGGAGCCTGTCTCAGACACGATATCTTTTATCGCTACGTCTTCAACGTACAACTCGTCGGCTTTATACTGAAAATGGTTCATAATGCGCATCCGCCTATATAAACAATGGAATTAAAAAACAACATGAAAGAGTGAATTTTTCTAGCACAGAGCGAATACGGAAGTCAAAAGCTATCAAGAAATCTCCCGAAAGAAAAACGCCGCCTATCCGCGTGACTTTTCGGACCTCAAGACAAGCTGCTTACTGTTAAAATGTGTTTATCCGTCGTATGAAAGCCAGCAGCAATCCGTAACGACCGTGATCAAAAACAAACGAGATACGATGGAGCGCCACAAGATCCGGCTGATCCGCTTCTTCCGGGTAAGCTCCGCAGCTACAGATATGATCGCCTTCTTTAACAAGGTCGGAAAATTCCTTCTCAAGGATGTTAATCTGTTCCTGGGTCAACCGCTTTTTCAGACGAATTACCAGCCTATCCTTAATAAAGCGCAGGGAATGATAGGTACGGTAGAAATCCTCGATAACACGCACCGCCTCGTTTTCGTCTCTGGTAATGGTAAAAATGGAGAAATCTTCGGCGGAAATAAATTCGTTCAGCAACATGCTCTCTTTCACAAAATCCAAAAACTGCTCCCAATAACCTTCCTGGTCATCAATCAAAATCAGAGGCCTGGGCGACGTTTTGCCAGTCTGAATCAGGGTAGATACTTCCATGGCCTCGTCCAGCGTTCCAAAACCTCCCGGAAACACGACAAGGGCGTCGGCTTCTTTGACAAGTGCAACCTTGCGATTGAAAAAATACCTATAGGTAATCAATCGATTGGTCTGCGACATTACATGATTGGGCTCCTGTTCAAAAGGAAGCACGATATTGGCGGCAAAGGAATTTTCACTGCCAGCGCCCTCGTTGCCCGCCTGCATGATCCCGGGCCCCCCGCCGGTGATGGTCATATAACCTTTTTCCGCCAGCATCCGGCTGAATTTCAGACACTTCTGATACATTTCGTTATTGCGCTCCGTACGGGCGGAACCAAAAATAGTCACTTTTCTTTTATCTCTGTAGGGCGCAAAAACTCTTGTTGTTTCGCTTAGCTCATACAATGTCTGGCTGATCATTTTAAGATCGGCCAAATAATCCACATCCACCCCTATTTTAATTACTGACAGCAGCATTTCGCGGATTTTTTCCGGATGATGCATATCTCCGACAGCCTCCAACAGCTTGTCAATGAGACGGTTAATTTCGTCGTCGGATTCAAAAGAATTAGAAATCATACGCGGCACCTCTGTTTGTAACGTTGTTTTGCTCGCACGATAACATACTCTAAAGACAATGCAAACAGGCGAATAACGCCGGAATTTTCTCAAACAACAGCTTGCAATCAGCTATCTCGTATAGTAGTATTTCCCATCCAGCCGCCATGAGCGGCTTTTTCAGTCACAGACAAGGGGGTTCCCCAATTATGTTGAACTTTATACGCTCAAAGAAACAATCCATAATAATAAAATCGATATTCATCGTTATTGTGCTTTCTTTCGTAGGCACCATGTACGCCGTATGGGGCGAGGGAACCAGCGGACGGGGCGCGGTAGATTATGCGGCGATGGTTAACGGCTCCAAGATTTCTCCCGAGGAATATCAGAACGCTTATAAGCGTATCAGCGCTATTTATCAAAACCTTTCCGGCCAACCAATGTCCCCTGAAATGGAAAAGCAACTCGGACTGAAGAAAATGGCGTTGGACAATGTGATTAATAATCGCCTCATTCTGAAAGAAGCCGAGAAAATGGGAATCAAAGTAAGCGACGACGAGCTCGCAAGCGCCATTCAGAGTATGCCGGATTTCCAGAAAGACGGCGTTTTCAGTCGCGATCTATACTATGCGGTATTCAAAAACTTACGCATACAGCCAAGCGAATTCGAAGAACAACAAAAGAGAGAAATGATTCTCAACAAAACCGTTCAGACACTGAGGAGCAAAGTCACAGTCAGCGACGCCGAAGCGCTGGAGTTCTTCAAAAAAGAAAATGACAAAATAAGCCTTGAGTACGCAAGTTTTAGCCCGGAAGATCTTCTTTCCGAGGTTAAACCAACAGAAAAAGACTTAAGCGAGTACCTTCAGAAAAATCAACACGAGTTCAGAACCGACGAAAAAATAGCCGTTTCATATATTACGTTTGATCCGGCTACGCTCCTTCACAGTTTGTCGCTGACGGAAGATGAAATTCAGACCTTTTATCAGAAAAACATTGACCGCTGGCAGGAAAACGGCGACATTCGTCCCCTAAGCGAAGTCAGAGAACAAGTCAAATCTGAAGCCCTCAACCAAAAAGCCTCCAGACAAGCTTTTGAGCTGGCTGCCGACACTCTGTACAAAAACATAAACTCCAACGACTTTAATCTGATTGCAAAAGAGCTGAAACTGAAAACTCATGAAATACCGCTCTTTCCGGTAAAAACTCCTCATCAGGCGCTTGCCGATAATCCCGCGCTTCTGCAAAAGATTTCCGAGTTGAAACAAGGGGAAATGGGAGGGCCAGTAGAAACGTCAAGCGGTATTTATATTGTCAAAGTCGCTCAGCGTATTCCGTCTGCGGTTCCACCTTTGGCTGATATCCGGGCTTTAGTGGGGCAGAAAACAAAGGCGCTTCTGTCCGCCGAGCTGGCCAAAAAGAAAGCGGCAGAAGCCGCTAGCCTTTTCGCCGCCGGAAAACCACTCGCATACCGGACAACCGATGTCTTTGGCTACTCCGAAGAAGGCAACATCCCTTCCATAGGGGCCTCCAATGAGCTAATGGAAGCTGCGTTCAAGTTAACAACGGCGGCTCCGACATCAAAAGAACCGTACAAAGTGGGAAACCGTTGGTACGCCGTTCGCCTAAAAACCCGTATTGAAGCTCCCCACGCGGAGTTTGAAAAAACTAAGGCCGATCTCAAACAGAGAATTNTTCCCGCAAAACAGGAAGAGTTCCTTACTTCATGGCTTAAAGAATTGAGAAGTAAAGCCACTATCAAGATCAATCCGGCTCTTATATCAGACGAAACAGGAGATTAATCAATATGTCACAACCGGTTATGCGCACCGGATTTTCCGAACTTAAGCTTCTGGCTCGCGGCAAAGTACGGGATATATACGATTTGGGAGACAAACTGCTGTTAGTTGCGTCTGACAGAATTTCTGCCTTTGACGTTGTTATGAACGAGCCAATTCCAGGCAAAGGCCGCATTTTAACAACAATTTCGGCGTTCTGGTTTCACCAGATGACCGATATTATAGGAAATCATCTAATTTCTACCGATGTGTCCGAGTTCCCCTCAGTATGCCAGCCTTTCGCGGATGTTCTGGAAGGACGCTCAATGTTGGTGAAAAAGGCGCGCCCTTTGCCAGTGGAATGCATTGTCCGAGGTTATATTTCCGGGTCGGCGTGGAAAGAATATCAAAACACCGGCTCGATTTGCGGGATCAAACTTCCTGCGGGAATGAAAGAATCGGAGCGTTTGGCCGAACCGATTTTCACCCCTTCCACCAAAGGGGAAGTAGGAACTCATGACGAAAATATTTCATTCGACAAGATGGTAGAATTGTGCGGACCTGTTTTGGCTGATCAGGCTCGCGCCGCCACTCTGAAAATTTACGCCAGGGCTCGCGGCGTAGCCGATGAAAAGGGCATGATCATTGCCGATACCAAATTTGAATTTGGAACTCTGGATGACAAGCTTATAATCATCGACGAGTGTCTTACCCCCGATTCCAGCCGTTTCTGGCCTAAGAAAACCTACCAACCCGGCAGACCGCAGCCAAGTTTTGACAAGCAGTTCCTGCGCGATTATCTGGAAAAGCTTGACTGGAACAAGGCCGCCCCTCCGCCGCCGCTTCCGGAAGGCATCATCAAAAAAACGGCCGAGATGTACCAAAAGGCGCTTGTCCAACTTACCGCCGATTAGCAGAAAATATACCTTTCGATTCTTAAAAACACACTGCGCCGAACGATAAACTAATTTGCAGTAAATTTATTTCTTATATTTAAATTGTAAGTTATTTATAGTAAATTATAGTATATTTAAATCGCCCGTTATTTGAGCGACCCGGCTCTTTCGGTTTTGCGTCTTAAATTTAATCGGCTATTATTTGACTTCTGTCAGTATTTTTTTCGTCAAATAAGGCTATATTCGTAGTTGCGGCGAGGCAATTAACGCCTGCAGTTTTTTAATCAGACTATAAAAACTTACTCATTAGGGAAGCTAGATCCATGAAACTCGTTGAAATCCAAGAAATTGCGAGACAATACAATATTTCTCCCGCCAGAATAAAAAAAGCCGCGCTGGTGCGCATCATCCAGAAACACGAAGAACATGAACCCTGTTTCAAAACAGGCAAGGTAAGAACATGCGGGGAAGCTGCCTGCCGGTGGAGAGATGATTGTAGGTAGACTGACTCTCTTATGAGTTCGACATGTGGGATTTCCTAATCCCACATCATATGCCAGAGTGGGGATTAATTGCTTGATATCTCTCTCGAGAAATCTTCTTTTTTAAATCTGACAGCGACGCGTTGGCTTAGCATACGCTAACAGAACATCCTCTTTTACTCACATTATGCCTGAAGGCAATGAGCTTTTCGTTAAGTCGGGGTTCATTGGGGGGCATACCCTCGTTCTACCTCTGTAGATCCGTTATTTTGCGAACCTGGCGTTACGCTTATTGCGCTCGTATTGTTAAACATGGAGGATTAATTGAAATCGGGCGCGTAATACTGTACGCTTACGTTCTGTCAACGAACATTCGCGAGGCATAATCAATGCAATTGCCATTGCTCGTAACACCCGAAATCAAAGAAAGCNCCGCCATAAGAATTGAGGAACTTTGCAAACTGATCGAGCGCCACAACCGACTGTATTACACACAAGATTCTCCTGAGATTTCGGACACCGAATTTGATGGGCTTTTCCGAGAATTACTGACTCTTGAAGATCGTTTTCCAGAGCTGGCCGATCCCAGATCCCCTACACGCCGGGTAGGAGCTACTCCCGCAGGCAAATTGAGCGTGGTTATCCACCGCCTACCCCTGTTGTCCCTTGAAAATTCCGTCAACGAATCCGAAACAACAGACTTTGACCAACGAATAAAAAAACAACTGGGAGTATCCGCAGATTACGCGATCGATTACGTCTGCGAACCAAAGATGGACGGTCTGGCCATTGAACTTGTTTACGAAAACGGCTCGCTGACCACCGCCTCCACTCGGGGAGACGGAATCACCGGAGAAGACGTAACAGAAAACGTCAAAACTATACGCTCCTTGCCGCTTCGTCTTATTGGAGAAAATATTCCGCGGCTGCTGGAAATCCGGGGTGAAGTTTTTATGTCGCTGGAGGCTTTTCAGAGCATTAATCGTGATAAAGAGGAAAACGGCGAAAACCCATTTGCCAACCCGCGCAATGCCGCCGCCGGTTCGCTGAGACAGCTTGATGCGCGCATAACGGCCCGGCGTCCACTTTCCATTTTTTGCTATGCTCCCGGCGTGATCGAAGGGTTTGATTTTAAAACCCAGACGGATTTTCTGAATACCCTTGTTGCCTGGGGGCTGCCTGTCAATCCGTTAGCGCGCCACGCGCTTGGGATTGATGACGCTATAAGGCTCTATCGCGAGCTTCTGGAACGCCGAAACTCTCTTCCCTATGAAATCGACGGAATGGTTATCAAAGTCAACTACTTTGCCGAGCAGCGGGAGCTGGGCGAAAAGAGCCGCGCACCGCGCTGGGCAATTGCCTGCAAGTTCCCTCCGCGTCAAGCAGAGACAACTCTTGACGATATTCTTCTTTCGGTGGGGCGTACAGGGGTCATAACTCCGGTGGCGCAACTCAGCCCAGTGGAGATTTCTGGGGTGACAGTCTCTCGCGCCACCTTGCACAATTGGGATGAAATTTTAGCAAAGGACATACGCGTAGGAGACAGGGTACTGGTGGAACGCGCCGGAGATGTGATACCCGCCGTTGTCAAGGCGCTCGTGGAAAAAAGAAGCGGCGCTGAACGCGAATCTCTACCCCCCGCGTATTGCCCGGAATGCGGCTCGGAAGTAATTCGCATAAAGGACGAAGTCGCCATCCGCTGCATGGGTCTTGCCTGCCCGCCTCAAATACGCCGCTCCATTATCCACTTTGCCTCTAGGGAAGCCATGGATATAGAAGGCCTAGGTGAAAAAATCGTTGAACAACTGCTTTCTTTGGAACTGGTCAAAAGTATCGCTGATATTTACGACCTGACAAAAGACGACTTCATGCGCTTAGAACGTATGGGGGATAAACTGGCGTCCAATCTGCTTTCGGCAATTGAAAAGAGCAAAAAAAACGAGCTGTGGCGTTTCATACACGCCCTTGGTATTCGCCATGTGGGAGAACGAACCGCTAAAATCCTCGCGCGGTCTTTCGGCCCCCTGGAACAAATCGAAAAAGCTTCGACAGACGAACTCACCGCGATCCGGGATATCGGCGGAACTGTGGCGCAAAGTATTAAAACATTTTTTCGCAACGAGAAAAATCTTGCCATTATCAAGCGCATGACAGTAGCCGGGGTGGCGCCAATCAGCGGCGGGAAAAAAACGGGCGGGATTCTTTCAGGCACCAGTTTTGTTTTTACCGGATCACTGGAGGGATTCACCCGGGATCAGGCGCGAATGATGGTGGAAGAGGCGGGCGGTAGTGTGGTCGGATCAGTTTCAAAAAAGACAACCTATGTGGTTGCAGGAACCGAAGCAGGCGGCAAACTAGCCAAAGCCAGAGATCTGGGAGTAACCGTCCTGACCGAAAAAGAATTTCTCGCAGTTATTGGCCAGGAAAAGGATGATAGAGCATAAAGAGATAACCGTTTTTAACTCATCGTTTACCCTCAGGACATTAAAAAGCCCGGCGTTGCCATCTGCCGGGCTTCGGTTTGCTGTGCTTATAAAAAAGATTATCTAAATTTTTGTTGTCAGAAAACAAATCAGAGAAAGCGCGGTTATTTACTTAACCCGGATTGATTTGGCGCGACATCCGGGAAAATGACAACGCTCGGCTACCTGACTGCGGCTTCGGCCACCATATTGCCTATTTCCGTTGTGGAAAAACCCATCTTGCCCGCGCTCATGCTTTTCATTTTCCGCATAACTTCCGCCATAGCTGTTTCAACTTTTGCGGCCGCCTTTTCTTCGCCAAGGGTTTCCAGCATCATCATCCCGGCTCCGATTGCCGCCAACGGGTTGATCACATTCTTACCGGTATATTTGGGCGCGCTTCCGCCGATAGGCTCGAACATGGAAACGCCTTCCGGATTTATGTTGCCGCCTGACGCGATACCCATGCCGCCTTGGATCATGGCGCCCAGATCTGTGATAATATCACCAAACATGTTGTCGGTAACAATGACGTCAAACCACTCCGGATTTTTGATCATCCACATGGTGGTCGCGTCAACGTGAGCATATTCGCGTTTTATATCAGGGTAATCCTTTGCTCCGATCTCATGAAAGGTCCGCTCCCAAAGATCAAAGGCGAACGTAAGAACATTAGTTTTTCCGCAGAGCGTAAGAGTTTTTCTTTTGTTTCTTTTACGAGCATACTCAAAGGCATATCGGATACAGCGCTCCACGCCTTTACGGGTATTAATGGAGGTCTGTATTGCCACCTCGTCTGGAGTTCCCTTTTTCAGCAAACCGCCGGAACCGGTGTAAAGCCCCTCGCTGTTTTCGCGTACCACAACAAAATCGATATCCTCCGGTTTTTTGTCCTTCAGCGGAGTTTCAACATTGGGATAGAGTTTAATCGGACGAAGATTTATGTATTGATCCAGTTCAAAACGCAGTTTAAGCAGAATACCTTTTTCCAAAATGCCCGGTTTCACATCCGGGTGACCGATCGCGCCCAAAAAGATAGCGTCAAATTGTTTCAGATCAGAAACCGCGGTTTCCGGAAGAACCTCGCCGGTTTTCAGATAACGCTCGCCGCCAAAATCAAAATGAGTGTAATCCATTTTGATATCAAATTGCGCGTTAACCGCATCAAGAACTTTCAGACCCTCGCGGACGACCTCGGGGCCGGTTCCGTCGCCACCAACAACCGCGATTTTATACATAATTTCTCCTCTTGCAAATCAGCTAGTTACATAAAATAAAACGTGGGAATTCCTTTTTAAGAGGCGAGACGATAACACCCAAGACGAGTTTGAGTCAATGTAATTTTAATGAATTACAGACAAAGATAAACGGACGCCTTGAGCGATTAGCTCTAGCGCAGATTGAAATGGTTATCTTACTAAATTATCCGGACGCCTACGGTCGTATTTCGATCGGCGTTCCAAGCGGGACAAGTTTGAAAAGTTCTTCAATTTCTCCGTTTGTTACGGCAATACAGCCCTGTGTCCAATCAATATCCGCGTGAGATTCGTCAACCCACGAAAAACCATTCTTAAGCCCATGGATCATGATATCTCCGCCTAAAGGAACCCCTTGCCTTGCGGATCGCTTTCTGTCGTTTTCGTTTGGATAGGAAATGTGAAGCGCTAAATGATATCTGCTGTTTCGGTTCTTTGAATCGATAATATAGTAGCCTTCGGGGGTTTTGTGGTCTCCCTGGCGCTCCTTGGGGCCATTCGGATTTCCACCCAAGGCTATTTTATACGTCTTGATCTCATCGCCCTTTGAGAACAGCGTCAGCCGCCGTTCCTTTTTTTCAACCAAAATTTTGTCTATCGATCTCTTCCCAACGGCAAAATCAACGGCTATCTGCCGGGTCAAAACAAATTTTTCCATCAATCCAAGCTTTCCGTCATCCCTGATTCTAATCTCCTGTCTAAGCGACGTGATCAGCTCCTGTTGTTCCGCAATCATCCTATCTTTAAGAACAACATTATTGATGTTGAATATCATCATTTCGCTGTCGCGTCTGTACGAGCTTCCGGGGTGATCTTGCACAAGCTTACTGAAACACTCCAAGGATTTTTGATAATCTTTCTGGATGTTGTTTGGATAGGAATAAATAATCCCCATCTCGAACAAAACCCTGTCTTTTGAGTCTGGATAATATTTAATAAGCTGTTCATATGCGCCGAGAGAAGCTTTGTAATTTCCTTGGCTAAACAAATTGTTCGCTTCTTCAAATGTTGGCCTGGTCTGTAATCCGCCGGGGGCGCACCCGGATAGTAAAATTGACAGGCTCAGGGCGCAAAGAAAAAAAATAACCTGAAATTTCTTACACTTTTTTTCTTTGCCTGTCAGACGCGTCAACGAAAACCCGAATATACCGGGCAATGCAATGCGATTATTTCCAAAAACCATCATATCTACACTCCCCGGAGGAAACAACGCGGATACTGAAATGGCGGGAATTGATATCCCGCCATTTCGGTATCCGTCGTCTAAATAATAAAAAAACCAACCGATATAATAAATTTATTTATTCATCGATCTCTGGAAAACAGAATCAGCCCTGTTAATCTTTTCTTCGGCGATTCTTTCCCTTTCTTCCGCTCTCTTGGTTGCTTCTTCAGCGCGAGCTGCGGCAGCGTCGGCTCTCTGCACGGCTGAGTCGGCCGCAACTTTGGCTTCCTGCGCATCCTGCATTGCTTGATCAGCCTTGGCGCTGTTCAATCTTTCCTGGGCCTGAACTTTTTCCAAGTCACCAGTTGTTGCGCAACTCATCAATCCAGCGGCAAAAACAGACATCATCGAAACCAGCAAAAGTTTTTTCTTCATTTTAAACATCTCCTTTTGGCTTAATTCACCCTGCTCTTTGTATATAAACGTCAGAACAAGGCGTTTTTAACATTTGTGGCATTCTCACCTTAGACTGCTAACTTTTAAAAGGGCGTCACAAATGTTATTTCAATGTATTAAACGGGATTCCATCTATTTCCAGGTCAAACTTCAAACGCTTAGCCGCTTCATTAGCCTCGGAGCTATCTTTAAAAGGGCCGGCGACAACACGGTAACCACCATCACTCTTGGGCAACACCCGCGCGGGAATAGGCGGTCCCTGGTGATTGATCATAGCTGCCAGCCTTCTGGCGTTCATCTCGTTACGCACACTGGCGGCCTGGATATACCAAGCGTTCATTCTCATCTCCGGTATTTCCGGTTTGCCATACAAGCGATACGGGCGCTCAACCCTCACGGTTTTGGGAACGTTCTTTTCACTCCCCTGTTTTAATTCAAAAATAGGAATGGGAATTCCCAATTTTTCGGCCTGTACCTCGTCGATCTTTTTCCAGTCAAGTTTACGCGCCAGTTTTTTTTCAATGGATCTTAATTTATCGTGTATTTTCCGAAGTTCGCCGGGCGCGGAGTTATCCTTTGAGTCATGGGCTTCCATATACAACACTCCGCCGCGCTGACCGATAAGATACGGCTGGTTAACAATGGTTACGGGAGTTTCAACCGGAGTATCATTGAAAAGGATTTTTATATTTTCTGGATAAAGCCGTATACAACCGTTGGTAGCCTGCAAACCAACGCTCGCCGGCTTATTGGTGCCATGGATCAGATAACCAGCCTTACTGAGATAGAGCGCGTATTCTCCCAAAGGATTATCCGGCCCCGGAGGTACTTTCGCCGGGAGGATATCGCCTTTTTTCCTGTGTCTCTCGGCAATTGAGGCGGGAACATACCAAGTTGGCCGGACGGCTTTACGCACAACGCGCGTCGGACCCATTGGCGTAGGCCGATCTTCGGCTCCGACGCCAACCGGATACGTCATCACCGTCTGCAGGGAACCGTCTCCTTTATATTGAAAGAGCCTCATGGAGGCCAGATTGATCACAATGCCTTTTCTCGCAGCGTCCGGCAAGATGAAGCTCAGGGGCAAAAGAACCTGATCGCCTTTCTCGGGCGCCCACATATCCACCTTCGGATTGGCCCCGCCAACTCCGTCAACCCCCGCGCCAAAATGTCGCGCAATGTCCGGAAGCGTCTCGTCTTTCCCAAGCGTAACAACCGCCAAGCGACCAATGACATCATCCCCTCGCGCAACGGAGAACTTGTTCCGCTCAATTTCTTTTACGGTATGAGCAGGAACAGTCCATGATTTTTCCTGGGCGGGTTGTAAGACTGCGCATCCATTAAGGAGTGATACGAACACACAAAACGCTATTAAATAAAACCAGCGCGGTAAAAATATCTGGTTGTCTATTTGACGCATCAATGAAATAAAATACCTTTCTCTGCCAGACTAAAAAACAAACTTTCAGTTGACTAAACTCGTCGACTTTATTGGTTCTTTCTGGTTTGTTTGAAACTTCGGTTTACGCAGATTTTAACAAAATTAGAAACACAGGATATTTCACAAATAAAACTCGGATATAAAAAAAGCCGGGCGCCGAAAATCTGGCGATATTTCGGCAACCCGGCTATCTCAGTAAGACCCGTAGGCTTTCCGCCCCATTCTTGCGAATGGTTAAGTATTGTCGTTTATCTATAAAAAATTTTTGCCTTTTTACCACTTTTATATAAATATGTCAATATATTTTTATATATTTATACTGGTAATTGTCATAGGCGCATTTGGATATTTTCATGCGCCGGATCCGTAATGGAAAACATTGAAACTCTCTTGTTGTCGGCTTATTCTTGTGGTATTTCCTTAAAAACCTATCAAAACATAACAACAACGCTCTGCTCAAACGAGGGAATTTTCCATGCAAACAAATGAAACTAGTTTTCTTTGCACACTCTGCGGCTATATCCACAAAGGAGCGGCTCCCCCGGACAGTTGTCCGGTTTGCGGGGCAACATCGGAGTTATTCGAAATACAGGACGAGTCGAAGTCCTCAAATCAGGAAACTGCCGCCAGCCAATGGATATGCACAGTATGCGGCTATATCCATTCCGGACCCACCCCACCGGAAACCTGTCCTGTTTGCGGCGTCGGTTCCGATCAGTTCAAGCCATATACACAAGACGCAAGCCCTGATTCTCAAGCGCTTCAAAATCTTTCCATAGTTATTTTGGGCGCGGGCATCGCCGGCATATCCGCCGCAGAATCTATAAGAGGCGCCGCTCCCGCCGCCAAAATAACTATCGTATCCAATGAACCGGGGCTCCCTTATTTCAGACTTAGCTTGACCCGCTATCTAGCGGGAGAGATAGCCAGCAACGAATTATACATCCACCCTGAACAGTGGTACCGCGACAACAATATAGAATTGCGCGCCGCCGAACTTACCGGGCTTGATCCGGAGCAGAAGCAATTGACCCTTAATCAAGAAGATATCCTGACATATGACCGCCTGATCCTGGCCATGGGAACGCATGCTTTCATTCCGCCCATTCCGGGAGCTGAGCTTGAAAACGTGACTCCTTTACGCTCGCTACGAGACGCCGATTTTATACTGGATCAAATTCGTCCCGGATTACGCTGCGTTATCATAGGCGGCGGTGTCCTTGGCCTGGAAGCCGCTGGCTCGCTGGCTAAACATGATGTAAATGTTACTGTTTTGGAAGGTTTTTCCTGGCTCATGTCCCAACAACTAAACCGCGCCGGCGGCGATTTTTTAGCCGACCATATAAAAAAGCTGGGTATTAGCATACGTACTTACGCTCGCATCTCCAGCATCGAAGGCGCTAAACAGGTAAATAGCGTTGTTCTGGAAAACGGCGACCATATCCCGGCGGATCTGGTCATTATCTCGGCCGGAGTTCGTCCGAACACCTCCGTACCTCTCCAAGCAAACCTTACTGTAAACCGCGGCGTTATCGTAGATGATTATTTGCGGACAAATAGCGAGGACATTTTCGCGGCGGGCGATCTCAGCGAGCACCGCGGCGTCTGCTATGGTTTGTGGACTCCGGCGCAATTACAGGGAAAAATCGCCGGATTGAATGCGGTCGGCGGACAGATGGAGTTTTCCGGCATTCCTCGTTCCAACGGCCTGAAAGTTCTCAACTTTGACCTTTTCAGTATTGGCAAGGTTAATCCCGACGGCGCAGACCACATGACATTTGAGGACAGAGAAAACAGCCATTACCGTTATTTTGTGTTCCGCGACGCTCAACTTGTCGGAGCCGTTCTCATGGGTGACACAAGTCTGGCGGCTTCTGTAAAACGCCTGATCGAAACCAAAGCGTCATGCGCAGATATACTGAACGACAATCCCGACGCTGGAAAAATCGCCGCTTTTATAAAAGCGGGGTAAGCCAATTTATTCTTAACAACTCGAATTTTTCTGAGGTCTGCCCTATGGCGCTTCGCGTTTATAATACCCTTACGGGAAACAAGGATGTCTTTGTTCCGCTGGAACCAGGTAAAGTCGGCATGTATGTATGCGGGGTTACCGTTTACGATTACTGCCACATCGGGCATGCCCGGGCTAACGTGGTTTTTGACGTCATTTACCGTTACCTGAGTTACAGCGGATATGACGTCACTTATGTCCGAAATTACACCGATATCGACGACAAGATAATCAATCGCGCCAACAAAGAAGGGCTAGATTACCGCGTCATAGCCGATCAATACATAAAAGCTTTTGACGAAGACATGGAACGTCTGGGCCTAGCCAAACCGACGGTTGAGCCAAAAGCCACCGATCACATCGGGAACATCATCGCTGTAATTGAAAAGCTCATAACCAAAGGACACGCATATGAATCCGAAGGGGACGTGTATTTTGCCGTTGAGAGTTTTCCCGGATATCTGAAGCTTTCCGGTCGCAATCTGGAAGATATGCAGGCGGGGGCAAGGGTTGAGGTGGACGAACGAAAACGCAATCCCATGGACTTCGCCCTCTGGAAGGCTTCTAAACCAGGCGAACCTAGCTGGGATTCGCCTTGGGGGAAAGGACGACCTGGCTGGCATATAGAATGTTCGGCCATGAGCGTTAAGTATCTTGGACAAACCTTCGATTTTCATGGCGGCGGAAAAGATCTGGTTTTTCCGCATCACGAAAACGAAATAGCGCAGTCAGAGGCGGCTCACGGAAAGCCATTCGCCCGTTACTGGCTGCACAATGGATTCGTCAACATAAATTCCGAAAAGATGAGTAAATCCCTCGGTAATTTCTTCACCATACGCGATGTGCTGGAAAACTTTGATCCGGAGACCCTGCGCTTTTTCATTCTATCGGCGCATTATCGTTCGCCCATCGATTTTTCAGATCAGAATGTGAATGAGGCAAGATCTGGGCTTGAGCGTATTTATTCTTGTCTGGCGGCAATGGACGCGGCTTTGGCGTCCGCCCAAATTCCGGCTGGATATTCTGGCGAAAACGCGGCGCATGAAGCAGCTTCTGAATTGACGGAAAAAGCCGATTCGCTGATTACGCGCTTCAGGGAAGCGATGGATGATGACTTTAACACCGCCCAAGCTCTCGGCACTCTGTTTGATACGATTCGCGCCACAAATCGTTTTCTGGCGGATCGCGATTGTTCTGCCCGAGAGGACTTGAACCTGATCAGCCGCGTACGCACAGTTTTTGAAGAAATCGGAGATGTTCTGGGATTATTCAACCACAACCCGGTTACGTGGCTTGAGGGCGTCAGGTCGGCCAAAAGCGAACAGCTCGAAATATCCGCTAAAGAAATCGAACAACTTATCCAAGAACGAGCAGCCGCCCGCAAAAACAAAGACTTCAAGCGCGGCGACGAAATTAGAGACATGTTACTCCAAAAAGGAATTCAGTTGCTGGACTCGCCGCAAGGCACAACCTGGAACGCCAAAAAAATTTAGCGGATAATGCGCCTCGCCTTTTCTTCTCGAAGCTTCCAATCAATCTCACCCGAGAACCGCTCGCGCTTGTCCGCTTCCGGTTTTGGGATCAAAACGATATCAAACCTCTTGCGTTCCAGAATAAAATACGGCGGGACGCAAGGGCGGAGAAGACATGTCAAAGCCTCTTGACGTCATCATATTATGGCACATGCATCAACCATGCTACAAAGACCCGCTGAAAAACGAATACATTCTACCATGGACCTATTTACATGCCGTCAAAGATTACTTCGACATGCCCGCCATTGTGGAGGAAACCCCGGGAGCGCGCGCAGTATTTAATCTTGTGCCTTCGCTGATAGAACAGCTTGAGGACTACGCAAACGAAACCGCAACAGATTCTTTCCTGGAAATTGGAAAAGCGGCTCCATCCGATCTGGACGAAACCGGTCGGATATTTCTCCTGGAAAATTTTTTCTCCGCCAATTGCCAACGCATGATAGACCCCAATCGCCGTTATCTGGAATTGTTCCGTATGGCCGAAAACCGCGGAAACGAGAGCGGCCGCGACTGGACGCGCCGCTTTAGCGATCAGGATCTGCTGGATTTACAAGTCTGGTTTTACCTCGCTTGGACCGGCGAGGTCGCGCGCCGCCGTTATCCCGTTTTCAGCAAATTAATCGCAAAAGGCGAAAACTTTTCTCCATCTGACAAAGAGGCTCTTTTCAGCGCTCAAAATCAGATTATCCGGCAAATTATTCCCCTTTATCGAAAACTTCGCGAAGAGGGGCGCATTGAAATCTCGGTTTCCCCCTATTACCATCCCATTTTGCCGCTTCTGTGCGATAGCCGCGTTGCTCGTGCGTCAATGCCGCAGGTCACGCTTCCGACTGAACATTATTGCTACCCTGAAGACGCCCGGGCTCAAATAAAGCGTAGCGTCGATTATTTTGCAAAGCTTTTTGGAGCTCCGCCGGATGGGATGTGGCCCTCAGAAGGCGCTGTCAGCAAACAGGCGCTGGAGATAATTGCCGAGTGCGGGCTTTCCTGGGCGGCTTCCGACGAAGAAGTTTTATCCAAAAGCCTTGCGGGAGGCTTGGGCGAAAACAGAAAAAAGCTCTATCAATCGTGGATGTTTTCAGGGAAACATAATGGTCCGGCGCTTTTTTTCCGCGATCGGCTCTTATCGGATTTGATTGGATTCACATATTCGTCATGGGATGCAAAACGTGCGGCGGATGATCTCCTTGAACGTCTTCGGACAATAAAATCAATCGCAGGAGAAGAGGGCGGCGCAGTCTCAATCATTCTTGACGGAGAAAATGCGTGGGAATACTACGCTGGCAACGCCTATGATTTTCTCCGCCAAATTTACGCCTCCATTGCCGCAGAGCCTGGTCTCAACCTGACGACTTGTTCTGACGTCTTATTGAATTCCCCGCCAAACTCAGCTCTCTCCGCCATCCATCCAGGCTCATGGATTAACGCTAACTATGGCGTATGGATCGGGAATCCGGAAGAAAACATGGCTTGGGGTATATTGTCGCGGGCAAGAAAAACCATAGACAACCATATCCCTGAAACTTCCGCAGTTACGGTGGGAACTTCGTTTGACCTACCGCTCAATGAAACCACCGAGCGGATTCTCCGTCTTCTTTATGCTGCGGAAGGAAGCGACTGGTTCTGGTGGTATGGCGACGATCATTCTTCATCCCACAAAGAGTGTTTTGACCAGCTATTTCGCCGCTATTTGATGGAAATTTACCATCTGCTGGGAATAGAATCGCCCAGAGAGCTGCTGGAGCCGATCGGGAGGAAACGTCTTTCCGGATTGGTTCGGGAACCAGCCGCGATGATCAGGCCTAATATCAACGGACGGATCAGTGATTATTTTGAATGGATGGCGGCCGGATTTTACGACCTGAGCCGCCAAGGCACCGCCATGCATTCGTCAGACCGAACGCTGCAAGGCTTTTACTTCGGGTTCGACAAAACGTCGCTGTTTTTTCGTATTGACGGAAGCCGTGATTTGGATCGGATCCTCATGGATGAAGATATTCTTAACCTGAACCTGACGCTTGACCGCGAATATCGTCTTTCCATACGGCTCGGCGTTTACGAGGACTTTCTGTTGGTAAAGAAGGGGGGCCAGTGGGTTCCCACCTGCGATCTCTGCAGCTGGAAAACAGCCCAAATCTGCGAAATCAGCGTTCCGCTGAATGCGCTTAATTTGAAACCGCAGAGCAAAATACTTGCAGCGCTTACTCTTGTAAGGAATGAAGATGAAATCGGCAGATGGCCGCCTGACGCGCCATTGACGCTTTATTACGCTGGCCCTGAAATTGAGATGGAAAACTGGCTTATTTGATTCTTATAAAACTAGTAAAAATGTTTTCTGCGTCAATTCCCGCTTCCTGAGCGCAACGCCTTGCCGAGAGGAGGAATAAATGTCCGAACTTCGTTGGGATCCGCTAAAACAGCGCTGGGTAATCATTGCCCCTGAACGTTCCCGTCGCCCTCGGGATTTTTTCGTGAAAGACGAAGAAAAATGCGCATCATCCTGCCCGTTCTGTTATGGCAACGAAGACAAAACTCCGCCGGAGATTTTCGCCATCCGACCAGACGGCGCGCCAAACGCCTCCAACTGGCAGGTCAGAGTCGTCCCCAACAAATACCCGGCGCTTCGGGTTGAAGACAAACCGGACAGCAGAGGATACGGCCTGTACGATGTCATGGATGGAGTGGGAGCTCACGAAGTCATTATCGAAACTCCCGATCATAATCGTTCTATGGCCGATTTAGCGGAATGCGAGATCAACTATGTTCTGCAAGCCTATCGCGCCCGTTACCTTGATCTTTGCAATGACGCCCGCCTGCGATATATCGTGATTTTCAAAAATCATGGAGCAGGAGCGGGAGCTTCTTTGCAGCATTCCCACAGCCAGTTGATCGCCGTTCCGCTTATGCCGCCTGTGGCANCCACAGAACTCAGGGTTGCTCGCGAGCATTTCCAAGCGAAAGAACGCTGTATTTTCTGCGATATCATCAAATTTGAACTGAGCTCCGGCGAACGGCTAGTACGTGAATTCCCCAACTACCTCATCATCGCGCCATACGCTTCCTGCTCGCCTTTTGAACTGCGGCTTTTCCCCAAAAATCACTGTCATGATTTCGCCGCTATGGACAATGCCCAGCTTTCAGAATTGGCCACCGCCATGCGAGATATGCTGATGAGAATAAAACGCGCGCTGGATGACGCTCCGTATAATTTCATCTTACACACAGCGCCACCTCCGCACCAACGTCCGGGCAAATCAGGTTATTGGGAGTCGCTGGCGCACGATTATCATTGGCACATCGAACTGGTTCCGCGTCTGACCCAGGTGGCGGGCTTCGAATGGGGAACCGGCTTTTTTATTAATCCCGTATCTCCGGAGGACGCGGCTCGTTTCCTGCGAGAGACAAAGCCTGAATGAGAACATATCTTCTTATGGAAGCATGCATGGGCAAACGCCAAAAGGGCGCGATCCATTAGGATGCGCCCTTTTGGCGTTTTAAGCTTATCTTGACAAGAAATTACAGAAGAATTTTTTCGCCGCAGCGTTTACAGACAAATTCAGTTGATCCTTGCGGAGGAAAAATCATAACTTCGCACGCGGGGCACTCCAAAATTTTGTTCGAATCCTCCATGGAGTCGCTTTTATAATAAAAAGCCCAGTCAAAACTTTTTACTTTATCAATTTCTTCCTGGGTTACAGTTCTTTCCACTCGCCGTACATCGTTCATTGAAACACCTCGTCCGGATTGGTTTGTTCTGACGTGTCTTTCTATTTATACACAGGATCGCATGAATTTTAAACTAGTTTATCAATACCAATACGAAAACATTGTCCGGCACTTTATAGAATACTACTTTTATCCATTGCTCACTATGCCCAAAGCCTGATATCGTGATAATCATGCGCGACAACAGAATCAAATCTGCGCTCGACCGTCTTTTAGCGGCTCGTTCTATTCGCTATCTTGCGAATGATCCGCTTTCATTCTGTCATCGCTATCATGATCCGGCTGATCGCGAGGTTGCGGCCGTCATAGCTTCTTCATTTGCATATGGAGCCGTTGGAATTATTTTCCGGACGCTGGAAACGATTTTTGCCGAGTTGGGGACGTCTCCGCGACGTTTCGCGGAACGCTTTGATCCCAGAAAAGGATTACGAACTTTCAGAGGTTTCAAGCACCGCTTTAACGATGAATATGACCTGTGCGCCTTGCTGTGGCATATTCGTCGGATGCTTGAAGAAGAGAAAAGCGTCGAGCGTTTTTTCCTCCGTTTCCACGACAAAACTCACAGGGACGTAACCGAATCTCTGAATGGCTATTCCGCGGCGGCGCGCGCCATGGATTACCAGCCGGTGTTCAGTCGCAAAGCGCTTCCAAAAAGTTTTCTCTTTTTATTTCCGGCTCCATTTTCGGGAAGCGCCTGTAAAAGACTTTGCATGTTTCTAAGATGGGTTGCGAGACCAGACGACGGCGTTGATCTGGGACTCTGGCGGGGAGTTTCTCCGGCCCAGTTGATTATTCCCGTTGATACCCACATCCACCGCATCAGCAGATATATTGGTTTAAGCGCGCGCAAAACCGCCGACTGGAGCGCGGCCAACGAAATCACTGCGACTTTGCGGCGGATGGATCCGACAGATCCAGTCAAATACGATTTCGCCCTTGCCCACCTGGGAATATCGGACAAATGCGACGGCAATGATCGGGCGGTTTGCATGTCATGCGGAATTACAGAAATCTGCTCAAAGAACGATAAAGAGATGTGAAGTATCCACGTTTGTAATTTGACACCATATCGTCTTTCTGATATAGGTTCGTTATTTTGGGCGGCTTGATGTGCCAAGCCATTACGTTTGGCAGGGAGTCACGAATGATAATACAATGTAGCCAATGCAGCACCAAGTTCAAGCTTGATGAGTCTAGGATCAAAGGCGCCAGCGCCAAAGTTCGCTGCGCAAGGTGCAAGCATGTTTTTACTGTCACGAAAGAAGAAGCTAGTCTTCCTCTGGCAGATATCGTGACCGCTTTTGAGCAAACGTCAGGATTTGATGCCCCCGCAACGGATAATGCTTTTGCCCAACAGCAGAAAAAAACTGCGCCAGAATCCCCGTTTGAATCTTTGGACACCCAGCCGGGAACTCCGGAGACCGCCTCTGACACATCTTCTTTCGCTACAAGTGAGATCGTTTTTGGAGATGTAGATTTCGGTTTTAACACTGTCGAAACGCCGAAACAAAAAACTCCGGATTCGCTTTTCCCTACGCATAAAAACGAATCCTCCGACCAAACGCTGGAATTTGATTCTCCCGCAGCGGATAGCCCATTTTTCCAGCAGCAAGAAGAACCTGAATCTTACTCGCCTTTTGATTCCCTGGACGATCAGCTGGAAGCTCCGGAAACCGACTCTGACGCATCTCATTTTGCTACAAGCGAGATCGTTTTTGGAGATGCGGGATTCGGTTTTGACGGCTCCGAAACGATGAAACAGGAAACTCCAGAATCGCCTTTCCCTACGCATGAAAGCGATTCTTTCATTTTCGATCAGCCCACTCAAAACGACCCAAGTGAAACAACTCTGGAACCGTTCGTCGGTATGTCCGCCGCTCCAGAAGAACCATCGGCAACAGAAATTGATTTCAACGCGGACTTCTCATCAGATATTATGCAACAACAAAAAACCCCGGAAGAAGCCGCAAACGAAGCAGGGGTTTCTTTTGATGCGCTTTCAGCCGACGCTCAACCTTCGGTTGAGTCGCCAACAACATCCGAACTATTTTCTGATTTTCCCGAAATCGGAGAAGATGACGTTCCGTCAGAAGACTTCGACGGAGAAGACTTGCCGCCTCTGTCAATTTCGTCGCGCCGAAAAAGCTCTTCCTCGACAAAACTGATGGTATTGCTTGTCATAGTAGCGCTCGCAGTGCTTGGGTATTTCGGTAAAGACTTCTTTAAAGGCGTTTACGAGAGTTTACAGAAAAAGGTTGCTCCGACACAGCAAAACGAGGGAAGAATCCTTCTTCGCTCCATTAACGCTGAGTTCGTCAACAATTCAAAAACGGGGAATGAATTGTTAGTCATCAACGGAGAAGCGGTTAACGAATTTTCTACGCCAAGGGGCGTCTTACAGGTCAAGGGACTTCTTTACGGACCCAATGACCAAATTCTGGCCACCCAAACGGCTTACTGCGGTAATTATCTTTCTTCAGAGCGCCTTAAAACGATGTCTATTGGGGATATTGAAATCGCTATGAACCATCAGACTGGTTCCATTCTGGAAAATCTAGAAGTGGGGCCGGGAAAAGCTGTTTCTTTCACCATTGTGATCACCCCCGTACCGGAAAC
>JGI994J12354_10001654_pt1 | contig 22441 bp, 29 predicted proteins | sample IntmicLarv3ML3BL_FD_12354 | JGI IMG/M metagenome (IMG submission 12354) | reverse complement strand
CTGCCGTTTACAAGCAGGGTAGGTATGCGCGAAGGAAGCACGACAGGCTCGAGCAGGCGGTCGTCATAGTTCGGGGTCCAATCGACCGTTTCCTTATCAATATCGCCAAGCATGTCAAGCGTAAGCTTGTGCATGCGGCTCTCTGTATAACGATAAGCCGCCGCAGGGTCGCCGTCTATCGAACCGAAGTTTCCGTGTCCGTCAATAAGCGGATAGCGCATTGAAAACGTCTGTGCAAGACGCACCATAGCGTCATAAACGCTTGCGTCACCGTGCGGATGATACCGTCCAAGCACCGAACCAACGGTATCGGCGCACTTGCGGTACGCCTTGTCGGGAGTAAGTCCGTTTTCATGAAGAACGTAGAGTATACGTCTATGAACAGGCTTAAGTCCGTCGCGGACGTCAGGCAAAGCGCGGGAAACAATAACCGACATTGAATAGTCGAGGAACGATTTTCTCATTTCTCGATTGATGTCAACGTCAACGATTTTTCCTATGTAGTCTATGAATGGTTTGTTAAAAATTTCTGGCATGATATAAAGTTGAATAAAATATGTAAGTTATGATAAGTTTATGCTATATCAATTTCGTAAATTGGGCGCGTTTTCGTGTTCTTAATTAAGCCGTAATAAACACAAAGCGATTTCTCAGAAATAAAAGGTGCTCCGCCCATAGCATCTTCATCTGAAAGATAGTTAATTTTGAAAGACAATTCTCTAGTAGAAATAACCTTTGCGGTATCAAGTTCGAATATTGTAAGCATTACGACCGTAGGATTTCGCGGGTTATTATATGTTTGCTCTGCGCCGACAACTCTAAGCATAGAGGCGTATTTACGATTAGGAGAAAATCTAATTGCAACCGAGTTTCCATCGCGATTAATTTTCAAGTCATAGCTTTTTTCTTTTATGCTATAATTAGAAACATCTACTTCAAAATAAACATTATGCGTAGGTACAGTACCATACATATCAAATTCATCAAATTTCGTTGGATTATCAAAACTGGAGCTATACTCAAAATATGCTTTGCCATTTGAAAAACTTTCGTAACGTAACGGCGCACCTTTCCAATCAAGCAACTTTTTCGTTCTGATTTTTATATCATAAATATGGTCAGAAGTGTCATATCTAAATACAAAATGAGTATCATCTAAAACTTCCACACCAGTGTAACGCTTTGGAGCGTTAAATCCTTTTTCTTCATTCTCTAAAATAAGTGTTTTTTCTTTGGTAGAGTTGTCTAGCAAGTACACACCCACGTCATCTTCTTCAATAACAGTGTAATTCCCGATTTTGTGTTGCTTTTCTTGCCAACTTTCGTATTCTTTATAGTAAAACGATTTATAACGCTCTGAAAGCTCTGATGTCGTTTCACGAACCTTAATAATACTGCCCGGTTTAGGCGGGATAACAGGTGGGTTTTCAACAGCCGAACTAGCGATCGAACTTTCAGAATTAGAAGAAACTTCCTTCGACTGCATAACACTTGGCTCGATAGAAACCTCTGCGCTTGAAGAACTTTCTTCCGACTTCTTCCCGCACCCTGCCGCAATAGCAACAAGAGCAATTATCAGAACAAAAACAGCTAATTTTTTCATAAAATTTATCCGAATTTTCATAACAACTAATTATACCCTAAAATCATCTAAATGTCAAATTTATTCGCATATCTTTCTATGCATTTCGACACAACTTCCTGCGCACGCTCTGCGCCCTCAATTTCTCGCACAACAGTCTGCTTGAGCTCCAACGTTTTATATATCTCATAGAAGTGCCGAATTTCCGCAAAAAGATGCGGAGGGAGTTCAGAAATATCTTTATACCCGTTATAAAGAGGGTCATTTTCGCACACAGCTATGACTTTCTCGTCACCACTTCCGTCGTCAATCATGTTGAGTATTCCAATCGGACAGCACCGCACAAGAGTCATCGGAGCAATACTCTCGCTGCATAAAACAAGCACATCAAGCGGGTCGTCATCTTCGGCATATGTCCGCGGAATAAAGCCGTAGTTTGCAGGATATTGCACAGACGAAAACAGCACTCGGTCAAGAACCAAAAGCCCTGTTTCTTTATCAAGTTCGTACTTGTTTTTGCCTCCCTTGGATATCTCTATCACAGCGACAAAGCTGTTCGGAGTAATCCGCTCGGACGATATGTCATGCCAGATATTCATCTGCCGTCCCTCTCGTTGATGTACTGGGCAATTTTTCTGTATTCGTCTTGCGTTAATTGCACAGCATTCCCGCTTCCGAAATACGCAACATCGTCTATAGCAAGCCAGCGGCTTTTTTGTCCATATTTGAATTCAGAAATGCAGTTCGCCTGAATAGTAACAGCTTTGTTCACGAGGTCAGCTTTCACGTCATTCAAAGTTTTAAGCTGTGCCCCAATCTTAAAGCTCAAGTCCGACTTAAGCTGTCCGACAATCTGTCCGTTGACAGAGGATTCTATAAAAATAATACCATTAAACAGTGTGGGATAACCCTTCATAATAATAATCCTTTCTAAAGCGAAAAAATTTCGCATACAAAAACAACGCTCCCCAAGGCAGGGGAGCGTTAAGAGATAAATTATGCTTCTCTTTCAAGCACAGCAATAAACTCTTGACGAGGACCGCCAAACCCCGGAATGTCTGCAGTTGCGCAAGAATTAAGTATCCAACCCTGCTGAGCATAGGCATTCAAAGCCTCTTGAAGCTTCTGCGGGTCAAATTTGCCTGAAAACCATTTGTCTTTCATTGTAAGAACGTGATATTCTTTCATGGGAAATGCCTTTCTTTATTTATGGTTAAATAAATATTATGCCTCAGCTTTTGCTGTCTTAATTACCTTGAACACTATTACCGCAAGAACTGCGCCTGCAAGCGGAGCAACGATGAATATCCAAAGATTTGCAAGAGGGTCAAAGTTACCCGCAAGAGCAGAAACCAAAGCAGGTCCGATGCTGCGAGCAGGGTTAACCGATGTTCCTGTAAGAGGGATGCCTACGATATGTACAAAAGTGAGAGTAAGCCCGATAACAAGACCCGAAACGGCGCTTTTGCTCTCATCGCTTGTAACTCCGAGAATGACTAAAACAAAAATGAATGTAAGAACAATTTCTATAATTAAAGGAGCAATAAATCCGTCATTACCAAAGATAAGCCCGTTTGTACCAAGCCCTCCGGTTTGGTCAACTACGCCGAACGATGTGAAAAGCTGTAAAAGCCCTGCACCGGCAATAGCGCCGAGTATTTGCGAAACCACATATCCCAAAAAGTCAGTAATGCCGAGCTTTTTGTTCAAAAGCATAGCAAGCGACACGGCAGGATTGATATGACAACCCGAAATTCCGCCGATAGTGTAAGCCATAGCAACGATGGAAAGTCCGAAAGCGAGTGCTACGGCAAGAAGACCTCCGTCAGGAGCACAGCCGAGAAATATTGCACTTCCGCAACCCATGAATACTAAAACGAATGTTCCGATAAATTCTGCCAGATACTTTTTTGCTGAAACCATGGTATTCTCCTTTTGATGTGAAAAATATAAATTTTTGCTAAAGAATTATATCTTCTTTAGGCTTGAAATTCGATTCAAATGTCCATACATTGGCAATGCCTTCAGACAAACGGAATACCGAGAACATATTATAAAAATCTTCTTCAGTATCGCAATTCGCTTTCCAACTCCGCATGAACATACGGCTCGGGTGATTAGCAATTTCTTCTTTAACAGCACGGTCGTTTGTCATCTCAAGTTTTCCGCGCACTCGGATTTGGATATTCTGTTCACTGTTATAAAAGCAGAGCTGAACATTCGGGTTTTTCTGAATTTGCTGGTAAACTTCCTTGAACGGACCCGTGTGAAAAACGATACCGCTTTCGTCTGCTTTATAAAGCATCATAGCGCGAACGCGAGGCTCATCTCCCTCGGCAGTAGCGAGAAAAAAAGCGAGGTTGCTTTTAAGAAAATCGAAAATCTGTTGCTTGTCCATATGATTTTTCTTTCTATGTAAATTTATGAAAATAGGGGAGATTTAATACCCGATAGTTTTAAGGAACTCGGAAATCTCTTCTTTATATTTCTCGTCAGCATCAACAAAAACAAGAGTGTTATCGGTTCTCGACACTACGAAATATCTCCCGCCTGAAGTTTGAGTATAAACAGAATAGTTTCCCAGCGACAGTGACGAATATGAAGAAAAATTCCCTTTTTTCGCCTCGAAATCAGAGCAATTTTTTTCATAGGTTGCTTTTGCGTCATTAACATCGGGGAGAACAAGGAATTCAATTTGATAATCAATATTAGCACCATCCTCTTTGTAAGCGATGAAAAAATCGCTAATAAGGTCAGAATCAAGCAGGTCTTTACTGTCTTGAACAGTATACCCCGCGGCCTCCGCCGCAGTTTTGAACTCCTCTGCACTAATTGCAGTGCGTGACATCTGACAGCTTGTAAGAACAAGCAGTGTCACTATTAAAAGAGCAGAGATAGCTATCTTTTTCATAAGAGTGTTTCCCTAATGTTTTTTATAAATTCTGTACACAGAATAACACATTTACAGCACAAAGTCAATCACTAACCTGCCAAATACTCCTCAAGAGTAATCCCCTTCGACGTAATCTCTTTTGCCGCTTCTACTCCAACATATCGGAAATGCCACGGCTCGTAAATCACAAAAGTAATGTCGGTTTTCCCGTTCGGATAGCGCACAATAAACCCATAATCCTGACAGTTCGCCGCAAGCCACTTGTACTCGGCGGTATTCTCCTGCGTTTTGTTCAAAATCTGATGAGAGCGAGCAACAATGTCTATCGCAAGCCCGAGATGATGTTCAGAAGTGGTCGGAGCAGCAACAATTGTCGACGCCTTGACCTTAGCATTTGCTTCTGTATATCCGTTATTAATCCACTTCTTTACTTCGTTGTTGTAAAGAGTCGTCTGCTTTTCAACACTGCGATAAGCAGAGCAAATCATCGGGTCAAGCCCTGCCGAACGACAGTCATTAAGCATAGAAGTCAAAGCGTCCGATACCCTAGAGTCAACCTGATACCCACGCACGGCAGTAAGACTTGGCACATACCCGTTCGGAATAGGGTTGTCGCGGTTTACCAAAATAAGTTTCCAGTCGCCGTCCGTTTCAGTAGGCTTAGTCGGAGCTTTCGACGAAGAAGCAGTGCTCGAAGTAGCCTTAGAGGAAGAGGAAGAGCTTGAAGGTTCTTCAGAACTTTCCTCTTCAGAGGAAGATGATGGAACTTCAGAAAATTCTTCTGAAACGCTCGTCACTTCAGAAACCGAAGAGTCGCTTGACGAGGGCTCTTCTTTTTTACCACACGCAGAAAAAAGCATTGCAGTAAGAAGTATAATAGCTATCAGTTTTATATAATTTTTCATTTTCTTTTTTTTGTTTGTAAATATTGCGAATTCTTCATTACCATCCTGCCGACCTATCGTAAATAAAAACCCGTCCAAAAGAACAGGTGGGTGCGTCCGACACCATTTCGCGCTTCCGAACTAAATCGGCATGCATAACCCCATGATGAAAGTAACACTCCCGAATAATAAGTGTTGGATTATTAACACGATAGAATCGAACAGGACAGTAATCAAGAATTCGCCAAGCGGTTGCGCTGCAACCGCTTTGAAATTACTTATTCTTCGATTTCTTCCTCTTCATCATCGAAAAGAGTTTCACTGCGCTCGATAAAAATATTTGCTATTCTGTCAAGTTCGGCTTCGTCTTCTATTGTTTCCATGACTTCTTCAGCAGTTTCTTCGTCCAACGCTCCGCGCAAAACGACAAACTCGCTTTCGTTTTCAGGCGCTCCGTTCTCGTCAACAGGGGATAGAGCATAGTAAACAACCTCTTTTTCCTCAAAGCTGTCCAAAAGTTCAAAGTTTATGACATTGCCGTCCTCGTCTGTAAGCGAGTAAAAATCAGGCGCAAATTCGTTTTCCATTTTGTGTTCCTTTTCTATTTCGTTATATTTAATTTTACTTTGTAAGTATCGCGATTAAACGCAAACTCGATAACATACTCGCCGTCACCATCATACTCCATATACCAATATGTTTCAACCACTTCGTTTGGTGGAACTTCAGTATAAAAATCTTTTGCATCTTCAAATGTAAGCCTTGTAACAGGCACAAGCATATATCCCTTTGTGCCATAATATTTCATAGAAATATATTCAAACATCAACGGCTTGGCGGTAGTGTTTTTTATTTTCAACGGAAGCTTAATATAATCATTTAAATGATGTTCGTAAGTTGTTATATCAGTTTTTGCCCATGTTATGCTCTCGCCGATTGTGATTTCAAAATCACACAAAACAAACGTATCACCAAACGTAAAACTTTTTTCTTCTGTGGGAGTGCATGCAGACAAAACAAAAATCATAAAAACCGCTAAAACAACAAATAACTTCTTCATTTTGACAACCTTTTTATCTAAGTTTATTTAATATGTTTTCTTTTTGCGTTTCATATTCCGCGTCATCGTCATACTCCACCTTGCTGACATACATATTATGAGCGTCAAGCATAAGAGCATATCCCAATCGCTTGAGCTTGCCGTCCTCTGACATATCAAGCGGAATTCCATAGCCGTTCCTCAAAGTTTCGTCATCGCCCCAAAGGCAAAACTCATACTCTCTGTCTGCATACATAGCCCTGTCAGCATCAATAACGGCGGCTACGTGCCACTCGCCTGAAGCGTTACTCACCAATATATTCGGCGCCCAAAGGTCATTGTGAGTAAGCGACGGAGCACAGTCAATATCGAAAACTTTTTTATTCTTGACAAAGAAATCTACAAATTGTTTGATTACTTCTTCGTCAAGCAGTTTGTACTTTGCAAATTTCAGAGCGAACTCGTTGATAAAACTGAAGACAAACTCATACCATGTTTTGAAATTGCCCTTGGCACTGCCATCAGGAGCTACCCAACCAAAAGTCTTTCCTTTAATATCATGAATTTTTCGAGTATACACGCCAATTTCATACTCAATTTGCGAATAAAATTCCCGCGGAAAATCGGGCGAGGAATAGCTGATAGCATCGATATAATCAATCAGAATATAATCACGGTCAATTATTGTGTGGCTGTCGTCAAACTTCACCGTCTTTGACACAGGCACTCCTGCATCTGCAATCATTTGATAAACGACAGGCTCTGACTTCATCATGTCAACTTCATAATCAAGCAGAAGTTCAGGACGAACAGGCGCAACTCTTAAAACGAGCTTCCTACTAGGGGAGACCGACTCGACAAAATATGTAGTATTGAAGCAGCCTCCTTTGGCTCGCTTAAACGATTTCAGAACGGTTTGCTTGTCAAAAGCAGCTTTCAGAATGCTCTCAATTTGTTCAGAGGATAGTTCTTTGTAAATCAGAGATCTGTTTGACATCATTGCCCTCACTTAATCTTAAACTTATTATAACATAGATATAACATAAAAATCAAGCCTTGTAAATTGCATGACATTGTGATATAATATTATGGACTATTTTCGGAATAATTCATCGGAGTAATTATATATGTGCGGTTTCGTAGGATTTACAAATACCACCAAGGTTTCAGACGCAAAAACACCACTAAACGCAATGATGGACGCAATCGTCCACCGCGGCCCCGACAGCGCAGGCGAGTTTATTGACAAGCGTGTAGCACTCGGCTTTCGCCGCCTTTCAATCATCGACCTCGAAGGCGGCGACCAACCGATTTTCAACGAGGACGGCACAAAGGTTATCGTCTTTAACGGCGAGATTTACAACTACAAATCCATCCGTGAAGAGCTTTTGGGGCTTGGGCATACATTCAAAACCAACAGCGACACAGAGGTTTTAATCCACGGATACGAGCAATGGGGAGCAGACTTGCTTTCCCGCCTTAGAGGAATGTTCGCCTTTGCAATATACGACAAAAACGACGGAAGCGTGTTCATAGCACGCGACATGTTCGGCATTAAGCCATTATACTACGGCGTTTTCGGAGAGAGCCTTATCTTCGGAAGTGAAATAAAATCGTTCTTACATCATCCTAATTTCGAAAAAAAGCTCAACCGCGAACAGCTTTCCTACTACCTTTCATTCCAGTACTCCCCGGGGGAAGAAACGTTTTTTACAGGAGTAAAAAAACTGCTTCCCGGTCACAGCCTACTATATAAAGAAGGAAATATTGAAATAAACAAATATTTCACTCCTTCATTCGAGCCGACAAAAGAGGAATATTCAGAGCAAACAGCCGAAGAAATCGATAAAATTTTCTTCGACAGCATTGCCGCGCACAAAATTTCTGACGTAGAGGTCGGCTCGTTCCTTTCAAGCGGAATTGACAGCAGTTATGCCGCCTCAGCCGCAAAAGTAGACAAGACATTTACCGTCGGATTCAAAAGCCCAGACGGCGACAAATACAACGAAATAAGCTACGCGAAAGAGCTTTCCGAACATATCGGAGTAAAAAACTTCGACCATATCATAACCCCTGACGAGTATTGGGATAGCCTGTCGAAAATCCAGTATCATATGGACGAACCGCTTGCTGACGCAAGCTGTGTGGCTCTTTATTTCGTGTCAAAAGAGGCGGCAAAGCATGTAAAAGTTGCTCTGTCAGGTGAAGGAGCAGACGAGTTCTTCGGCGGCTATAACGTCTATCGCGAGCCGATTGAGAACACAGGCTACACAAAAATCCCTTACTTCATTCGCCGCGCAGTCGGCGTGGTAGCGGAGCATCTTCCGCAGAAGTACGGAATAAACTACCTCGTCCGAAACAGCCGCCGCTTCGAGGATCGCTATGTCGGAAATGCGTTTATTTTCTCGCAGAAAGAACAGAAAAAGCTGTTAGCACAAAAGAGCGACCGCAAACCGTTTACCGCTATGACTGCTCCGTATTTCGACGATGCAAAGGACTATGACCCTGTAACTACAGCGCAGTATATCGATATGAATTTCTGGCTTGTGGGCGACATCCTGCTGAAAGCCGACAAAATGTCTATGGCGAATAGTTTGGAGGTTCGAGTTCCTTTCTTGGACAAAGAGGTGTTTAACTACGCAAAAAGTTTAAGTCTGGCAGACAAAATCCACGGAACACAGACGAAATACGCACTTCGCGAGGCGGCAAAACGGACAATCCCGCAGAAATCCGCCGACAAGAAAAAGCTCGGGTTTCCTGTTCCAATTCGAGTATGGCTTAAAGAAGAAAAGTACTATAACATCGTCAAGCAGAGCTTCGAAAGCCCCGCAGCGTCGGAGTTCTTCAACGTGAAAGCGATAGTCAAACTGCTTGATAAACACAAAAGCGGCAAGGCGGACAACAGCCGCAAAATTTGGACAATATTCTGCTTTTTAATTTGGCATAAGGAGTTTTTCGGAAATGAGTAAAGAACTGAATTTAACCCTGCTCGGCTCGGGAGCGACCGACTATCCCACAGAGTACACTCCGACTATTTTGGAGCGTATTCCGAACAGTCACACAACAGACGATTATCTTGTCGAACTTGATTGCCCCGAGTTCACAAGCCTTTGTCCAATAACAAACCAGCCCGATTTCGGCAAAATTGTTATAAAATATATCCCGGGCGATTGGCTTGTCGAAAGCAAAAGCTTAAAGCTTTATATGTTCTCGTTTCGCAGTCACGGCGAGTTCCATGAAAACTGCGTGAACGTAATAAAGAACGACCTGCAAGAGCTTTTACATACAAAATTCATCGAGGTCAAGGGCTATTTCAACCCACGCGGCGGGATTTCTATAATCCCCACGGCGGTATATGCAGACGAGGCGCATAAAAGGTTCGCTGATAATAGTTTGATGGGGAAGTAGAGATGGACGACAGCTTAACCGCACTGAACGGAGCAAGTACCATAGACGGACTATACCGCCCGTCAATTGACCCCGAAGCCGAAAGATTAAGACAAAACAGGCCGATAAGCATGGAAATGAGCGAGTACAAAACTGACCCGCGTTTCGCCGAATTCATTGAACAATTCAAAAATCTCGAGGCTGCAAAAAGAACCTATCAAGAAGAAAAGATAGAAAATTGCACTTACGAACCCATCGACGTCTCAAATAGATCTGCAATACACAGCATTATTTTCGGCGTACTTAGCTTTCTGACTTTTGGATTAACAGCAGTATTCGGCCTTGCGTCTTGCCACATAAGTTTCGAAAGAAAACGGTACAGCCCGAATAAAAAATGGCGCAAAAAAGCCATAATCGGGATTGTGCTAAACGTACTGGGAGTAGCTTTTTGGGTAGTGTTTTTAATAATTGCCCTCCCAAAACAATAGGGATAATAAACATGAACTGTGAACACTGCGGAGCGAACAATCCGTTAAGCACAAAATCCTGCCAATACTGCAAAACCCCTATACACGCTGAAGTTGACTATCCTATAAGAACAGAATTAACCAACAAGGCTTATATTCATAGAGATAATAGATATGGCATGGCATTAGCCGGACTTGTCTATGGAATACTTAGCCTTCCGATGCTCGGGCTTCCCGGAGTGTTTGGTATATTGTATTGTATTCTCGCATTGGTCAGAGGCACTCCTGAAGGAGTAAAATCCCAACGAATAAAAATCATTGTCGGACTTGTTTTAAGCATAGTCGGCATAGCTTTTTGGACAACCCTTATTATCATATATTTTGTACAACACGGAGAATAATATGAACTGTGAACACTGCGGAGCAAGCAATCCACTAAGCGCAGAGGTGTGCGAACACTGCAACCATCCCATAACCGCAAAGGTTTCTCTGCCTTTCAGCGCTACTGAAAAGAGCGATTCTAACTATAAAAAAACTCTCGACTACTCTGCAAATCGCCGAACCAACTTCGGCATTTTTTGCGGAGTTATGAGCTTTTTTCTCTTCGGAGCAGGCGGCATCATCGGTGTTATTCTTTGTATTTTCGGACTTAAAGCTTGTCGCAAAAAGGCTATTATAGGGCTCATAATTAACATACTAGGATTAGCATTTTGGATTGCTATTTTCTTCAATTATGTGGTTAACAACAGTCACATGTATAGTTGGAGCATAACAACATGAAAAAACTTAACATCGGCATAATTGGCGTTGGAAACATGGGCACTGGTCATACTAGAAGCATTCTCGAAAACAAATGCCCGCAAATCGAACTCACAGCAATCTGCGACATCAACCCCGACAGACTTGCACAATTCCCCGACATCAAAGGCTTCACCTCTGCTTTGGAACTTTATCAAAGCGGCTTATGCGACGCTGTGCTTATTGCAGTACCGCACTACGACCACCCTCCGCTTGCGAAACTTGCGTTCGAAAGCGGTCTGCATGTGCTGTGCGAGAAACCTGCAGGAGTATACACGTCACAGGTTCGGCAGATGAATTCTGCCGCCGACAAGTCGGGAAAAGTGTTCGCCATGATGTTTAATCAGCGAACCGACCACATATATCGCAAGATGAAAGAGCTCGTTTCAAGCGGGGATCTTGGTCAAATCCGTCGAGTGAACTGGATTATAACCAATTGGTACAGAAGCCAGTGCTATTACGATAGTGGAGCTTGGCGTGCTACATGGGCAGGCGAGGGGGGAGGCGTACTCCTCAACCAGTGTCCGCACCAGCTTGACTTGCTTCAGTGGATATGCGGTTTGCCCTCAAAAGTTCACGCACATATGCACTTCGGCAAATGGCACGACATCGAGGTCGAGGACGATGTAACCGCCTATCTCGAGTGGCAAAACGGAGCAACAGGAGTGTTCATAACCTCGACAGGCGACGCGCCCGGTACTAACCGCTTTGAAATAACCCTCGACGGCGGAAAGCTTGTTGCAGAGGGTGGAAAGCTGTCGCTGTGGAAAAATGAAACTCCGATTGACGAGTTTTCCGCCAAGAATACAGAGCCATTCGGAGCACCGAAAGTCGAATATATCCAAGTAGAAACAGACGGCCAGTCTCCACAGCATGTCGGAGTAATGAACGCCTTTGCAGGAGCAATCCTTGACGGAACTCCGCTTATAGCGGACGGCAGAGAGGGCTTAAACGGGCTTATGCTTTCGAATGCCATGCACCTCTCGGCATTCTCGGGGTGCGAGGTTGACATTCCTTTTGACGAGGAAATCTACTTTGAATATCTCATGCAGCGCGTAAAAACAAGCAAGCAAAAAGAGAAGATAAAAGAGATAATCGCCAAGACCGAGGGAAGTTATTAGTCATGAAAGTTCTCACTTCAAAAATCGAAAACCTTGTGAACCTTGAAGCCACTGACACAGGCTATGTAAGCCGCCCGCTATTGGCATATGCGACAAAATGGTTGGCTCTTTCTGACGAAGAAAAACGGTCAGCTCTGCTCGAACTTGAAACCTCACTGACCGACGGGCTTGATATTGATTTCACAGGAACGCAATGGGAAGAAGAATGGCTTGCAAATGGGAAAGTCTGCAAGTGCAATGCGTGTGAAATCGCAAGAGAGTGCTTGAAAATTATAGAGGAAATCCATGCCTGAACCTAACAACATAATCCTCAAAACTGAAACTTGCACATTTAACTATCGTGTCGGAGCAATCATTACTCATGGCAACAAGATTTTGCTTGCGTCAAACAATCGCGACAGCCATTTTTATACTGTCGGAGGACGTGTCCAACTCGACGAAACCTCAGAAAAGGCACTCAAGCGAGAGGTATACGAAGAGCTCGGTTGCGACTGCAAAATAATGAAACTTGCCACAATTCATGAAAATTTCTTTGAAGAGCACAAAGTGACATATCACGAAATCGCGCTATTTTATTTAGTAGAACTGCAAAATTATATCACTATCAACAGCGAGCACCCAACAAGCGGCGGTTTGTTAGAAAAATTCCAATGGTTTGACATAGATAGACTAGAATCCCTAACAGTATATCCAGCGTTCTTAAAAACGGACTTGCCAACTCTAGGCGAGCAATTTTTGCATTTTGTCACAGACGAGAGGAAAGAAAATCATGCCTAACCCCTACACACTCGCCGCATTCGCCGACGAGGCTTCCGCCTCGCTTAGCGGGCAAATCAAAGCCATGACCGAAAACGGCATAACTAACCTCGAAATCCGCGGAGTTGACGGGCAAAATATCTCTGAAATTACCATATCAAAGGCAAAAGAGATAAAAAAACAGCTTGACACTCACAAACTTAAAGTCTGGAGCATCGGCTCGCCAACGGGAAAAATAGGCATAGAGGACGCCTTTGCACCGCATTTTGACAGCTTCAAACACATGGTAGAAATCGCAAACGAGCTAGAATGCGAGCACTTTCGTTTGTTCTCATTCTTCGGAGTGAACTCTCCCGCAAAACGAGATGAAGCGTTCGAACGTCTGCAGAAATTCGTTGATATATCAAGCAAGACGGGGCTATGCCCCTGTCATGAGAATGAGAAGGGTGTGTACGGCGATACAGCCGAAAAATGCCTTGAAATACATAAAAATCTACCGCAGTTAAAAGCTGTTTTCGACCCCGCAAACTTCGTCCAGTGCGGCGAAGACACAGTAAAAGCGTGGAAGCTTCTTGCTCCGTATGTCGAGTACTTGCACATTAAGGATTCCATGCCCGACGGCACAGTCGTTCCCGCAGGCAAAGGATCAGGAAATCTGCCGTATCTTCTATCGCAGTATAAAGGAACTGTACTCACTCTAGAGCCGCACCTCGCTGTGTTTGCAGGGCTCGACAAGCTTGAAGGAGACGAAAAATCAAAAGTCGGCAATTACGCATACGCAAGCAACAAAGAGGCGTTCAAAGCGGCGGCAGACGCATTAAAGGAGCTCATCAGTGGTTAGAATAGGAATAGTCGGCATTGGAAACATGGGGGCTTTTCATGCTTGCAATATTTTAGATAGAAAAATAGAAAACGCTGTTCTCACAGCAGTTTGCGACATCGACACAGCGAAATCCGACAAATTTGACGTTCCGTTTTTTGATAATCATATGGGACTTATCGAAAGCGGATTTTGCGACGCTGTGATAGTGGCAACTCCGCACTATGACCATCCGAAATTCGGAATTGACATACTAAACGCAGGACTTCATCTGCTAAGCGAAAAACCCCTCGGAGTATACGAAAAACAGATAACTCCGCTTATCAAGACCGCAGAGAAAAGCGATAAAGTGTTCGCAATCATGCTCAATCAGAGAACTGACGGAATTTTTCGCAAGATGAAGCAGATCGCAGAAAGTGGAGAACTCGGCAAAATTCTGCGTCTGAACTGGATTGTCACAAACTGGTACCGCGACCAAAATTACTACGACAGCGGCGACTGGAGGGGAACGTATTCAGGCGAGGGCGGGGGAGTACTGCTTAACCAAGCCGTCCACAACATTGACATATGGCAGTGGATTATGGGCGTTCCAAACCGCATAACCGCTGTGCTCGGTTTCGGGAAATATCATGACATCTCTGTTGAGGATGATGCTACTCTGCTTGCGGAATACGAAAGCGGAGCAACAGCGACTTTCATCACTACGACGGGCGAAAAGCACGGCGAAAACCGCTTCGAAATTGTGTTCGAGCAGGGAAGACTGCTTGCAGAGGATGGAAAACTTTGGCTCTTCACCGACGACGAAAAACAGGATATAACTCCCACGGAAATCGGCACCGAACACGTTGGAATAATTCAAAACTTCGTGAACGCAATCGAAACAGATGAGGCTCTCATCTCCCCGGGGAGTGACGGGCTGAATGCTGTCAAAATCATAAACGCAGCATATCTTTCCGCTTGGCAGAACCGCTCGATAGAGCTTCCCGCAAACGCCGAGGAGTATTTCGCACAGCTTAAATCCCGCCAAATTGACGGTAAAAAATGCAAAAAGCTGACTGACAGCAGTGAAAATTTCGAGAGCAGATGGAAGGTGAAATGGTGAAAGTTCTGCTTACCGGCCACACTCGCGGCATAGGAAAAGCAACGTTCGAAGCCCTGACCAAAAACGGTTTTGACGTTGTTGGAGTATCCCTTTCCACAGGCACAGATGTGTCGAATCGGCAGAGCGTAGAGCTTCTGCCTAAGGACATCGACATTCTGATAAACAACGCAGGAGTCGCTCTCTACAAGCAAATTGATGACGTGTCGGCGGAGGAATACGACAGACTTTTCGCCGTGAATATGGGCGGAGTATTCAATACTACTAAACACGTTTTGCCGTATATGAAGCGCCAAAACCGAGGGCTTATCATAAATATCGCCTCAAAATGGGGCGAAGTCGGCGCTTCCTGTGAAAGCATATATGCCGCGACTAAAGGAGCAGTAATTGCTTTCAGCAAGTCGCTTGCGCAGGAGTTCAAGTTTTCGGGCATAAAAATAACATATCTGTCGCCCGCGGCGGTCAATACAGATATGTTGAGCGAGTGTCCCTATGGTACAGCAGCGTCAGTTCCCGCGGATGATATAGCGAAAGAAATTACTAATATTTGTGAAGAATTCAGATTAAATTATAAGGAAAACTCATGAAAAAGCTAGCTTTAATTTGCCTTTGCCTGATACTGATTTTGTCAGGATGCCAAACGACGAAACCGTCGGAGGACCTGTCATCAGAACCGGTTTCAGAGGAAGTTGTTTCTGAAACATCTCTCAAGGACAATTATGATTATGGTTATGTAAATTATCCCGAAACATATGATACAAACACATGGCAGGGCGCATATAAGAAATTTCTTAAAGAAAATTACTATGAGAATACTGATACTCTTCAATTTGCATTAAGAGATTTTAATGACGACGAAACACCGGAATTACTTATAAAACACGAACTGGAAATAACGGTATATACTTTTGATAAGAAAGTAATAAAAATTGATAGTTATGATTACGTAACCGGAACAACAAAACTATTTTTATCAGACAACCCAAAATATCCGGGAATATTCAGTTTCACCGTAGGCGGTGGCATGTATCACCACGGATATTTAATCCTTAAAGACAATAAGTTAGTTTGGGAAGAATTGTGGAACGAAGATTACTCGAATGTATCAAGTCATTTAGAACTTGACCGCGATATTATAGTAGAACTTTCTGACGACAAACAGCTTATAGCAGAGTCACGTAAAGTGGACAATTATAAGTATGTTATGATGTTTTGGGATTATGTTCACATCGATTATTTAATTTCCTAATTTAACAAACTCTAAGAATTTCGTTTATCTCTCTAACAAATTCCGCATACTCTGAACTGGGGATTTTCGCAGACATAGTCACCTTTTCAGCAAATTCCGTTTGGATTTCCTCCGCTGAAAACTTATGTAAAATGAACATGATCCTGTCATGCAGAGAGTAGGAGTACTCCGCCTCCCATATCTCAAAATTAATTATTTTGAGAATTCCCGCACTCTCTAACGCTCCGCTTACTGCGGACGAATACGCTCGAGTAAGCCCGCCTGTGCCAAGCAGAATTCCACCGAAATAGCGCACAACTACTGCGAGAACATTAACGAGTTCTCTTCCGCGAAGCACCGACAGCATGGGCGCTCCCGCCGTTCCGCCGGGCTCGCCGTCATCCGACATTCGCTCGGACAATGTGTCCGTTCCAAGCCGATACGCAAAGCATACATGCCTTGCGTTCGGGTGCTTTTTCCGCAATTTGCGAACGAGTTCATCGCACTCTTCTTTGGTTTTCACAGGAAAGACCATGCCGATAAAATCAGATTTTTTGTCGATGTAAACATATTCAGAAGTTGATTTAATAGTATTCATTTTTAACTCAAAAATAATTATGCAACCATTCGCAGATAAAGCACGCCCGAAATCGCTTGACAATGTTTTCGGACAAAAACATCTCTTAGGAGAGGGCAAACCCCTTAGAAAAATAATCGAAAGCGACCGCATTCCGAACATGCTGTTCTTCGGCCCTCCCGGCACAGGAAAGACTACTGTTGCTCGGATAATTGCCGAAAATGCCGGCATGACCATGCACAAACTCAACGGAACGACAGCGAAACTTTCGGACATAAAAGATGTCATAAGCTCTATCGGCACGTTCGCAGGCGAGGGCGGAATTCTGCTGTATCTTGACGAGATACAATATCTTAACAAAAAGCAACAGCAATCCCTGCTTGAGTTCATAGAAAACGGCGAGATAACGCTTATAGCTTCCACAACCGAGAACCCGTATTTCTACGTTTACGGAGCAATTCTGTCGCGCTGTAGTGTGTTCGAGTTCAAGTCGCTCACTCCCGAAGATCTTGTTCCCGCTCTTGAGCGAGGACTGGAAATGCTCACAAATGAGTGCGGATACGAGGTCACGGCAGACGACGGAGTACTGGAATACATCGCGTCAGCCTGCGGCGGTGACGTCCGAAAAAGTCTGGGAGAGTTAGAGCTTATAGTGTTTTCCACAGACATAGTTGACTTGAAAAAGAACATCACACTTGAAGCGGCAAAAGAGCTTTGCGGCAAGTCGGCAATGCGTTACGACAACAAAGGCGACGAGCATTTCGACATTTTGTCAGCTTTGCAAAAGTCCATCCGAGGCTCTGACGAAAACGCCGCTCTGCACTATTTGGCACGGCTAATTGAGGCAGGGGATATCATATCACCGATTCGCCGCCTGCTTGTCATATCTTGCGAGGACATAGGCCTCGCATATCCGAATGCGATAGCAATCGTCAAAGCCTGTTGCGACAGTGCTTTACAGCTTGGACTGCCCGAGGCTCGTATTCCGCTTGCACATGCGGTGACTCTGCTTGCGACCGCTCCGAAAAGCAATACTTCATATTTGGCGATAGATGCGGCACTTGCTGATGTACGAGCAGGCAAAGGGCTTGGCTTCCCGCGTTGTTTGCAAAACGTCCATGCAGTAGGGGAGCAGGACTATAAATATCCGCATGATTTCCCGAAACGTTGGGTCGAGCAGCAATATCTGCCTGATGATATACAAGACGCAGTTTACTACAATTTCGGCGAAAATAAAAACGAAGTAGCGGCAAAAGCGTACCGCGACTGGCAGAGAGGAAGCTAAATTTAGCTTGACTAAATTTTCTGCGCTGAATATAGTTCACAAACATACTGACGCTTGATACCATTATACTTTTCTGCCAACAGTTTTAGTTCTTCGAAACAAGCTTTTTTCACTTCTTCAGAATTTTGCACAAACACATTTCCCGTCGACACAAAGCCGAAATATTCTTCGGCGGTATATGTCTTTTCCCAGTACGAATGAGTTATTTCAGGACAAGCAAAAAAACCGCTCTCGAAAATTTCAGAGGAAATAGTCGCCATTCGCTTTTCATAATTTTCTTCTGAAACTGCCGAAGTGAATGCGCTGAATTTTTCTAAAATTCTCAAAAGTTCTCTGTCAAAACCAGTGTCTTTAATGATTTCAATATTCCAAAACAGGAAAAGAAAACCGCCCACTTTCAGTGTCGCAAAGCACTTTTCAAACCCCAATGGCTTTGGCACCCAATGAAATGCTTGCGCAGAAACTATTGCATCAAAATATTCTGTCGAAGCGGCATAATCCTCAAATCTTGAAACGATAAATTTTATGTTTTTGTCATGAAATTTATCGTTTCCTTTTTTTACTAAATCTTCTCCGGGGTCAATGCACAACATCTCAAACCCGAAGTTTGCAAATTGCTCTGTGGCTTTTCCGCTTCCCGCTCCTATCTCAAGCAATTTTGAACCAGCGCACAAATCAGCTTTTTTGATAATTTTGTCTATAATTTCCTGCGGATAATTCGGTCTGTATTTGTCGTAATAATCAGACATCTGATTGAACATTTCGCTTTCTTTTTTTCTGTTCATATTGAGCATTACTCCGCATTCCCCTCTAACCACCGCGCAACTCCGTCATCGTCGTTCGCTCTGATAACCGCAGTCGCTCGCTCTTTAAGCTCACACTTAGCATTCGCAACTGCATAACACTCGTCGCATGCTTCAAAAAGAGGAAGGTCATTCAAGTTGTCGCCAAAGCCGACAACTTTGTCAAATCCGTACTCCTGCCGAAGAAATTGCACCGAGTTATATTTCGACGCTCTGTCGCTGAAAGCCTCTATATACCACACATCATCGGAGTAGTTGTCTTGGTATTTCTCAATTCGCAAACCTCTGATAGCACTAAGTTCCTCGTAAAATCGCGCTGAGCTCTCGTAATCGGACATAAAGCAAAAATAAATAGCATCCTCAGAATGCTCTTCAAAATCAGAAATCTTAGCGAAACGCTTGCCGTACTTGCGCAAACGTTCCGCGGCAAAAGCTTTCATAGCACTGTTATCAAGTCGTTCGTAATAGGTCGAAAGCTTGTCGCCCGAAAACGTGTACATAAAGCCCGACTGTCCGCTCTTCCTCATTGCAGAGATAATCTGCGATGATTTTTCTTTTGAAAGAAATTCTGTCTTCAGATATTTCTGTGACTGAATATCATAAATAAGCACTCCGTTCATCAGAATAATCGGCACATTTATATTAACATTTTCGAGCATTAAAAGCGAAGTGGAAGCAGTCCGAGCCGTAGCAACAGAGAAATTGACTCCCTTTGCAATAAGCTCGTTAAGAATATCTATCGTATATTCAGAAAGCTCGGCATCACTATTAAGCAATGTGCCGTCAAGGTCGGAAATATATAAAGTTTTTTGCATGATAATCACCAATAAATATCGCCATCAACCCTGGCAGTCGCAGGGTCAACATACAAATGCGGCTTTAAAATAAGACACTTCTCAGGAGTTAGTTTCGGAATAAGCCACACTTCTTCAAGAACTGCATAACCGCCGATCATTTCGCGTGTTTTAATAATATCTTCTGCGTTTTCTTCAGATATTTTGTCAATAAGCATAAGCTCTTCTTTTGTAACAGTATTCACATCAAACTTTAGAGCGGCTTGACTTGCAACTCTTTCAGAAGCTGCGGCAAGTTTGCTTTGTTCCTTTGCCGCCGAAACTGCCAGCCTGCTCGCGAGAGCTTCGTCAGATGTAAGCTTAGATTTGCCTGAAGACCTTCCTCTGCTGCTGGTTTTACCCGCCGAGTTATCTTCCATCATTGTTTCTTCTGAAATAGAAACAGCGACGGTATTAACAGTAATACCACCGCTATTGCTTTTAAATGCGTAAGTTATTATAGCGGCACAAATCATAAAAGCAGTGACGGCTATAATTACATAATCTTTCCTTTTCATTTCAGGATTGCTCTTTCAAGCAAAATGACGTTATAATTATTTTAGAAGATAGCGATGTTTTTTATCATAAACAATCAAATTAAAAATGGATTATTTAATTTGCTCAGCAAGCTGATTTAATATCTCTGCCGCTTTTCCTGTGGCTTTTTCTCGTTTCTCTTCAAAGTTTTCCCATATTCCATTCACGAGTATTTCAGTCTGATAGTTATTAAAATCGTGTTCCTTCACATATGTGAAAATGCAGTCAAGAACATTTTCGCTTAAGTTTTTCGCTTCTGCTAACACGTCATTTCCATGATAAATACAGTCGCAGAAAACGTTAGCCGTGCTTTCGGACCAGCCATAATGGTCAATCAGATTATAAACTAAATATCTCGGAGCAATAACATGTTCCGAATCGTAATTTTGCATAAACTCACTGACTATATCAAAATTGCTTGGGTCAGCCATGCCGAGAGCGAACGCAGCGTAACCTCCGCAGGGCATGATTTCTTCGCCGTCATATGTGTCGATGTAGTTCGCCTGATTTTTCACAGTAAGACGGAAGTACTTTCGCATAAGTTCAGAAAGTTCAGAATACTCGCCGCAGTTAGTGAAAAAGCAGTTTGTATCTGTTTCGGCAACATTCGGCAGATACATCTTTTTATTTGTTTTTAACTCTATTGAATATTTCAGTGAAAAGCCATTTTCAAGCTGAGCAATCAAAAACTCCAACATAGTTTGATAGGCTTTCTCACATTCGCTTTTGGCAGTAAAGATGAATTTGCTTGCGGGTGTTTCGACAGTACAGAAAGCAAATTCGTTTTCTAAAACGGGCTCATCGCATACGATTTCGGGAGCTTTTTTAGAAATAACAACAGCGTTTTCTAACTTGTAAGCCTCATCACTCTTCTTCCAAATTAAAGGCTCTGCTTCATAAATTTTACCATATTTCAAAGGGAAAGAGCAGAGAAAATCGCTGTCATTTTTCACATAAATACTAAGGCACAGCGCTACGCTGTTCGCCCAAAAGTCGGTTGTATTATTAGAAAGTTCAGTTTCGAAAACCTCTTGAAGCAAATCAAAGTGATCTTCAGTGAATGCTATAATTTTGCTCTTCGCTTGCTTTTCCAGTTTTACATCAGGAAGACCGCTAATGACCGGCTGTACAGATATCGTGCGGTATGTTTCGTTATATATAATGGAAATACGTAAGCACTTGTTTTTATTTTTGTACTTTTCCATCGACTTTTTTGCTTTGATTTCACACTGTTGTATGAGTTCCATTATTTCGACGATTACTGCCTCCATTTAAGGGCTCCTTTAATATTTATTCGTAAAAATCCTCGTCATCGTCATCTGAAAGTGTTTCAGAAAAGAACGCCGCCTCTGATAGACCTCCCTCAACCACGTTTGGTGCATTATCATATGCAGGGCGTATTATTTCCTTTGTTTTTTCGATAGGGAAGGGCACATCATCCCAGTTGTAATACTCGCAGGAAACTACCGTAGCAAGTTTGTGCTGGTTGTCGTCGCCGACAGGAACAACAACTTGGTCGCCCTCAACTATGCGAAGGTCGCTTGTGCGGTAACAGTACGTCTTTCCGTCTTTTGCGAACTCGACATCGCAATACTTTACCTCACCCGGCTTTATGGCACTTAGAAAGTTCTGTATTGAAAGAACTTCGCCGAACCCAACATTCTTGCAAAGACTGTTCGCGGCAGTAAGAATTTCGAAAAACTGCTTCTGTGGAATATGTGCACGATCAAAAAATCCTGTACGGCTGATAATTTCGTCGTCATAAGTGCTCGCAGTTAGCACATACTCAAAACTGTACCCCTCAGAATATCCGGGAGTGTCAGTCCACTCGCCGTCAGACAAAGCAAGCGAGGCATTGCGCAATATAAACTCGCACACTGACTGCGTTGCCACAGAAGAAAACTCGTACTGATGAGTGTGTGCAACTATGTCAGGAATAGAAGCGTAAATCGCAAGAGTATTCGCCGTAATCTGGAAAGATTCCATGTGCTCTTTTCGAGTAAGCTGAACGTCAAGTTTCTTTATTCGCATAGCCTTAGAGCGTTCTATACGGAGTTCGTCGAACTCATAAAGCCGCTTAATCCAAGCCTCTATATAGCCTTCATCGATATAGCTGTCCAAAACTCCGCCCGCAAATTGCTCTGCTTTAAACACAGCCGCAATTATGGCAAGCACAGTATTTTCTGAAAGCTTTGAGATGTCGGCGTTTTTAAGCGAAACATCACTCCAACCAAGCCCGTTTTTAGCAAGCTCTTTTTTATAGTCGTTCGGGTTAAAGAACGGATTTACCGCCATGAATTCTATGAATTCGTTGAAAAATCTTATGCGGTTT
>JGI994J12354_10001653_pt1 | contig 22450 bp, 20 predicted proteins | sample IntmicLarv3ML3BL_FD_12354 | JGI IMG/M metagenome (IMG submission 12354) | reverse complement strand
CACTATGCCCGCATCTGCCCCATTGAAACCCCTGAAGGCCCGAACATCGGCCTGATTGGTTCACTGGCGACCTATGCGCGCATCAACGAATACGGGTTCATCGAAGCCCCCTACCGCAAGGTAGACAAAGCCACCAACAAGGTCACAAGCGAAATCGTCTACATGACAGCCGACGAGGAAGACTTCTATAAAGTCGCCCAGGCCAACGAACCTTTGGAGGAAGACGGTTCCTTCGTGAACGAGCGCGTTACCGTCCGTGATAAGGCCGAAATCATTGAAGTGCCTCTGGAGCAGGTGGACTATATCGATGTAAGCCCCCGTCAGGTGGTGTCCGTGGCCACGGCCATGGTTCCCTTCCTTGAAAACGATGACGCGACCCGCGCCCTCATGGGTTCGAACATGCAGCGTCAGGCCGTTCCGCTTCTTGTTCCCGAAGCGCCCATCATCGGCACCGGCATGGAATACAAGGCCGCCCACGATTCCGGCGTGGTGGTATTGGCGAAACAGGCAGGCGTGGTGGACAAAGTATCCGCGGACCTGATTGTCATCAAAGATGCCTATGGCGAAAAGCACCATTACAACCTGTCGAAGTTCGCAAGAAGCAACCAGGGCACCTGCGTGAACCAGCGCCCCGTTGTCAGCGCAGGCGAAATCGTAGAAGAAGGCCAGCTTCTGGCGGATGGCCCCTCTACGGAAAAGGGTGAAATCGGCCTTGGCAGAAATGTCTTAATCGGCTTTATGACTTGGGAAGGCTATAACTACGAAGATGCCGTTCTCATTTCCGAAAAGCTTGTGAAGGAAGACATCTACACTTCCATCCACATTGAAGAGTTTGAATCCGAAGCCCGCGAAACGAAGCTTGGACCTGAGGAAATCACGCGGGATATTCCCAACGTCGGCGAAGATGCCATCAAGGATTTGGATGAGTTCGGCGTGATCCGTATCGGCGCGGAAGTGCGCTCGGGTGATATCCTTGTCGGCAAAGTGACCCCGAAGGGTGAAACGGAACTGACGGCGGAAGAACGCCTGCTGCGCGCCATCTTTGGCGAAAAAGCCCGCGAAGTGCGCGATACAAGCCTGAAAGTGCCTCATGGCGAAAGCGGCATCGTGGTGGATGTGAAAACCTTCACCCGTGAAAACAAGGATGAGCTTTCCCCCGGGGTGAACCAAATGGTGCGCGTGTACATCGCGCAAAAGCGCAAAATCTCCGTTGGCGATAAGATGGCGGGCCGCCATGGTAACAAGGGCGTTGTAAGCCGCATCATGCGCGAAGAGGATATGCCCTTCATGCCCGATGGCACACCGCTGCAAATCGTTTTGAATCCCCTCGGCGTTCCCAGCCGTATGAACATCGGTCAGGTTCTGGAAGTGCACTTGGGCATGGCTGCGAAAACCCTGGGCTGGCACATCGCCACCCCCGTATTCGACGGCGCCAACGAAGCCGATATCGAAGAATGCTTGAAGCAGGCAGGCCGCGCGAGCGACGGAAAGACCATCCTGTTCGACGGACGAACGGGTGAGGCCTTTGAAAACCCTGTCACCGTGGGCATTATGTACTTCTTAAAGCTCCATCACTTGGTGGACGATAAGATGCATGCCCGTTCCACAGGCCCTTACTCCCTTGTAACGCAGCAGCCTTTGGGCGGCAAAGCCCAGTTTGGCGGCCAGCGTTTCGGCGAAATGGAAGTGTGGGCGCTGGAAGCTTACGGCGCAGCGAACACCCTGCAGGAAATCCTCACCGTCAAATCGGATGACGTCGTGGGCCGCGTGAAGACCTATGAAGCCATCGTGAAGGGCAACAACATACCCGCTCCGGGCGTTCCCGAATCCTTCAAGGTATTGATTAAGGAGCTGCAATCCCTGGCGCTGGATATCAAGGTGCTCTCTGAAGACAAGCAGGAAATCATTATTCGCGAGCTTGATGATGATGATATCGAGCCCGTCGACTTGCCCGCTCCGCGTATGCTGGATGACACAGAGCGCGATTTGGACGAGGATATGGATTCCGAAGACGAGGACGATTTCTCCATGGATGAAGACTTGGAAGACTTCAACGTGGAAGACGCTCTGAAGGATATCGATTTTGATGATGATGATCTGTAATTTACAAAAATTGCAGCGACCTAAAGCGATTGAAGGGAGTGTGGACCCTTTTGTTTGAACTGACCAACCTGGACTCAATTCAAATCAGCATGGCTTCACCCGAGCAAATTTTAAAATGGTCTTTTGGTGAGGTAGCCAAGCCCGAAACAATCAACTATCGCACTTTGAAGCCTGAACGTGACGGCCTGTTTTGCGAGCGCATCTTCGGCCCCACGAAGGACTGGGAGTGCAACTGCGGCAAATATAAGCGCATCAAGTTTAAGGACAAGGACAAGATTTGCGATAAGTGCGGCGTGCAGGTCACGAAGGCCAAGGTTCGCCGTGAACGCATGGGTCATATCCAATTGGCTGCCCCTGTGAGCCATATCTGGTATTTTAAGGGCATCCCTTCCCGTATGGGCATGATTTTGGATATCTCCCCCCGATCCCTTGAAAAGGTGCTTTACTTCGCCAACTTCATCGTTCTCAACCCCGGCGATTCGCAAAAGACAGGCCTTAAAAAGCATGAGCTGATTACCGATGCGAAATACCGCGAGGTGGAAGCCCAATGCGGGAAGGGTTCCTTCCGCGCCGCCATGGGCGCTGAGGCCGTCCGCGAAATGCTGGCTGAACTGGATTTGGATAAGATTTCTGCCCAGCTGAAAGCCGAAATCGCCGAGCTGATCGAAAAAGAACGGGATCGTGAATCCGAAGGCCAAAAGCGCGCCCGGGCCGTAAAACGTCTGGAAGTCGTCGAGGCTTTCCGCGCCAGCAACAACAAACCCGAGTGGATGGTGCTGGACGTGGTGCCCGTTATTCCCCCGGACTTGCGCCCCATGGTGCAGTTGGACGGCGGCCGCTTCGCCACCAGCGATTTGAACGATTTGTACCGCCGCGTCATTAACCGCAATAACCGCTTAAAGCGGCTGCTGGAACTCGGCGCGCCGGACATCATTGTCCGAAACGAAAAGCGTATGTTGCAGGAAGCCGTTGACGCGCTTATCGACAATGGCCGTCGAGGACGTGCCGTTACAGGCCCCGGCAACCGCCCGCTCAAATCCCTTTCAGATTTACTGCGCGGCAAGCAGGGGCGTTTCCGCCAGAACCTTCTGGGTAAACGTGTTGACTATTCGGGTCGTTCCGTTATCGTTGTCGGGCCGGAGCTGAAACTCTATCAATGCGGCCTGCCCAAGGAAATGGCGCTGGAATTGTTCAAGCCCTTCGTGATGGAACGGCTTGTTACAAACAAAATTGCCCACAACGTGAAAAGCGCCAAGCGCATGGTGGAAAAAATCCGCCCCGAAGTGTGGGATATTTTGGAGAACGTAATCAAAGAGCACCCTGTTCTTTTGAACCGTGCGCCTACCCTTCACCGTTTGGGTATACAGGCGTTCGAGCCGATTCTTGTTGAGGGTAAAGCCTTAAAGCTCCACCCGCTCGTATGTACCGCCTACAACGCCGACTTTGACGGCGACCAGATGGCCGTACATGTGCCGCTTTCCATGGAAGCCCAGGCGGAAGCCCGCTTCCTCATGCTGGCGCACAACAATATTCTGAAGCCTCAGGACGGCAAGCCCGTTATTTCCCCCACCCAGGACATGGTTATCGGCTGCTATTACCTGACCATTACCCGCGATGGTGCGCTGGGTTCGGGCCGCATCTTCGCCTCGATGAACGAAGCGCTCATGGCTTATCAGACGGGCAACCTGGCTCTGCAAGCGCCCATTAAGGTGCGTATTGACCGCACGTTCAATGGTGAAACAGGCCGCAAGCTCATTGATACCACCTTGGGGCTGTTGATTTTCAACGAAGCCATTCCCCAGGATATGGGGCTTAAAAAACGCGAATGTCTGGATGATATGTTCGTTCTGGAGATCGATACGCTGGTTGGCAAAAAGGAACTGGGCATTTTGGTGGATCAGTGCTTCCGCACCCATGGCGTGCACAAGACCGCACAGGTGCTGGATGCCGTTAAGTCCCTCGGCTTTAAATACTCTACCCGCGGCGCTGTCACCGTTTCCGTTTCCGATATTATCGTGCCGCCGCAAAAGCCCGAAATGCTCAAAGAAGCCGATGAAAAAGTCCGTAAGATCAACAACATGTTCCGTCAGGGTTTGCTTTCCGAAAACGAGCGTTATGAAATGGTTGTGGATATTTGGAACAAAACCACCTCCGATTTGCGCGAGTTGATTCTCGTCGGCTTGGATAAGTTCAACCCCATCCGCATGATGACGGATTCCGGCGCCCGCGGTTCCAAGGCGCAGGTTTCCCAGCTGGCGGGTATGCGCGGCTTGATGGCTTCCCCCTCGGGCAAGACCATCGAACTGCCTATTCGCGCCAACTTCCGCGAGGGCTTGACGGTTCTTGAATTCTTCCTCTCCTCGCACGGCAGCCGTAAATCCTTGGCGGATACCGCCTTGCGTACAGCGGACTCGGGCTATCTGACCCGCCGTCTGGTGGATGTCAGCCAGGAGGTCATCGTGCGTGAGACCGACTGCTTTGAATCCCGCGGTGAAAAGGTGCGCGGTATCCTGGTTCAGGATATCATGAGCGGCCGCCAATCCATCGAATCCATCGAAGACCGTCTCCGCGGCCGCGTGGCTGCGGAAGATATCCTCGATCCCAACACAGGCGAAGTGCTCTGCCGCTTGAATGAAGCCATCGATCACGAAAAGGCAGTCATGCTTGTGGGGCGCGGTGTTACGAAAGCTCAGGTGCGTTCCGTTCTTACCTGCCGCAACGAAACAGGCGTCTGCGCCCGTTGCTACGGCGCAAACCTCGCCACGGGCGGCAGTGTGGATATCGGCGAAGCCGTCGGCATCATTGCCGCGCAAGCCATCGGCGAACCCGGCACACAGCTGACCATGCGTACCTTCCACACGGGCGGTATCGCTTCGGGCGATGATATTACCCAAGGTCTCCCCCGCGTTGAAGAGCTCTTTGAAGCACGCAGACCCAAGCGCGATGCTATCCTCGCCGAAATTTCCGGTATTGTTTCCATTCAGGAAACCAAGAAAAAGCGCGAGCTGGTCGTTACCAGCCAGGAGGATGCCCACGAGCAAAAAGCCTACCAGATTACCTACGGCAGCCGTTTGAAGGTGCAGGCAGGCCAAGTGGTTGAAGCGGGCGATGAGCTGATCGAAGGCTCCATCAACCCCCACGATCTCTTGCGTATCCTTGGTGTGAAGGCCGTGCAGGAATACCTCCTGAAGGAAGTTTTGAGCGTGTATCGTCTCCAGGGCGTTGCCGTGGCGGATAAGCACATCGAAATTATCGTCAAACAGATGCTTCGGAAAGTACGCATTGAAGATCAAGGCGATACAAGCCTCTTGCCCGGCGCGTTGGTTGATATCTTCCGCTTTGAAGAAGCCAACCGTGAAACCATTATGGCCGATGGCCGCCCCGCAGTCGCCAAGCGCATTCTCCTGGGCATTACGAAGGCTTCTCTGGCAACCGAATCCTTCTTATCCGCCGCCTCCTTCCAAGAAACCACCCGTGTTTTGACCGAAGCCGCTATCAAGGGCAAGGTGGATCCGCTGGTCGGCCTGAAGGAAAACGTTATTATCGGCAAGCTCATTCCCGCCGGGACGGGCATGAAGCGGTATAAGAATATCGAGATTCACGAAGCTTACTAAAACGAGAATATTTCTATGCGAGAACCCCTTTCTTTTACAAAAGAAAGGGGTTCTCGCGCTCTCCTCAAAGAAAACCTATTCCGCCTGCAGCGGGGCTTTACAATCGCAGAGACATGCATTATGCGTACGCCGTGTCATCTTCTATCTGTTCATAATGACTTTGAAACGATTCTGTGCTTACAGCATCCATCCCGTTTTGCTTTCCGCTACTTCTTAGGGCGCTTCTTCCAAAACGGTTTGCAATTCCTTGAGTGCATCTACATAAGAGCCTGACATTTTGTCTAAATCCAACCCATGAATATACTCCAAAGCTTCCGTGTAATCGCCTGTCACGTCGCCGATGCGTTCGAAAGCACGCGCTGAAAGGAGGGAATACCAAGCTCCTCCATCGTTATCGGTTGAGAATTTTACAATGGCATCTGCAAACAATGCAATGGTTTTTCGACAGTCGGCGATGACCTCTTCATTTTTATCCCATGCCTGATAGACCTTGCTACGCATATTATAGGCAAAGGCAGAAAAATTAGGATAGTCTGTTGAAGTAGGTTCAAATTCCCAAACAGCCTGATTCGCTATTTCCAACGCTTCCGCAAGCTTGTCTGAACGATTGCTTGCTCCCAAGTCAACTTCCATAAGCAACATATCAATTGCGCGAATATAAATTCCCCACCAGCGATCATTCAGCTCCTCCATGCTAAGCGCCGGATAATCGCCTTGTTCGGCTAAGGCAACGACAGTTGAAAAGGAGGCGCAGAGCAATACAACGATGAGTATTAACGCCAGTCTTTGACTTCTTTTCTTAAGCATACCAATACCTCTTTTCCTTTATGCTGTTAAATGTTCGTTTTTCTTTTCGAATAACATAATAACACAAACACAACGCTTTTTCCGCACCAAACCGACTCTATATTGAATTGGATATCTTTTTTAATGACTGATAATGTTTGTATCAAGCAACATCCTTATACTGAGCAAATCCATCGACTTAAGCGATGTGAATAGTAGCGAAGCAACGCGACGATTGAGATTGGAGACGAGTTTGAGACCCCCTTTCTTTTACAAAAGAAATGGGGTCTCGCATATTTTTCACCTGTATGCCTATAATACCTCAAGCCTGAGCATTTTCGCCAACTCCTCAAGCTCCGCAGTGATATCCTCAAAGGCGAAAACCTGGTGGCAACCCAGCGCCGTATCGATGTATTTGTCAAAATCGTCGAAGGCAACCGTGTACTGGGTTCGGCAGCTTGTTTCATAGACATCGCGCCGCCCTGTGCCGCGCTGAATAGTGATTTTTTTTGCGTTATCGGACAGGCGACAGGCTGTTAATGTTAAATTATTGGGGAAATCAATTTGAGGGCTGACGCCGATGCCGCTCTCGTGGTGGTTTCTAAGGCTATAGGGGCAATTTGCGCCGCAAATGCGGACAGGCGCCGTACAGTGTACGAAATTTACCGTGCGGTTAGGCTGAATATTCGGGTTCGCCATCCACACTCCCTTATTCGTAAGCTTTTTCAGCATGAGCATGGTGACCGCCGAATCCACATCCCCCTCGCAAGCCGCCACGTAATCCGTCTCACTGTTGATGTAGCTGACGGCGAGGCAGGCGGTGGTGTCGATTTGGCGCAAAAGATTGAAGCAGGCAATCGCGGCGCCCATCGCCTCGTGCGCTTCAATCATTTTTTTAAGCGCGACACAAAATCTGGCGGCCTTCATCATATCGCTATCCGTCGGCTCCTCAATCTTTTGCGCAGCGTTACGCCATAAATCATACAAGGGTTTGGCTTCCTCATCTGTAACAGCGTTAAACCGCGCCACCATGTCTTCAAGGGATACTTTTTCGAACCGAATACCAAGGCTGCTTTCGTAAACCGCCAAATCGCGGCTCACGCTGATAACCCATGGCTCGATATCGCCTATGAGCAGCAGCTTACCGCCGCGAAGCGAAAAATACGCCCGGATGATTTTCAGCGTTTTTAGAAGCGCCTCTTGATTTAAGCACATGAACACATGCGGATGAGTTCTCTTCAATACGCTGTATGTATCCATCACTGCGGGAGCGGCGTTGAGCAAAAGCATTTTCGCAGTCGCTTCATCATTAACGTTACCCTTGATATATCCCGGATACACGCACACAGCGCCAAACTTTTCCGCCGCTTGAATCACAAGCGCCTGCACTGCTCCGCTCATGGGAACGGCAACCATGATATCGCCGCCCTCTGTATTTTCTACATCCTCTTGCGATAAAATCAGCTTTATCTCGCCATGTTCCACAGGTAAATCTGCCTTCATTTTTTCGGCGACACGCTTTAATTCCTCTGCATCCTCCCAATATCTGGTTGAGGCGAACAGGCATATGGTCAATCCCGCATTTGTTTTCATGAAAACAATCCCTTCGCTTTTTCACATCTTTCTAAAAAGATAGCACTGATTCAGGCAAAATGTCAAATGCGATTTTTCTGAGGCTTCCAAAAAAATATTGGTAATTGCGCGTCCCTTATGCTATAATGACTGGTGGATTATATTAAGAAAGGTGGCTTATGCATGGGCAGGCAGGAAAAGCTTATTGAAAAAATGCAATTGGCCATCCACGAAGCCGTGGTAATACATAACCCGAGCAATATGTTCTATTTGTCCGGCTACACGGGCGAAGGCCTGATCGTTATTGCCCATGGTTTGAGCGCGATCGTTACCGATTTTCGCTATACCGAACAGGCGGAAAACCAGGCGGCGGATTATGCCTGCCACATGACAAGCAAGGACTTGAGCGCCAACAAATGCCTGGCCGCGCTGCTTGAGCCCAAAGGCATTACAAAAATTTACTACGAGGATGATTATCTTACCGTCAAGGCATTCAGCCAGCTCCAAAACGCGCTTTCCTTCTGCTCCTTTGAAGCTGTCAACGCAAGGCCTGAACAGATGCGGGAAATTAAGGATCAGAACGAGCTCGCGCTGATTAAAAAGGCTTGCGGTATTACCTCCGATGCCTTTGACTACATCATCACCTTCATTAAAGAAGGGATGACAGAAAAAGAGATTGCCCTGGCTCTTGAACGCAGGATGTATGCTCTGGGCGCTGATGGCATCGCTTTTTCCACCATCGTCGCCGCAGGGACGAATGGTTCTCTCCCCCATGCCGTACCCGGGGATTACCGCATCCAAAAGGGCGATATGATCACGCTGGATTACGGCGCGAAATATAAGGGGTATTGCGCGGATATGACCCGTACCGTAGCCGTCGGAGAGCCAAGCGAAGTCATGCGCAAGGTCTACCAAACAGTTTATGAAGCGCAAGCCATGGCGGAAAAGGCCCTCGCCAAAGACAAGTGGACGGATGAAATTGACGCTGTAGCCCGCGATTACATCGATGCAATGGGCTATGCGGGACGTTTCGGACATGGCTTGGGGCATTCGCTGGGAATCGATATACACGAAAACCCAAGGCTCTCCATGGCCTGTCATGAGACTGTCCAAGCAGGCCACGTCTTAACTGTGGAACCCGGTATCTATCTGCCCGGTATAGGGGGCGTTCGCATCGAGAACACTTGCGCTGTAACCGATAGCGGCATCGAGACCCTGACCTGCGCGAAAAAAGAGCTTATCATTTTAAATAATTAGTTGGAGGAGTTACACATGATTACAGCAGGCGATTTCAGAAAAGGGATTACCATCGAATGGGACGGCGGCGTTTGGAACATCGTCGATTTTCAGCACGTGAAACCCGGCAAGGGCGCGGCCTTCGTGCGCACAAAGATTAAGAATGTCATGACCGGCGCGGTGGTGGAGCGCACCTTCAACCCCACCGATAAAATGCCCAAGGCCATTATTGAAACGCAGGAAATGGAATACCTGTATTCCGATGGTGATTTGTACTACTTTATGAATCCCGAAAATTATGAGCAAATGCCCCTCAACCTTGATCAGGTGGAGGATGCTATTCCTTTCGTAAAAGAAAACACGAACGTGACCGTGCGTTTCTTCAAAGGCAGCGCCTTCTCTGTGGAAGCGCCGAACTTTGTTGTATTGGAAGTAACGGATACGGAACCCGGCTTCAAAGGCGACACCACCTCCAACACCTTTAAGCCCGCCACTTTGGAAACAGGCTTCACGCTTCAAGTGCCTCTGTTCGTCGGTATCGGCGATAAGATTCGCGTGGATACCCGCAGCGGTGAATACATGGAGCGTGCCTGATGAAAGGAGAGCCCATGAATAACTTAACGGATCGCATTGCTTATTTAAAAGGCCTGGCGGAAGGCATGAGCCTGGACAAAGAAAAAAACAGCCACAAACTGTTGCTTGAAATTGTTGCCACGATGGATGACATGGCTCAGGCCATCACCGATTTAAGCGACGCGCAAGAGGAATTGAACGAGTACGTGGAATCCATCGATGATGATTTGGCGGATTTGGAAGACGTTCTTTTCGGCGATGAAGATTGTGATGGGGATTGCGATGGCTGCGACGGCTGTGAAGATGATGATGATGAAGGCGAAGATGAAGTCGATTTTGAAGAGGATGAAGTCATCACCTACAACTGCCCTCATTGCAACAAGGAGCTGAGCTTCTACGTATCCGAAATCGCCTTTGATGAGGATACCCCTTGCCCCGGCTGCGGCAAGCCCGTTTTTCCCGAAGTGGAAGAAGGCAGTGAAATAAGCGACAACGAGGTGTAACGCAGTACAACGCGAAAACTTTACAATTCAAGGCTTCTAACTTATAATGGTTAGAAGCCTTTTTCATTGTCGGCATCCTAGGAGCTGAACTGAGGCTTGCGGTTTCCTATTTTACGTCAGGTATCAAACGAACTTGAACGGAGGGTTTCTATGAACAGGCATCTTCAAACCATGGTCATGACAGCTGTTATGGCCGCGCTCATCGTGGTTCTTGGCTTCACCCCCTTGGGGCTGATTCCGCTGGGCTTCATCAATGTCACGACCCTGTGTATCCCCGTCATCATCGGAACGCTGGTGTTGGGGCTGAAACCGGGCTTGGTATTGGGCCTAAGCTTCGGGCTCGTCAGCCTTTATAAAGCTTTTACCTCTCCCAGTCTACTTGTTGCGCCCATCCTGCAGAATTCTGTTTTCGCGCTCATCCTCATGAGCTTATTGCCAAGATTATTGCTGCCCATTGCGGCAGATTTCACCTTCAAGCTATTCGCCCGGATGAAGAACGGGGAAAAATGGGGACTTGTTCCCGCTGCCATCGCAGGCAGTCTCACGAATACCGTCTTTTATCTGGGGCTTATGGTGTTCTTCTACCTAACGTTTAGAATCGATAACCCAACCATTGTCACCACCGTGCTCTCCATTGCCGGCGTAGCAGGTACTTCGGAAGCGGTTGTGGCGGCTATCATCACCTCGCCGCTCGTATTGGCGCTTAAAAAGTTTTACACTAAGGGGGCAGCCCATTCATGATACTCACACTGGATATCGGCAACACGAACATTAAAACCGCGCTGTTTGACGGGGCGGATATGGTTAAATACTGGCGCATTTCCACAAACCGTACCTATACCTCGGACGAATACGGCATCATGCTCGTGAACCTGTTTGCGCATGAAGGGGTGAAAACCGATGCCGTGGAGGGCATCGCCATTTCCTCTGTTGTGCCCACGGTTAATTTCACTATTGAGCACATGTGCCAAAACTACTTCGGTATGACACCGCTGTGGGTCGCGCCGGGCATCAAGACGGGCATCAACATTAAATACGAGAACCCGCGGGAACTTGGGCCGGATCGCATCGCCAATGCTGTCGCCGCCTATGAAATTTACGGCGGGCCCGTGATTTATATTGATTTCGGCACCGCTACCACCTTTGGCGTGGTGGATGAAAAGGGTTCCTTCATCGGCGGCTGCATTTGCCCCGGCATCAAGCTGGCAAGCGAAGCCCTCGTATCAGGCACCGCTAAGCTGCCGCGTTTTGAATTGAACCGCCCCCAATCGATTATCGGCAAAACCACCGTATCCAACATGCAGGCAGGGCTCTTGTACGGCTATATCGGCCAGGTGAATTACATCATCCGTAAGATTAAGCAGGAAATGAACAACGAAAATATACATGTGGTTGCCACGGGTGGGCTGGCCGTGCTCATTTCCGATGAGAGCAAGGCCATCAACACCTTGGACGGTCTTCTTACTTTAAAGGGCTTGCGCCTCATTTTTGAAAGAAACAAGGCATAAGGAGAATCGGCTATGAAGAATGTGGTGATTGGCTTTTTGGGCTGCGGCAATGTGGGCTGCGGCGTATGGGAACTGCTCAACGGCTTTCAAACGGAAATCGCGCACCGCAACGATATGTCTATCCGCGTGAAAAAAATCCTCGTGCGGGATGTTAATAAGCAGCGCAATTCCCCTATTCCCAAGGAACTGCTGACCGATAACGCGGACGATGTCCTTTCAGATCCCGAAATCACGCTTGTCGCGGAATTTTTGGGCGGCGAAGAGCCGGCGACAAGTTATCTCCTGCGCGCTTTGGACGCGGGCAAAACAATCGTCACAGCCAATAAAGTCGCCGTGGCGCTGAACTGGCATCTTTTGCAATCTGCCGCGCAAAAGACAGGCGCGGGACTTTATTATGAAGCCAGTGTCTGCGGCGCGATCCCCATCATCCATACGCTGACCCAAAGCCTTCAGGCGAACCGCATTTCCAAGCTCATGGGCATTGTGAACGGCACGACCAATTACATCCTTTCCCGCATGAGCGACAATGGCGAAAATTACGATCTCGTTTTAAAGGATGCCCAGCGTTTAGGCCTCGCGGAACCGGATCCCGCCAGTGATGTGGAAGGGCTGGATGCGGCATATAAGCTTTCCATCATGTCTTCCCTGGCCTTTCACGGGCGCGTTCCCTTCAGCAAAATCTATGTGGAGGGCATTACCCGCGTGACGGCCATGGATATTTCCTGCGGCAAAGAAATGGGCTATACCTTAAAGCTTTTAGCCATCGCTAAAAGAGACGGCGATACAGTGGAAACCCGCGTGCATCCTACCTTTGTGCCGCGCGAGCATCCCATTGCCTCCGTATCCGGCTCCTTCAACGCGGTTTATGTGACAGGCCACGCCTGCAAGGAACTCATGCTCCAAGGGCGCGGCGCGGGCGATCTGCCTACAGCCAGCGCCGTTGTCAGCGATATCCTGAACGCCGTTACAACCTCCTGCCACTTCCATCCTACCTTCAAAAACAGCGCCGAGCCTTGTGAAGAATTAGCCTTTACCGACAACTGGGAAAGCGCCTATTTCATTCGCCTGTCCGCCATCGATGCCCCCGGCGTATTGGCAAAGGTAGCGGGCTGTTTTGCGGAAGAAAAGGTTTCCATCGCCTCTATGCTGCAAAAGGATTCCGTGGCCGATGGCCGCGTTCCGCTGATTTTCATCACCCATAGAGCGCACGAACAGGCCATGCGCGCGGCTCTCGCCCGCCTGCCAAAGGAAATTTGCATTCTGGAAAGCATGATTCGCGTGGAAAACTAATGTTTTAGCTTAAATATAACAGCCGCGCTAGACTAGCGCGGCTGTTTCCTTATCCTCGTAAACGGCAACTTCGTTGCGATTTACTTTTGCTCTATACAGCGCCTTATCCGCCATATCAACCGCATCAATGGCTGTACAGCCGCTCTTCACCATCGCTACACCAATGCTGATGGTAACGCTGATGTTTTTTTGCAGCTCCTCATTCCATATTTCGACATAGCTGACTGCCTTGCGCACACGCTCCGCCGCCAGATACGCGCTTTCAAGGGAGGTTTCCGGCAAAAACGCGGCAAACTCCTCGCCGCCATAGCGGGCAAGGCAATCCATCTTTCTAAGCGTGCTGCCGATGCATTGGGAAACTGTTTTTAAAACCACATCCCCAAAGACATGCCCATAAGTATCATTCACCTTCTTGAAATGATCGATATCGGCCATGAAAACGCATATAGGCGCTGCTTTTCGCGCCGCGTAGGTCATTTGATTGCGCAGGCTGCGCAAAAAGTACGTTTTGTTGAAAATGCCTGTCAGCCCGTCGCGATATACCGCCCTTTCAAGCCAGCCGGAAGAAACAAGCATGGAGATGCCGAGCAAAAGCATGCAGCCCACCACACTGGCCAAGATGATAACAAATTGATTCCAAATAATGCTGTTGAACTGGTCCTTGGAAACATCCGTGCCCACAAGCCCCAGCAATTCTCCCGTTTCCGAATCGTTGATGGGAGCATAAGCTGTCAGCAAGGAACCAAACTCATCCTCAATAAACCAATCGCCGTATGCGGGTTTCCCTGTTCGGTATGCCTCCGCCTCCACTTCCGTCAGCGCGGCGGTATACCCAGGCGGTGAAAAGGTGTCCGCTTCCTCGGCCTCACCATCCATCAGATACATCATATCTGTATCGGATATCTTTTTTTCCACATAGACATAAGCTATGCTATCGCGATTTTCCTCAAAAATTTTGCGCAAACGACCCGCCATTTGCTCATAATAAACACTGTCGGTATCCAATGATTCCGCATAATCGCGAAAGCTCTCGATGTCCGTTTCGATAAGAATGGATACGGATGTAGCGATGCCCAGACACTTGCTCGCCAGCTGCTTAATCATGAGCCTCGTGGTATTTTGATACACCAATGCGCCGAAGCCAATCATGATCAGCAAAAAAGCCGCCAGTACAAAAGAATACATTTTCGTAAAAAATGTTCTTTGCATGATTTTTGACCTCCTCCGCGCTTAATAGTAATCCCGCTTTTTTACTATATCACAAACTGTAAAAAAATGGAAATAAAAAGCATCAGCCCGATGAGAACCGATGCTTAAAAGCAGTTACAGCTGCGCCAGAATAATCTTCATGGATTCATCCGAGGTAACGGGCTTGCCATCCTTGAAGACACGCCAGACCGCGGCGGAGACTTCATCAATCAGCATGACAGTGCCATCCTCATCATAACCGAATTCCACCTTGAAGTCGATCAATTCCAACCCAAATCCCGCGAGGGCTTCCTTCACCGCGTAGCCAATCTTGTTCAATTGATCAAGACAGCCTTCATACACTTCATTCGTGCAAAAACCGAGACCTACGGCCATGGACTGATTGATGCGCGGATCCTCCAAGGGATCGGATTTGAGCATGGTTTCCGTCGCCATCGGATCGAACGCCATGCCGGGCTTCACACCGTATACACGGCAGGCGCTGCCCGCCGTGAGGAAACGCCCCACCCATTCCATGGGCACCAATGTGGCCTTCTTCACTTCCATCCAGCCGGGTTTCGGGCCTTCGCCGATATAGTGGCTGGAGATGCCTTTTTTCTTGAACAGTTCAAAAAAGAACTTGGATACACGCCAGCTTTGCTTGCCGATGCCCGCGATATCGCCGATAACCTGATTCGCACCGGGATCGAAACCTTTTTCATCGCCTGTCGCGTGATCGGTAAACTCCAAATACGTCTTGCCGCTTTCGGCATCATGCCAAAGGTTTTTTGTTTTTCCCGAATAAAGTAAATCCATTCTATCAACGCCCTTCCATAAATTCCACTCACTATTTTACTTTTCAAAAGGCCATCTGTCAATCATCCATGAGCCCTAAAAGCACTCTGTTTTGCACATCCATGCCCTTTCTTGTGAGCCGCAGGCGGTTCGCAACTATTTCGAGCAGCCCCTCGGCAATAAGCAGCTTCGCTTTTTCTTCATCACGCCTGTCGAAAGGCACGCCTTCATTCATGCGCAATCCCAGCATAAGTGTTTCAAAATGCGCTTCCTTGGGGCTGATTTTCTCCTGCTCCGCTATCGTCCTGCCGCTTAAATAATCCGCCAGCGAATCCGTGTTGTAAAATCGCGTTTCATCAAGAAGGCTATGCGCGCCAAGCCCCAGCCCCAAATAGGGAGTACGCCGCCAATAGCCGATATTGTGGCGGCATTCAAGGCCGGGTTTGGCGAAATTCGAAATTTCATACTGCAAAAGCCCTGCGGCGGACAGCTTTGCAATCGCCAAATCGTACATCGCGCGTTCCGTTTCTTCATCAGGCAATTCAAGCTTGCCAAGGCGAATATCGGCTTCAAGAGGCGTGTGCTCCTCCACAATCAGCCCATAGCAGCTTACATGATTAGCACCTAAGCCAATCGCGCTTTGAAGCGCTTCTTCCACGTCGGCAAGGGTCTGAGTGGGGATGCCAAACATCAAATCCAGATTAATATTTTTAAAGCCCGCTTCCTTGCAAAGGGCAACCGATTCCATCACCTGTTCAAAGGTATGGGTGCGTCCGAGGATGTGAAGCAGCCGCGGGTTCTTCGCCTGCATGCCCATGGAGGCGCGGTTAAACCCATGCCGCCTGAGAATATCTAAAAAACCTTTGTTTACCGTTCCCGGGTTCATCTCGCAGGTCATTTCCGCATCGGGCGAAAAAGAAAAGTTTTCCTCCATAGCCTGCAAAAGGGCTTCCATTTCTTTTATTGGCAGGCAGGAAGGCGTTCCGCCGCCGATAAACACCGTATCGAAAGCCATGCCGCGATATTTTTCCATCTCTGCGCAAAGCCTTTTGATGTAGGCCGGAATCAGATTTTCCTTCCCCGCAAAGGAGGTGAAATCACAATAGCGGCACTTCGACAGGCAAAAGGGAATATGTATATACAGCCCCGCCATTCCGTCACCCCTTTTCATTTGCATTTTAGGCGGCTATCATGTAGAATATGTTCATCATACAAAAGGGGGCAATGCCCATGGATGCTATTTTGCATGTACTGGAAAATACCGTCACTTATGTTGCCAAACTGGGTATCAGCCTTATCGAGTTAGCGGGTATCATGATCTTGCTCATCACCGCCGCTCAGGGCGTTTGGCACTATTTTAAGCATAACGCACACATCCGCCTGGAGCTTGCTCAAGGTATCGCTCTGGCGCTGGAATTCAAATTAGGCGGCGAGGTGCTGCGCACGGTCATCACGCGGGATTGGAACGAGCTGCTCATATTGGGGGCAATTATTCTCCTGCGTGCCGCGCTTACGCTTCTTCTGCACTGGGAAATTAAAAATGAAGAAGCGCATATCGAACTGAATGCCCGTCGTGTCCAACGGCTGCGCCCGCGCAAAATCAAAAAGGCATCGGAAGGTTAACCTAATCAGCTGTCGGATGAACCCGACAGGTCTTTCAAGCTAATGACGTGAGCGCCTTTACTTTTATAGTAATCCAGCATTTCATTGATTTTCTTTTTATCCCAACTGGAAATGCAATCTGACAAGACGGTGACATGATTGTTTGCCTTGCATAAATTATAACAGGTTGACTTCACGCAAATGGTCGCGTCTGCTCCTGCCAAATAAAAATCGCAGATTTCATTCTTAACGATGAACTCTGTAAATCCCTCACTGCTTAACGCGCTTCCTTTGTACTTTGTGAAGATATGATTTGACACTATTTTTAAATCCGAAGCCAATTCAGCTCCGTATGTATTGGGCATGAAAACCCTCGTGCCGTCGGATAAGTTTTCATGCCTTATGTAAACGACATGAATGTCTTTACTGACTGCCCATTCTATCGCTTTGTTTATATTATCAATTACATCCTTGTAATTCTTCACTGTATCATTTTGAATATCGATGATCACTAACGCCTTTTTTTGCATAGAAAAACCTCCTGATACCATTTTGCGCCTGCTTATACGTAGCCGATAGCGCTCGACTCCCTTTTTAATCCATCTTTAAAACAGCCATAAAAGCTTCGGAGGGCACTTCCACCGTGCCGAACTGTCGCATGCGTTTTTTGCCTTCTTTTTGCTTTTCAAGCAGCTTCTTTTTGCGCGTGATATCGCCGCCGTAGCACTTGGCCAGCACATCCTTGCGCATGGCTTTTACTGTTTCACGGGCGATGACCTTGCCGCCGATGGCCGCCTGAATCGGGATTTCGAACATCTGACGCGGGATAACGTCCTTTAGTTTTTCCGCAATCACGCGGCCTCTCGCATAGGCCTTGTCGCGGTGCACAATCAATGAGAACGCATCGCAGATATCGCCGTTCAAAAGAATATCCAGCTTCACCAAATCGCTGGCCTGATACCCCTTCAATTCGTAATCAAAAGAAGCGTAACCACGGGAACGGCTCTTAATCTGATCGAAAAAATCGAATATGATTTCATTCAGAGGAATTTCATAGGTCAGCTTCATGCGATTGCCTTCCACCTGCATATCCAAGAACGTGCCGCGCTTATCCTGGCACAAATCCATTATCGTGCCCACGGAATCCTTCGGCGAATAGATAGTCGCCGTTACATAGGGCTCTTCCATGGAAGCGATTTCGCCCACAGGCGGCAGGTTGGAGGGGTTGTCGATGGAGAGGGTTTCGCCGTTCATCTTTGTCACATGGTAGATGACGCTGGGGGCTGTGGTAACCAAGTCCAAATCAAATTCCCTTTCAAGACGCATCTGGATAATCTCCATATGCAAAAGCCCCAAAAACCCGCAGCGGAAGCCATAGCCCAACGCCACGGAGGTTTCAGGTTCAAAAGAGAGGGATGCATCATTCATGCGCAGCTTTTCCAGAGCATCACGCAGCGCGCCGTAATCCGCCCCATCAGCGGGGTAAATGCCGCAGTAGACCATGGGCGTTACGCGGCGGTAGCCGGGCAGCGGCTCTTTGGCAGGCCATAGCGCATCTGTAATCGTGTCGCCGACACGGGTATCGCGCACATCCTTAATGGATGCCGCCACATAGCCTACATCCCCCGCCTTGAGTGATTCGCAGGGCACGTAGCCCGGATGGAAGGTGCCCACCTCCACCACATCGAATTCGGTCTTCCCCGCCATCATGCGCATGCGCGTACCCTGTTTGATTTCGCCTTCCATCACGCGCACAAAGCAAATCGCGCCCCTATAGTTATCATAATAGGCATCGAATATCAGCGCCTTAAGAGGCTTCGTTTCGTCGCCCTTGGGCGGCGGAACATGCTTCACCACGGCCTCTAGCACATCCTCGATGCCGATGCCGACCTTTGCAGAGCAAAGCGGCGCTTCAGAAGCATCCAGCCCAATGACATCCTCGATTTCCGCGCGCACCTTTTCGGGTTCGGCACTTGCCAGATCAATTTTGTTGATGACGGGAATGGTTTCTAAATCGTGTTCCAACGCCATATAGACGTTCGCCAGCGTTTGCGCCTCGATGCCCTGGGTAGCGTCCACCACGAGCAGCGCGCCTTCGCAGGCGGCCAGCGCACGACTCACCTCATAGGTGAAATCCACATGGCCGGGAGTATCGATGAGGTTCAACGTGTATTCAATACCGTCCTTGGCTTTATACTGCATACGGACGGCCTTGCTCTTAATCGTGATGCCTCTTTCCCGTTCCAATTCCATGCTGTCTAAAATTTGTTCCACCATTTCGCGGTGTTCAAACACGCCCGTTTTTTCCAAAATGCGATCCGCTAAAGTGGATTTGCCATGGTCGATATGGGCGATGATACAAAAATTCCGAATATGAGCCAAACGGCTGTCTGCCATGATAACACCTCTGCTGCGCACAAATTTTTACACTTTATCATACCCAATTCAGGTGAAATATGCAAGCAAAATCCGCATACTCCGCTTTTTGAACGCATATCTTTGTTTCAAAAGGGGGGATTGCCATGCGCGTATGGGGGTTGGCTTTATCGGTTGCGCTTCTTTTCATTTGCGCTAGTGCCCCTTTTTCACCCGATGCAGAGCCTGTCGCCGCTGTGAAAAGCGCCGAAAAGTGGCTGCTTGTCGGCATCCATTCAAAAACGCTCACATTGTATGAGGGTACAAAAATCATAAAAACCTATCCTGTTGCCACGGGCACGGGCGATACCCCCACGCCTCTTGGGGTTTTCCGCATTACAAACCGCTTCGCAAGCGAAATGAGCGGCTTCGGCACACGCTTTCTCGGCTTCAACTGCCCCTGGGGTACCTATGGCATCCACGGCACGAACAAGCCCGATTCCATCGGCCAAAACGCTTCCCACGGCTGCATCCGCATGCACGTGAAGGACGCGGAGGATTTATACAGCCGCGTACCCAACGGCGCTCGCGTTGTGATTGAAGGCGGCCCTTTTGGGGATCTCGACTACAGCCTGAAAGCCCTTGCCCCGGGGGATCGAAACAGCCATGTTCGCGCCGTACAAGCAAAGCTAAAGGCGCTGGGCTACTACTACGGCACAGCCGATGGCGTCTATGGCGAAAATACGAAGCAGGCGGTCATACACGCGCGGGAAGCGCTGCAGTTGCCCGCATCGGATTCCGTGGACTGGGCCTTTTACCAAGCCATCGGGCTGACGCTGTTTGAATAAGGAGGGTTCCCTTGAATGCATCTGCAAGCTTTTCCTTCCTTTTGTCCTGCATGCCCGATAAGCTGAAAGACGAGCTGCTCCGTCAGGACACCCTCAAGCTGACGGAAATCCGCCTGCGTGCTGAACGCCCTGTGCAGCTAAAAATGACCGATGCATCTCTGCAATGCGCTTATATTCCCGGCACCTCCGATATTTCAAAAATCAGCGAAGCTTTGAGCGAGCACGGACTCTATGCCCGCTATGATGAGGCAAGGCGCGGATTTATTACCCTGCGCGGCGGACACAGGCTGGGGCTGTGCGGCAAGGTGGATATCGAAAACGGGCATGCCCTTCGCCTGTGCGACATCGCCTCCCTATGCCTTCGGATCGCCCATGAACACAAGGGATTATGCGCGCCGCTCCTGCCTTATTTGAGTGCCTTTGATACGCTTCCGTCCGTTCTGATATTGGGCGCGCCCGGCACGGGAAAAACCACGCTGCTAAGGGATTTGGCGCGGCATCTTTCATCCGGCGGCATCGCCGTTTCCATCAATGATGAGCGCGGGGAGCTGGCGGCGTGCCAAAAAGGAGTTCCCCAACTGGATGTGGGCATCTCCACCGATGTGCTGGACGGCTGCCAAAAAGCCTACGGCATCCGTTGGCTGATCCGCTCCATGTCGCCCCAAGTCATCATCACCGATGAAATAAGCGGCAAGTCCGATGCTGCGGCGCTTTTGGAAGCAAGGGCGAGCGGCGTGTGCGTGATGACATCGGCGCATGCGGGCAGCATGGCCGATTTCTCTGCACGGCGGGATTTGATGATTCTGCGCCGCCTGAAGCTCTTTGATTTGACCGTGGTTTTAAAAAGCGGTTCAGCAGGCATCATACAGCAAGTTTTTTCAAAGGAGGGAGTACCTTGGCGCTTGCAGTCACCCTGATGGCAGGCCTCGCTTGCGGGATGCTCGGCATGCTGGCTACGGCCAAGCTGAGAAAAGAAGAGACGTTGCTTTTTGCATGGATACGCTTCATCAAACGATTTCAAACCACGCTGAAAACCCGGCGCCTGCCCATTTGTGAGGCGCTTCAAGCATGCCTTGGCGAGCATCCGCTTATCGATATACAGCTTAACCGAGCTTTGCGTTTGATGGCGGAAAACCCATCCCTCACCATCGCCGAAGCATACCAACAGATTTGTACCGAAACGGACAGCCTGTACGTGACGCTGTTCCAAGGCATCAGCGAGGGTACGCTTGAAAAGCGGCTGGCAGCGCTTGAAATGAGCCTTTTATCCTTCGTCGCCGCCTATGAAAAGGCGAAGGCCGCTTATGAGAAAAATGGCCGCTTGTTTCAAAACCTGGGCTGGCTCGGCGGGCTGGCGCTGGTTCTTTTATTAATCTAAGGGAGGACTTCCATGCAAATTGAAATGCTGTTTCGCATCGCGGGCATCGGCATCCTGGTGACAGTCATCAGCCAGATTTTAAATCGCACGGGCCGCGAGGATATGGCGATGCTTTCCACCGTCGCAGGGCTTGTGATTGTGCTTTTGATGGTGATTAACCTTGTCGCGGATTTATTTTCCTCCGTTCGAAGCATCTTTCAGCTTTACTAGCCATGGAAATCATGCAAATTGCCGCCTTTTCTATGCTTGCGGCGTTTATGGCGCTATCCCTTCGCAAAATGAACAAGGAAATGAGCTTGGTGCTTTCCCTTGGCGCGGGGCTCGTATTGCTGGCGGCCGCCGTGCCAAAGCTTGCCGACCTTATATCCATTTTGTCTGAACTGGCGGCAGCCGCCCGCATTAAGAGCGGTTATCTTGAAATGCTGCTGAAAATCGTCGGCATCTCTACGCTGGCGCAGTTTGCGGCGCAAACCTGCCGCGACGCGGGCGAGGAAGGCTTGGCGCAAAAAACAGAATACGCGGCAAAAGCCATTTTGTTAAGCCTGCTTATACCCATTGCCGTTTCGATTCTTGAGATGATTTTGGAAGTGATACCATGAAAAAAGGGGTTCTTCTCCTGCTGCTCCTGCTTTTTTTACCCATAACCGCCTTTGGCGAGACCATCGAATCGGTGCTTGGCGCTTTGGATTTAACAGATTTCAAAAAAGCCGTAAACGAGCTGAATGGCTCTTTAGACATTGAAAGCACCCTCCTTTCCTTGGCGAAGGGAGAAACCGCAATTTCCCTTGAAACCCTTATGCAAGGCTTGTTTTCACAAACGATGCACATCCTTCGCCAAAGCCTTTTCAGCATCGCGGGGCTAATTGCGCCCGCCCTTATCCTGGGGCTTGTAAACACCTTCATGCAGGGCGACAGCCATTTAATGGCAAAGGACATTACCGGCTATGTCTGCTTTTTGATGGTTGCCGCCATCATGGTGCAGGATTTGACGCGGCATATCGCCTTATCAAAAATGAGCATCGCCGCCATGACACAAGCCATGCAAAGTCTGTTCCCCCTTTTGCTGAGCCTGTTGGCCGCCATCGGCGGCACGGCGGGC
>JGI994J12354_10001652_pt1 | contig 22456 bp, 10 predicted proteins | sample IntmicLarv3ML3BL_FD_12354 | JGI IMG/M metagenome (IMG submission 12354) | reverse complement strand
TGTATAAAAATAGCACAAATTGACGTGTTTTGTCTAGTATTCAATTGCAATTATTTTGATTTTTTCGATAAAAAAGTAGTTTTATTTTGTAAAAATACACATTTTTGGCTCATAATTGCGCCAAAAATGTGTTGCGAAAATATGTTGCGTATAGGAAGAGATTTTGCTTGTAATCCAACCGCAATGCAGGTATACTTGGACTATCTTATTTTTAGGAGGACTTTCTATGAAAAACGCCAGAGTTTTACCCCTTACGCTTGTTCTGGTGCTCCTGTTTTCCTTCTGCGCTCCCGCATTCGCAGCGACAGAGGGCGAAACAGTGACAATCACCATTTTGGAGACCAGCGATATTCACGGCATGATTTTCCCCCACGATTACAGCACGGATCTTCCCACCACCATCGGTCTGGCCAAGGCCTATACCATCGTGAAAGCAGAGCGGGAGCTTGATCCCGAGCTGGTACTGGTGGAAAACGGCGACAGCTCTCAGGGTAATCTGATTCAAATTTTCCGCACGGAAGAGGTTCCGCCCGTCATCAGGGCGATGAACATGATGGGGTATGACCTTTCCGTTTTAGGCAACCATGAGTTTAACTATGAATTTGAGCATCTGGTGCGCTCCATCGACAAGCGGGACGCAAAAGTGCTCGCCGCCAACATCTACAACGAGGCAGACGACACCCTCTGGCAGGAGCCTTATCACATCATGGACATCAAGGGCGTGAAGGTTGGCTTCTTTGGCTTCACCGCACCGCACATTGACCGCTGGGAGAGCGATTCGAGCCATTATCAAGGGCTTTACTTCACCGGCCCCATGGAGGCCACCGGCAAGGTGCTTGACGAGCTCGAGGGCAAGTGCGACCTCATCATCGGCGTTGCCCACTACGGCGAAACCGGCGAGTATGAGTACGCCAATGAGGGCATGTACGATATTGCGGCCGCCTATGCTGACCGCATTGATGGCTTGATGATCGGCCATGCGCACTCCACCATTGCCGAGACGCTCGACTGCGGCGTGCCCCTTGTATCCCCCGGTTACCAAGGCGCAAATGTGGCAAAGCTCACCTACGAGATGAAGTTTGAAAACGGCGCATGGGTGAAGGTTTCCGCCACACCGGAAGTGCTGCCCACCAGAGACATTGAGCCCGATGCAGAGCTCATGGCAGAGCTTCAGTACGTACACGACAAGAGCGTGGAAGTCGCCAACACCGTCGTCGGTCAAATCGGCGAAACCTTCCTTGACCCCAGAGAATTCCTCCCGGGTATTCCCGCCGCTGCGGTTGCCGACAGCTCTCTCATTGATTTGATTAACAAGGTGCAGCTGGAAGCCAGCGGTGCTGATGTTTCTCTGGCGGCGCTGTTTGACGTCAACAGCAATTTGATTGCAGGCGACTTCAAAAACAAGGACGGCATGAACGCCTATCGCTACGAGAACACGCTCTACGCTGTGAAAGTCACCGGCGCTGACCTAAAAGCCATCATGCAGGTTTACGCAGGCGACTTCTTCAACACCTTTACCCCCGGCGACGTGACCATCAGCTTCCGCAGCGATGTGCGCCTGTATAACTACGATATGTTCGCCGGCGTGGACTACGAAATCGACATCTCCAAGCCTTTGGGTGAGCGGATTGTCAACGTCATGTACAAGGGCGAGCCTCTCGCAGATGAGCAGGAGCTTGTGCTGGCGCTCAACAACTACCGTTACGGCGGCTTGACTGCTGACGGTCTTATCTCGGCGGATGCAGAAATCGTTTACGATTCTGCCGCCACCGAAATCGCTCCCGTGCGGGACATGATTACCGCTTACGTGACCGAGGTCGGCACCATCTATCCGGAAACCGATAACAACTGGAAAATCGTCGGCTACGACTTCAGCGACCCCCAGAGGGATTTGATTTATGACCTGGTGCGCAGCGGCGAAATCGCCGTGGAAGCCTCCGCAGACGGCCGTACACCCAACGTGGTTGCCCTCAACGGCCCGGCGCTTCGTGCCGCAGGTGTTCTGCCCGCACTGCCCGGCGAGGCTCCTGCGCCTGCACCTGTGCCTCCTGCGCCCGCGCCCGTAGATCCCATGCCGCAGCCTGTGGTGCCCCAGCCCGCCGAGGGCGAGTACACGGTCGTCGCCGGTGATAACCTCTGGAAAATCGCCGACAAAACCCTGGGCGACGGCGCCAAATGGAGCCTCATCTATGAGGCCAACAGAGACCAGATTAGAGACCCCAACGTGATTTATATCGGGCAGAAGCTCCGTATTGCATAACTGATTTCAGCAGATTACAGGCGCTCCTTCGTTGCGGCGGGGAAGCGCCTGTTCCATTTTCCTACTTGTAGCTTTTTTCACTTTCGTGCTATAATAAGCATCAAGCGAAACAATTTCGCTGCGTATTTGATTCCATTTGAGCATCCCTAGCAGGAAAATGACCCATAGGGCGGGCAGAGAAAAGTCCGGCGCTTGTGCGGACTTTGTTGACCGGGAAGTGAGGGAAATCGGTATGGAGAAATTTGATTTGAGGATTGCGCTGGCCGCTTTGGAGGCCTGCGATTCCATCGCCATCACGGACGCAAGCGGCGAGTATGTATACGTGAACCAGAACTGGTCAGAAAACGTGGGATACACGTTTGAACAGCTGCGGGGAAAGCGGCCGTGGGACATTGTGCCCGACAGCAAGGCGCAGGAGGCGATTACCACCCGTTTGCCCGTTTTGGCGCACCAGCATATTCACTCCACAGGCAGAAATATTGTTACCTATTACTACCCGCTGATGGACGGGGACAGCTTTTTAGGCATCTTGATTCGCGGGCAGTTTGTCACCAAGGAGTATGCCCTTCACTTTTCCCGCATGATTGACGACCTTTCCAAAGAACTGGCCACCGCAAAGGAAACGCTGCGCATGATGTCCAGCCCCAACTATAACATGGCCAACATCATCGGCGAGAGCGAGGCCATTGTCAAGCTGCGGCAGGATATTTTCGACGCCGCCCGCACCGCCTCCACCGTGCTCATCGAGGGAGAGACCGGCGTGGGCAAGGAGCTGGTGGCGCACGCCATCCACAATTGCAGCGTGCGCAGCGCACAGCGGTTTGTGCGGGTGAACTGCTCCGCCATTCCGGCCGAACTGGCCGAGGCGGAATTTTTCGGCTACGAATCCGGCGCCTTCACCGGCGCAAGAAAGGGCGGCATGCGGGGGAAATTTGAGGTCGCCAACCACGGCAGCCTGTTTCTCGACGAGGTGAACCAGCTCTCCCCCACGTTGCAGCCCAAGTTTTTGCGGGTGCTCCAGGAGCGGGAGGTTGAACGGGTCGGCGGCAGCACGGTTGTGCCCATCGACACACGCATCATCGCCGCCACCAACGTGCCGCTGCGGCAGCTGGTGGACGAGGGCAGCTTCCGGCGGGATTTGTATTATCGGCTCAATGTGGTGCGTCTTGTTGTGCCGCCGTTGCGAGAGCGGCGGGAGGATATTCCGATTCTGGCGCAGAACTTCCTGTTGAAGCTCAACCATCAGCTGGGGATGGATATCAGTTCCATCGAGGGCAGGGCGTATGAGCTCATGTCAGAGCACAGCTGGCCGGGCAACATTCGCGAGCTGCAAAATGCCATGGAGCGCGCCATGATTCGCTGCAAGGGAGACACGCTCAAGGCCAGCCATTTTGAAATGGACAAGGCCAACATCCCCTCCCGCCCCCGTGCGCAGGAGTTCTCACCCTATCAGGGCAGCTCGCTGTCCACGCTGAAGGCCGACATGGAGTATGACGCCATCCGCAAGGCGCTGGTGCAGGCCTGGGGCAACAAGACCAAGGCGGCGGAGCTGCTGGGTATTTCCCGCAATGCATTTTACAAAAAGCTGCGGAAATACGGCGATAAGCTCGACGCACAATAAACCGCAATCTCATACGCCTGCCGGAGGAAACACCGGCGGGTGTATTTTTTGCGCAAACTTTTTGTAAACCTTTTGCCTCCTATTGGCCAAAAGGTTGCATAAGGTTTACACTTTTTGTTGCCTTTTCTATCAAAAAGTCTGTATTTGCGGCGGTTTTTCACTTGGCATCATTTTTGCACTATTATAGGGTATTCCGCACGCACATCGGCGGCGGAAAAGCATGGCAGGAAGGGTTTTGCCATGACTTCGACGATAAGGAGCGTGTGCGCAATGAAAATCATCGACCTCACCGTACTCTTGGAGGAGGACCTCCCCTGCGACCCGGAAATGCAAATCCCGAAAATACAGCGCCTTGACCACAAGGACACCGCTGAGAGCATGCCCGCCTTTTTTCCCGGTGCGACCATCGACGACCTGCCCGAGCGCAACGGCTGGGCCATTGACTTTGTTCAGATGTGTACCCATTCGGGCACCCACCTGGATGCGCCCTGGCACTACTATCCCACCCAGAACGAGGCGCTGCCTGGCGGCGGCGAGAAGGCCTGGACCATCGACCAGATTCCCCTTGAGTGGTGCATCGGCCCGGGCGTGAAGCTCGATTTTCGCAGCAAGCCCGACGGCTACAAAATCAGCAAGCAGGACGTGCAGGACTATCTGGCCAGCATCAGCTACACCCTCAAGCCCGGCGACATCGTGCTGCTCAACACCGGCGCAGACAAGCGCTGGGGCACGGCAGAATATCTGGTTGCCGGAGCGGGCATGAGCGCCGAAGCCACCCTCTGGATGGTGGAGCAGGGCGTTCGCGTGGTTGGCACGGACGGCTGGAGCTGGGATGTGCCTCTGCCCTACGAGGCCAAGGAGTTTCAAGCCAACGGCGACAACTCCATCCTGTGGGAAGCGCACCGCGCCGGACGGCAGAGAGCGTATTGCCACATTGAAAAGCTGACCAATCTGGAGGCTGTTCCCGACTACGGCTACACGGTGTATGCCCTGCCCATCCCCGTGAAGGGCGGCAGCGCAGGCTGGGCCCGCGTCATCGCCATTCTGGACGAATAGAAGCAGTTCCCCCTGCAAGGGCACAAACAAAAAAATGGGAGAAGGAGCGTGTTCTGACTTATGGAAAATACTACTTTTGTTGTCATGTTCGTCATCTTCATCGGTATTCTGGTTGGCTGCGGCGTTTACGCCAAGCGCTGGGTTTCCGATGCATCCGACTATGTTCTGGCAGGCCGCGAGGTTTCAACGCCGATTAACATGATGGGCGTTATCGCCATCGGTTTCGCCGGAACCACCGTTGCTTTGGCACCGGGCTTTACGATTATGTACGGTTTTCAGGTCTCCGCCGCATGGGGCTTGATTTACGGCATCTGCGGTCTGCTGGCTTACGGCGTGCTCTGGGGCAAATTTGTCCGCCTCAATGGCGCACAGACGCTGCCGGAATTTTTGGAAATGCGCTATTCCCCGGCCATTCGCCCGGTTATCGCCGTCACGTCCATCATCGGTATGTGCGGTATTCTGGCCAACAATATTGTCTCCTGCGTGTCCTCCATCGTCGGCTACACCGGCTGGAGCACCGCAGTTGTCACCCTGGTTATTTTCATCGTGATTTTGGCTTTTACTTTTATCTCCGGCCTATGGGCGGCCACCATCACTGACTTTTTCCAAGTTTGCCTTGGCGTGATTGCCGTGCCATTCATGTTCTATTTGCTCACCCAGCGTTACGGCGGGCTGGATGCCATCGCCGCAAACTGGCTGGGCGGCAGCTTTGTCTCGCAGGGCATCACCGGCGGCACCGTGCCCGCCCTTGCGCTGACCTACCCCTCCTTCCTCAACTTCGTCATCTGCTTCGCAGCGGCGCTGGTTTGGGGCAACAACTACTACTGGATGCGCATTGCCTCCTGCCGCAGTGAGAAGGTTGCGCAAAAATCCTTTGTGCTGGCGGCGCTGCTGCTTATCGTGATTTTCACCATCCCCTTTGGCATCATCGGCGCTTATGCCGGCGGTTTCCACGGCGAAGTGTTTACGCTGGCCGGCGGCAAGCTGCCACCCACCGGCGCATACGGCTTCCTCGCCAGCACCTTTGTTCCCCTGCTGGGCAGCTTCTTCGTCGTCGGCGCCTGTGCGGCCTCGATTTCCACCGCTTCCACGGCGGCGCTGGGCGCCTCTGCCGTTGCCAGCCGCGACATTTACCAGCGGTTGATTAACCCGAGGGCCACCCCGGCGCAGACACTAAAAATCTCCAAGTTCATCATGATTGGTCTGGGCGTGCTCACATGGATTCTCTGCCAGTTCCCCGGCGGCGCAACCTATCTGTTTGCGTTCGCCAACTGCTGGCTCGTGCCGCCCGCCATCCTGCTGCTGCTCGGCGCTGCGTGGCCGAAGTTTAACAGCACCGGCGCATTCATCGGTGCACTCTCCGGCATGATTTTTATGAGTGTGTTCACCCTGCTCAACGATGTGCTGCACATTTTCAACATCGGCTCCTACATCTACATGGCCACCGCCGGTTTCATCGTTACGCTGGTCGCCGCCCTCATCGGCAGCCTCTTCGGCAAGGCCAAATATTATGGCGCAGCCGGTTGGGAGCGAGTGCCCACGGCGACGAACCGCATCGACGTGACGCTGGACGAGTTTGACACCAAGGTGCTCACCCTCATCCGTCTGGGTCACTGCTATCAAGCCGACATCACCGACTACATGGGCGTGGACTCCTCGCGCGCCGCAAGTACGATTGAAAAGCTCGACCAGGGCGGTCTTGTTGTTCGCAGAGGCATGGCAGCCACCAGCTTCTACACCTTTGACATCACGGAAAAGGGGCAGGCCGCACTGGCTCCGCTGGAGGGCGCAGAGGCCGCTTTGGCCGACGTACAGCTCTCCCCCATGTATCTGGATTTGCTGGCCATTTTGAAGAGCAATCCCGAAAAGCAGGCTGATTTCATCAAGAAGTATGCCATTGCCTCCATGCAGATGGCGGCGATTTCCTCGCACTTGACCCGACAGGGCTATATCATTGAAAAGGGCCTGTTTAAGCGCAAGCTACAGCTCTCTGAAAAGGGCGTTTCTGCGGTGCAGACGTTCAGCTAAAGCTTTTTGCTTTATGCCAAAATAAGCATTACGACTTCCACGGGATACCACAGGGTATTCCGTGGAAGTTTTTTATGCTGCGCTGGGCATTTTGGATGCGAATTCGCCGATAGTATGGGTCATATCTCTTATAGGCCGCTTATTTGCGCAGGCGAAATAGTTCATGTTCTATGCTTCTCCGTCCGTCGGCGCATGGCAAACGGAATTGTGTCAGCTGAATTACATCTGCGCACACGAATTATACCTCGGCATAAAACAATGCCATTTCCTTCTATTCTGTTGTGCTTTATTTCTATTTCCTTCTTTCTGGTATATATTCCCATTTTTCGGTCACTTTTGTGGATTTTCTGTATTTTTTTCTGTTTTTTTGAAATTTTTTGTTTTCTTTTACAAATTCGTGTGATATACTTACCAGTACAGTAAGGTGCGAAAAATGCTTAAAAAAATTGAAGTTTCGCTCTTTTTTGGCCAAATTTATTCGGAATTTTCTCATTGGAAAGGAATTATTGCAATGACCAGACGACAATTATCCAGGTTCCTCGCCATACTACTCTGCTTCACGCTGGTGCTCATGCAGATGCCGGGTGTTGCCTTTGCGGAGGGCGACCTTGCGCCCGAACCCCCCGCAAGCGTTCCATTTGTGGAGGAGCCCGAGGTGAGTCCGGAGGCGAGCCCCGAAGCAAGTCCCGAGGTGAGCCCCGAAGTAAGCCCCGAGGCAAGTCCCGAGGTGAGCCCCGAAGTAAGCCCCGAAGTAAGCCCCGAGGTGACTCCCGAGGTGAGCCCTGAGCCGGAGGAAGAGTTAGAAAAACCGGAGCTTCCTCCTTTGCCGGTTTTGTTTGAAGCCTCTCTGTTTTCTTCGTACAGCCTGCCCGATATTGTTGAGCCCAGCTTCACGTTTGATACGCTGACAGGCGAGCTTACCATTTTGGCTGACGACGGCTTCGTTGACTGGAAACCCTTTTATTATGGAGAAGTCATTTCTCTCGATGCGGTTCTTTCCGTCCACATCGTCTATGATATTACCGCCCCTATCACCGCAATTCCGGATGATGCGTTCTATGACTGCTCGAATCTCACAGCCGTCACCTTTGCGGACGAGATTGCCCCGCTCATCACCGCCATCGGTGAGAGAGCCTTTTATAATTGCGAGCGCCTTGCAGCCTTTGACTTCTCTCTGCTCGCCGCCTTGGAGAGCATCAATCACGAAGCCTTTTACAACACCGGCTTCACGGAGTTGGATTTGAGCGGCAACACGGCGCTGACGACGTCTGCTTTCATGGCTCCGCCCACGCTTGGGCAGGCGGCCTTCGCCGAGGGACGCCATCTCACTGCGGTCATTTTCCCCTACACGCTGGAAGAGATTGGCGTCGAAGCCTTCGCAGGCTGCGAGAAGCTCTTGCACATTTCCTTTGCAACAGACGGGCCGGGCGGCATGGCCAATGTGAGGCATATCGGCGACAATGCATTTTTAATGTATGACTCCGGCCATAAGCCATACAGCGCACCCGCAAGCATCGATTTTTCCAACACGCCGCAACTGGAGACGATTGGCGAGCGGGCATTCTACAATTTCTATGCGCTGGAGACCCTCGACCTCTCCAGCTGCACAGCGCTCCTGTGCATTGACGTCAGCGCATTTGCCGCATGCGTCAACTTGGAGACGGTCACATTCCCCGTGAGCACGTTTACGCCAAACAGTCTCGGAGACGTTCCCATGCAAACCATCGCCGCCGAGGCCTTCAAAAACTGCGCCAGCTTGACGGAAGTCGGTCTCCCCTATTCCATCGAGTACATCGCCGCCAGCAGCTTTGCCGGATGCACCGGCATCACGAAATTTGAATTCATCGGCACGCCCGATCCGAACGAGCCCACCCACGGTCTGCAAGAGACCGACCCGGCGGGCACGACCTATATCAATGCATATTTCACGATTTATAAGGGCTCTCTCTACGCCCGTGATGCCGGCGGCAAATTGACGCTGCTATGCGGCGTGCCCTCCAGCGGAACGGATGCAACCTTCCCCGACGGCACAACTTACATCAGTGAATTTGCCTTTCAAGGCAGCAGCATCACCTCCGTGACCATCCCCGCCAGCGTGGAGGTCATCGGCGCTTACGCCTTTGCCGACTGCGCTGATTTACAGGAGGTCATCTTCGAGGGCGCTGACGACGGCACCAGCAAGCTCTGGGGCATTGGCGAGCGCGCCTTTTCCGGCTGCACCTCGCTCGATGCGCTGGCGCTCCCCGACTCGGTGCTGGTGGTGGACAAGGGCTTCGCCGCTGAGAGCGGTATCTCCCACCTCACCATCCCCTCGCATCTGCGCTATGGATCGCTTACCATGACGGTTGAAGGAGGAGGTGCGGAATATGGCGTGCTCGATTTGAGCTACTTCTTCGGCGACACTGCCACCTCCTATGGACAGGAGAGAATGCTTTCGCTCGAAATTTATACCCTCACCAATTTGGAGCGGCTCACGGTGAACCAGGTGGCTGCGCCCAGCGGCGCTGCCATTCCCGCAGGTGTGTTCCCGCTCTCCCCGCCCAGCTTTCTCCCCTACCTCTTCGATATTGACGGCGTGCTCTACGCCCGCACCGACGGGTATAATTTCACGGCCGTCAATGCCAGATACGCCCTCCTTCAGTATCCCGCTGCGAAAACCGATGTGCAGATTTATAACATTGCCGACGTGCTGGATGACTTCGTGGCAAGCCCCGAAAATGCAACGCCGGATGACGGCACCGGGGGCAGGAAAATTATTCTGCCGAGCAACTACGCCGTCCATGCCCAGCAGTTCGCCGCCATTGGCGAGTACGCCTTCTATAACTGCGGCGCATATTCGCTCTTCGGCGATGGCAACGGCTTGCAGCAGGTTTTCATCCCGAACTCGACGGTTATTTTGATGCCGTATGCCTTTGGTGCAACCATCGGCTCTACCATCTGTCTCATCGACATCATCGACCCAGAGAGCGCTGCGCTCGGCACGCTGGGCAGCACGCAAAGCCCCACCGTCTTCCAGCGGGGCTTCCACGATAACCGCCCGCCGCTGGCTCTGTTCCTCCCGGCTGCGCTTGCCTACGCTAACCTCGATACGCAGCCGTTTTACTTCGATGCAGAGCGCTACCAAGAGCTGCATGGCACGCCGCCCGAGGATCTTGACCTATACGCAAACTGGGCTGTTGCAAGCCACCGTGCAAGGCAGGATTTGTTCCTGTCAGTTTACCGTGAATCCGACGTTCATATTTGGGCGGTTGAGCAGGGCATCCCCGTGTATTATCGAGCCAGCAGCGGTGCCATGAACGCAAACCCGCCGACTGCCATCTACAAGTACGTACCCTATCGCTTCACGCCGGAGACGAACGTTGTGGGCAACCTCGACCTCACCTTCTCCACGGACAAGCCTCTGCCCACCGGGTTGAGGCTGGTCACGGGCAATCCCATGACGGACGGCCCGAACGTGCCCGTCGGCATGGTGCCCGGCACCATTTACGGCGCAATCTGGGATAGCAGCGATTTCGAAGCCGGGAGTTTCCCCTTCGTTCTGCGGGCTCATTCCGGCGGCAGTGCAGGCATCACCTCATCTGCTGAGTTCACGCTCAATCTGCTCGACGCCCCGCCCAACCATACGCAAATCGGCGACAGCTTTGGTAATTTGGGCGCCGGTACGGGCATCAACGTGGACGGCGGCGCCCCTCTTGACGACAAGGACTTGTTCTTCTTCTTTGAGTCGATGCCCGGCGTGATTGCCGCAGTGATTGACAGAACCAATGCGCCGTTCTTTGTTGGCGACCCCCGTCTGGAGTCCCATATCAACAAGCGCTTTGGCCTCTTGCGCGGCGTTTGGCTCAACGGCTATGAGCTCAAAGAAGGCACAATTGCCGAGGGCGGGCACTACACCAAGGAGCAGGGCAGCACCAAGGTCACTCTGAACGCCGACACGATGAACGCCCTGCCCGACGGCGATTACACCATTGCGGTTGCCTTCCAGCGGACGAGCTTCACGGATCACGGCGACACAGCGCAGGAGAAGAACGACCTGGAAGTGCTGGTGTCTACCTTTACGATTGCTGATGAAGTCATTCCGCTGGACGGTTGGACGCCGCCCGGCACACCGCTCGGCACACCAGCTGCTCCGCCCGTTATCACGCCGCCCGACGATGGTGGTGGCGGCACGCCGCCGGATGATGGCGATGGCACAACACCACCCGACGGTGGCGGCAGCGATGTGACTCCGCCCGGCGGCTCTGGTGGTTCTGCTGACTCCGGCGATTCCGGCAGCCCCGCCGGCCCGCCACTGCCTGCGACTCCACCGACGGACTCCGGCACACCGCCGAGCGAGCCTGTCTCCCCGCCGATAGAATCCCTCACACCGCCCATCGAGCCTGTCATTCCGCCGATTGAGCCGATTGAAGCGCCGGAGGAGCCCCCTGCGCCCGCCGCCCCCACTGCACCCACTGCACCTGTTGCGCCTGCCAATTCGACTGCGCCCACACGGCGCAGCACCGGCACGGGTGCAGTGAGCGGACTGCCCATGGACGCAGACGGCAATCTGCTCTTCTCGCTGGACGGCAGCGGCGCACCCATGGTGATTCGCATTGACGAGCCGATTGACACCTTCCAAGAGCTGATGATGAACGGCCAGCTCTTCGACGACTGCGAGGTTTACGAGGGCAGCACCATTGTGCATATCACCGCCCAGACGCTGGAGGCTTTCGCCGAAGGGCGGCACCTATTGCAGGTTGTGTTTGACGAAAAGATTGTGGACATCCCCTTCATCTTGACCAAGCTGCCTGTTGCACTGCCTGCTGTGACACCGGAAAGGCCGGTTTTTCCCGCCGTCACTGAGCCTCTCGTGAGTACTCACGCCCAGATGTTTGTTATTTGCATCGGCGTTGCCGTGGCAATTGCCAGCATGGGCTTCGGCTCGATGAAAAACCGCCGCCGCAGAGGGGATTCGCAAAAATGACCTATTTGTATGATGCATTCATAAGCTACCGCCACGGGGAACTGGATGGCATGGTGGCCGAGCGGCTGCACAAGCTGCTGGAAGCCTACCGCATCCCGGGGCCGCTTGCAAAAAAACTGGGCAGGAAAAAGCTGAACCGCATCTTTCGCGACCGCGAGGAGCTGCCCACCTCCTCCAACCTCTCTGACAGCATCAATGAGGCACTGGAGAGCTCACGTTTTCTCATTCTCATCTGCTCCAAGCGCACCTGCGGCTCTCTCTGGGTCATGCGGGAGGTGGAGCGCTTTGGCGCACTGCACGGCAAGGACAAGATTATCACCCTACTCATTGACGGCGAGCCGGACGAAGCGTTTCCGCCCGATCTGCGTGAGCGCAAGGTCAACGGCGAGACCATTTTCGTCGAGCCGCTGGCCGCCGATATTCGAGCAGAGAGCGCCAAAAAGAGCCTTAGACTTCTCAACGAGGAAAAGCTACGCCTGCTCTCCCCCATTCTGGGCTGTCGCTTTGACGACCTGCGCCGCCGTCATCGGCGCAGAAAAATACAACAAATTGCCACGGTGGTCACCTCCGCATTTGCCGGAGTGGCCGCCTTTGGCCTGTTCGCCACGCATCAGTACATTCAAATCAATCGGCAAATGCAGCTCAAGCTGGAAAATCAGTCCTACGTGCTGGCTGAATATGCCACCAACCAGCTGGCCGTCGGAAACCCGGACATCGCAACGCTTTTGGCGCTTGAGGCGCTGCCGAACGACTTGGAAAAGCCGGAGCGGCCCTACGTTCCGGCGGCGGAGCGTGCGCTCGCCGATGCGCTGATGGTATACCACACCGGCTCGGGCTTCCAGCCCCATCGGGCGCTGTCGCTGCCTGCGCCCGCCAATCAAGTGCTGCTCTCACCGGGGGAGCACTATGCGGCGGTGCTGTGCGGTTATGAGCTGATCATCGCCGACACGGAGACGGGCACAGTGCTGGCGACGCTGCCGACCCGGCGGCATGCGCTCAACGATGCGGTGTTTCTCAGTGAACATGTGCTGGTATACACGGGCGAGCACGGCCTTGTGGCCTTTGACATGCTCGCCCGCTCGGAGGTCTGGCAGGGTGAACCCGCCTCCAAGCTCGCCCTTTCGGGCGACGGGGCTGTCCTTGCCGCCGTATATCGAGATGCTTCGCTTGTCCGGCTGCATGACATCATCAACGGCGATGTCGTCGGTCAAATTTCCCTTGGCGGGCGGTCTATGCCCGTGCCCGTGGACGGTGCGCTGTATAACCCGCACAACGGCGTGTTCTCCCTCAATCAAGACGGCTCTGCGCTGGCCGTGAGCTTTTCCGACGGCAGTCTGCGCATCTTCGACACCGCAAACGGCGCAGCCACCGCCGTGGATACAATTGAAAACGCCACGCATTTCAGCGGCGGTTTTTACCGCAATACGCTGGGATTCGCCGCAATGAGCAGCAGCGAATCCAACTATATTCTCTACGACCAGCGCAACGAAATGACCATTATGGTTTACAGCGTGGAAACCAGCGTCGGCCAGTTTAGACCCTTCATCCTGCTGGACGGGCACTATATGACGCTGGGCAATGAGATTTTCTCCATCAACCAGGCCACGGGCTCCGCCCAGAAAATCGCTGGAATCGGCAGCCGCATTGAGGCGGTGGACAAGCGGGGGGAGAGCTATTTGCTCTCCGAAACCGGCGGGGCCTACCACGTCGTGAATCTGGATGAGCAGGGCGAAGCCCGCAGCTTCCAGTCCGACTATGTCAGCGATTTTCTCGACTTGGGCGCAGGCTTTGCCCTCACCGGCAGCCGCAACGCCAACACCGTGCGCATCCTGCGCTATGTAGACCGCAGTGCGCAGGAGCTGTTTGCTTACGACGAGAACTATTTCTTCAGTGAGGCGCGGGTGCACGGCGGGCTTGACCGCGTGGTGTTCTATTCCTTCCAGGGTATGAGACTGTATAATCTGGAGGGTATTCTCATTGGTAAGGCCGAATTTTCCGCCGCATCACGCGTGCGGGACACGCAGTATGACGCCGCCAGCGGCAACGTCATCGTGATTTATGACGATGCGCTGCAAATTTATTCCGGTCTCACGGGGAAATTACTGCTGGATGTGCGGGCGAAGTCCGTGGTTTATACCACCTTCGGCGTCGGTGTGCTGCATGAAAACGGCGGTGCGGTACGCTATGACCTCGCCACCGGCGAGGGTATGCCTGTGCAGCCCGTGGACGATACCGAGCGGGCGCTGCCCACGGCGGAGGGTTTGCTCACCGTGCGGGAGGGGCAGGTTTATCTTGCCAACGCCAATATCGGCGAAGGTGATATCATCGGCGCAGGCTATGCGCCGGATGGTGCGCTCTACTTCGCCATCGCCACCGGCGAGGGGAACGGCGCTGTGCTCTCCCTCGCCAACGATACTGCCACCGTCTGCTTCACTTTTAAAACGCTTGGCCGGTCGGAGGCCTTCTTCGCAGGCGGCTACGTGTTCATCTCGCCCATGATTGGCGATGCCAGCGCTTATACCCTCGACGGCAGATTTGTGCGCAGCTTCCGTGAAAACGGGGCGCTGGCCGAGGTCGTGATGCTGGGCGACACCATCTGCGCAAATTACTATCTCACCGCCAGCACGCAGCGGTTCTCTCTCCTGCTTGCGCCGGATTCCCTGGAGCCCGTGGCGCAGCTGCCCGGCTTCCTCGGCGAGACCGACGACGGCAGGCTGGTGCTCGACAGCGGCAGCGCATTGGAGACGCTCTCTCTTCTGAGCACGACCCAGCTCATGGAGCTCGGCGCAGAGCGGCTGGGCGGAAAAACTCTCACACCCGAGGAAAGGCAGATGTATAAAGCATGGTAGATTTGAGTAATTTGAGCAATCTCACGCAGTTTGAGCACATTGTCATTCAGTGCCACGACATTCCCGATGCGGATGCGATTTGCTCCGGCTTCGCTCTGCAACAGTGGTTGAAAAGTCTGGGCACGGAGGCAACGCTTGTTTACAGCGGCCCGGCGCAAATCACAAAGCCCAATCTTGTGATGATGCTGCACATGCTGCACATCGAGCTGGCCTATGTCACCGAATACCCTGCGGATATTGACCTACTGATTACCGTGGACTGTCAGCGGGGTGCGGGCAATGTGCGGGCGCTCCCTCTGCCGAAAGGGGTTGGTTTTGCCGTGATTGACCACCATCACCCCGAAATCGAAGAGAAGCCCAACTGCATCATCCGCTCCAATCTCGCCAGCTGCGCCACACTGATTTGGGATTTGCTCAACAAACAGGCGTTTTCTATGGATCAGCGGGTGCAAAATGCGTTGTTTTACGGCCTGTTTACCGACTCCAACGGCCTGTCTGAATTGAGCCATCCCCTTGACCGCGACCTCGCCGAGGTGGCCATCGACGGCGGGCTGATTCGCAAGCTCAAGAATGCGGCCATCACCGCCGAGGAGCTGGATATCATCGGCGCCGCCCTCACCAATCGGCACGTGCTGAGCACCGTGGGCGTGTTTCACGCTGCGCCCTGCGACGCAAACCTGCTGGGCTTCACCAGCGACATTGCCCGCCAGGTGGCGCAGCTCGACTGCTGCGTAGTGTACAGCCGCCAGCAGCACGGCCTGAAGCTCTCCATCCGCAGCAGCGCCCGGGAGTACATGGCCAGCGAGTTCGCCTCCTTCCTTTGCAGAGAGTGCGGCAGCGGCGGCGGAAACATCGAAAAGGCCGGCGGCTTCATCGGCTTTGACAAGGTGACGGCGCGCTACCCTGCGCTCAAGCCCGAGGAATATCTCAACCGTCGGGTGCAGGTTTATCTGGATTACTACGACTTGATTTACGCAGGCAAGAACGACATTGATTTCGGCGGGATGCGTCTCTACAGAAAGCTGCCCCGTCCAGTGGGCTATGTCAACTGCACCGACATCTTCCCCGTGGGCACCAAAATCACTATCCGTACCTTGGAGGGCGACGTGGACACGCACATTGGCGAGGATTTGTGCCTCATGATTGGCGTGCAGGGCGAGGTGTACCCCATCCACCGCTCCCGTCTGGAAAAGAGCTATCACCTCGTCGCTGAGCCCTATCGGGAGGTCGCCGAGTACACGCCCATTATCCTCAACCGTATTTCTGGCGAGCGCAAAGGTATTCTCCCCTTCGCCCACACCTGTATCCCCTCCGATGACAAATTTGTGCGGGCGGTTGCGCTGGAGAAGGCGGCCAAGGTGTTCACCAACTGGGACCTGGACAAGTATTACCACGGCAATCAAGGCGACTATCTCGTGGCCAACGACGACGACCACGACGATTGCTACATCGTGCGCAGCGATATTTTTGTGGAGACCTATGTCCCCTGCTAATCAATTGCACCGCACAGGCCGCAGCGAGGAAAAACTTCGCTGCGGCCTCTTTTTTTCGTCTCGATTGCGCAGCGGGGAAATCTCCCGCCGCTCCTTGTGCTTTTGCCTGCGCTGTGCTATAATATTGCTAATTATAAAGGAATCATGAGGAGAACAGAATGAAGTATCAAACATGGAATTGCGGCGCAGCCACCGTGAACGACTCCCTCTTGGATGCTGTGCTGCGCGCCAGAGGGCTGGACATGGCCGAGCAGCGGGAGGCATTTCTTCATCCGGAGAAGAAGAGCTTCCACTCGCCACTGCTGCTCAAGGGCATGGCCGAGGCCGTGACCCGCATTGAACGAGCCATCACAAATGGAGAGGCCATCGCCGTTTACGGCGACTACGATGTGGACGGCATCACCGCCACGGCGCTGCTCACTTTATATTTTCGCAGCAGGGGCGTGGAAATCACGCCCTATATTCCCGACCGCATCGAGGAGGGCTACGGCCTCAACAGCGAGGCGATTTCTGCCCTCGCAGCGCAGGGCGTCGGCCTGATTATCACCGTGGACTGCGGCATCACCGCCGTGGAGGAAGTGGCACTGGCTCGCTCGCTCGGCGTGGAGGTGGTTATCACCGACCACCACAGCTGCAAGGACATTTTGCCCGATGCGGCCGCCGTGGTCAACCCGCAGCAGGCGGACTGCCCCTATCCCAACTGCGCTTTGGCGGGTGTCGCCGTGGCGTGGAAGCTCGCCATCGCTCTGGCGGGCGAGCGAGGCGAAGAGGTGGAGCAGCAGTTTCTGCCGCTGGCCGCCATCGGCACGGTGGCTGATGCCATGCCCCTCACGGGCGAGAACCGGGTCATCGTCGCCCGGGGGCTGCCCACCATCGGGACGCAGGGCTTTCCCGGATTGAAGATGCTGCTGCAAGAGGTTGGCGGCTGCGACAGACCCGTGAGCACCGTGACTGTGGGCTACCATCTCGCCCCCCGCATCAATGCGGCAGGCCGCATGGGGCAGGTGGCCGTTTCCCTCGAATTGCTGCTCACCGAGGACTCGGCCAGAGCCGAGGTGCTAAGCAAGGAGCTTTGCGTGCTCAACAGCCGCCGTCAGGCGGTGGAGCAGGAGATTTACGAGCACTGCGTCACGCAGGCAGAGACCTTTGCGCCCCACGAGCGCACGGCGCTGGTGCTGGCACATGCAGACTGGCATCAAGGCGTAGTGGGTATTGTTGCCTCGCGCCTTGCGGAGAAATACGCTGCGCCGGTGTTCATCGTCTCTCTGGCGGAGGACGGGCGGGGCAAGGGCTCCTGCCGCACTTACGGCGGGTTCAACCTCTTCTCCGCACTGGGGCAGTGCGGAGATTTGCTCGAGAGCTTCGGCGGCCACGAGTTTGCTGCCGGATTCACCATTCGGGAGGAAAATATCCCGCTCTTTCGCCAGCGGGTCAACGAGATTGCCATGAGCCGCACCGGCGGCGAGACCATGTGCGCTGCGCTGGACGTGGACGCACTGCTGCCCGACTTTCGTCTGCTCACGCTGGAGCAGGTGCAAGCGCTCGAGGTGCTCGAGCCCTGCGGCACGGGAAATCCGAAGCCCGTGTTCCTTGTGCAGGGTGCAGAGCTGCTGGACGTGCGGGACGTGGGCGGCGGGCGGCATCTGCGCATACGGGCGCAGAAAGTGCGCAAGAATATGGATGGCATTTTTTTCTCCGCAACGGCGGCGCAGTACTGCGCCGCAGCCGGACGGCATATGGACATCGCCTTTACGCCCAGCCTCAACCAGTTCAGCGGCAATGTGTCGGTGCAGATGCAGGTGTCCGACCTGCGTCCGAGCCTCACCCGGGCGCAGCAGGAGCGACTTTTGCTTGACCGCTTCCTCGCAGGCGAGAGCCTCTCCGCATGGGAGCGGGAAGCGCTGCTACCCGAGCGCTGCGAGTTCGCCGCCGTGTGGCGCTATGTCTCCGGCAAGGGGCGGGTGGACGAGAGCGAGCGGGATTTCGTGCGCAATGTGGCGAAAACTTACCGCATCAACGAATCGGTGGCGCATATTTTGCTGGTGCTCACTGTGTTGCAGGAGCGGGGATTGGTGGAAGCCAGCCTCGACCGCGGGCGGGTGCTGGCCACGGTGCTGGATGGCGGGCAGAAGGTGGATTTGGAAGGCTCCGCCCTGATTCAGCGGCTGAAAAACGAACCAACGACAGTGTGAAGGTTAGGGGGAAGGCATGAGAGAGCAAATCGAGCAGCGTTTTGCTGCCTTAAAAGAACGACTGTTACAGGACACGCCAAAATTGGACATATCCCGGCTAGATGCCGCCTTTTCCTTCGCCCTGGGGCACCACGAGGGGCAATTGCGCAAGGACGGCACGCCCTTTGTCACCCATCCCCTCTCCGTGGCGGAAATTGTCGCCGAGCAGGGGCTGGATTTGGACAGCGTGATTGCCGCCCTGCTGCACGACTGCATTGAGGACACCGAAGCCACCCACGCCGACATCGCCAAGCTCTTCGGCAAGCCGGTGGCCGATTTGGTGGAGGGCGTGACGAAGCTCACCCGCGTGCAGTACACCAGCAAGGAAGAGGAGCAGATGGAGAATCTGCGCAAGATGCTCATGGCCATGGCGAAGGACATTCGCGTCATGCTCATCAAAATCGCCGACCGCCTGCACAACATGCGCACGATGCAGTTTCAAAAGGAAAACCGCCAGCGGGAAATCTCACTGGAGACCATGGAAATTTATGCGCCCATCGCCCACCGCCTGGGTATGCAGAAAATCAAGTGGGAACTGGAGGATTTGTGTCTCCAGTATCTCGACCCGGTGGGGCACAAGGAGATTTCCGATGAGCTGGAGCGGCGAAGCGCCGCCAATGCGGAATTTTTGGAGAGCATTGCTGCGAAAATCGGCGCACGCCTCAAGGACGAGGGCATCTCCGCCAGAGTTTACGGGCGGGTGAAGCATATTTATTCCATCTATCGGAAAATGTACGCCCAGTCCAAGGGCTTTGACGAGATTTACGACCTCTATGCCTTTCGCGTGATTCTGGAGGACATGCCCAGCTGCTACAACGTGCTCGGTTGTGTTCATGACCTGTTCCGCCCTGTGCTGGGGCGCTTTAAGGACTATATCGGCACGCCGAAGCCCAACATGTATCAGTCGCTGCACACCACGGTCATCGGGCGGGAGGGCATCCCCTTTGAGGTGCAGATTCGCACCTGGGACATGCATCAAATCGCCGAATACGGCGTCGCCGCCCACTGGAAATACAAGCAGGGCATGGCCGACCAGAAGCTGGGCACGGAGGAGAACTTCGAGTGGGTACGCAAGCTTTTGGAGAGCCAGCAGGACGTGGATGCCGAGGAATTTGTACACACGCTCAAGGTGGACATGTTCGCCGACGAGGTGTTTGTGTTCACGCCCAGCGGCGATGTGATTAACCTGCCCGCCGGTGCGACGCCCATCGACTTTGCCTACAACATCCACTCGGCGGTGGGCAACGCCATGACCGGCGCAAAGGTGAACGGCCGCATCGTCACCTTTGACTACAAACTGCAAAACGGCGAGATTCTGGAGATTCTCACCAGCAAGGCCGCCCGCGGCCCAAGCCGCGACTGGCTGAAAATTGCCAAGAGCAACGAGGCGCGCAATAAAATCCGCCAGTGGTTCAAAAAAGAAAAGCGCGATGAAAACGTCACCCACGGCCGCTCCGCCTTTGAGTCTGAGCTCAAGCGGCAGGGGCTCACCATGGCGCAGATCAGCGCCGACGATGTGCTGCCCCACATTTTGAAAAAGATCTCCGTTTCTGCGCTCGACGATATGTACGCCGCCATCGGCTATGGCGGCATGACCAGCCTCAAGGCGGTCAACCGCATGAAGGAAGAGCTGCGGCGGCTCAACAAGACCGCCGAGCAGGAAAAGCAGGTTATCAAGGCGGCCGAAGGCACGCAGACCATCATGCCCGGCCATGCCTTGCAGCACGAGGTGCCCAAGGCCACCCAGTCCGCCACCGGCATCATTGTGGAGGGCTTAGACAACTGTCTGGTGAAGTTCTCCAAGTGCTGTACGCCGGTGCCCGGCGACGACATCATCGGCTTTATCACCAAGGGTTATGGCGTTTCCATCCACCGCACGGACTGCCCCAACGCAGATGAGCACGCCCGCTCGGGTCCCAATGCAGGCCGCTGGGTTAAGGTGCAATGGAACACGGAGGACACCGCCTATAAAACGAGCCTCGAGATTCACGCAAAGGATCGCGACAAGCTCACGCTGGACATCGCCATGGCGCTCTCCGCCGCCAACATCAAGCTCGAGAGTCTCTCCGCCCGGGCGCAGCCCGACGGCTTCGCCATCACGCACGTGGTGCTTCTGGTGCGCACGAGGGACGAGCTGCAAAGCGTGATGAACAAGCTCAACCAAATCCAAGGGGTGCTCACGGTGATGCGCTCAAGAGGTTAAAAGAGGGTTTTTATGAAAACACAAAGCTTTATCCCCGTGCTCTTCGGGGGAGACACCAATGCCTATTCCATGGCGCGGGCCTTTTACGAGGCCTACGGCATCAAGAGCGAGGTCTTTGCCAAATTTCAGGCGGGCTTCTGCGCCGAGAGCCGCATCCTGCGCTATCACGTCAATCCGCAAAACGACACCGCCGAGGCGGTGTTGGAGAGTGTGTGCGCCATCGCCAAGGAAAATCCGGACAAGCGCATCCTTGTGCTGGGCTGTGGGGATAACTATATCACGCTGGTGAGTGCGCTGCGCCCGCAGTTTCCCCCCAACGTGATTGCGCCCTACATTGAAATCGACCAGATGATGACCCTCATTCACAAGGCGCGCTTCTATGAGCTGTGCGAAGCCCACGGCGTGGATTATCCCTCCACCGTGGCGTGGACGGCGGACATGGGCTTTGATTTTGACATTCCCTTTGAGCCGCCCTATGCGGTGAAATCCGCCGAGAGCATTGAGTATTGGAATCACCCCTTTCCCGAGCAGAAAAAGGCGTTCACTGCGCAGAGTCGGGAGGAGGTTTACGAAATCCTCCGCTTAATTGACAACAGCGGGTATAAAGACAGCGTAATTATACAGGATTTTATCCCCGGGAACGACAGCTTTATGCGGGTGCTCACCGGGTATTCCGGGCGGGACGGCAAGGTACAGATGATGTGCCTCGGGCACGTGCTGCTTGAAGAGCATGCACCCCACGCCATCGGCAACCACGCTCTCATCCTCACCGAGTCGGAGCCGGCGCTCTGCGAGCAGATTCGGGGGCTGCTGGAAGCCATCGAATTCAAGGGTTTTTTCAATCTGGACATTAAGCTGGATTCAAGAGACGGCAAGTATAAGGTCTTTGAGCTCAACTGCCGTCAGGGGCGCAGCAATTACTACGTCACCGCCGCCGGCTGCAATCTGGCCGAGGTGCTGGTGGAAGATTTGCTGGAAGGCAAGCCGCAGGACTTCCACTTTGTGGATGCGCCGTCCATGTGGCACGTGATTCCGCTGGATGTCTGCTTCGATTACAGCCCCAGCCGTTATCACGACCAGATGTGGGCGCTGATGGACGCAAAGCGGGTGCAAAATCCGCTGATTCACCCGAAGGACAGGGGTCTGCGCCGCATGCTGCGCATCCAGAAGGATGCCATGCGCATGCGCAAGCACTACGCAGAATATTACCAAAAGCCGGAGTAACACCACCCAATACAAGGAGTTGTTTGTTTGAAGCTTGGCATCATTGGCGGCATGGGGCCGGAGGCCACCAACGCCTTTTACGGGCGCATCATCGCCCGCACGAAGGCGAGCTGCGACCAGGAGCATCTGCCCGCCGTCATTTTCAACGACTGCACCCTCCCCGACCGGAGCGCCGCGCTGAAACGCGGAGACATCGGGGAGCTTTTGTCACGCTTGCAGGAGGACGCAAAGAGCCTTGAGGCTCTGGGCTGCACCGCCCTCGCCATTCCCTGCAACACCTCGCATGCGCTGCTGCCGCAGGTTCAAGCGGCGGTGAAAATTCCCATCGTCAACATGATTGAGGCCACGGTGCGCACGCTCCCCAAGGGCAGCACCTACGGGCTGCTCGCCACGGAGGGCACGGTGAACGCCGGGCTCTACCACGCCGCCGCTGAGGCGCACGGGTTGCGGTTTCTCTCGCCGCCCGCCGAGGTACAGGCCGAGGTGACCCGCCTCATTTACGACATCGTGAAGGCGGGCGAGGCGGGG
>JGI994J12354_10001651_pt1 | contig 22464 bp, 18 predicted proteins | sample IntmicLarv3ML3BL_FD_12354 | JGI IMG/M metagenome (IMG submission 12354) | reverse complement strand
TGCAAGAAACTAAATATAATAAAAATTTGGTTGAGAGGCATGCCTCTCAACCAAGAAAAAGATTATTTATTATTTTTTTAACAACACCACTTGACAAAGAACCTTTATATATAATGGTAAGAAAAGCTTAATCAAATGTGACAGTGACATGTTTGATGCAATTCAAGATGCTTTTTATTAGATTGTTTTGAAAAATAAATTTAAAAGGAGAATGTAAAATGAAACAAATACTCACATTGTTGGTCTTTCTGAGCTCTATAGCACTTGCTTGTCCTAACCAAAGTATACATGATGATGTGCAAATAGCACATAAAGAAAAATGGATAAAAATAGAAAGTAAAAGGCTAATTGTATACGAAAAAAAGATTATTGAAGTATCTGAAAATTCGTCCAGAATACATGGATATGGTCCAGATAAATACTATTGGGGTCTTTGGCACACCTTCCGATATTATGCCAAACAACATAACCTTGAGGTTGTCTATAGATAATAGAGAGGTATTCAGAAGATAGGGGGATGACTCCGGTGGTGCTTTGTGGGGGAGGAACCCAGTTGAGTGCTAAGGAGGAATTTATGAAATGGGGATGACTCCGGCGGTGCTTTGTGGGGGAGGAACCCCCACATCCCCAGTGAACGAGAAAGTTATGAATATTTACACTTTTCTTTTTAATTTTGATACAAATTTTTAGTTTTTCAACAGTCTCGTTTCTTTCTGCTCTTTTGACATTCATACCATATGCTTCCATCAATTTTATTTCTAATCAAAATTTCCCTGAAAAATTTTCAAAATTATCACAAACTTCAAACTTTATTTCCTCTGAAATTGCTTCAAAATGCTTTTTCCCGCAATATATCTTTGAGTTCTCAGTCCCTCTTATATCTTCTTCAGATACAGAACCTTTAGTTTCAACTATAAAATATAATTTCTCTTCATCTTTATTTAAGTCAGGCCTTACTAATATTGCCCAGTCAGGATTATAATTTCCCAAAGGTGTAGGTATCTTAAACCAAGTTGGAAGTTTTGTATAGACTACTATATTACTATCTTCTTCTAGGCTCCTTGCAAAATTTCTTTCTATATCAGAATCAACTACTATACTTATATATGGAGATTTTCTGCTTTCAACCATATTACCTTGTTCATTATTCATCTCTGTTTTTAGATATCCAAAAAGTTCATTTTCTTCAAAAATTTCTTGTGAATAATACTTTGTACCTCCTATTTTTTCATATTTTATACCATCTACTATGAAAAGTTCCATAGTTCTTTTTATTATCCTGCTTACTTGTTCCAAGTAAAGTTGTGGATTTTTTCTGAAACTTTCTAAAGTTTTAGTTCTTGTCAAAATATCAACAATACTTTTTCTTGTAAGATTTGTCTCGTTTTGTAAGTAACTAACTATATCAGGGAGTTTAAATCTATTTTTTAAGTCTAACTTTTCCTCACCTAAAGAAGCAATCCCTTCTTCTATTCCTCCTCTAGTTATTGCCAGTCTTTTCTTTTCAAATAAAAATTTCTCATTAGGAATATTAACAGTAATATCTATATTTTCTATACATTTTTCTTTTAATTTTTCTCCATCAAAATCTACTTGATAAGTTGTCTTATATTTTATTTTATCCCACAATTTTCTGAAGTTATCTTCTTCTACAAATACTTGTTTATTAATACTAATTCTCTTTTTATTGTCTGCATTATTGATAACTAATTTTCCTACACTTGATTTTAATTTATTTTCAATAGATATTCTTATACACTCAAATTCTTGGGGTAATTTTAAGGAATTTTCTTTTAAATTCATTTTTAATCTATCTTTGACATTTCCTTTATCATCAATGTATTCTTCTTTTATCATAAATTCATGTATTTCTTCTGATTTTTCATGTCCTAGATATATTTCATTTCCATTTTCTGATTTAATGACAATATTTGAGAAAGTAAAATTTTCTATAACTCCAAACTTTATATTTTCTTCTTGCTCCATTTCTTTTTGTAGAGAATCAACAAAATCTTCATAGGATTCATTAGCCATTACTGTAAGAGTATTCACATCAAATCCCCTTACTCTCTCTCCATTTTGATTTACAGCTATTCTGAGTCCTCTCCCTATCTCTTGTCTCTTCTTTATTTCTGAAGCTGTATCATTAAGAGTACATATTTGGAAGACATTTGGATTGTCCCATCCCTCTTTTAGAGCTGAATGTGAGAATATAAATGATAAAGGCTCGTCAAAACTTAATAATTTTTCTTTATCTCTCATTATTTTATTGAATGTCTCATCATCAGCATTGGTATTTCCTTTAGTATCCTTTTCCTCAAAATATTCTTTTCCGTTTTTACTTTTCTTTTTGTCAACTGAAAAATATCCATCGTGTGCTATACCTGCTCTTTGACATAGGGATACTGTCTGGTCCCCCATCTGAGAATATTTACTCTGCTCCAATAGTTTGTCATATTCTTTCTCAAACATCAAAGCATATTTTCCCTTCTTAGCCTCTCCAGTCTCAGCATCATAAATTCTATAATTAGAAACTTTATCTATAAAGAACAATGATAAAACTTTTATTCCACTATTTTTTAATCTTTTTTGCTTATCAAAATGTTCTTGAATAGTTTTTCTAATTTGCAATCTTTTTATTGTATCAGGATTTTCTCCACCATTGACTTGCCCTAGAGTAAGAGTTACTTTTCCCAAATCTATAAAGGATTTGCTTGGCTCTTCTTCAACATAAGTAATTTCATTGACAAAATATCCCTCATATATATCTCTTTTGGCTTTTTCTCGTAAATTATCTTTAAGCTTTACACTGATTTCTTTTCTTTTGACAGTATTTCCAACTCTCATATCTAATTCTAATTTTGCACTTATTCCTGTCTTGCTTGCCTTTATACTGGTTACTTTTATATACTCAGTATTGCTATTTTTAGTTATTCCAACTGTTGCTACTTCTATTTGTTTTACCAACTGTCTTTCATAAGCAGCAATAGAATCTAATTTGAATACAGGATTGTATTTTTCTTTGTGAGTCGCTGAATACCTCAATGTACAAAGGGGATTTAATTCATTAATGGCCTCCTTTGCTTTATCGGTTTCCATATTTTGAGGTTCGTCAACTATTACTATTGGTTTACATTGTCTTATATAATCTATTGGTTTGTACCCATTAGATTGATCTCTTTCTTGTCTAATAATATTTGTATCCTTATTAAAGGCATCTATTGTGATAACCATAATTTGAATGGTATCATATACAGCAAAATTTCTTATCCTATCTATTTTTTTGGAATCATAGATAAAATAGTCATAAGGGATATTATCATATAAAGATTTAAAATGCTCTTCTGTGATTTCAAGAGTCTTAAACACTCCCTCTTTTATGGCTATTGATGGAACAACTATTATAAATTTTGTAAATCCAAATTTTTTATTAAGCTCCATTATAGTTCTAAGATAGACATAAGTCTTTCCTGTTCCTGTTTCCATTTCCACAGAAAAATTATAATCATTTCCATTTAATTTTTTTGTTTTGGAAACACCATTTCTAGTTTGAATCTTATTTAAGTTTTTTAATATTTCTTCTGGAAAAAGTAAAAGTCCATTACCTATTCCAAGTTCATTTTCTATAGTACCTAATGTCAATTGATGATTTTGTTTTTCCACAGTAAAAAGAGTTTTATTTATTTCTTGCCCTGCAAATATGTCTGTAATAGAATTAATAGCTTCCCACTGATAATCTAAATTTTCTTCAAATTTTATTTTCATAGTTGACTCCTCATATGCTTCTTACTTCCTTTATTCCAACTTGTTCTAATTTTTTCATAGCATTGGTTTTGTCTCTATCATTTTTAAAGGAACTATCTTTTAAAATCACTGTTGTCTTAAACCCTTTATCTTTTTTTGCTAAGTTTTTATATTCTTCACACATTAAATCAATTTCTTTCACATTAATTTCTTTGGAAAGGTTAACCAATAGTGTTCCACCGCCTATTGAATAAAAACTATGATTTTCTTTTATTGATACATTTAAATCCAATCCATATTTTAATAAAATCTCATATAAAACATCCTGAGAATCTCTATCTTGTTTTATATTTTCTATTGAATCAAATAGACTTTGCTCCAACTCTTCCGTTTCTGAGTCCCATTCTTTTATATTTGAAGAATCTAATTTGAATACTTTGAAACCTATGTCCAGTTTTTCTCTGTTTTCTAATGATAAAGTTTCATCTAATTTTATTTTTTCTCCAGCTCTTCTTATTCTTTCTTTCCCTATTTCGCAGATATTTTTATAGCCTGCTTTGTAAGCATCTGTTTTTTCTTCAACTAAAATAGGAAGTTGTACCATTATATATTTTCTTTTACCTCCATCTTCTCCATTGAGCTGCATTACTGCTTGAGCGGTAGTTGCTGAACCTGAAAAGAAATCTAATATATAACCATCTTTTTTAGCTATAATGCTTAAAATATCTTTTACATAGTATAAAGACTTGGGAAAATCAAATGTTTTACCTCCCATTAATTCTTCCAAAATATTGGTTCCATTTACTATAAAATTATATTTTTTATCTATCCAGTGGGTTTTTATTAATTGTCCTTTATCTTCACGATATTTTTCATATACTTGAATTTCTCCTTTTGCATCAAACTCAGCTAGTATTTCTCCTAATTCCAACCTCTCTTGAAATGTCTCTTTTTTAGTTTTCCAAGTCCTTTCTTGACTTATTGTATGTGGATATTTTATATATGCATCAGGAATTTCTTCCAAGGATATTTTAGCTAGATTTTTAGATATATATATGGGATAATAGAAATTGGGTTTATTTATTCTCAGATTGTCGTTTCCGCCACCAAGTCTGATATAATTATTTAGTCTATATTTTCCCTTTGAATCTTGTCTATCAAAAGTTTTTTTTATTTCATCATCTAATATAACAGAATTAAAATTACAATTTATTTTATTTTTAGCATAAAACAAAGCATATTCTGTTGAAGTTGCAAAAAATTTCTCTTGGTTTCTTCCTTCAGGCTTACTTACTACAGTTATCATCCCGATTCTATTATGCCTCCCAAAAACTTCATCACAAAGTAATGCCAAAGAATGTAGTTCATTTGAATCAATGGCCAAACAGATAATCCCGTCATCTGTTAATAGCTTTCTAGCTAACAATAATCTTGGATACATCATAGATAGCCAGTTACTATGATATTTTCCATTGGATTCTGTATTTGTTGTTAAGATTATATCTTCATTGTTTTTCTGTCCTGTTATTTTTTTGTAGTAATCTAAATCTACACTATAATCATTTTTATATATTATATCATTTCCAGTATTATATGGAGGGTCTATATAAATTGTATCTATTTTTCCATAATAACTTTTTTCTAATAATTTTATAACTTCTAGATTATCCCCTTCTATATATATATTTTTTGTCTCATCAAATTTTTTGCCTTCTGTTTTACTTGGTCTCAAAGTTGAAGTACTAACTTCTTGACTAGTCAATTTGGAGTCTTGTTTTCCATTCCAATTTAGAGAATATCTTTCTTTGTCTACAGATACTTTTTCTCCAAGCATTTCTTTTAATACTACGAAATCAATTTTATTTTCTACAAATATTTCAGGGAAAATTTCCTTTAATTTTTCTATATTATCTTCTATTATATTTAAATTTTCTAATTTTAATTTCTCCACAATTTCCTCCTAAATTTATTTCTAATTGCATTAGGTGTTTACTTTTATTGCTTTTTGTTATATAATTTAATCATCACACAAATAATGTTTTTATGAGTATTTTAATAATAACTCTATAAATAAAAAAGATTTTTATAGGACACTTCTCTCACTTTTAATTAATCCAACTTCATTATACAACATGTCTATATTTATTTTAATTATACCAAATTTTTATTAAAAAGCCCAGCTTTTTTTGATTAATACTAAGAATATTTGCTTATCTTTATAAAATAAAGAGGAGCCCATGTTTAAAATATATAATTATAAAAATAAAGGATTTTTTAGCTTAGATAGCACTCAATTAAGAAATTTTATTATAAGTTCTACTTGTGGAAAATACGAAAATCTTTCTGTTACTCCTGAAAGAACTGGAAAACGTCCCAGTTTCTTAAGACCATTCTTGAAAAAATTATCCAATGGAATTCTTATTGAAGGATTATTTTTTGTAACAGCTATTAGTAGAATCAATCCTGATAAAAAAACAAGATACATGTTAGTTTCTGTTGGCAATAAATCTGATTATGAAATCCTTCTTCCTCGTATTGAGGAGTATATTTCTTTTATTCATATAGACTGTTCAGATTATGCTTCTACACACGAAGGGGGATATTTAAGTAGTTGGTTTCGAGAAAATATGGGGAGAGCCTTTAGCTTTATTGATATTGATTATTTGTTTTTGAAAAACAATCATCTTTATTTAATTGAAGAAAAAACATATCTTGGAATTTTGGGATATGGTCAAAAAATGAGCTATCAGGAATTAATGATGGATATTTTCTGCGAAACACCTACATTAATTTTAGCTCACTCTTCTCGTGATAAGTATCGTTTTAAAATTTCTCATGGTGATTTTGAAGATAAATGTCAGAAAGGATATTTACCAATAGAAGATTTTATTGATTGGTTAGATAAATAGAATACAAGGTTATTGCTAAAAAACTCTCTGAATTTTTTTACTCTAAAGACGTAAAAACATAAATCAAAACTTGCATACTCGTATGAGAATATATGAAAAAAGACCAAAGTTTTTATCTATTTTTGGTCTTAAAAATATTAATCTTTAATTCACCTCTACCATCCTGTGACCAAAAGATTTTTAGCTGCTTATAGACTAATTTCCAAATTTTCTTTTGGTAGTCTCTTCTGTCTTTAAATCATAGTTTGTGATATAAATTTCTTTTACTTTTTTATCATCATCAAATATTATTTCTAACCAATGAGTACCTCTTATTTTATGTATCTCTGGGAATAGATTGATGGGACCATTTAGATTTTTAGATTTGATAAGAATGATTAATTGATTTTTTTCTTCTATTCGAGGCATTAATCTCTCTACATGACTTGATTTAATTATTTCGTAATTGACATGTCCTTCCCAAACACCATAAAAAAATCCTATAATATATTCTGCATCTTTTCCAATAAAATCATGATTTTTCTCCAACCATAGAGTCATCTTATATCTCTTATTTCCATAGATATAACCAAACTCACTTTCACTCTCAAACCATTTTTCTTTATCAAAAACCATTCCACTTTTATTACAGGAAATTAAAATCAACATTAAAAAAATATAAATCAAAACTTTTTTCATTGATTTTTCCTCCTAAAAACCAAGTATTCTCCTACTCTGCTAAAAGTGTCTTTAGCATCTTTCTTAATTCTTTTTCGCTCTCTTCAAGATAATCTTCATGCCATGGAGCTCCACAATCTTCATTGTCAAATATATGATAAAGTTTGTTGTCCACAAAATAATGCCTTTGACTCAGTATTGGGTACTGTTGAGTCTCTGCCAATTCATCAACATTATGCACTTTTGCTAGTTCATCATTGGAGATATTTTTTGTTATTATGTAAAGTGGTTCCCCTTCCTTTAAGTAATATATTTCCAATTGTTGACTTTTATCGTCTGAAAATTCCTTTATTATTTTTCCTAATTTGCCTTCTGAATAATAGTAACTTACTTTACTCATATTGTTATCTATGGTTTTTTCTTGGGTTTCATCCCAATTGTTGTTACTATAGACCTCAATCTCTATTTTGGCTGCTGTCTCATATAAATTATTCATATATTGCTCAGACGGCAATAATTTTAACTCTTTAGGAATTATTTCTCTTAGGACAAAATCTTGGGGGTTTGATATTTTTTCACTGGACGAAAAATTATTAAAAGATAGTAATATTATCATTAATACAAATATTTTTTTCATTGGCATTCTCCATAATTTTTTATTTTTTTATACTTTAAATACTATTATTTTTATCAATAAACTTCTTTAATTTTAATATTATTATAGTCTCAATAAACGCCAAATTACTTTGATGAAAAATAAACTAAATTAAGAAAGTTCTCACTAATTCCAACCTCTCATATTCTGAGGAATGCATCAAAATTGCAGTCAGAATAAATTATTAACTATTCTAACATTTTTTTTTATTTTATACTAGTAGTTTTTACCTCAAGTTCTTTCAAGTTGTACTCCAATATTCACCAATATCATACTTTGTTCATTTTTAATTGTAGGTAGCGTTTTGATTGCTTTTGATTGTTTTTTTAAGAAAGCAAAAAAGTAAAAAAAAGAGACTGCGGGAATACAATCTCTTTCTTTGCTATTTTTTTCATTAAAAACTGTTCTATCTTATTTATATTTTACTATAGTTTCTTATTTTTTGCAATATAAATTTTGTAGGATTTTATAGAACTAGAGCAGATAAATTTAACTATCTGTTCCCTCTCTAGTCCTTTTCTGTTGTTAATATGCTCTTTCATTTAAAAGCAGAAAGAGCATAGCCAACAACAAAAGATAGCACAGCTTTTTAACAGTAATCACCCCCTTTATCAAGAAGGTAGATAAACTATTAATAAAAATAGCAAATACATTATATCATAGTTTAGTCATAGTTTTGTATATATTTTTATAATTAAAAAGGTATCTTATTATTTATTGGAACTGTGCATGCTCTCCGTAGTTTTTCTATAGATTAAAATACTATTATTTTTATCAATGAACTTCTCTAATTTTAACATTATCATATCTATAGTGACCTATTATTTTGAAAGAAAATAATATATCTTCTTCCACTTGCCCTCTCCCAATATTATGAACTATCATTGGTCTTTTCTTGTCTCTAGATCTATTATTTACTACAATTCCAATATGATTTATTCCACCACCTAAATCCCAACACACTATATCCCCTGGCAAATAATTATCTGGATTATTGGTAATTTCTTTCCTCTCACCAAATCTCTCAAAATATACCATGAGATTGGGTACCCTTCTGTGGTCTATGTTGGTATCTGGACGACTAAGTCCCCAATTTTTTGGATATTTATTAAAATTAGCTTGCATATCCTCATGGACTTCCTTTTGCAAATCTATTCCCATTTTCCTGTATGCTCTTATGATTACATCAGTGCAAACACCTCTATCTGCAGGGACATCTCCATTGGGATAATCAATTCTAAAATATGTGGGGTCATAAATGACTCTGTCCTTTGTTAAACTCATAGTTTCTACTACCAATTTCTCATAAAAATCATCTTGTACACCAAATAAATTGAATAATATTGTGGTAAAAAGCAGAGCTAATAATTTTTTTTTCATAGAAAAACTCCATTTTTATTTTATATATTTTTTTATTTTGTATATTATTGAAGCAGTTATTAAAGATATAAATCCTGCTGATATGATGTTTACAGCAAGTTCTCCATAGTCTTTGTATTTAATTCCTGCTGATATTCTTAAGACCATAACTGACATAAAAAGTATAAATATTATTATCCAATATATCATATCTATTTTAGAATTGACTTCTCTACATTGAGGAAGTTTTTTTATATAAATTACGACTATTGTACCACCAACAATAGTACTCACATGCTGCAATATTCTCAAATAATGATATCTTTCTCCAAATATATAAATATATCTTCTGAATATTGGAAAATTTTGGGGAAAATATCCAAACCAATGGGTAAAACTATCCCAAAATAAATGGGACAGGACACCTATCAATAGAGAATAGATTACAACATACCACTTCTTTTTGAAGTACTCATTCCAGCGAATATTTTTCATATAATAAAATCTAGATTTTACCAGTAGGGGTAAGTTATCTATCAGCAAATCTCTTATTAAGTTATGAAATACAAACACTAACAATATTCCCAGAGGCAAATGAAACCACAATATTGAATTTACATTGTGACTAAAGGTACTTCTCATTCGCATTCTAATAAAATATTCAAAATCTGGCAATAAACTTCCTACTACTAAACCTGTCATTGAAAACCATTTGGGGGTTAATTTTCTTAGGGGTAATATAATAGCAGGATGAGAAAATGTAAATGGCATAGTAAATTTCCTCTCTAAAATATGTATTTTGTTATATTAATTAATTTGTGATTTATACAATAATACTAAGCTTTATTATTAGTTTTTTAACATTTCAACTATTTGTTGTGCATAACTACATGCACCATTTACTTCTTCTTCATTGGGATGTCCTTTACTGAAAACCAACCATTGCCCTAAGCATACATATGGAGTTCCTACTACTTTTAATCCCTTTTTTTCCAAGAGTTCTTTTATAATAGTGCCTATTTTTTCTTTACCACCATGTGTTGCAAAAACAGCTACATTTTTTATCATATTTGGATCAAGACCAGATATAAAATTTCTCATTTTCTTACTGGCATTTCCAAAATATATCCCATCACCTATGAAAAGCAAATCTACTTTTTCAGAAAAAGCAGAAGATTCGTCTTCAATTGATGTTGCAGTGACATTCAGTGCCCTTCCAATATTATTAGCAATCTTTTGGGTATTTCCACCTGATGAATGATACAAGACTTTTATATTCATAATTATACACCTCTTTGATATTTTATTTCAATTTTGGGGTACTAAAACATAACAAAGATAAAATATATCAAGCTTTCAAATATTTTTTTTTATAAAATCTGAATAGCCAGAAAATATAAATTATTCATAATCTGGCAATAAACTTCCTACTATTAAACCCGTCATTGAAAACCATTTTGGGATTAATTTTCTTAGGGGAGTATAATAGCAGGATGAGAAAATGTAAATGGCATAGTAAGTTTCCTCTCCAAAATATGTATTAGGGTTCATCCCTTAGTAGATGTTTTATATTCACAATGACTTTTTACTTTCTTTGAGGCTTTCGCCCTATGAACAATGCTGTCTAATTCTATTTTTATTTTGCAAAATGTTTTTGAAAAAATTCCACAAATGGTCCAAATTCATTCACATAGGATGCATCAATTACGTATCCAGCCCATGCGGTAGATGCGATCACAAAGAAATCAAGAGTTTCATTTTCAAAGGCAGAGTGCTTTAGAGAAAAACTTCCCGTTTGCTCCAAATACTTTGCACTTTTGCATTCACTTTTTTTACAATAGATAGGTGCTTCAAAAGTAGATAATTCACTATCAGTTTCTATAATTACTAATTCTGGGTCAGCACCTTCTTTATAGCCTATTATGTAATTGTAATATGTTCTGATTTCTTTTAGCAATTTTTTGGTAGTTACCATATTCATACAACCTATTACTGTATAAGAATCACCGTTTTCTACCTTTGAACTAAATATTTCACGTATTTCTTCCTTTTTTCCATCACTTTTGGCTCCGCCTAAGCCCATTAGCTTATCAAAAATTCCCATAATTTGTTCCTCCTTATCTTCATGTGTCAGGACATTAATATCCTCAAAATACAGCTTCTACCTTCAAAGAAAGTAAATAATCATTGTAGTTTTTTCCTAATTCTTGCTTTTTTTCCACTGCTTCATCTATCTTCTTACTAAAATCTTCTATTTCTTTGTCAAGGTCAACTAATTTTTTGACATATTCCTTACCTTGAATAGAATCACTTTTCATTACTTCTATATTTTTTCTCACTCTATCTTGCTCTGCTATTTTCTCCCTATAAGCTTTTTCAAAATGAGAAATTGTCTTTTCAGCATCAGTTATCTTAGAATAGAGTTCGGCTGCTCTTTTAAAAATTTCTTGAATCTTTTTAGGAATTTCCCCGTTGGTAGAATACGATAAAAGGCTTTCAACCTTTAAATTCCCTATAGTGACACTTTTTCTTTTCATTGTTTCTTCTTTCACTAGAAATTTAGATTCTTTATTAGCAAATATGATGGTCTCAAACCTATAAAGATTCCCAGTTTTTTCTGCACACTCCTTTGGCTCCACTAATTTTGAGTTCCATTTTAGTGGATGTTCTACTATAATTTTTTTTCCTTTTTCACTTGTATTTTTAAAAGTATAAACACTTTCAGAGGTCTCCCGTTCTGTTATTTTTAAAAACCCCTCAGATATAGCAACTAAATTTGTCCTGGTAGCTTCAGAGACAGACACAATTCCTGTGACAGACAAGTCATCTCCAAAAGAAATCATTCTAGTCTCATTTTGTGGAAGAAATTCCAAAAGTGCATCTCCTACATATGTATCATCATCATAGACTGTAATAGGACCTGCTGGGAGTTTCATTCCAGAATTATTTCTAAATTTTACTCCCAATGCAAGATTTGTACTGATATTCCACTTGGCATTTACCCCATCAAAAACAGATACCTTTTCCCCTTCAAAAGTACATTGCACAAGAGGAATCATAGCACTTTGCTGACGCTCCAATGTAATAGGATTAGGGGAAGTAAATACAAACATGTCCCCTGCACTTCTTGTCTTTGTAACAGCAGAGGTTTGCATTGGTTTCATCATACGACGAGGACTCTCCTCACTATCAGCAAGAAAGCACATAGCATCATCTATTTGCATATCAGATTCTCTCTCTTCTAAGTTCATCATTCCACTTTCATATGTCCTAGCCTCTGCTATTCCTGCAATTGACAGGGGTACTATTGGTCTTTTTAGATGAAATGGAGCATATAATTTCTGAATAAATGACACTGGTCTTCCTGTGACCAATGATAATTCAACATCAATCCAATCCATCTCACCAACATTATCCACTATTGCCCATCCTTGAAAATATGGTTTTTCATCACCTAAATCAAATCTATATGTTGCTTTCCACACAGGACTTGCTATTACATAAGTCAATTCAATATCTCGTTTTTTGTCTCCACTAAGATTGATATTTATGTTTTTTATATTGCTATTTTTAGAACTTAGTATAAGATCCAATGCCCTATTCATATCCTCATTTATCTTTGGATCTTCAAATGTATAGTATATAATCTCATTGGTTTTAATTACCTGTATTTGACCCTCAGTCAAAATAGATAAAGTGGCATCCTCTACAATCTCATCTCCTACTTTTATTTTTTTTCTGTTGGCTCCTATTATTTTTCCAATTATTTCTTTGGACACAAATATTTTTACCACAGCTCCTCTAAGAGAATTTAGGATATCCACTATTGATGGATTATTTCCTAGATTCACACTTAGGCTATCTAATGTTCTCTGCACTGTTTCTTCTGAAGGATAACTTATAGTAGGAAGATTGGTATCTGGGTCATATATTGTAATAGATTTGAGGACATCATCTATGGCACTTCGCTCAAATGGTAGGACTAGCCTTGCGGTCCCTTCTATGCTTCCTTGATGTTGAAAATATCCCACCCCTGAAGAATATAGAGTTACTTTTTTTATGGGAATATCTATATTTTTTGAAGTATTTTTATTAAAACTCATGAATCCTCCCTAAATAATGATAGTCAAAAACAATAGCAATTTTATAATCTTTTTAGTATATTTTTCTATATTTATTATATCCTTTTTGATGCTCAAAAGGCAAATAAATAATTTATATTTAGATATTTTTTATTCAATTTGAAAACAAGTCTAAACAATTATACAATATATTTAATGCACTTAAAACACAACTTCCATCTTCAAAGAAAGTATAAAATCACTGTAGTTTTTTCTCAATTCTTGTATTTTTTCCACTGTTTCCCTCATTTTCTTATTTAAATCTTCTATTTCTTCATCAATTTTAACTAATTTTTTTACATATTCTTTTCCTTGGGTAGAATCACTTCCTACTGCCTCTATATTTTTTCTTATTCTATCCTGCTCTTCTATTTTTTCATTCCGATTGGTTTCAAAGTAAAAATATGTACTATTGGTATTATTAATTTCAGAATAAAGTTGTGCTGCCTTTTTAGAAATTTCTCGAATGTCTTCAGGAATATCGCCATTGGTAGAATATGATAGAAGATCTTCTAACCCCAAATTACTAATAACTATTCTCTCCTCACTTATCACTTCTTCTTTTACAGAAAATTGAGACTCTTCATTACCAGAAATACTTGTATCAAACCGATAAAGAGTTCCAGTTCTTTCCTCATACACTTGCGGTTCCACCAATGTTGACCCTTGTATAAATGGATGTTCTATAATGAGGTTTTTTTCATTTTCACTTGTATTTTTAAAATTATAAACCCTTTCATAGATATCACGTTTTCTCATATTTAAAATCCCATCAACTATGGTAATTGAGTCTATATTGGTGACTTGTGAAACAGATATAATTCCTGTGACTGACAAATCATCCCCATAAGAAACCATTCTTATGTCGTTTTCTGGAAGGAATTCCAAAAGTGCATCTCCCACATAAGTATCGTCATCATACATGGTAATTGGTCCTGCTGGAAGTTTCATTCCTGAATCATTTTTAAATTTCACTCCCAGTGCAAGGTTTACACTAATATCTTGTCTTGCATTTGTGCCATCAAAAATAGAGATCTTTTGTCCTACAAAAGTAGATTGCACAAGTGGAATCATAGCACTTTGTTGTCTTTCCAATGTGATTGGAGTAGGTGATGTAAAAACAAACATATCTCCTGAACTTCTTGTATTTGTAACTGGTGCTGGTGAATTTCTTATGCTGGCAAATGAAGGTTGCTCCATACGATAATCCATAATTTCGCTGCTCTCATCAGCAGAATAATACGAGGCCTCTGTCGCCATACCACTGCTAACTCCAATAAATCCGCTCTCATATGTTCTAGCCAATGCCACTCCTGCAATAGATAGTGGGATTGTTGGTCTTTGCAGATGAAAGGGTACATATAATTCTTGAATAAATGATACTGGTCTTCCTGTGACCAATGATAATTCAACATCAGTCCAATCCATTTCTCCTACATTATCCACTATTGCCCAACCTTGAAGATATGGTTTTTCACTGCCTAAATCAAATCTATATGTTGCCTTCCATACTGGACTCGCTATTACATAACTTAATTCTATATCTCGCTTATTATCTCCACTAAGATTTACATTTATATTCTTTATGTTGGTATTTTTGGAGGTTAATATAAGGTCCAACGCTCTGTTCATATCTTCATTTATCTTTGGGTCTTCAAATGTATAATATGTAATTTCGTCTGTTTTAATTACTTGTATCCGACCCTCAGTCAAAATAGACAGAGTAGCATCCTCTATAATTTCATCACCAACTTTTATTTTTTTCACATTGGCTCCTATTATTTTTCCAGTTATTTCTCTAGAAGCAAATATTTTTACATCTGCACCTCTCAGAGAATTTAGCATATCCACTATTGATGGATTATTTCCTAGATTAACACTTAGGCTATCCAATGTTCTCTGTACTGTCTCTTCTGAGGGATAACTTATAGTAGGAAGATTAGTATCTGGGTCATATATTGTAATGGACTTGAGCACATCATTTAGAGCACTTCTCTCAAAGGGTAGGACTAGCCTTGTGGTCCCTTCTATGCTTCCTTGGTGCTGAAAATATCCTACTCCTGAAGAGTAGAGAGTTACTTTTTTTATGGGAATATCTGTGTTATTTGTAGAATTGGAGCCAAAACTTATGCTTCCTCCTATGATAATGCTTGCCAAAAGTAGTGGTAATCTCAATTTCATAAATTCCTCCTTAGCACTCAACTATAATTTTTAAAAATCCTAAGTTTCTATCATATTGTGTATTTATTATAACCTTTTAATGTTTAAAAGGCAAATAAATATGGATACTTTGCAAGAAATATTTTAAATAAAATTCAAAAATCCTTGAAAACTGTATATTTTCAAGGATTCCAAGTATTTTTATATGGTGGAGACTAACGGGATCGAACCGTCGACCTCTACGCTGCCAGCGTAGCGCTCTCCCAGCTGAGCTAAGCCCCCTATTATAAATATTATTATAATAGGGAATAAAGAAATTGTCAAGATTTTTTCTACAACTTTTAAATTCATGTAAATTCATTTCAACCAGTTAGTATTAGTTTCTCTTTTACACACAGTTTTATTTACCTTAACTTTCACAGTATTTTTAATACTGTTTAATATTATTTCATTTCAGTCAATGATTCATTATAATCATTGTTTTTCCAATCTTCAAACTCTTCATCAGTACCAAGAACACTATGTGAATCAGTTAACTGACGAATTGTTCCACCATTATAATCAATGGCACCTTTGTTGTATTTAACACGCTTTCGTATTTTTTCACCTAAAGGATCTGGATGAGGTATCGCAGATAGTAATGCTTTTGTATATGGGTGCACAGGGTTTTCATAAATATCATCAACAGTTCCAAGTTCAACAATGTGCCCTAGGTGCATAACTGCGACTCTATCAGAAATAGATCTAACCATACTCAAATCATGTGCTATAAACAGATAAGTAAGGTTATTTTCTTTTTGCAATGTACGCATTAAGTTAATAACTTGTGCTTGAATTGAAACGTCAAGTGCAGAGATGATTTCATCTGCAATAACAAATTTAGGTTCTAAAATGATTGCTCTGGCAATACCAATACGCTGTCTTTGCCCACCAGAAAATTGGTGAGGATATCTATCTATAAAATCTTCACTAAGTCCAACTTTATTTAGAATCTCAATAACTTTTTCTCTTCTTTCTTCTTCTGAATTATAAAGATTATGAATATCTAACCCAAAAGCAACAATATCTAATATTTTCTTTCTTGGATTTAATGATGCCATTGGATCTTGGAATATCATTTGCATATTCTTACGAAGATTTTTTCTTGTGGAAGCACCAATCTTACCTGAGATCTTTTCACCCATAAATTCTATATCCCCATCAGCATCATAAATTTTAATTAAAGATCTTCCAAGTGTAGACTTTCCACTTCCTGATTCCCCAACTACACTGAATGTTTCTCCTTCATAAACTTCAAATGATACTCCATCAACTGCTCTTATTGTAGTTTTACGATCAATTTTAAAATGTTGATTTAGGTCTTTTACTGAAAGGATAACATTATTTTTACTCATAATTATTCTCCTCTCTTAATTTTTCAATTCTTTCCTTCAATAATGCAGGCATTTCCAATTTGGGAGCTCTTTTATCCAACAACCAAGTTGCTGCACTATGAGTTGGAGTAATCTCAAACATTGGAGGGGTCAATTCAAAATCAATTTCCAAAGCATATTCACTTCTGTAAGCAAAGGCATCTCCTTTAGGAGGGTTAATCAAGTTAGGTGGAGAACCTGGTATAGAGTAAATTTCAGTGTCATGTCCTTTACTAGAAGGAAGTGATGATAGTAGACCCCAAGTATAGGGATGAGCTGGCTCATAGAAGACTTCATTAACAAGTCCTTCCTCAACGATTTTACCAGCATACATTATCGCCACTCTGTCAGCCATGTTAGCAACAACACCTAAGTCATGAGTAATAAATATTATTGAAATCCCCAGTTTTCTTTGTAAATCTTTAATCAAATCTAAAATTTGTGCCTGAATAGTAACATCAAGTGCTGTTGTAGGTTCGTCAGCAATCAACAAATCAGGTTCGCAAGCAAGAGCAATGGCAATTACAACACGTTGTCTCATACCACCAGATAATTGGTGAGGATATTGACTGAAACGTTTTGCAGATTGTTCAATACCAACCAAATCAAGCAACTCAATCGTTTTAGCTTTGGCTGCTTCCTTAGATGTAACCTTCTTATGTTGCAACATACTTTCCATAATTTGCTTACCAATTGGCATAGTTGGATTAAGTGCAGTCATTGGATCTTGGAAGATTATGGAAATTCTCTTCCCTCTAATATTCTTTTGAAAATCATCTTCACTTAATTTAGAAAGATCAATAATTTCATCTTCCTTCCCCTCTTCTTTAAAACGATAAAGAATTTCTCCATCTTGACCCATGTGTCCATTATTATCAATAATTCCCAAAATAGCTTTAGTAGTGACAGATTTACCGCTACCAGATTCACCAACAATTGCAAGTGTTTCCCCCTTATCAACATGAAGATTAATCCCACGGATGACATGGTTTAGCCCAGCGGTTAATTGAAAATTTAAATCAAAGTTATTTATTTCTAATATTCTATTCTCTTTCATAATATCACCTAAAATCCCTTCATTTTGGGATCAAATGCATCCCTCAATCCATCAGCAATTAAGTTAAAGCTTAACATCAATATGCTTAACACAACTGTAGGATAGATTAAAACATGAGGATAAGTCAATAAAGACGAACTTCCTGTATTAATCAAGTTTCCTAAAGAGGCCATTGGTTCACTAAACCCCAAACCAATAAAAGCTAGATATGCCTCGTAGAATATGGCACTTGGAATAGAAAACATAGTCATAACAATCATATGAGGTAATACATTAGGAATCATTTCGGAGAAAATAATTTTAAACTTCTTCGCTCCTAAAACATCAGCTGCCAAAACAAATTCTTGTTCTCTTAATTTAAGTACCTGTGCTCTTACAGTTCTACTCATTCCAATCCAACCAGTCAACATCAATGCAAGAATGATTGTGACCATACCAGGTTGAAATACCAAGATAAACAAAGTAACGACAACTAGATTAGGAATACCATTCAATATTTCTACTAATCTTTGCATTATTAGATCTACCTTACCACCTAAGTAACCAGAAATAACCCCATAAGTAACACCAATCACCATATCAACAGACACAGCGATTACCGCGACTTGAAGTGAAACTTGGGTTCCCTTCCAAACACGAGTAAATAAGTCCCGTCCAGAAGGATCTGAACCAAACCAATATTTGCTATTTGGTAAATAATTCAATTCACCCTTATAAATAGTATAAAACCTGTGCCCATTAACATAATGACTAATAATTGGTCCAATAATAGCCATAATTAATATTATAATCAGTAAGATTAACCCAACAACAGCTCCCTTATTCTTCTTAAAACGATTTAAGGCATCGTAAAGAAAACTTTTACCTTCTCCCTGAATCATTTCTTGTCTAGAGTTATTTTTCAAAAGTCCAACATGTTTAAAACTATCTTTAGTTATTACATATTCATTACTATCAATATTTACACTATCAAGATTTACTGACATATTAACCTCCCTTTCCTACTCTAATACGTGGATCAATAATACCATACAGAATATCAACAACTAGGTTAACAGTTATATACATTGCACTATAGATAAAGGCAATCATAATAGTAACATTGAAATCTCTCCTAGAAATTGAATCAACCAACAAACGGCCAACACCAGGTATTGAGAACAACTTTTCAACGGCCAATGAACCAGTCAACAAGTTAACTGTTAAAGGTCCAATAATTGTCACGACAGAAATTAAAGCATTTCTAAAACCATGTTTGAAAAGCAATTTGGTCCTTGGAACCCCCTTAGTTCTTGCAAGGCGAATGTATTCACTCCCCATAACTTCAACCAACTCAGTTCTAAGGAATCTTGTAACCTGAGCCAGAGTAAACATCGACAATGCAATAGTCGATAATACTGACGAACTAAATGGTTTATTTATATTATATGTAATTGGGAATAATTTTAGCTTAAAACCAATAAAATATGCCAATAATAGTGCAAATACAAATGATGGAATACTAACGCCAATTACCGAAACAATCGTTGAAGTTGTATCCTTCCAAGTATTTTGATTTGAACCACTTATTAGACCAAGAATAACACCAACAACAGAACCCAACAACAATGCTTGCAAGCCAATTCTTACTGATACTCCCAGTCGAGGTAATATTATTTTGGAAACTTCCACATTTGTAGATATACTATATGAATTACCAAAATTCCCTTGAACACCATTTTTAAGAAAAATCCAAAATTTTTCAAAGAATGGTTTATCAAGTCCATAATGAGCTCTTAGAACTTCTAATTGATCGGATGATAATTTTTCGTCATTAAATGGAGACCCTGGCATAAATTCTAACAATAAGAATAATATAAACATAATTACAAATAATGTTACTGCTGCCCAAAAGAGTCTTTTTAAAATATATTTAGCCATATTCTTCTACCTCTTATTTTAAAGTATGTAAAAGGAAAAATAATAGAAATGCCTATTTCTCCTTTAGCGTTTATTTTCTTATTGTGCAATGCTAAAATATTTATGTCGAACAATTATAGAAATTGCTCTGGCATAACCTTTAACATAAGGATTAAGTAAGTATGTTTCAACATGGAATTTTAACCATCTAGCTAGTAAAGCCCATAGATAGTCTCGCCGCCTAGTTATAGACTATGCTGGCCATATACAAAATGGAACTTTCATTTCTGAAAGTTCCCAATTAGTAAGTCAATTAATCCTCAAGTGTAAGGTATCTGTATCTAGGAAAAAAGCCTACCCCTCTGATATATCCCTTAAGTTTTGGATTAACTAAGTAAGTTTCGCCACTTTGCCAGATAGGTGCAATGAATGCGCCTCCTAATAGAATTCTTTCAGCATTATGGAATTCTAACCATCTAGCAGCAAAGTCTGTAGATAACTCACCACCTGGTGATACTTTCGCAATAGATTCTGCATATTCATCATTACCCCAAATAACGGTCATTGGATTTGAGATAGGACTGAAACAATCTCCTAAGTAAGTATATGGATCTTTGTAGTCAGGTCCCCATCTAGTCAATGAGATTTCATAATCAAATCCACCAGACGGTCTCATACGAGCAAGACGATCAGGTTTAGGAACTGTAACAATATTAACAGTAATACCAACAGCAGCTAAATCATTTTGAATTTGAATAGCATTATTTCCAGATTCAGCAGTATCTTCAATCAATAATTCCAACGATAATGATTCTATACCTAGCTCAGACTTAGCAAGTTCCACATATCTTTTAGCTTCAGATTCATTATATTCATAATACAATCTAGCATTAGGACCCTCACGAAAATCTACACCATTTTGGTCATCCGCAAGTCCACGAGGTACTATGTATGGAGCTGCAACAGAACCATCCTTCATAATTGTGTCAGCAATATAATCTCTATCCAATGCAGAAGCAATAGCACGTCTTAAGTTAGCATTTTGAAGTTCAGGAGCTCGGTTGCCATTTAAGTTGAATGATAAATACCAAACATAACCAAGTTTGAATCCGCTTACTGAATCTTTAAGATTTTGATCTGCATTATTGATGTATTTGTTGATAAGTTCAGCAGATATCTTAGTAACATCAAGAGAAGAAGTTTCAAATTCAAGAGCAGAAGTGTTATAGTCAGGCATTACTCGAACATTAACTTTTCCAATTGAAACTTCAGAAGAATCAAAGTAGGATTCATTCTTTTCTAGAGTCCATCCATTACCATTAATGTACGAAGTCAATCTGTAAGCACCGTTGTTCCAAACATAGTCTGCACCACTACCATAACTTGCCCCAGACGCTTCTACTATTTCTGGACTAATAGGATAAAACAATGGGAATGCAGCCAATTGAATGAAATATGGTAGAGGATTTTCCAGAGTCACTTCTAAAGTATAATCCCCAGTGGCTTTGACACCATATTCACTTGGAGGTAATTCTCCATCAATGACAGCTTGTCCATTTTTAATTGGAGCACCCATATAACTATAAACACTTCCAGTGGCAGGATCAACTAACCTCTTCCAGCTAAACTCAAAGTCAGAAGCAGTTACATTACCTTTCACTTCTCCATTCTTATCAACCCAAACTGAATCTTGACGAATATTGAATGTATAGACCAAGCCATCATCACTGATAGAATAGTCTGTAGCCAAATCGTGTTCAAGTCCATTAGCTCCATTGGCCATCAAACCAGAAGTGAATTGTCCAAGTGCTTCAAATGAAGTACCATCTGTGGCCACATTGGTATCAAAGGTAGCAACATCATTTTCAGACGCAATAGTTATTTCAGAAACAACAGCTGCTGCAGGAGTAGTAGGTGTATCTCCACCACCTTCTGAACTTCCACCACCATTAGCAGAACCTCCGCCGCCCGCTGAGCTTCCTCCACCACAGCTAGCTAGAAGCATAGCTACAGCAAGGATCCCAAACAATAATTTACTAATTTTTTTCATAAGCACTCATCTCCCCACTAACTTATATACGTAAATAATACGCAATAAAATAAATTTAATAATTTTTCAAATGGTAATTTCTGATAATTTTTTGAATCAAAATATTATAAAATACTTTAGGTACTAGTTTTTTAGGTAATTTTTCAATACTTTCATAAAGAAAAAAACAAAAATTAACTATGACTTCTTCCTCAATACTAACACCCCCCTATGTATAATTGTCCTATTATACAATAAAAAAATTTAGAATACTAATTTTTATGATAAATTTTAATTATTTGTGGTAAATTTGAAAATATATTTTCATTTATTTCTATTATGTTACAGTAGAGCCAATTTTGATACAAATTATTTATAGAATATATCGTTGCTTTAAAACATATAAAAAAAATATATTGTTTTTTTTACAAAAAAAAAAAAAAAAAAAGAAAAAAAGTTTTT
>JGI994J12354_10001650_pt1 | contig 22464 bp, 17 predicted proteins | sample IntmicLarv3ML3BL_FD_12354 | JGI IMG/M metagenome (IMG submission 12354) | reverse complement strand
TACTGTGCATCCTCTCGGCCTTGACGCCAAGGTAAGGGCGAACTCTAACAGTGCGCATCCAATCGGGATGCTCTACCTACCCATTTCGCTTGTTACCGAGCAGGAGGGCGTGGTATTAACCGATGGTTCACTCCACTGGGAGGACGGGATTCATTCGCTCACCTGGGAGGCGAAAGTTCCTATTGACATTTCTCTCTTAAGCGGTATTATCATTGGTGAAACATTCGTCCCTCTTGTGGGATGAGAGTGGAAGGTATCTATCAACAACTTTCCCCATAACTACATGGACAGGCTTGTTCCTCTACTTACAAGGAGAAGTAATCGATTTCTTTAGGGCAGCATTAGAAATTCGCCCTAAAACATCTTTCTTATCCATCAAATAAAAAGAACAACATAAACGACAATGCAAGCAAATCTGCGGAGCCGCCTGGACTAATTTTGCTCTTGCAAAAAAGCGTGTCCATGTTTTCCATAAATTCCATGACTGCTTCCGGCGAGGGGGCGCATTGGAGGAAGCTCGACACAGCCTCCTTTACGCCTTGAAGCGCTGCAAAACCTGCACGGTGTATAATGTTTGTGTCGTCCACATGTGCCATCAAATGAAGCAGAGCCATCAGACCGGCATCGTTGAAAGACAGCCCCGCCGCCATCGTTTTTTTTAGCGCAGGGTATCCATAATACAGCACGCCGGGGAAACCCGCAGCGGCCTCTCCGCGCACCCCCGTAATCCCATGTGCTTGGTAAGCCGTTTCTCCGTTTGAGGCCGCTTCCGGGGAGCGCACGGCCTGCGCCAGCTCGTCGATGACGCCGGTGGCAATTTCGCCGCAGGCACGCAGGAAAGAGTCCGGTGTCACATCATGGAATGCATCGCACAGATAACCGGCAGCCGCACAGAAAATACCCATGGAGTAGATGAGCCCCTTGTGCGTGTTGGTGCCCTGCGTCACCGCCAGCATCGTGTGCTCGGCTTCTTTCCCGAGGTAGCGCAAGTGCGGCAATAATTCCGAGCATGGCCCGACAAATGACAGGCCGCTGAGAACCATGGAGCGGAAGTAGGCGGTCAGCGCACTCGTGCTGCTCATGAAACTGAAAAAGTCCATGTCCGTGTGTGCGCCGCTGTTCGCACGGTCTACAAGCCCCGGCTTTGGCGTAACGCTCACTTCAAACAGCAACGCACGCATCGCCGCATTGACGACCTTCTCTACGTGCGCCTCGGAGAAATAGCGGCTGATTTGCTCCGCCACATGCCATGCAAGCTCCGTGTCCGAGTGCGTCCGATTGCGTGCGCAGGCCCAAACAGGTGCGCCGCAAATCATGCATGACCGCTCGCCGCGCCCCAGACCTGCGCCGGAGACCGCCGCACCGGAGGGGAGAAATACATCAATATCAAACAGGCGCCCGATTGGATGGCCGTCCTCCAGTTCCATCGTCTGTATCTTGGCGGATTCTGCGCAGGAGTCCACCACCCAAAACGCCTCGTGTCCTGTTTCCTTTGCAGCTATTTCGTGGTGTACGACTGCGATATGGCTTCGCTCAAGCTGGCGCACGATGGCACCTGCGCCTTCCTCAAAGGCGCGCTCTGCCAGCGGGTACGTTTTTACTGCGCCCGGAATGTTTAGCTTGAAACTCAGCAGTGGTGCGCAGTATTCAGTCAACAGCTGCTGCTGCCGTGCGTTGCGCATCTCTCGTGCCTCGCCCATCTGTTCGGGCGTGACGGCGACAGCCCCGTCAAACCAATCTTTTTTATTCATGGCACAGGCCCTCTAAATATTGGTACGTTGTCTCGGGCACATACCCGCACAGTTCAGTGAGCGCATGTGCGGATAACAGCTTGCGCACTGCGCTGGCGCTGATGGCGGTGCCGCCATGCTGCGCACGCAGAATTTCGATGAGCTCTATCCCGCACTTCGGCAATACCTGCTTCATGCGCTCGTTGTACTGCATCGTCAGCGGGTCAAACGGCTCCTCTCCGACAAACCGCTTCGTGATTCCCAGCGGCACTGCGAAACGGTCGCAGAATACGGCAAGGTCTAAATCATAGTGGGCTTTCACCGCCATGCCTTTGTCTTTCAAAAAATAGTCCGGGAAAGTGACATGAGAGATAAGGTAATCGCCGGTTGGAACCACAGCGACGTTGTTCAAATGTGCGAGCCCCTGTTCCGCCAGCTTTCGGCGAACCTCCGCCGGAAAGAGCCCCTGGTTTTCGGACAGCAGGAAAAAGTAGACGAAATCGCAATCGTGCGCTGCCGTTTCCGCAAGATGAAGATGTCCATTCGTAAACGGATTGCAATTTGCGACGATACATCCGATGCTGCCATGCGCAGCAGGAGTCTTGATACCGGCAACAAATTCCGCCGCACCGTTGCGCCGGTTTTCCATCAGTACGACTGTTTCCGTCTGCGTGACAGTGTAGAAGCCGAGCGCAAGAAAGATGGACTTACTCTTTGGCGTGGTGAACAAAAACAGGTGGTGGTGTCCGCTCAAGGCGGCATTTTTGATGAGCTCTGTGACCACACTGGCGGCAAGACCTTCCCCCCGCCTGTCATCTGCGATACCGACGCATTTGAGCACATTTCCTTGACGAGAACCTGTGGCCACCACCTCACCCGCATCCATTAGGGAGACGGTGTACTCAATGCCGTCATCCCAGTTCAGCCCGATGCGATGCAAAAAAGAGCGTAGTTTCTCCATTCCCGATTTACTTCGGGGCAGCTCATAAACCATGTTCAACAACGCATCACCTCCGCCGAATGTAAGCTACAGTTTGTAGTAGTTGATGAGGCAGCCTGCAAGAAGAATTTCCCGTTCAATTGCGCTGAGCTGACCGAGCGACAGGCTGAATTTTAATGTCTGCTGGTTGCGAAGCAGGTAGGCCGTGAGATTTTCCGCACCTTCTGACAGAACCGCTCTGATACCCGGCAGGAGCACGTAGTCCTCTGCCTGAAGCGGCGGCAGCTCCTGCGCAAGCAACGGGAGAATCCCCCAGTTGATGAGGTTGCTGCGATACCGCTTGGTGGCGTATTCCTTTGCAATGTTGGCGCATCCGCCGAGCACCCGTTGGCAGCTTGCCGCCTGCTCTCTTGCGCTTCCGTCGCCGGGCTTTTCGGCGTAAATCAGCGAGCCGATGCCGGTATTGCCAAGGTTGACACCGTCGCATCCTGGTATGCCCTGAATAAGCGTCATCACTTGCGGCAGGATGTCTGCATCGGCCTTTCTCTGCGCTTCCATCTGCTGATATTGTTTTGCCTGTCCGACATAGGCGGGGTCTTTGCGCGACAGGGTAAATTCCGCCATGCCGATGGGGTTGGAGCGATAGGTGGAGGTGTCGCCCGAGGGAATCAGCTCGTCGGTGGTGGTGACCGGGTCATGGATGACCGATGCAACGCCAAGGAGTAGATTCTCCTCCAGCCTTCCGATTTCCGGCCAGTCAACAATGTTTGGCCCGTAGCAGAGCTCTTTTGAGGGCATCGGGTTCCCGAAGCCTTGATAGACTCGGTTTTTGTACATGGTGTCATCAAAGCGGTACGGAAGCTGCTTGTAGACAACATCAAGCTCTGTGGCGGCGGTTAAGATGCCACCACGGCTTGCGGTTGCAGCGATGGAACGTGCATCCATCAGTGCGACGGCCGCCATCTGACCCTCCGTCGGCTTTGACCCCTCTCGATTGGGAAAGTTTCGGGTTGTGTGTCGTGCGGACAGTCCGCCATTGGCGGGAACATCTCCGGCGCCAAAGCAGGGGCCGCAAAAGGCAGAGCGCACCAGTGCGCCGCTTGAGAGCAGTTGCTCTACCAGCCTGCGCTTTGTCAGCTCCAGCATAATCGGCTGAGAGCCGGGGAAAACGGACAGCGCAAATGCGTCATTCCCCAAGCCGGAGCTCCCGAGGATGCTGCAAACATCCACGATGTTTTCATAGGTTCCGCCTGCGCAACCGGCAACCACGCCTTGATCGAAATGGAGCTGCCCGTTTTTGAGCTTATTTGTTAGGTTGAATTCAATGGATGCATTGCCGGACAGCTCTTTCGCCTGAAGCTCAACCTCATGCAAAATATCCGCTGCGTTTTGCTTAAAGTCCCGAATACGGTACACATTGGACGGGTGGAACGGCAGCGCAATCATCGGCTCAATTTGGGAGAGGTCAACGTGTACCACGCCGTCATACCACGCAATGCGCTCCGGTTGCAGCCGCCGATAATCCAAGGGTCTGCCATGCTGCGCATAATAGTGAAGGATGGTATCGTCCGTCTCCCAAATGGAGGAGAGACAGGCAGTTTCTGTGGTCATGACGTCAATGCCGCTGCGAAAATCGGCCGAGAGGCCGGTAATTCCATCCCCGACAAACTCCATGACCTTGTTTTTCACATATCCGTTTTTGAACACGGCACCAATGATGCTCAGCGCCACATCCTGCGGGCCGACACCGGGCTGTGGCTTCCCAGTGAGATACACGCAAATCACTTCCGGATATGTGATGTCATACGTCTTGTTGAGCAGCTGCTTGGCGAGCTCACCGCCGCCTTCTCCGATTGCCAGCGTCCCCAATGCGCCATAGCGCGTATGGCTGTCCGAGCCGAGAATCATGCCGCCGCAGGTTGCATGCTTTTCGCGCATGTAAGAATGAATGACCGCCTGATGGGCAGGGACAAAGATGCCGCCGTATTTTTGGGCGGCAGAAAGGCCGAACATATGGTCATCCTCGTTGAGTGTGCCACCCACGGCACACAAGCTGTTATGGCAATTTGTGAGGATATACGGCATCGGGAAGCTCGTCAACCCGCTTGCCTTGGCGGTTTGAATGACACCCACATAGGTGAGGTCGTGCGAGGCCAGCGCATCGAATCGTAACGATAATTCCCGCATGGAATTTGATTTGTTGTGTGCGTTCAATATGGCATGGGTCATCGTGCCGCGCTGCGCTTCCGTCTTGCCGGTATGACCGATGCGCTGGGTACATAGCTCCTCTGCCTCACGTGAATCGGGAATGAGCTCACGCCCGTGGACGAGATATGCGCCGGTGTCATAAAGATTAATCATAATAGCCGCCTCCTATTTTACTTGACGTATCACATCAATTACGCTGTTGTTGCGATAGGCTACAACCCCGACGACTTGATCTGTGTACTTGATTGGGTCGGCCAGCCCGACAATGGACCGCGCTTTTTGGCAAAGCTCCTCGATGGCGAGCACGGCGATGCCCTGCCGCTCGAGCTGTTCCCGCAGAAGGGGACGGTTCGGATTGACCGCCACGCCGTGATCGGTGACAAGAATATCGACGCTGCGCCCGGGCGTGACGATTGTGCCCACACGCTCAACCACGGTCGGGATACGCCCCCGAATGAGCGGTGCGACGACGATGGAAACAGATGCGCCTGCCGCAGTGTCCGGGTGTCCGCCGATGGCACCGCGAATGACCCCGTCACTCCCGGTGAGCACATTGACATTGAACTGTGTGTCAATCTCCAACGCAGAGAGCACAACGACGTCAAGCTGATTCACCGCCGTTCCCTCGTTGCCGGGAGACGCATAATAGGAGGCCGATATCTGCTGATGGAAGCGGTGATCGCGCAGGGAGCGCGCAGCGGTCAAGTCAAAGCTTTGCACATCCAAAATACGCTTGACCAAGCCTTCCGTGTGCATCTCCACAATCTGCCCTGTGATGCCGCCCAAGGCAAATCGTGCGGTGATTTTCTGTGCCAGCATTCGTTCACGCAGATAGCGTGCCACCGCCAAAGATGCGCCGCCCGAGCCAAGCTGGAACGACCAGCCATCCTTAAAACGCCCCGACGCTTCGATGACTTCGGCGCAGTTCCATGCGATGAGCAGCTCTTTCGGATTGGTTGTGTATCGTGTTGCGCCGCCCATAATCCCCTGCGGGTCGCCGATTTCATCGACCACGACGATGTAATCCACGTCGGATTCGGAGATGGCGAACGGAACATTCGGATAGGGGGCGATGTGGTCGGTCAGAATGATGGTCTTTCTGGCGTACTGTGCGTCGCATTTGGCGTATCCCATGGCACCGCACATAATCCCCTGGTCATGTTCGCGGATGTACCCGTTGGCGTTTCCGTAGGAATCGCAGGAGGGTGCGCCGAGGAATGCGACATCAATCGGCAATTCTTTTGTTTCAATGGCAAAGGCTCTGCCACCGTGGCTGCGAAACACAACAGGCTCATCCATCAATCCGTCCGATACAGCCTCAGCCAATTTTCCGCGCAGGCCGCTGGTTTCAATGCGCCGGATTACGCCGTTTTTGATATGTGCGGCAAGCGGAGCGTGGCAATCGGTCAAAGACGATGGCGCAATCACCAAATCACGGAACCCCATGCGTGCAAGTGTATCCATGACAAGGTTTACCACCTTGTCGCCGCCTCGAAAATGGTGGTGGAATGAGATGGTCATTCCATTGCTTAGCCCGGACAGCTCAATGGCCTTTTCCAGACTCGGGACAATCTTATTGTTCGTCTTTTCCCGCTCAATCAGCGTCAAGTGGTCCTTGGTCAAGGTGTGCGGGTCAAACATCCCGTGCAAAGCCGGTAAGTCCTCCATGTGCGGAATATCATTCAACTGAAAGTTATTCATTGCGATTCCCTCGCTTTCAAGACTGCAACCGGGCCAATTAGGTCGAGCACACGCATGGCGCGCAGGACAACCGGCCTGTCAACCATTTTTCCATTCATCGAAACGATGCCGCTTCCGCGCTCTTGCGCACGCTCAAAAGCGTCAACGATGCGGATTGCCTTTTCAATCTCAGCCGCTGTCGGCGTGAACACCTCATGGATGGGGCGAATCTGCCGCGGGTTGATGACGCTCTTCCCGTCAAATCCAAGCTGCTTGACAAACGCCGTCTCCGTGCGAAGTCCTTCCTCATCGTTGGCATCGGAGAATACGCTGTCAATTGCATCAATTCCCGCACTGCGCGCTGCGTGCAGTATCATATTACGGCCGAACAGCAGCTCCGTCCCCTCTTTGCTGCGTGCGGTCTTTAGGTCTGCCGAGTAATCCTCTGCTGCGAGTGCGAGAGCGACGAGCCGTTTGCTGGAATGGGCGATTTCCTTTGCATTGAGCACGCCCTTCGCACTCTCAATGGCGGCGACTATTTTGGTGCTGCCGACTTCCATCTGGTTTTCCCGCTCGATATCCTCAATCACGGCGGCGCAGTGCAAAATGTCCTGCGCACACTCAGTTTTCGGAAGCCGAACGGCGGCGCGCCCGGTGCTGACAATCGCTTTCATGTCGGGGACGGCGAATGGTGTGTCCAGCCCATTGATACGTACCAGAAGCTCGGCGGAGCCAAATGTAAGACTGAGCAGTGCTTCCTGCACCAAAAAACGTGCGGCATCTTTTTCTGCGACAGGGATGGCATCCTCCAAGTCAAATATCACGCTGTCTGCGCCATAGATTCCGGCATCTCGTACCATGCCGGGATTGTTGCCCGGAACAAACAACATCGAGCGCCTTAGTTTTTGACTCATAAGACAACCTCCGTTTCCTGTGCGGCTTCAGCGCGGGCAACTACCGTTTTCACCCGTGCGCGGAGCGTACAGTCAAGCGCACCTTTGTCCACGGCCGTCACTCTTGCGTCGCAAACGCCTAATTCTGCGAGGGTTTCGGTAATGACCCGCCGAATGGCGGCACCGAACTGCTTTTCAACCGTGCTGGTCAGGTCGATTTCTATGCCGTTGCAGATTCCGCATTCCAACGTAATCATCACGTCGCTGGACTCCAAAGTACCTGCTACCACCGGTGTATCAAGATTCATCTGCGGCTCCCTCCTCTTCCAATTCAACAAACGCAGTCCCGCTCATGAGTTTACGCGCTGTCCGATATCCGTAAGTTGCGCAGATGGTAATCTCGCCGGTATCGCCGATGGTATAATCAACACCGGCATCCAGCACACCGCCCGGATGGCCGATGCGCAGCGTTTGAAGGGCAACGTTCGTACCGACGGCCTGCGCTGCAAGGGTTCCGGGAATGACAGCGGCTGCGGCAATGCACATTGCGCCGGTCATTGCACACGTAGGGTGAGTTTTTTGCATGGACATCATCCGGCACAAGAGGTCAATCTCCTTTGCGTGGACTGTGTCTCCTGTGGTCGTGATATAGTCGCAAACGGGGGCAACGATGGTCAGCTTCGGGATGCCGGGCGATTTCACTGCCGACAGCTGCGCATCGTCCACCAGCCCGAGCAGCTTTGCCGCCTCGCCGCGCAATTCCTCCAACGCCTGCAAGCGCTCCGGATTGCCGTCAATCTCGGAGGGCAGTTCCATCCCGGTCATGCCGACATCCGCCGCACGGACAAAGACGAGCGGGTTGGTCGCATCAACAATGGAGACCTCGATTTTGCCATAAGCGGAGGTTTGTAAAACGTCAATGATGTTACCAGTTGGCAACAGCGCACCGAACACGCTGCCCGCCGGATTGAGGAAACGGAGTTTAATCGGGGCAGCGGTGCCGGGAACGCCCGTGATGTGATACTTGCCGCCATATCGCACGGCTCCATCCGGGGTTTGTATGTGTGCCTCGATGATCTTATTGGTGTTGCGATTGAAGATTCTGACCTGTGTGGTGGGCGATACGGCCTGCACCAATCCGGCTTCAATGGCGAACGGGCCGACGCCGGATAAAATGTTCCCGCAGTTGCCGGCATAAGAAACCACCGCTTTATCGACCGCCACTTGTGCAAACAGGTATTCAACATCGGCATCGGGGCGTGCGGAGGGCGCAACGATCGCCACCTTGCTGGTTACAGAGGTTGCGCCGCCCAAACCGTCAATCTGCTTGATGTCGGGACTGCCCATCAGGCGGAGCAAAAGCCGGTTCAGCTCCGGCCCGGCGGGGGGCAAGTCACCTTCCAGCAGATATGCCCCTTTGCTGGTTCCGCCGCGCAGGATAATACATGGAATTTCATATTTCATAACAATTTGCTCCTTTTTGCTTGTACTTTACTAATATTTTTGATATACTTAAAATTGCAAGGAATCTTGCAAAAAGACAAAACACAACGCCCGTTTCTCCTGATGGACTAGAAATGATAGCCTACATGCAGAATAACTGGAGGTGTGGAATGAGTTTAGAAAAACTTGCTTATATTGTTTCAATTGCGAAACATCAAAGCATCAGCATGGCAGCGGAATCGCTATCTGTGTCTCAGTCGACACTGAGCAAATTCATTCAAGATTTGGAAAGCGAATTGGGGCAGCCCCTTTTTCAGCAATGCGGCAAGAAGCTTTTGCTGACTTACGCAGGTGAGCGCTATGTTGAAAAATCACGGATGATACTTACGCTAAAGAAGGAGCTGGATCAAGAGCTGTCCGATATTGTGAACGATGATGTTGGCGTGTTGAGAGTTGCTTTCCCCATCATGCGAGGCACTTATATGCTCCCCTGCACGCTGCCGGTGTTTACGCAGCGATTCCCTAACGTTAGAGTCAGTGTTCATGAGGCCAATTCCGCAGTTTTGGAAGATATGCTTTTGGCCGGGGAAATTGATCTTGCCTTTTTCACGCTGCCCATCCGCAACCCCGATATCAGCTATGAAGTAATCTGCCATGAGGAAGTGGTGCTGCTTATGGCCGGTGACCATCCAAAGGCAGGTGTGGGCGTTTGCAAGCCGGATTGCAAGTATCCGTGGGTTGATATCGCAAAGCTGTCGTCAGAAAAATTTATTCTGCATATGCCGGACCAGCGTACCCGGCAGATTGCAGACCGGATATTTAGGGAAGCCGGTATTGAGCCGAATGTTGTGCTATCAGTGCGAAATATTCTGGCCTCGGTGCAGCTTGCGGCGGATGGATATGGGATGAGCTTTGTTGGTGAAACCCACCTGCGTCATATTGATACGAAAAAATCTCCGGCCTGTTTTTCCATCGGCAGGCCGAACATCACCACTAGCTTTGTGGCCGCCTTCCGGCGCAACGCCTACCTGCCGCGCCATACCCAGGAATTCATTAAAATTGTCAAAGAGTTCACCTAACTCTGGGCACAATCAATAAAAAGGGGCATTTCATCTGATGAAATACCCCTTTCCCTTGAAGATTGTTACGTTCTATTTCTCCTGCTCCGGAGAGCATTTACAAACATCAGTTGAGGGGCTGTATTTAATACTAAAAACCCAGCTTGCGTATGACCTTCTAGTTTCAGTATAGCCGCTAGATGTCCCAAATGCAAATTGACAAATTTCATTATATCATGAAATCTATTCATGCAACTTTTCTTGCATGGAGGCGCTTTTTCGAGCCTCACGCCAACCTGTAATGCCGTGTAATCAACTGAATCAAATCTGTTTCCATGCTGGAAAAACTTCTCCCTTTCGTGTAAATGATATTGGCATAGGAGTGCGATGCGACGACATCATTATAGTAAAGGTAGCGGAGGGATTTGCGTCCTATCAGCAATACAGGGTCATCGGGGGCAAAGGCCACGCCAACTCCGTTTTCTGCCGCACGCAGGGCGTTTTCGCGACTCACGGTTTCCAGCACGATACGTGGCGTAACCCCTGCGAGATGCAGGAGCTCCATAGCATATGAGCGAGTCCGCTGGTGTGCGTGGTTGAGGATGAGTGGGGTGCCCTGAAGATGGCTGAGGTCAAGTGTAAGTGTCGAAGGGGAAGCGCTGCAGGTTGCCTTTTCCAGCAAAGGAGAATCCTCCCGAACCACCAGCGCCATGCGTTGTTTGCGTAAGGTTTCACATGCAAAACGAGAGTGGCTGTTCCAAGTCGTGGAGGCAATTGCGATATCCAAATTCCCCTGCCCCAGCATCTCACAGGCTTTTTCGCTGTTTAGTTCGAATAATTGCAAATCAACATCCGGATATTTGTGGTGGAACTCCGGGTAGATTACCGAAAAGAAGAACTCGGACAGGCTTACATGGAAAGCAAGGCGAATGCGTCCCTTTCCTTTTTTGACAATCATCTCCACGTCGTCAATCATCTGCTGGTTAACTGCCAGTACCTTCCGTGCAAGCTCAATACAAATTTCTCCGGCATAGGTCGGAACAAACTGCTTGCCAATTCTGTTAAACAGTGGCGTTCCCATCTCTGCTTCCTTGTTCTTCACAAACTTGCTGAGCGCCGATTGCGTGAGGTATAGCTGGTTACCGGCTTTGGTCACGCTGCCGAGCTCTGCAATCGTAACAAGGTATTGAAACTCCTTGACATCCATAATAAATCCCTCCTTGATGGTATTTCTCTCACTATACCATCTTTAGTCAGAGCAGGCAATCGCATCCTAAAAGCTGCTTCAAGACAAGGCGTTTCGCTTCGTGCGAAACGCCTTGTCTTTTTTGTCGAATAGCTGGATGCTCTTTGTGTGCGCCGCCTTATCCTGTCGGCTTAGAACCGTATATACCCTAATTCATTTTCAATGACAATCTCGGTTCCGAACTTTTCGCTCATGCGCTGCATGCGCTTGAGAATGCGGTCTGCCACCTCCGGCTTGGGCTTGCGGGGAATGCCGTGCTGGGAAAGAGGTGCGTCATATCCGAATTCGATGGGACGCAGGATAATTTCCTTGAGCTTCCCGCCGTCATAATTGACCTGTGCCGACACGGACTCCAGCGACTCCATGTTCTTCAAGTCCGGGTGTCTGGTGACGGACTGCGGCGGCCACATATCCATGTTCATCTCAGTTTCGGTGGTCTCACTGTGGAAGAAGTCAAGATGCGCATCGGAGTATCTGTCGGGGCCTGCAGGCGTTCCCCAGAGCTGGTAGACAAAGCTGGCAAGGCTATAGAAAATCGGCTTTCCTCTATAAATTTCAATGCCGCGCAGCAGATGCGGGCCGGTGACCGTGAACATATCCGCACCATTGTCGATGGCCTGATGTGCCAGGTCCACGAGATACCCCGAGGGCTCTTGCTGCATGAAGTCGAACTGGCGCAATGTGTTTGCGTTGTCGTGCGTATGGATGGTGGCAATCATGAAATCCGACCATTCCTTGCCCTGCCGGATGCTGCGCAGATTCAGGCGCAAGTCGTCCTCATTGACGACGTAGTTCAGGCCGCAGGGCGTATCACCCTCTTCAAACATCTGCGTATAGACCATCACACGCTTGCCCGAATCGCCGGTTTTTCCGAACAGATGCTCAAAAACACGCTTGTTCTCGCTGCCGTCGGTGGTCACGTGACTGCCGTGTTCGGCGAGGGCTTTTTTTGCACACTCTGCCTCATACGCTTTGATTTTTAGGATTCCCTCAAAGAGCTCGGGCGGGAGTACAACGCTAGGCGAGCAACGTAAAAAGTTAATTCCGGCTGCACCGTTGCGGTTTCCGGCCTGATAGGTGGCCATCTCCATGCCGCAATCGGCGGTGCGGGAGGACTGGTAATCTACGCGGCCGCGCATCGACATAGTCATGGCGACCAATCCGATGCGTCCCTTGGGTGATTCAAAATACTGCGGGGCACGGGCATCCTCAAGGTTGGTGCCGGTACCGGCGTACACAACGCCGGCATCTTGAAGAACGAGGTTGCTTTTCAGCATCTCTTCCACGCCTTGGTCGGTGGAGTGGTTGGATGAACGGGCGACCAGACCAAAGCCCATTTTTTTAACGTCTGCGGCAACCTCTTTGCAGCCCTGCAAGCCGCCGATTCCCTTAATGGCATTGCGGTAGTCGCCGAAATTGGATTCCATGTTGCCGAACGCCACATCGCTTTCAAGGATCGGGTCGAGGATGCTGCGCACAGCGGGGTCGGTGCGCTGGGTGATGGGGTTTGTCTGAATGATATCGCCCACAACCGTCACGCTGAACGGCTCAGTGATGGCGGGATTTGCGAAATGCTCTTCTCGCATTTTGACGATTGCGGGGTGATCCGCAACCTCAGGATACTTTTTCTCGTGTGTACTCATAGCATTGACCTCCTATAATAAAGTTCTTAAGCAATTGAACATTGGCCGCTTGTTATCTAAAGAGTGATGTAATTAGGTCGATTACGCCGGTGGCGGACAGGACGAGCACGAAGCCCATGATAGCAAGGGTAGTCATAAGCTGCTTTGGCATCAATTTTTTGACCTCTTCTTCGCCAATGACGGGCGTCAGATAGGTCGGTGCATGTGCGCCCAAACCGTCGTATGGGTTCATGGATGAGAAATGCGCACCGCAGAACAGAGCCGTTACAAGGGTGCTGAACTCAATGCCGCCGCCCACTGCCGCCAGCATACTCGGTAGAATGGGGATGAACGTGGGAAGCACTACGGTTGCAGTCGAACTCAGCCAAGACACCAGCCCCGCCACCAATGTGATAATAGGAACAATGGTATATTTGTTGAGGATGGGGTTGAGCATCATCATCAAGACATCAATTCCGCCCATTTTGACCACGATTGGCACCAGAACACTCATGCCTCCGACCGTAATCATGATATCAATCGGCAGGACTTTGAAAAAGGTTTTCCGATCAAAGATATTAAGCGCAAAGTATACGGTGACCATGAACGCACCAACCATGCCGATGTCGAGCTTGAGCACCACAATTCCAATGATGGCGACCACCGTGCCAAGCAATGACATAGCCTGCTTCGTGTCGAATTTCGGCAACTCTCCACCGAAATCAAGGTTTGCGTCCTTGTTCACTTTGTAGCCCTTCATTAGGATATAGAGAACGAGGCAGATGATAAAGCCAACAACCATTTCAGCGTAAAAGGCGGGCCAGAGAGAGGCCGCTTGACCTTGCGCATCAAGGAGGTCATGCGCAATGATTCCGACCACTTGAATAGGATGAATGGGTGAGATGACCGCAGGAACCAAGCACATAAATGGAATGAGCAGGGGGTTGAGGCCAAGCTGAACGCCGACCAGCGCACCTGTCGCAATCGCCGGAACGAAAGCCGGACGGGCCGCACCCATCATGGCCGGGATGAGCATCAGCAGGTAAAAGAACCAGGGCATGACGGGGATGGCTTTCGGTCCGAGTATCTTCATGATTTTTTTGATGCCGAGTTCTGCTGCGCCGTTGACGCTGATGATACCGAATGCCGCCGCTGAGAATATGAGCTGTGCGGCCATGCGGCCGTCGAAGTCTCTTAGTGCGGTGCTGGTCGAAATGCCGGCAATCATGCACAAAATCATAGAGGCAGCGACCGCAGAGACGCCGAGGTTCCACCCTCTCCATATGGAAATTACGATAACCAGAACCAGAGTAAGTAACGAAAGAACACCCATTGTTTTTTCCTCCCAATTTTTTTAATAAGTAGTTTTTTTGTATGCTCTTCAGAGTCCTAAATCTCTAGGATGCACTGTATTCAAACTGTGATGCCACAATAATAATAGCAGGCCCCCCCTAACATAGTGGATTTGTAGAGTCAACACGTTTCAAACCATTCTGCAGAACGATATGCATTTGTTCGGCTTGGGGATATTTACTATATTCTGGCCTCACAAACTTTGATTTTAGTATAGTTGGTGCAACAATGAAAAGCAAATTCCTAGTTTTCATTATATGATGAACCTCGCTCATAGTAGGCGCATTACTTGAATTCATCATTTGATGAATATGAGCAATTTGAATTCACGTGATGGGCATGTTAAACTCATAGCACAGTGGGAGGAGATGGCATTATGGCTACGACAGGTAACCTCACAGTTTTGATTTGGGTGCAGGAAATGGCAGCGCTCACCAAACCGGATTGCATCGTTTGGATTGACGGCTCTCAGGAGCAGCTTGCGGCGCTGCGCACACAGGCGGCAGCAAGCGGAGAACTCATTAAATTAAATGAGGAGAAATTACCTGGATGCTATCTGCACCGCAGCGACCCGAGCGACGTGGCACGGGTGGAGCAGCGCACATTTATCTGCTCGCGCCGTGAGGAAGATGCCGGCCCGACGAATAACTGGCGGGCACCTGCCGACATGTATGCCACGCTTTCAAGATTATTCGACGGCTGTATGCGCGGGCGCACCATGTACATCATTCCATACTCGATGACCGTGCCGGACTCCCCATTCGCCCGCTTCGGCGTGGAGATAACCGACTCTATCTATGTCGTACTCAGCATGGCCATTATGACCCGCATCGGCACACAGGTGATGGAAAAGCTGAATGCTGCGCCAATTCCGGCAAAATTTACGAAGGGCTTGCATGCCAAGGCAACGCTGAACCCGAATGAGCGGTACATCGCACATTTCCCGGAGGACAACACCATCTGGTCCATCAATTCGGGTTATGGCGGGAATGCGTTGTTCGGAAAAAAGTGCTTTGCGCTGCGCATTGCATCCTGCCTTGGCCGTGACGACGGCTGGCTCGCCGAGCATATGTTGATTCTCGGCATTGAGCGTCCGGACAAAGAAGTATTTTACATCGCCGCCGCCTTCCCCTCCGCTTGCGGCAAGACGAATCTCGCCATGCTCATCCCGCCCGAGCTTTATCGCAAGAAGGGTTATAAAGTGTGGTGCGTGGGCGATGACATCGCATGGCTGCGCAGCGGGTCCGACGGGCGGCTATGGGCGGTGAATCCGGAAGCGGGCTTCTTCGGTGTTGCGCCCGGCACGAGTATTAAAACGAATCCGAATGCGCTCAGCGCATGTCTTAGCAATTCCATTTTCACCAATGTGGTGCATAATTTGGACGAGAACACTGTTTGGTGGGAGGGACTGGACAAGAATCCGCCTACGCACGCAGTCAATTGGTGCGGCGAGCCGTGGGATGCGGCGAGCGGTATCAAGGGGGCACATCCGAACGCACGCTTCACCGCACCGGCCGGTCAGTGTCCCTGTATTTCGCCGGAGTTTGAAGCGCCGGCAGGCGTGCCGATATCGGCGATTGTGTTTGGCGGCCGGCGTGCGAAAACCACACCGCTGGTATACCAGTCGTGCGACTGGGCGCATGGCGTATTTGTCGGGTCAATCATGGCATCAGAGACAACGGCTGCATCATCGGGTGCAGTTGGTGTCGTGCGGCGCGATCCGATGGCGATGTTACCGTTTTGCGGTTACCACATGGGTGACTACTTTGCGCACTGGCTTGAGGTCGGTGCAAGCGTTCCCAACCCACCGAAGATTTTCAATGTCAACTGGTTCCAAACCGACGACGAGGGGAACTTCCTATGGCCTGGATTTGGAGAAAATCTGCGAGTGCTGGACTGGATTGTGGCACGTTGTCTCGGTGAGGCACCCAACATAGCGTCCACCCCTATTGGGTATACCCCAAGGCTGCAAGATATCAATTTGGACGGGTTGGACATGGGTGCGGAGGAGATGCGCAAGCTACTGCACGTGGACAAGGCGCTCTGGCGCAAAGAAGCGAAAGACATTCGAGAATTTTACGCAATGCTTGGCGAAAAACTGCCCGCCGCATTGCGTAAGGAACTGGACGAGCTGGTGCGGCGCATTGGCGAGTAGATGCGAACCCATATCTGATAGATTTTGGATTTCGCCATTATTAAAGGAGGAACACGTCACTGATGAAAGTACAGTTTACTGAGACCGTTCTACGCGACGCAAACCAATCACTTGTGGCAACACGGATGCCATACGACACATTTGCCCCGATTCTGGAGGAGTTGGACAATGCGGGCTTCTACTCCATCGAGTGTTGGGGCGGCGCAACGTTTGATGCTTGCCTGCGTTACCTAAACGAGGACCCGTGGGAGCGCCTGCGCAAGATGAAAAAAGCTATGCCGAAAACCAAGCTGCAAATGCTGCTCAGAGGCCAAAATCTACTGGGCTATAAGCATTATCCCGATGATGTTGTGCGTGCCTTCGTCAAGAAGTCGGTGCAAAACGGCATTGACGTAATTCGCGTTTTCGACGCACTCAATGACTTGCGCAATCTTGAGGCTTCGGTGGATGAAACCATCAAAAACGGTGCCGTGGCGCAGGTCGCCATTTCTTACACCACCAGCCCAATCCACAGCCTTGAGAGCTTTGTCAAGCTGTGCCTGCAGCTGGAGAACATGGGCGCATCCTCGCTGTGCATCAAGGATATGGCAGGCGTAATGAGCCCACAGGAGTGCTACGATCTTGTTAGAGCCGTAAAAGAGAGCAGCAAGCTCCCGCTGCACCTGCACACCCACTGCACGACCGGCCTTGCGTTTATGACATACCTCAAGGGCGTGGAGGCCGGAGCCGATGTGATTGACACCGCCATCTCCTGCTTTTCGGGCGGCACATCGCAGCCTGCGACCGAAACGCTGGTATATGCGCTTGAGCAGCTTGGCTACGAAACCGGCTTAAACATGGATGCGCTGAAAAAAATCAACGACCATTTCAAACCCGTGCGTGAAGAATACTTGAAATCCGGGCTCTTGGACCCGCTTGCGATGGCCACCGATGCCGAAGCGCTCAACTATAAAGTACCGGGTGGGATGCTCAGTAACCTAATTGCGCAGTTAAAGGCAGCTCACTCAATGCACCGCTTTGCCGAGGTGCTGGAGGAAACGCCGCGTGTACGCCGTGATTTGGGCTATCCGCCGCTTGTCACGCCGATGAGTCAGATGGTAGGAGTTCAAGCAACTGCAAATGTGCTGGATGGCGAGCGATATAAGAATGTGTCGAATGAAATCCGTGCCTATATCCGTGGTGAATATGGAAAAGCACCGGGGGAAATTGATGCCGCACTCGCAAAGAAAGTGCTAGGCGACGAGAAGGCGATTACCGGACGCTATGCTGCCACATTGCCACCCGGCCTTGACAAGGGTAAGGAAGAAATCGGTGCGCTTGCCCGCAGTGACGAGGATGTGCTTTCCTACATCGCATTTCCAACCATTGCCGAGCGATACTTTAACTGGCGCAAGGAAAACGAGCAAAACCGTGTTGCGTACAACATCGTAGAACTATAAATAAGGGAGGGATTTCGTTTGGGAATCGCAGATTACAGCGTTTCAGAAACACTGATTGTCGCCGTGAAGGGATGGGGCATCGTGTTTGCCGCCTTGATTACGCTTATCGTTCTCATGTGGGCACTCATGTCGGTCTCGACCGCTGCCGGCAAGCGGGCAGCAGGTTCAGCAGCGGAGAAAGGGGCTGAGCCCGAGTCGGCGCATCAGCCTTTGGAAGTACAAATGGTTCCTGCCAGGGGCTCTCAGGGTGAAATTGCTTTGCATGGCGTAGATGCTGCGACTGCCGCAATGGCAATGGCCATTGTAGCTGACAGGCTGAAAACTCCACTCAACGAGCTACGCTTCCGCTCAATTCGTGAGCGGGAGACTCAGAAAGGGGCAGATACTGTATGAAATATTTGGTGACTTTATGCGGCAAGGATTACGAGATCGAGGTTGAAAAGGGCGAGGCCACTATGGTGGCCGTGCGTGATGCCACAGTGACGTCGGCAGTCCCTGCGGCAGAAACGCCTGCACCGATGGCATCATCCGCCACACCTGCGTCCGGCAAGCGGATAGACGCTCCGCTGCCTGGTCTGGTTGTAGACATAAAGGTGTCTCAGGGTGCGACGGTGAAAAAGGGTGACGTGCTGGTGATTCTTGAGACGATGAAGATGGAGAGCTCCATTGTCTCCCCCGAGGATGGCGTGGTTGCTGACATTACCTGCGTGAAAGGCGAAACAGTGGAGATGGGGAACCTGCTGGTAACTTTGGCGTGATGCTGTGTCCATCGCACGCCTTAGATTTTGCGCTTTCTGCGCAGCACAATGTGCGTGACTATTTTATCAGGAGGAATGGATATGTTCTGGGAACAAATCACAGATATAAGCTGGCAAATGCTCTTAATGTGGTGCATCGGCGGGCTGCTTATTTACCTTGCCATCGCCAAGGATATGGAACCGGCGCTTCTGCTGCCTATGGGCTTTGGCGCAATACTGGTGAACCTGCCGAACTCCGGGGCGATAGAGGTTGTGGAGACACTGTTTGAAGCGGGCATCGCCAATGAGCTATTTCCGCTTTTGCTTTTCATCGGCATCGGCGCAATGATCGATTTCGGCCCGCTGCTCTCAAACCCGCGCATGATGCTGATTGGTGCGGCCGCACAGTTTGGCATATTCTTTACGCTGGTTGCGGCTCGCTTAATGGGCTTTCACATCACCGATGCTGCGTCGATTTCAATCATTGGGGCAGCAGACGGCCCCACCTCGGTTTTTGTCGCTATGTTCTTCGGCACACCGTACGTCGGTGCAATTATTGTTGCGGCGTACTCATACATGGCACTTGTGCCGATTGTGCAGCCACCCATAGTTCGTGCGATTACCACACGGAAAGAGCGAATGGTTCGCATGGCCTACAATCCGAGCTCGGTTTCCAGACTCACGCGTGTGCTGTTCCCCATTGTGGTGACTGTGGTTGCGGGGCTTATTTCACCGCAAGCGGTGGCGCTGATTGGATTTTTGATGTTCGGCAACCTAATTCGCGAGTGCGGCGTGTTAAACTCGCTGTCTGAAACGGCACAAAAGGTGCTGGCAAATCTTATTACGATTATTCTCGGCATCACGGTGGCGGCTCGCATGCAGGCTGATGCGTTCATCAATGCACAAACGCTGATGATTCTGTCCCTGGGGCTTTTGGCTTTTGTGATGGACACCGTGGGCGGCGTGTTCTTCGTCAAGTTTTTGAACCTGTTTTTGAAGGAGAAAATCAATCCGATGATTGGAGCGACCGGCATTTCGGCCTTTCCCATGTCGGCGCGTGTGATTACGAAAATGGCGCTCAAGGAAGACCCGGAAAACCATCTGCTGATGCACGCACTTGCTGCGAATGTCTCGGGGCAGATTGCCTCGGTCATTGCGGGCGGCGTGATTATGATGCTGATTCGATAGTTTACTGGTTTTTACTATGATTTTTCGCCTGCAAATTTGATTGTTCCGGGCAAGAAAGCCGACTTGTGAGGTGTGATTGCCTTGAATAAAATAAAGCACATTTAGGAGGAAAAGTAATGAGAAAACATCTAGCAGCTATAACCGCACTTGTCTTAATGCTCTCGCTGGCTTCTTGCACTTCCGCTCCGCCTTCTTCTCAAACCCCTGAGGCTTCCGCCGGTCCGCCTCCCACAAGTCAGCCCCCGGCTGAAATCATAAGGTTGGCGCCCTCCTCCCCACAAAACAGGCCGGTCTTTACATTAGGGGATATGCCGGCAACCGAGATTGTTGAAACAAAGTACGGCAGTATGACAGGCGTGTACAACGAAGATCAGTCTGTAAGAGCCTTTGCCGGTGTGCCCTATGCGGCGCCGCCTGTTGGCGAGTTCCGGTTCAAAGCTCCGCAACCCCTGCAAGCGTGGGAGGGTGTTTTAGCGTGCGACCTTCTGCCTGATGCGCCGATGCAGACTGCAAAAATCCAAGAAGGCATCAGCGAGGATTGCCTGTACATGAACATCTGGACACCTGCGAAAACGGACGAAGAAAGACTGCCGGTTGTCCTCTACATGTTCCCGGGCGGATACACGCAGGGCTCCGCATCGCAAAGCACATATGACGGAGAAGAAATGGCCAAGAAGGGCGTTGTCTTTATCAATGTCAACTCCCGCGTCGGCATCTTTGGATTCTTCCCCCATCCCGACCTCTCTGCGGAGTCCGAGTTCAATGTCTCCGGAAACTACGGCATGCTGGATCAACTGGAAGCCATGAAATGGATTCAGGAGAACATCACAGCGTTCGGCGGTGATCCGGATCGCGTGACCATCGCAGGGCACTCTGCCGGTGGTAAATCGGTGAACATCTTTGCCGTTTCTCCCCTGGCAACGGGCTTGTTCCATCGGGGCATCTGCTCAAGCAGCGCCTGCTTTGGCGTCCCCGGCGACCACGCAGGCGGCGTTAATCAACTGCGCACCCTTGCCGAGCTGTCGGCTCAAGGTGCGGCATATCTGGATGAGCAGGATGTGACCATTGCAGACCTTCGGGCAATGACTTCTGCCGAGCTGATGGAGTTTGGGGTGCCTACTAATCGGATATGCAGACCGGTTATTGATGGCTATGTCATCCCCGATACGGTCTACAATCTCTTTGCGACGGGCAAGCAAAATGATGTGCAGATTATGGTTGGCAACACGTACGCCGAAGCGGGTCCATATTACTTGGCGATGGAAAAGGAATACGAAAACTACAATTACGACACAGTTTTGGCCAATGCGGAAAGAATCTATGGCCCCTATATGGAGGAATTCTTGGCGATTTATCCGTCGGATACTCCCGAGCGGGCTTTGGATGACAAAGTCTATGCCTTGACCGACAACCAGTACACCTGGCATGTGCGCAAATGGGGTCAGTTGGATTCCCTTTACCAAAATGATCGGGTATACGCCTATAACTTCTCCCGCTTCCCCGTAGACTCGCCTGAGTCGCGTACCATGCAGAATGCCTACCATTGCAGTGATATTCTCTACTGGCTCAACAATCTAAAATTTGCTTCGGAGAATGAGGTATTCAATGAGTATGACCGGGAATTGTCTGATACTGTCTCCGCCTATGTTGTGAACTTTGCTGCCACAGGCGACCCGAACGGACCGGGGCTGCCCGTATGGGAGCCCTTCGCAGAAAATGCGCAGTTTATGGATCTTGGCGATGAAGTAAAAATGATTGATCCTCCGCACGAGGAGGCGCTTGGCTTCTGGGAGGAATACGAAGCTTACTTGCGCAATAAATAGGGATAAGCCCAAATGTGCGCTCATTGGCCGGAGCGGCCAGAATTCAATCTGGCCGCTCCGGCTGTTCGTCTTAGAAGCAAGGGCTTCCTCACGGACTGGATAGGCATTGTATCAAATGCGATTTATCCAAAGCTTTCATGACCGAAAATAACAATAAGGAGATGCGATTATGAATAACCAACCGCAAGAGCTGTCAAACCACCCCGCAATCGTCAAAATGCGAGAAGAACATTTCGCAAATCCCGCCATCACTGAGCCATTCACCCTAACGGTTGTGGGCGATATCATCCAGACAAACCCCATTACACAGCGCACCGACCCCGCTGTGCGCAGCATTCTCGACCCAATCCTTGAAAGCGATGTGGCGTTTGGCAATATGGAATCCAATTTTGGTGACTATCGGAATGCCATAAAGGGAATCGGCGGCTTGCAGGGCTGCAAAGAGGTTGCCGAGGACGTCAAGAAAATGGGCTTTGGCTTGGTCGCCCGCTCGTCCAACCATTCCACCGATCAAGGTGTGGAGGAGATGTTGAAAAGCAACCAGTTCCTCCAAGAAGCCGGAGTCGTATATGCCGGAACCGGCACCAATCTTGAGGATGCGAGAGCGCCGCAATACTTTGAAACACCTAAGGGACGCATCGGATTGGTCGCCATGACAATGTCGATGCGAGGTCGTGTGGATAACCAGTCCTCCCGCAGCGCCGATTGTGGTATGGAGATGGCCTCTTATCAAGCCGGAAACCGCAATGGCGCAGCCGGGATTAACTTTTTGCGCTGCACCCCGAGTATTGTTCTTACGCCTGAGCTGTACGAAGGAATCTTGAAAATCAAACAGGTGGAGGAGGAAGAGAGCAGGAAGGCTCTTGCTGCGATGGGACTTGAGCCGGAGGGGAAGGATGGCGACCGAATCGGTGATGTGCTGGCACACCTATATGGAAAAATTACTGAT
>JGI994J12354_10001649_pt1 | contig 22465 bp, 20 predicted proteins | sample IntmicLarv3ML3BL_FD_12354 | JGI IMG/M metagenome (IMG submission 12354) | reverse complement strand
GCCCGCCGTGACCAGCAAGGACAGGTTCGCATGGATGTGTCGGCTGGCGAACGATCCGGAAGGATGGTTGCCGAACTGGCACATATTGCCAAAAGCTATGGCGACAAGGTGATTGTCCGCGATTTTTCGGACACGCTTCTTCGTGGTGACAAGGTCGGATTGATCGGACCCAATGGTATTGGAAAAACGACGCTTTTACGCATGATTCTGGGGGAGGAAGCGCCAGACAGCGGCACGATACGGCAGGGGGTCAATCTACAGGTTGCGTATTTTGACCAGATGCGAGCCCAGTTGAATGATGAAGCGAGCCTGGTTGATACGATTTCTCCCGGCAGTGAATGGGTTGAAATCGGCGGGCAGAAAAAGCATGTCATGAGCTATCTGGCGGATTTCCTGTTTACACCAGAACGCGCACGTTCCCCGGTCAAGTCACTTTCCGGCGGCGAGCGCAACCGACTGCTTTTAGCCCGACTTTTTGCACGCCCGGCGAATGTGCTGGTGCTGGACGAACCAACAAATGATCTGGATATTGATACGCTGGAACTGTTGGAGGAACTGCTGCAGGATTACAATGGCACGGTCTTTCTGGTCAGCCATGATCGCGTTTTCATTGACAATGTGGTGACCCAGGTTATCGCAGCAGAAGGAAATGGCATCTGGCGCGAATATCCGGGCGGATACAGCGACTGGGAGCGGATGCGACCCAGACCGGATCTGGTCACTGACAGCAGGGCACCGGCAAAAAACCCATCTACCACACCAAAAAAGGAGGCTGCTGCACCTGCCCGCCGGAAAAAACTGAGTTACAGGGATCAGCGGGAGCTGGATGCACTACCGGGCCAGATTGCCGTGCTGGAAGACGAGCAGAATGCGATTGCCGCCCGGCTGTCTGACCCTGATCTTTACAAAAACGACAGGGAAGAAGGTGTGCGCCTGAACCAGCGGTTTGCCGAAATCGAGGATGAGCTGATGGCCTGCATGATGCGCTGGGAAGAAATTGAAGCCAGCCTGAAAGAATAATGCGGCTTACAGGGAAATGCGTCTGAAATCACGAGGTCTGAAGCCCATTGCAAAGAGTGCACCAAAATAAACCACCCCGCAAAGTGACATAACACCGGCAAGAATACCGGCACGGTACAGTGGTGTGGATTGCATGGCAATCCAGTCAAAGTACGAAGCCGCCCAGAGTGCCACACCCGCCAGCAGGAAAAGCGCACCTGCCAGCCTGATGAGAAACATCAACCACCCTGCCTGTGGTGTATAAATACCACGCCGCCGCAAGCCGATATAAAGGCAGGCTGCATTGACACAGGCGCCCATCCCAATTGCCAGTGCCAGACCGGCATGTGCAATCCAGGGAACAAAGGCAAAGTTCATAAGCTGCGTGATGATGAGGACGACGATCGCAATTCTGACCGGTGTCCTGATATCCTGCTTGGCGTAAAAACCGGGGGCCAGTATCCGGACAAGAATCAGCCCGATCAGCCCCACACCATAAGCGACAAGCGCATGGGATGTCATAGCAACATCTTCTGCATTGAATTTCCCGTAATGAAACAGCGTGGTGGTAAAGGGTTCCGGCAGGGTCATCAGGAAAACGGCGGCTGGCATAGCAAGAAGAAAGGTCAATCGTAATCCCCAGTCCAGCAGGGAGGAATATTCACTGGCGTCCTGTTTTGCATGGGCACGTGAAAGGCTAGGCAGCAGGATAGTGCCCAGTGCCACGCCCAAAAGTGCGTTGGGAAATTCCATCAGCCTGTCGGCATAGGAAAGCCAGGAAACGCTGCCATTGGGCAGGTGCGATGCAATATTGGTATTGATCATCAAGCTGATCTGCGCAACGGATACAGCAAAGGTGGCGGGAATCATCTGGCGAATGACTCTTCGCACACCCTCATCACGAAAAACCTCGAAAACTCGGAATGAAATCCGGGGAAGCATGTTGATTTTTTTCAGCGCGGGAATCTGGATAAGAAGCTGGAGCAAACCACCGACAAAAACGGCAAAGGCCAGCGCATACACGGGCTGATCCATATGCGGAGCAACAAAAAGTGAGGCCGCAATGAAAGAAATGTTCAACAGGACAGGGGTAAAGGCGGGAATCCGGAATTCACGCCAAGTATTCAGGACACCACCTGCCAATGCAACCAGTGACATGAAAAGGATGTAGGGGAACATGATACGCGTCATGACAACCGATGAATGAAACACCTTCGGACTGTCATCAAACCCTGTCGCGATCAGGAAAACAACGGTTGGCGCCGTGATGACACCAATTATGGTCACGGCCAGCAGGGCGAGGAAAAGTGCTGACGCGACCTTGTCCACCAATTTGCGGGAAGCCTCCTCTCCCTTCTGGTTGGTATATTCGGCAAGAATGGGCACAAAGGCCTGCGAAAAGGCGCCTTCGGCAAAAAGCCGTCGGAGCAGGTTCGGAATACGAAAAGCAACAAAAAAAGCGTCTGTAAAACCTGATGCACCAAAGGCGCGCGCAATCAGCAGTTCGCGTATCAGTCCGGTGATACGCGAAAGCATGGTCATACCCGAAATGGTAAAAAGGGTTTTCAACAGGTTCATGGACAGGCATTATAGACCCTGAAAGCCGGATTCACCGTCAAAGCACATTTGCAAACCCGAAAATTCCATTCAATGCCTGAAATAAATTTGCGATCAGGCTTTGACTGCAATTCCAACTCGCTGTATAATCAGCGGTTTTCCAGATTCACCCTGATATTTTTCAGGTTTTTTACAATTTAATTCAGATGGAGTTTCCATGTACGCGGTCATAAAAACCGGCGGCAAACAATATAAAGTTGTTGCTGGCAAAAAATATAAAGTAGAACAGATACCGGCAGACATTGGATCCGAAATCACTATCGATCAGGTTCTTGCCGTTGGTGAAGGTGAAAGCATCCGCTTTGGCACACCGCTGGTCGAAGGTGCGACGGTTCAAGCTACGGTAGTGACGCAAGGGCGTCATCCTAAAGTCAAAATTTTCAAGATGCGCCGTCGCAAGCATTACCAGAAGCGTCAGGGCCATCGCCAGAACTATACCGAACTGCAAATCGTTTCGATTAACGCATAATCAGCGGCTGTTCATTTAAGAAACGAATTTATTCAGGAGCTTGAAATGGCACATAAAAAAGGTGGCGGCACAACCAGAAATGGTCGCGATTCACAATCAAAACGTCTTGGCGTGAAGGTTTATGGTGGACAATCCATCAACGCAGGCGGCATTATCATTCGTCAGCGTGGCACCTCCATGCATCCGGGTGACAATGTTGGCATGGGCAAAGACCACACCCTGTTTGCTCTGGTGGACGGCAAAGTCAAGTTTGTTGTCAAAGGCGAGAAAAATAGACAATACGCAACTGTTATTCCTGCGTAAGCTAGCAAAATAAAAACATCGGTTAACGATGTTTTTACAGGAGAAGGCTCTGCCCGTAGCGGAGCCTTTTTTCGTATTTCAGGGAAAGAATCATGAAATTTATTGACGAAGCAAAAATTGAAGTGATTGCCGGTAATGGAGGCAATGGCGTTGCTTCGTTCAACCGGGAAAAATACCGCCCTTTCGGCGGGCCTGATGGTGGTGATGGCGGCAAGGGCGGCAGCGTTTGGGCTGTGGCAGACAATAATATCAATACCCTGATTGATTTTCGCTACGCCAAGCTTTTCCGTGCAAAAAACGGGGAGAATGGCCGCGGCTCGGATCAGTATGGCAAAGGTGCGGATGACATCATTTTGCGCATGCCTGTTGGTACCACGATCAAGGATTTCAATACGGGTGAAATTCTGGCTGACCTGACTGAGAATGGTCAACAACAACTGCTTGCGTTGGGTGGCGAAGGTGGATGGGGCAATATTCATTTCAAAAGCTCAACCAACCGCGCTCCCCGTCAAAAAACAGAAGGCAAGGGCGGAGAAAGAAGGGACCTGCAGCTCGAACTCCGAGTTCTGGCTGATGTGGGGCTTCTGGGATTGCCCAATGCGGGTAAATCAACACTGATTTCAGCTGTATCCAATGCCCGTCCCAAAGTTGCCGATTATCCTTTCACCACCCTGCATCCCAATCTGGGCGTGGTGCGTATCGGCACGGAAAAAAGCTTTGTTATTGCCGACATTCCGGGCCTGATTGAAGGTGCGGCGGAAGGCGCCGGTCTTGGGCACCAGTTTTTGCGCCACCTGCAGCGTACCAATCTGTTACTGCATATTGTTGATGTTGTGCCTTTTGATGAAGCGGAAGACCCGGTCAAAAATGCCCGATCACTGGTAAAAGAGCTGGAAAAATATGATCTGGAACTCGCGGAAAAACCACGCTGGCTGGTATTGAACAAGCTAGATATCATTCCAGAAGAAAACCGCGATAAAGTTGTGCGTGACTTTATTCGCCGATTCAGGTGGAAAGGCCCCGTTTTCCAGACCTCTGCTGTAACGCGAGCTGGCTGCACGGAACTGATGGAAGCGATTTATCGCCATATTGAGGCTGAACGGCAATCAAAAGAACGCACGCAAAAAATATCTGTACCTGAAGAAATTCGTGATATAGACTCTATTGATCCAGACGATCCCCGCTTCAAGATTATTGAATAATCCTTTTCCTGCAATCCTATGAAATCGGTCATTCCCCATGCCAACCGCCTGATTATCAAGATCGGTTCTTCGTTACTGACAGATAATGGCAAAGGACTGGATCATGCGGCAATTGCCCGCTGGGCGGATCAGATTGCTCAGCTCCGCTCGCTGGGCAAGGAAATTATCCTAGTCAGTTCCGGGGCCATCGCAGAAGGGATGCTGCGACTCGGCTTTGAAAAACGACCAACGGATATCCACAAACTGCAGGCCTGTGCTGCTGTGGGACAAATGGGACTGATCCAGATTTATGAAAGCAGCTTCAGGGCATACCACATTCATACAGCCCAGGTTCTTTTGACACATGCGGATCTGTCTGATCGCGAACGCTACCTGAATGCCCGCTCCACGCTACTGGAACTGCTTCAAATGGGTGTAATCCCCATCATTAATGAAAATGATACCGTTGTGACCGATGAAATCCAATTTGGTGACAATGATACGCTTGGTGCGCTGGTTGCCAATCTGGTTGAGGCACATGCCCTGATTATCCTGACAGACCAAGAGGGCCTCTTCAGTGCGGACCCGAGGAAAAACCCGGACGCCGAACTGATCCGCCATGCGCAGGCGGGTGACCTAGAACTGGAGAAAATGGCAGGAGGTGCCGGTAGTACAATCGGGCGTGGCGGGATGCTGACAAAGATACTGGCAGCCAAACGGGCGGCCCGTTCCGGGGCGCATACGGTTATTGCTTGGGGAAAACTGGAGGACGTGCTGGTTCGACTAGCAACCGGAGAATCAATTGGTACTCAGCTAAAAGCACCGTCCGGACATTTGCAGGCTCGCAAGCAATGGATGATTGACCATCTCCAGACGGCCGGAAAGGTTTTTTTGGATACGGGCGCAGTACAGAAAGTGCTGAAAGAGGGCAAGTCCCTGCTTCCCATCGGAGTAACAGAAATTCGTGGTGACTTCCGGCGGGGAGAGGTGATTGCCTGCTTTGATGAATCAGGAAACGAAATCGCCCGTGGTCTCAGCAACTATGCCAGTTCGGATGCGCTGCGTATCCTTCGTCGCAAGTCATCCGAAATTGCGGATATTCTCGGCTATCATGGCGCACCGGAACTGATTCACCGGGACAACCTCGTCCTGCTGTAATCAGTATCTGTCGTATTTTCCCGCCTGAAGGGAACGCTGGTAACGGATACGAAAAATCATCTCATCCGTTTTCCCTGCAAAGCCCCTGCCCTGACAGAAATAATTTAACACCAGCTCCGCCTGGGGGCGGTTGGCAGCATGAAACTGAATATCCTTCCATTCATTCCGTCTTGAAGGAGACCATTTTTCATCATGGGTGCCCATGGCATAGCGCTGAAAAAGCCCACCATCACATTTGACACCTTCGTAAGTGATGTTTTTTGCCCCACCAGAACTGACGCCAACCAAGGTGTAACGGATCTCATCTTCGCCGATCACCAGCGATTTTTCGTCAATAAAAAACTTCTGGGTCTGAATCGGACTGACATAAAACGGTAACAGGTTTTCTTCTTTTGGAAAATCCGGATATTCCACTTTCCATTCTTTTTTGGGCTTATCTTCATCTTCGTCTTCCATGCCGCGATATCGCGTTCCAGACATGGGAACCGGCTGCGCCAGCACATGAAAGCAAAAGGAAGAAAGAGAAAGGATTACGGCAAGCCTGAGACAGGTCATTCTGTTTTTTTTCATATCCACCTCACTCTGGCTCTTGATGGTTTTTTTCGCTTCTGTCATCTGACAGAACAGCTGTTGCCTGTGTCAGGGCAGCAGGTTTTTTTCGGCGGCGCCGTCGTTTTTTTGCAGGGAAAGATAATGCACCACGAGACGGGGGTGAACTCAGAAAACGGGACAACTCACTTAAGGCTCTGAAGTAAACATCTCGCTTAAATTCAATGACCACGTCAAGCGGAACCCAGTATTCATGCCAGCGCCAAGCATCAAACTCGGGATTACTGGTCAGTCGCAGATTAAAGTCACTATCCCGCCCAATCATGCGCAACAGAAACCAGATTTGTTTCTGACCACGATAATGCCCGCGGATTTCTCGTTTGATAAAGTTCTGCGGCACTTCATAACGAAGCCAATCACGGGTTCTGCCAACCACCCTGACGTGCTCCCGCTTCAGGCCGGTTTCTTCCATCAGTTCTCGATACATGGCCTGCTCGGGCGTTTCCCCATGCTTGATACCACCCTGCGGAAATTGCCAGGAATGCTCTCGAGCCCTTTTCCCCCACCAAACCTCGTTATTTGCATTAAGCAGAATAATGCCGACGTTAGGACGAAAACCTTCACGGTCCAGCATATTAACCTCTTGTTTTTTGCTGCCGATACTCAGTATGGTCAGCCGCAATCAGCCAATTCAGGTGTTTTTGACAAAAAAAACACCTATTTTTCTGCTGATTTTGGAAAGTCTGAACGCATCGGGCAACGAATCCTTTAGAATTTTACAAATTATAACCTCCTTGAAAGAAGAATTCACTGTCATGCGTGCATCACAATTTTTTATCAGTACCCTGAAAGAAGCACCAACCGACGCAGAAATCATCAGCCACAAGCTCATGATGCGCACCGGCATGATACGTCGCCTTGGTTCCGGCATCTATACCTATATGCCTTTGGGCCTGCGCATTATCAGGAAAATCGAAAATATCATCCGTGAAGAAATGAACCGCTCCGGCGCCATTGAACTTCTGATGCCGATCGTGCAACCGGCAGAACTCTGGCAGGAAACTGGCCGTTGGGAAAAGTACGGTCCGGAACTGCTTCGCATCAAGGACCGTCATGGCAGGGATTTTATTATTCAGCCAACATCTGAAGAGGTCGTCACAGATATTGCCAGAAGTGTGATCAACTCCTACCGCCAGATGCCTGTCAATTTCTATCATATCCAGACAAAATTCCGCGATGAAAGGCGCCCTCGTTTTGGCCTGATGCGCGGCCGTGAATTCACCATGAAAGATGCCTATTCCTTTGACCGGGATGTGGCGGGCATGGAGAAGTCCTATCAGGTCATGTTTGATGCCTATACCCGGATATTTACCCGGATAGGACTGCAATTCCGCGCAGTCGCTGCGGATAATGGCACCATCGGCGGAACCGGATCACATGAATTTCATGTTATTGCGGAAACCGGCGAAGACGCACTGGCCTACTGCCCGACTTCGGACTATGCGGCCAATATGGAGGCCGCCGAATCACTTCCTCCCGCAGGGACACGTCCAGCCCCAGCTAAAACCATGCAAAAGGTGCTCACACCGGGTAAAAAATCCTGTGAGGATGTTACTGTTTTCCTGAACATGCCGCTTGAAAAATCCGTCAAGATCATTGCAGCTATCCGTCTGGATGCCGCAGATGATGCACCGGATCGCTTTGCGGTTATTCTTTTGCGAGGAGATCATGAGTTAAATGAGATCAAAACGCAGAAAATCATCGGACCATTCCGTTTTGCGGCTGAAGATGAAATTGTTCAGTACACTGGCAGCCCTTCCGGCTATCTTGGTCCTGTCGACCTCAATAAAAAACCGGGCATCGCTATTTATCCGGACCATGCGGTTATGGTCATGAGCGACTTTATCTGCGGCGCCAATGAGGTGGATCACCATCTGACTGGTGTCAACTGGGAGCGGGACGCTCCCCTCCCTCCCGCATCAGCCGATTTGCGCAACGTCGCTGTTGGCGATCCTTCTCCTGACGGAAAAGGCTCCCTTTCCATTCAGCGCGGCATTGAAGTCGGCCACATTTTTCAACTTGGTTCGCATTATTCATCAGACATGAATGCCACGTTCCTAGATGAAAACGGCAAGCCACAATTCATGCAAATGGGATGCTATGGCATCGGCGTCACCCGGATCATGGGCGCAGCCATTGAGCAGAATAATGATGAACGCGGTATTATCTGGCCCCTGCTCATTGCCCCATTCGAGATCGTGCTCTGCCCCATGGGTTATGACCGGAGCAACCTTGTCAGAAAAACGGCGGATGATTTGCTGGCCCGGTTGCTGGATGCCGGTATTGATGCCGTACTGGACGATCGGGGAGAACGGCCGGGGGTCATGTTTGCCGATTGGGAATTGATTGGTGTTCCACATCGCGTTGTGATTGGAGAACGCGGATTGAAGGAAGATATGCTGGAATATCAGGGAAGACGTGATGAATCAGCGACCTCTGTTCCCCAAGCGGAAATCCTGAACTTTCTGCGGGAAAAACTAACGATCTGATCCACCTGTTTTAACCGCCCCTCAAACGAAAAAGGCATTTCATTTCTGAAATGCCTTTTTCGTTCGGGAAACCGCTTCGGTTATACCAGCCATCGACGGCAGTGCTCGGCATCATCCCAGAAACAGTATTCCATCCTGCTAGAAATCATGAACGCTTCAGCCATTTTTTTACGTTCCACATCACCAGCCTCTTCAGCAAGCCTGTCAGTCAGCGCGACAGCCTGATTTACCACCTCGGTAAACTCGTCACCGGAATAAACCTCGATCCATTTTTCATAGGGATTGGGAGATTGGCTCCGCTTGACGATATCCTTGCCGACTTCGTTATAAATCCAAAAGCACGGCAAAAGCGCGGCAAACGCCTCTCCCAGATTAGCCGTTGCGGCACGCTCAACAAGATAAGAGGTATACATCATGCATGCTGGCCCTTTTTCCGTTACAGGTGTAACGTCAAAGAACTGGAAGTAATGCTCATGCAGCCCCCGTTCCGCTATCAATGCCCCTTGGGAAAAATCCAGCAACAGGGCAACATCCTTTTCTGTTGTAAAGCGCGCACCAACCATGGCAAGCGCCCGTGCATAATCAATCAGGTAAAGGCTGTCCTGCTGCATGTAATAAATAAATTTATCCCTGCCCAGCGCTCCATTGCATAACGCGGTATTAAAAGGATGATCGCAGATTTTACGCAGTAATGGCTGAACATCACTGAAAAGTTTTTGTGTAAACGACATGGCATCACCTGAAAATAAGCAGACAGGCCTGAAACAGGCACAGAAAATGAAGAGCAAAACAACCCTAGCCTGTAAAAATTACAGGCTAAGATTACAACAGACCCTAGACAAGAGAGGACACGCCCAAGAGCACGTCCAACTCATCTGCTATGCAAATTATTTCAGGTGACCGGAAATCAGCTTAGTCATTTCAAACATGGAAACCTGTTTTTTACCACCAAAAACCGGCTTCAGTTTGTCATCCGCATTAATCATGCGACGATTGCTCGCATCCTGAAGGTTGTTTTTCTTGATATAGTCCCACACTTTTTTGGTCACTTCCGTGCGAGGAAGCGGGTTGGAACCAATCACTGCCCCCAGAGCCGCAGATGGGGTCATCGGCTTCATGAAGGCTGCATTAGGTGTGCGCTTTTTTGCTGGCGCTTTCTTTTTGGCTGCAGGGGTTTTAACCGCAACCTTCTTGGCTGCCGGTTTTTTTGCTGTTGGCTTGGCAACAGGCTTTTTCACTGCCACGGCTTTCTTGACTGCAGGTTTTTCTGCTGGCTTCTTGGCTGCAACTGCTTTTTTGGCTGGAGCCGCTTTTACTGCTGCTGCTTTCTTGGCCGGGGCCGCTTTTTTAGCCGGAGCGGCTTTCTTTACTGCTGCTTCCTTCTTGGCTGGAGCTGCTTTTTTAGCCGGAGCAGCCTTCTTGGCTGGAGCTTTTGCTGCAGGTTTTTTTGTTGTAGCCATTTCTCGCCTCATAAAAACAAAAACATATAGGGAACTTGCATGAGGAAATATAGGTGGTAAATCAGGCGTATGGCAAGTTTTTTTTACGTTTTCCCGTGAAATTTGTCACTTATTTGCCAATATTCCACACCCCCCCCCTTTTTTAGAGGAGAAAACGCTGTTTTTATACAACACTTCTCTGGAAGAAAAATAAAAAAATAATCGTTTTTTTATTTATATGAAAAAACCGTCAGTGCACTCTGGAAAACACTCAGTGCATACCGGGCATAAACCCCTTCATACTTCTCATCATTTTCATCATGCCACCGCTTTTCATCTTTTTCATCATGGATTGCATCTGCTCATACTGAGAAAGCATCCTGTTTACTTCCTGCACCTGCACACCGGCTCCTGCTGCAATCCGTCTCTTTCTTGTCGCCTTGATAATATCGGGTTTTGCCCGCTCGGCTGGTGTCATGGAATTGATAATGGCTTCCATACGACGGACATGACGGTTAGCCTGCTCCATATTGGCATGCTGTGCCGCCTGTTGAAACTGTGCTGGCATTTTTCCCAAGAATCCGGAAAGGCCTCCCATACTCTGCATCTGCATCAATTGCGCCTTGAAATCATTCAAATCAAAGCGACCACCCGTCCTGAGTTTTTTCTCAAGATCCTGCGCGGCCTGAATATCAACAGTTTTTCTTGCCTCTTCGACCAGCGCAAGAATATCGCCCATACCCAGAATCCGGTTTGCCATCCGGGCAGGATCAAACACTTCCAGACCATCCAGTTTTTCAGAAACACCGGCGAACTTGATTGGCTTGCCCGTAATGTGGCGCACTGACAATGCGGCACCACCCCGCGCATCACCATCAAGTTTGGTCAATACGATACCTGTCAGAGGAAGCGCTTCATTAAAAGTACGCGCAACATTGACAGCATCCTGCCCCAACATCGCATCAACCACAAAAAGGGTTTCTATCGGCGTAACGGCTTCATGCAGAGCAGCAATTTCCTGCATCATTTCTTCGTCAATACCAAGACGGCCTGCCGTATCAATGATGAGTACGTCATGATAATGGCGACGTGCATGATCCAGTGCCGCCTTTGCTATCGTAACCGGCTGGGAAGACGATGCTGAAGCATAAAAATCAACACCCGCCTGCTGTGAGACAGTCTCAAGCTGCCTGATTGCGGCAGGCCGGTAAACGTCTGTCGAGACCGTCAGCACTTTTTTCTTGCTTTCACCCGAGAGATAGCGGGCCAGCTTACCTACGGTTGTTGTTTTACCGACACCCTGCAGTCCGGCCATCAGGATGACTGCAGGCGGCTGGGTGGCAAAATTCAGCCGGGTCGCATCCTTACCAAGGTCCGCTCCCATGATATCGGCCAGTTCCTGCTGAACAACACCGACCAGAGCCTGCCCCGGCGTCAGTGAGCCGATCACCTCTTCCCCCATCGCTTTTTCGCGTATACGACTGATGAAATCCCGTACAACAGGCAATGCCACGTCTGCCTCCAGCAAAGCCAGACGTATTTCCCGCAGCATCTCCGTCGTATTGGCTTCTGTCAGACGCGCTTCTCCGCGCATGGTTTTAACAACTCGGGCCAATCGTTGTGTCAAATTATCAAGCATGAGGCACCATTCAGTTTCTGTATTCTCCAGATCAGCCAGATCATTAGCGCTCTGTGAAATCATCTGGCCGCTAATTCAGCAGCAAAAAGCTGTACCGGATGGTAACACAGGACAAAAGAAGTATTGCCGAATACCGCATCGGACAGTCAGGTGAAGAAAAAATACCTCATCACATTATGTTTTCTGCCGCTTTTCCGGCATGGTGCTTTTGCAAAAAACAGGGAATGCCAGCAACATAGCTGATGTTTTGTTTGATAAAAATGTCCTATCGCGTTGAACAACAAAATAATTTCACTTTCCCGAAAAAGTGCCGGAAAGCCCACGGGCAATTTTTATTGCGAAGCAATGTTTGGATCATCTACAATGGAAGATAAACCTGAAATAAACCCATTTCCAGTGAAAGAGAGATTCTAAAAATGACAACAGATATTGCAATTGCTCAAAGGGCAAAGATGCTGCGTATCGGCCAGGTTGCACAACGCTTTGACATTGACGAAGAGTACATGGAGCCTTATGGCCACTACAAAGCCAAAATTTCCCTGGAGTTTCTGGAAACCCTGAAAGATCGGCCCAATGGCAAGCTGATTCTGGTAACAGCAATTAACCCTACTCCGGCAGGTGAAGGCAAAACAACAACAACCATCGGCCTTGGTGATGCCCTGAATCGTATCGGCAAAAAAGCCATGATCTGCCTGCGTGAGCCATCAATGGGGCCGGTTTTTGGCATGAAGGGGGGCGCCGCAGGTGGCGGATATGCCCAGGTTGTCCCAATGGAAGATATCAACCTGCATTTCACTGGCGATATCAGTGCTGTCAGCCTTGCCAACAACCTGCTTGCCGCACTGATTGACAACCATATCCACCACGGCAACGAACTCGGTATTGATGCTCGTCGTATCGTGTGGAAGCGGGTTGTTGATATGAATGATCGCGCCCTACGGGATGTCACGGTTGGTCTGGGCGGCCCTGGTAACGGCTTTCCTCGCTCTGACGGCTTTGACATTGCTGTTGCTTCTGAAGTCATGGCTATTTTCTGTCTGGCAACCAGCCTTGAGGATCTGAAAGACCGCCTTGGACGAATTGTTATTGGCTACACCCGCGATCTGCGCCCTGTTCTGGCGAGCGACCTGAAAGCGCATGGCGCCATGGCGGCCCTTCTGAAAGATGCCATCAAACCCAATATGGTACAGACGCTGGAAAACAACCCCGCCTTTATCCATGGGGGGCCGTTTGCCAATATCGCGACGGGTACTAATTCCGTTATTGCCACTTCCGCTGCATTAAAGCTGTCGGATTATGTTGTGACTGAAGCTGGTTTTGGCGCCGATCTGGGGGCAGAAAAATTTGTTGATATCGTTTGCCGCAAGTCCGGATTCAAACCGGACTGTGCTGTTGTTGTAGCAACGGTCCGCGCACTCAAATATCACGGCGGTGTTGAATTACCGGATCTGAACCAGGAAAATCTGGCCGCTCTTGAAAAAGGCATTGCCAACCTGGAACGCCATGTCAATAACATCCGCAATCATTATGGTCTACCCTGCATTGTGGCCATCAATCACTTCACGCTGGACACTGATGCGGAAATCAAACTCCTCAAGGATAAAATGGCGAGTCAGGGTGCGCCTGTTGTTGTCTCCCGGCATTGGGCTGAAGGCGGAAAAGGCGGTGAAGAACTGGCGCAGGCAGTCATCAATATGGTGGAAACAACACCATCCAATTTCAAATTTGTTTATGAAGAAAATGACTCCCTGTGGAACAAGATGTCTTCTGTTGCCACAAAACTGTATGACGCAAGGGACATTATGGCCGAGAGCCGGGTACGCGCCCAGATCAAAAAACTGGAAGATGACGGATATGGTTCCTACCCCATCTGTGTAGCTAAAACCCAATACTCTTTTTCAACCGATCCGGCTCTGCGTGGTGCACCAACCGGTCACTCTGTCGCGATTCGTGATGTACAGCTTGCCGCTGGTGCGGAATTTATCGTTATGGTATGCGGTGACGCTGTCATGACCATGCCCGGATTGCCACGAGTACCGTCATCCAACATGATTGATGTGGATGCGGAAGGAAGAATTGTCGGTCTGTTCTAAAGAAATTGTGTAAACTGTATTTACACGCGTATTGATCAATCATCAAAATAAATCATGAATATGTTCAATGTGTGTGTTAATGGTTTATCCTTGAGTGTCTTGAAGAATTAGCAAAATGAAAACAGGCTCAAAAAAGCCTGTTTTCGCCAAACCATCCCTCTTATGTGTCGCTTTTAGACAACACTAGCCTTGTTTGTTGTCTAAAAGCAAAAAAAACATAAGGGAAATTAAAAAAACGGGGAATACAATAAAAAGAACGGCAAGCTGGACTGAAAAAATGCCAGAAAGGAAATGATCAGTGCCTCATCCAAGCCGTCCGGAATACACTTAAGAGGAAAAAAATGAAATATGCGATTATTGGTGCTGGTGCGATTGGAGGCTATGTCGGTGTCAAACTAGCTTTAGCCGGAGAGGATGTCACCTTCATCGTACGAGGAGCCAATCTTGATGCTATCAGGAAAAATGGCGTAAAGCTCATCATGAATGATGGCACCGAGCTTGTCGCAAAAGACGTGAAAGCCACAAACAACTATGACGAAATTGGGCCGGTAGACGTTGTCATCCTAGCAATGAAAGCGCATCAGGTTGAGTCTGTTGTGAATGATGTGCCCAAGCTTTTTGGCCCTGACACAGTTGTTGTCACCATGCAAAATGGTATTCCTTACTGGTATTTCCACAAACACGGCGGTCCATATGAGGGAGCTCGCATTCAAAGCGTTGATCCGACTGGCCAGATATCCGCAAAAATCCCCGCTGACAGAGTGCTGGGGTGCGTTGTTTACCCTGCTTCCGAGCTGATTGCTCCTGGCGTTATCCGCCATATTGAAGGGGACCGTTTCCCAGTTGGCGAACTGGATGGCACTATTACCGAGCGAATTCAGAAAGTATCGGACTCCTTTGTCAATGCTGGGTTCAAGGCACCCATTCTGGAAAACATTCGGTCTGAAATCTGGCTGAAACTCTGGGGGAATCTGACTTTCAACCCCATAAGTTCGCTGGCGCACTCCACTCTGGTTGATATCTGCCAATACCCCCTGACACGAGAACTCGCTGGCGACATGATGATTGAAGCCCAGCGTATCGCTAACAAACTCGGCATTGAATTCCGTGTTCCGCTTGAAAAACGAATTCAGGGAGCAGAAAAAGTCGGCAAACACAAAACATCCATGTTGCAGGATGTCGAGGCCGGACGCGAACCGGAAATTGATGCCTTGGTTGGTTCTGTTGTGGAACTGGGTAGAATCACTCACACGGCAACACCTCATATCAACACCGTGTATGCGCTAGTCAAACTGCTGGCAAAAACCATGGACGAAGAAAAGGGACGTGTTCGCCTAGAAGGTGAAAATCCCTCCTCCGCACACTAAAACTTCATAAAGCCGGATTACCCCTGTTGTGTCTTGTTCACACCAGGGGTTAATAATTTTTACCCAAAGCCTCAAAAATGGAGGAAAATATCTCTTTGGGACATTATTTTTCCGGCTGTCGTTCAAGAAACGGCAAGATTGATTAACTCAACCATTAAGAGACAAAAAATCATGGTAGCGCCATCCCTCGATAAAATCACATCATTTACTCCGCCCAAACGCACCCTGATGGGTCCTGGCCCCTCCAACATCAACCCTCGTGTACTGTCTGCCATGGCTTTGCCCGTTATCGGACATCTTGACCCGGCTTTTGCAGGCATGATGGAAGAACTGAAAGTGCTACTACGTTATGGCTTCCAGACCCAGAATCCACTGACTTATCCTATCTCAGGTCCGGGCTCCATTGGCATGGAAAATTGTTTTGTCAATATGGTTTCTCCAGGTGACAAGGTTGTCGTCTGCCGCAATGGGGTCTTTGGTGGCCGCATGATCGAAAATGTCGAACGCTCTGGCGGCACCCCAATCATCATTGATGACACTTGGGGTGAACCGGTTGATCCAAACAAGGTGGAAGACGCACTCAAGAAAAACCCGGATGCACGAATCGTCGCCTTCGTTCATGCCGAAACCTCTACCGGTTGTGAATCGGATGCCAAACTGCTGGCTCAAATTGCGCACAAGCACGATGCACTGGTTATCGTGGATACGGTTACCTCTCTGGGTGGCTGCCCGGTACTGGTTGATGAATGGGAACTGGATGCGGTTTATTCTGGAACACAGAAATGTATTTCCTGCGCACCAGGCCTTTCTCCAGTCACCTACTCAGAAAGAGTTGTTGACTACGTCAAAAACCGGAAAACGAAGGTACAAAGCTGGTTCATGGATATGAACCTGATCCTGAACTACTGGGGCAACACGGCACGAACCTACCATCATACTGCCCCGGTCAACGCACTCTATGGCTTGCATGAGGCAATGATTCTGGTGAAGGAAGAAGGACTGGAAAATGCTTGGGCACGCCATACCATGCACTATCAGGCACTGAAAGCCGGTATGGAAGCACTGGGACTGCAATTCGTTGTCAAGGAAGAAAGTCGCCTGCCGCAAATGAGCCTGATTACGGTACCCGAAGGCATCAACGAAGCTGCCGTCAGACAGGAACTTCTGAATGAATTCAATCTGGAAATCGGTGCGGGTCTGGGACCATTGGCCGGCAAGGTATGGCGTATTGGTCTGATGGGGCATACCGCACAGCAGGAAAATGTTATGCTCTGCCTGTCCGCTCTGGGTTCGGTTCTTTCAAGAATGGGGTATTCGGTCAAGGCTGGCGCAGCTGAAGCGGCAGCACATAAAGCTTATGCATCACAACATGAAGCCGCCGCACAAAAAGCAACTCAGAAATAATCTGTTGTATTAAAACTGAAAAGCCGTGCAAACGAATGTCTGCACGGCTTTTTGTCATGATGTTTTTTAAAAGCGGTCTTTGGCGTGACCAACTCGCTTGCCCGGATTTAACTCTTCCAGTGCCAGCAAAGCAGCCGACTGATCAGCCATCGCATGTGTTTCCCGAATATGGTGATACAACTCTGTTACCAGTGATGTGACTGGCAGCTGCAATTCGGCATCTGACGCGGCAGCAAGTACATTATCCAGATCCTTGACCTGACTTTTTACCTGTCCACCCGGAATGAAATTGCGATCCAACATGCGCTGTCCATGCACGTCCAGAATACGACTTTCCGCAAAGCCGCCTCTGATTGCCGCTCTCACAGCAGCAGGATCGGCACCACCAGCCTGCGCCAGTAACAACGCCTCGGCAACAATACTGATTGTTCCTCCCACAATCAGCTGATTGCACAGCTTGGCAATCTGTCCGCATCCGGCGGGCCCAACTCTTGTTGGACGCCCCATCACTGTCAATATCGGCTTTGCCCGTTCAAAATCCGACACCTCACCACCTGCCATAATCGCCAGTGTTCCAGCTTCTGCACCCAATACTCCACCCGAAACCGGCGCGTCCAGAAAGGAGACATGGCTATTTTTTAGCACGTCGTGGATCTGTATAGCCTCAGACTGCCGGGTAGAACTCATGTCAACCACAAGCGTGCCAGGGCGCAGGAAAGGAAGTATGGCAGTGATTACCTGAAGAACGACCGGTCCGTCTTCGAGCATAGTAATCACAATATCAGCCGAACGCGCCGCATCCGGCATGCTGGCAATCTGTGCTCCAGCCTCAATCAGAGGCTCTGCCTTTGCGCGTGTACGATTCCAAACAGTTAAGGGGTACCCGGCTAGGCTGATCCGGGCTGCCATGGGCAACCCCATCAAACCGATGCCAAAGAAAGAGATCCGTGGCAGATTTTCTTTAGTCAAGCCTAGCCTGTCGTCACAATACTTGCGTAATACGGTAAAAACTGATTACCAGCGATAAGCTGCTCTCAGCATCAGCAGGTTTTCACCACTGTTGTGATCGGAGATGCCTGCATTGGAATAGTGCTGAAGCCTCAAACCGAGATCAAGGTTATTGTCAAAAACATAACCTGCGCCGAGGTGCTCGGTAAACTGGAAGGAAATACCCATGTTGTTACCGGCATTGTTATAAACCTTTGAGAAGAAGGCAACACCAACACCGCCTTCAATGTAAGGCCCCTTCTTGTTGGTTTTCATGAAACGGAAAACCGGGGTCAGACCGATAACAGCAATGTCCTTGTCCCCTCCCTCTTTTTTCCAGTCTGATGCATGCCACCAAGCTGCATTCAGATCGAAATAACCATCAAGACTCGTGCCGTTGGAATTAAACCAGTTCTGGTTCCAGTCCCATTGCATACCGACACGGGTAACGACCAGATCATTTTCCCCCACACCAACTTCAAGGGAAACACTGTCCGGTGTCAGACCTGCAGCATGGCTCGTGCCCTGTACAGCAAAAAAAGCCAGGCCGGCCATCAGTGCGATAAATCCGCGCTTCAACAATTTCATAAGTTGCCTCTTCCGTAAGTTGATTCTAAATCTGCTCTGCCAATTTTGTAGCAAGTCCTGTATATGATGCCGGTGTCATTGCCAGTAATTCTTTTTTTGCTTCTTCCGGCAATTCAAGTGCGACAATAAATTCATGCAGCTCCTGCCGGGTTATACCCCTTCCACGTGTCAGCGTTTTCAGGCGCTCATACGGATTTTCTATGCCATACCGACGCATAACCGTTTGTACCGGCTCAGCAAGAACTTCCCACGCATCGCTGAGGTCATCCGTAATTTTCTCCGCATTGACCTCCAGCTTGTTCAAACCACGCAAACAACTGTCGTAAGCCAGTACAGCATACCCAAGCGCCATGCCCATATTGCGCAATACGGTTGAGTCTGTCAGATCCCGCTGCCATCGTGAAATCGGCAACTTCTCAGCCATATGTCTCAAAAGGGCATTGGCCAACCCAAGATTCCCTTCTGAATTTTCGAAATCAATCGGGTTCACCTTGTGTGGCATTGTGCTGGAGCCAATTTCACCGGGCTGAGCTATCTGTCTGAAATAACCCAGAGAAATATAACTCCAGATGTCCCTGTTCAAGTCTATAAGAATGGTATTGGTTCGCGCAATAGCATCAAACAGCTCTGCGATGTAATCGTGTGGCTCAATCTGGATAGTATACTGACTGAAAGTCAGGCCAAGCGTCCCCTCTACCACGTCCTGTGCGAACTTTTCCCAGTTAAAATCAGGGTATGCAGACAGGTGAGCATTGTAATTACCTACCGCACCATTCATTTTTCCCAGAATTTCCACTTCTGCAATTTTTTTTCGCGAGCGTTGCAATCTTGCAACAACATTTGCCAGCTCCTTACCCAAAGTCGTCGGGCTAGCGGTTTGTCCGTGTGTGCGCGAAAGCATTGGCAAGGTGGCATAAAGGTGAGCCAAATCGCGCAACCGTTCAATGACAGCATCCAGAGACGGTAAAACAACCTGATTTCTCGCGGCCTTGATCATCATGCCATGCGAGGTATTATTGATGTCTTCCGAGGTGCAGGCAAAATGAATAAATTCAGCAACTTCCCGCAACTCCGCCGTAATGGCGGCATCAACATGAACATGACGCGACTCCAGACGAGCCAGCTCAGATGGCAGATCTAGGCCGAACGATTCTTTCAACCAGTATTCAACCGCCTTGACATCATGGTTGGTAATGGCCTCGATTTCCTTGATACGGGCAGCATCACTGACGGAAAAACGCGTAGCCAGTTCATTTAGAAAAGCGGTCGCCTGGTCAGAAAACGGACGGATTTCGCTAAATCCTGCACGGGAAAGCGCCTGCAACCACGCCACTTCCACCCGAACCCGGTAATGCATGAAGCCAGCCTCTGACAGTATGGGGCGAAGATTGCCTGTTTTGCTGACATAACGCCCGTCAAGCGGAGACAGAGCAGAAAGCGGAGAAAGTTCCATTTAAAAAAACACCATCCAGTAAAAAATCATCGACAAGCAAAAAAACAATCTGTTATTTTACACCCTGCCAGAGTAAAACAACACTTCCCGGCGGGAGCAAAAAGCCCTTCTTCCGACACCAATGCTATAATCGCTGCCTGTTTTACTCCGGGAACCTGAACCATCATGAAACTGATAGGCACAACAACTAGTCCTTACGTCCGCAAAGTACGCATTGTTTTAAATGAGAAGAAAATTGATTATGTCTTCGAACTTGAAAATCTGGGTGCTCCCGGCAGCACATTAAACCAGCTCAACCCCCTAGGGAAGGTCCCCTGCCTTGTCATGGAAGACAGTAAAACACTGTATGACTCCAGCGTGATTGCGGAATATCTGGATACCGTCACGCCGGTTGGCAAGCTCCTGCCACCAGGTGGACGAGCCCGGGCAGATGTCAAATGCTGGGAAGCGCTGGCCAATGGCGTCATGGACGCGGCAATACTGGCACGGCTTGAAGAAACAAAACGCCCCAAAGAACAGCAAAGTGCCATGTGGATCCAGCACCAGCTCGGCAAGGTTCATTCCGGACTGAAAGCCATGTCGCAGCAATTGGGGGAAAGATCCTGGTGTCACAACAACACCTACTCTCTTGCCGATATCTCTGTTGGGTGCGCACTTGGCTGGCTGTCCTTCCGTTTTGAACAGCTTGATTGGCGAAGCGAATATGACAATCTAGCCAGCCTGTTTGACAGGCTGTCAGAACGCCCGTCCTTTCAGGCTACCGTGCCGGTATAGGACCGGCGTCACAGACCTGTCACTGACGTTGGCAGACTGCCCTCAATAATCCCGCCCCCCAGACAGACATCACCCTGATAAAACACCGCAGACTGCCCCGGTGTTATCGCCCACTGCGGTTTGTCAAACCCGGCTGAAAACTGCATTTCATCTGACAGACTGAGTTCGCACGGCACGTCCTGCTGACGATAGCGCGTCTTAACAGACATTTCCCCTTCCTCGGGCGAAATGCCGGCAATCCAGCTGGATTGCCCCGCATGCAATTCGGAAGACAATAGCCAGGGATGGTCATGCCCCTGCACAACATAAAGCACATTTTCCGCGATATCCTTTTTTGCCACATACCAAGCATCACTCGTTCCATCTGCCTTTTTATGCGCTTTCAGACCGCCAATTCCAATCCCTTTTCTCTGCCCTATCGTATAAAAACTCAAACCGACATGCTTGCCAATAACCTCACCTTCCGGCGTCTTGATCGGACCCGGTTCATATGACAGGTAACGGTTCAGAAAAGCACGGAAAGGGCGTTCTCCAATAAAACAGATTCCGGTTGAATCCTTCTTTTTTGCATTATGCAGCCTCAGTTTTTCCGCAATCCTGCGCACCTCGGTTTTTGGGATATCACCAAGCGGGAAAAGGGTTTTTGAAAGCTGCATCTGGTTCAGCCTGTGCAGGAAATAGCTCTGATCCTTGCTGGCATCCTTTGCCTTTAGCAACTCAAACAGGCCATTATTTTCACGAACCCGCGCATAATGTCCGGTGGCAATCTGCTCCGCCCCAAGTGAAACGGCATGATCCAGAAAAGCCTTAAACTTGATTTCCGCATTACATAGAACATCCGGATTCGGCGTACGCCCAGCCTCATACTCCCGCAAAAATTCGGCAAACACCCGTTCCTTGTATTCCGCAGCAAAATTCACGGCCTCGATATCAATCCCGATAACATCTGCCACAGTTACTGCATCCAGCCAGTCCTGCCGAGCCGAACAGAACTCATTGTCATCATCATCCTCCCAGTTTTTCATGAAAAGACCGACAACGTCATAGCCCTGCTCCTTGAGCAACCAGGCAGCAACCGACGAATCCACACCACCTGACATGCCAATCACAATTTTTTTCCGGGTCATGATTCTGTCCTGTTTACAAACTTGTATCGCAATACATTGGATAAGGGTACCTTTTGTCCCGCGACATAATCTTCAATGCACTGCATCACCACCGCACTGCGATGCCGCTCCGGGCAGGCAACCATCTCGTCTCGTGTCATCCAGACTGTACGCATTATGTCCGAATCAAGCGGACGGTCATGCAGAACACCGACACTTCCTGTAAATGCAAAACGGATATAGCTGATGTCTGATCTGTCCGGCATACGGTAGTTCAGATGATAGGCCCCCAGAAAACCATCAGGGTGAAAATCATAGGCGCTTTCTTCAAGGGCTTCCCGTTTAACCGCCTGCTCCAGCGATTCTCCCGCCTCAAGCAACCCACCTGGCTGATTGAGTGTTAGCCTCCCATCGGCTTCCTGCTCCTCAACCAGCAAGAAACGGCCATCCCGTTCAACGATAGCGGCAACAACAATATAGGGCCTCCAGATTCCAGACATATTTTTATCCAGATTTTTTAGCACGTTGATTTATTAACCATTTTTTATTTTTTTCGTTTTTTTATCCCGCTGTCACTTCATGATGGCAACAAATGCCAATGGCCTACAAGCTTCCATTTTAAATCCAACCTTAAAAGCATGTTATTTTCGCATTCATTTGATTTTTCAGCCAAAAAATTGTGTATTATAGAAGCCTTTTGAAAAAAAGCCTTTCAATGTCTGGAGGAGTAATATGAGAATCGGCATCCCCGCCGAGACAATAGAGGGTGAAACTCGTGTGGCTGCCACAC